>Ga0307487_1000180_pt1 | contig 51145 bp, 41 predicted proteins | sample CBIW12metaG_FD_203665 | JGI IMG/M metagenome (GOLD analysis project Ga0307487, IMG submission 203665) | Sea-ice brine microbial communities from Beaufort Sea near Barrow, Alaska, United States - CBIW 1.2 | ecosystem: Environmental > Aquatic > Marine > Coastal | place: USA: Alaska | collected... | reverse complement strand
AATATTAAAGTCTTGGGCAACACAGCGTACCGTTTGCCCTGCTGCAATCTTGCTTAGTACAAGTTGTCGAAAATCAGTTGAGTATGTCATTTAGGTATTGTAGTTCTTTTTTGGTTTTTTGACTATAACTGACTTACCAATCGACCAATCAAAAAAAACCAGCTCATTGATAGCTGGTTTTTTATTGGTAGAGAAGGTTCACTTACTTTTACCACTTACATCTTAACAATTATAGATTTTCAGCGAAGACAGGTAGCGGATCGAAGCTCACCTTTGAGCGCGGTAATTTCGCCACGTCTTGCATGCGCCAATCATCTTTGCCGTCATTACTAACCTGTAGATAATATTTAGCTTTAACACCTTCCAAGTTCACTTGCGCGCTGTACTTATTGCCGCTTTGGTGTTGTAGCACTACATCCCGATCTTTTTTGATATCAGTCGCGTGCGAGATAGATAAGTCGAGGGTATCAGGATAGGTCAGCGGCGTACCGTTAAGTAATTTACCCGTTTGCAAGCTTTGCTTAGGGTAGTTGAGATAAAAAGTAATATCGCCATTATCTAAAAATTGTAAATCACCATGTAAGTCTAAATCATAAGTTAGCTTATCACGTGACACATCGTGGTATAAAGTTTTACCATCCATGTACCAATCATCACGTACTACGCTATCGCGAATTTGGTAAGAATAATATACGAACCAAATACAGGCAATAACCACAAAAGCGGGCATACCAATCACGAAGATAATCACCATGTAGTTCTTATACCACGGCTGACTGTCTTGATGTTTAAAGTTCGGTGATGGAGTAGGAGTAGACATAAAATACCTATTAATGAAATACCTATTAAATGTATCAACTGATAAAGCTGACTCTTAAATGCAGCCAGCTCAATGACAATCAGTAATCGTAGTCAGTATAGCTTGGTTTATCAGGCACTGCATCTGCTAAGTATCTGATAACTGTTGAGATCGTTTAAGGTTTACTGGCCTTGAGTGGTAAACACATTTTGTTTACTGACCTTATATTTACCACCTTCACTAACTACATTTAAGGTAACTAGGGTCCGGCCTTCGTCGACAACTTTAGGGTCACCGTAAATACTTACTGACATATCGAAGCTTTCACCAGGATCTAATGGCACGTCATTAAAGGTCAGATGCAAGCTTAGACCGTCTTTTGGTGCTAGGGTAATAGTGTAAGTATGCTCGTCTTGGGTTTTATTAGTGAGCTTAACGATATAACTGTTTTCAATCATCCCTTGAGTATTAAGTGAAGACAATTGGTTACGATCACGACGAATATCAATCTCTAATGGCACACGATCCATTAAGGCATATACGACACCACCACATAACACCGCAAGTAGCGCCAAATAAGCAAAGAAGCGCGGGCGAAACACGCGACTTTTTTCTTTTTCTACTAACTGACGCTCAGTAGTATAGCGAATCAGTCCGCGTGGGTAGCCAACCTTGTCCATAATCTCATTACAAGCATCGACACAGGCGGCGCATTGAATACAGGCTACTTGTAAGCCATCACGAATATCGATACCCGTGGGGCAGACCTGCACACACATTTGGCACTCAATACAATCGCCTAAATCGTCAGGGTTGGTGCCTTTCTTGCGGGCGCCGCGAGGCTCACCGCGTTCATAATCATAGGAGACGATAAGGGTGTCTTTATCGAACATGACACTTTGAAAACGGCCATAAGGACAAATTTGAACACACATCTGCTCCCGCATATAGCCAGCATTAACATAGGTAGAAAATGCAAAAATAAAGACTGAAACCCATATCCACGTTGACCAATCAGGAAAGGGGATAAATCCTATCATTTGCCAACTTTGATATAGAGCGTCTGTCCCCGATACATAACTGACGAAAGTAGTGGCTGTTATCATCGAAAACACAAACCAAATAAAATAAACTAAAAAGCGCTTAAAAGCCTTACTGGCGCTCATCGGCTGTTTATCGAATTTGATACGTTTGTTACGGTCGCCAATAACCCATTTTTCAACATATTGGTATAGATGTGTCCAAATCGTCTGCGGACACGCATACCCACACCACACCCGCCCCGCATAAACGGTCACCATAAATAAGGTAAAAGCCGCAATAAGCGCAAATGCTGCAATAAAGTAAAAATCTTGGGTCAAAAAGGTCATGCCAAAAATATAATAATGCTGAGAGGGGACATCAAACCAAATTGCCTGCCTATCGTTATAACGCAACCACGGTAAAATCAAAAACAGTGCCAAAAACGCATACATACTGATGACACGAATGTTTTGATAAAAACCCGTGACAAATCGAGGGTGGATACGATGCTTGGTCGCATCCAGATCGATTTGCTGTATAGGAATTTTATTGGGTTGTTGTGCTGACATAAACTTGCCTCTTTAAAAAAAGAATCAGTCTGCTGGCATGAGTAACAAACACCTATTATAAAAATAAGATGGGTGGACGTGCGCTGTTATCAATGTCAGTAAGTAGCCGCTAGCTTATTGCAAATTATCAATGCAATGACTAACGTAACTACCAAATGAGCGATTATAAATAACGGGTTATAGTAGTCACTATTTTATCATTCCCCTTATTATAAATGGGGAAATAATCTAAAAAAACAATCATGATGCGAGAATAAATATCGTTATATAGATCATGTAGCACGTGCTATTGCGCTAAAATACATCAAAATATATGACTACTGAATTTTATTAGTTGATAGCTAAGAGAGAGTGCTAATTGACGATCCTTAACTTAAAATTTTGCATGAAATCGTTTACATAAAAAAGGAGAACCGCAATGACAGTTCTCCTTTTTTTAAATCTTATTATCCTATGATATGGCAATGTACCGAAGTGCTATTAATTAGCAGTAGCCGCTGCGGGTGCTGCTGCTTTAGGCGCAGTAGCATTGGCAGGTATTGCTACTTTAGCAGTTTGTGCGCCTCGGTCTGATAACGAATAAATATAAGCGGCTACTAGCATAATACGCTCGTTACCTAGCTTAGTTTCCCATTGTGGCATAACGCCGGCACGACCATAACGTAAGGTTTCGCGTATGGTTTCACGATCACCGCCATATAACCAGATGTTATCAGTCAAGTTCGGAGCGCCAGTAGACGTCATACCTTTAGCATCTACACCATGGCAAAGTACACAGTTAGTAGGTTTGTTAAATATTACTTCACCTTGAGATACCCTTGTCTTATCAAGGTCATAACCTTCTTGGTTACCAGATATTGATAAGACATATTCAGCTACCGCCCGCACACCGTCTTCACCAATTTGATCACGCCATGCAGCCATACCACCCACACGACCATTATGTAGCGTGGTTAGGATATTGGTAGCTTCTCCACCATACAGCCAATCATTATCGGTTAAATTAGGGTAGCCTGTTGCCCCTTTAGCGTTAGAGCCGTGGCAAACCGAGCAGTTCTGTAAGAATAGACGACTACCCACTTTTAAAGCATTTGGATTTTGAGAAAGCTTCTCAACTGCCGGTGCAAGTTCTGCAATCTTATCATCGATCTTAGTTTGCAGATCGGCCGGCGGCGTCTCACTACGACGCATAGTCGCTTGCATCTCATTTAAAGTGCCTAATGTCTGTGCTGCACCAGTGGCATCTGCTTTTACCAGAATATTTTTTTCAAAGTTATCGGTAAATACCTTGTTGTTGCTCTCAAGTTCACTGAACAGCTCATTGTGAGAGGTCCAAGGTACGGTTTCGCCATCGACTTCTACCGTTGCGATACCTTCCCACTTTGATGGGAAAATACCTGGGAAAAATACCCAATAAGCAACACCCCAAACGATGGAGCCAAAAAATATCACCAACCACCATTTAGGCAGCGGCTTGTCGTATTCTCGGATACCGTCGTAGTCATGACCGGTCGTACCGTCGTCTTCTACTTCTGGTTTGTATTTTAATACCATTAGTAAAACACCGAGGATACCCGCCCAACACATGATACTCAGTATCGTAATCCAAGAACTCCAAAAAAAGCTCATCGTTCATCCTTATTGCGTTGCTCGTCAGATAAGTCTTTTATATCCTCATCATCAAGCGCAAGTTGTGCATCTTCTTCGAAGCGTTTTTCATTTTTTGGCGAATATGCCCACCATGCAACGCCTACGAAGGCAATGAACGCAGAAACAGTCGCAATCGTTTGTAATTCACCAATACCCATTAGCGCTGTCCTTCCATTGCGGTACCTAACTGTTGAAGATAGGCAACTAAAGCATCAAGCTCAGTGGCACCAAGAACAGCATCAGGCGCCCCTGCGATATCTTCTTCAGTATAAGGTACGCCGAAACGGTCGCGGAATAAACGCATTTTTTCTTGAATATTTGACCCATCGACTTCGTTGGTAGCAAGCCATGGGAAACCAGGCATAACCGACTCAGGCACTAATGAGCGTGGATCGATTAAATGTTGCTTTTGCCAATCTTCAGAATAGCGTCCGCCAACACGTGCTAAATCGGGTCCGGTACGTTTTGATCCCCACAAGAATGGGTGATCCCACGTTGATTCAGCAGCCCGTGAATAGGGTCCATAACGCTCAACTTCTGCGCGTAGTGGACGAACCATTTGGGTATGACAAACGTGACACCCTTCACGAATATAGATATCACGACCTTCAAATTCAAGCGCGGTCCAAGGCTCCATAGACGGAAGGGGAGCGTTCACCCCACCATCTTCAGGACCCTTGTTATCATATATCAGCGGTACAATTTCAACTAGCGTTGCAAAGCTAATGGCAATAACGATACCGATGACCAACAAGCCTGTATTTTTTTCAATAATCTCATGCGGTGTACCAGCCATGATCGCTCCTTATACTTTAGCTGTCGAGATTTGATCGACACTAGGTTCATGATCAGTCGGATCAGCGATATCTACCGGCTTACCTTCTGGCATCTTGATCGTTCTATAAACGTTATATGCCATTACGAACATACCCGATAAATAGAGCAGTCCACCAAAAGCACGACCCATATAGGGGAAATGCGAGAACTCAACGGTATCAACGAAGCTGTATACTAAGGTACCGTCGGGATTTGTGGCAAGCCACATCATACCTTGACCAATACCTGAGATCCACATTGATACAATATAGAATATAGTACCCGCCGTTGCCAGCCAGAAATGCGTAGTAATCAAGCTGATTGAATACATTTTTGGTTTATTATAAATACGCGGTAGCAATACGTATAGTGAACCAATGGTAATCATACCTACCCAGCCAAGAGCGCCTGAGTGTACGTGTCCAATGGTCCAATCGGTGTTATGCGATAACGCGTTGACCGTCTTAATAGACATCATTGGGCCTTCGAACGTTGACATCGCATAGAACGACAATGCCACAATCATAAAGCGAATGATCGGATCAGTACGCAGCTTATCCCAACTACCGGATAAAGTAAGCACCCCGTTAATCATACCGCCCCATGATGGCGCGAATAGGATAATAGAGAACACCATTGCCAATGACTGCGTCCAATCTGGAAGCGCCGAATAATGCAAATGGTGACCACCCGCCCACATATAAGAGGCAATCAGTGCCCAAAAGTGAACGATAGACAAGCGATAAGAATAAATAGGACGACCAATCTGTACCGGGACAAAGTAATACATCATCCCTAAGAATGCCGCCGTTAGATAAAAGCCTACCGCGTTATGCCCGTACCACCACTGCACCATGGCATCAGTTGCACCGCCAAACAATGAATAAGACTTAAATGCGCTAATAGGAATCGCCATACTGTTTACGATGTGTAGTAGCGCAATCGTAATAATGAAGGCAGCAAAGAACCAGTTAGCGACGTAGATATGAGAGGTTTTACGTTTGATGAGCGTGCCGAAGAAAACAATGGCATAAGAGATCCATACCAAGGCAATCAGAATATCGATCGGCCATTCAAGCTCAGCATATTCTTTGGTCGAGGTTAAACCTAGTGGAAGGGTAATCACGGCAGATACGATCACTGCCTGCCACCCCCAAAAGGTAAACCAAGCCAAGTAAGGAGCAAACAATCTGGTCTTACACGTACGCTGTACAATGTAATAAGACGTTGCAAACAAGGCACAACCACCGAACGCAAAAATAACGGCATTAGTATGCAATGGTCTTAGACGACTAAATGTAATCCATGGAATGTCAGCGTTAAGAGCTGGCCAAACCAACTCTGAAGCAATGAACACACCAAGACCCATGCCGATGATGCCCCATACTATGGCCATGATCGTAAAAAATCTTACGACAGTGATTTCATACTCACGGTCAACTGGGGCGACTGCTGTGTTTTGTAAACTCATTGGATGATTCCTTTACAGCCCGAATTATCAACAGAATTAACTAACTCTCCGCGGCATCTGAGTCATAAAAAAGTGCTATAACCAGATAATGACTGCGGTACCTGCTGGTGTCTGACTTGCCTATCACCATAATGATTTATTAACTATCAAGCTAGGCCTTCGCTAGATATCAGCGAGTGCTGATGGGTAGAGGACGGCGCTAAAAACGCACTGGGCTCACAGCTAGTCGATAGTAGGATTGTTAATATATCGTTAAAGTTAATAAGAAAATTCGCCGTCTTTGAGCATCAAACATCTAGTAGTAGTGCTAAGTAGCTGTCTTTAATTTTACTAATATCGTTACTAACAAAGTCAGTAGCTATAAGTTAGTAATTGTAAATTAGCGCATATAATTAGTACTTATGGAACTAGGATGCTGACATGGTACTGACATCAATTTGGTAACAAAAAACTCATGAATCTTAGATGTATGCTAGCGGCGGCTGACAAAAAACAGGTTTACGTAATGTTTAGTTAAAACTCCCGACTCTGTTTAAGGGTATTGTAACGCAATATTAAGCAAATATCATCAGAACTATGCGCCAAAATACAAACTCTTTGGTAAATAGTTTAGCAGATAACTTCTTATAACAATGTTATCACAATGACATATATGCATTTTAGACGCAGCCTAGCTGTTGCCTAGGAGGGCTATGAGACCCTGAAAACAAAAAAATAAAAGTCTCTATACGGCTATTGGTACGCAAAATATATATTATAGATGGTAGTTGTAAGTGGGCTTTATCCGCTATCTTAACGACCTTTGGAACACCAGTTTGTCACACTGCTGACATAACGTCATATCTCATGATTTGTCATTACTGCCTATCAATAAGATATTATAGCGTTTGCTCTAAATTAAAGAACGTTTTAAGGGGCAATTAAAGCAGTAGCGCGCTAACTACCCAGTAACAATTTATTAATAAATAAGGTAGTAGCGATTAGGCGCACAAAAGAATATCGAAGAGATTTTTGTTACCATTTGGCAAGCAGTCACGTAAAAGGGTTTTACTTATCATTAAGTCGCCCCTTATAATGAGGTTGAGCATTATTAATAAGAAAGCTTTATATAATAACGATGTTAAGAATACAGCATATTAACAACAACCATTTCAATAATTTTGGGCATCAGCAAGAAGGTTGCTGTGATAAATCTAATTAGCCCATCATGACACTCATCAAGGATAATATTATGGCAGTTTTTTTGACAGACGCATGGTTCGAGCAAGTTGAGCAATTAGGAGATGAGGCCGGTGAGCTAAATCTGCCGCCTGCACTAGCGAATACGATTATTAACTTGAAAGTCTCTGACGCTGAACAAGATATTGATGCCCACTTTGCTGATGGTCTATTACATCGCGGTTTAAATGATGCTGCCACGACTACTTTGTTACTGGACCGTAGCCTTTTACAATCAATCATTACTAATTTTGATATGAATGAAATCATGGGCGCATTCATGAGTGGTAAAATTCGTGTCGAAGGTGATATGTCACAATTGATGGCGGTACAGACTGCGCGTCCAAGCTCAGAGCAAAAAGAGCTATTTACTAAAATTAAGACGATGACAACTATGGCTTAAACGTTTTCTTAAAACAAGTTAAGCATTCAGTCAAGAAAAAAGCCCCTAACGTTGAATTCAACGTTAGGGGCTTTTTTCTATCTAAATTTGCGGTTACAGAAGTTTATGTCAGGTCAGGTTAGCTTACTTCTGCTTGTTTGTGGCTTGGTTCTCTTTATAAATTGCTGCTTGTAGCCAAATATTAGCTTGTACATAATCGTTAACTTGAATAGCTTTATTGCCTGCTGTATTCATTGCGCCCATACGGACTACAAAGGGATCAGTATCTTGCTCACGCAGTATCACGACATCAAATAAAATAACTGATTTGCCGTTGAATAGCGTTTCTTGTTTGCCCAGAACTTGGCCTTGACACCACGCCTCATCTTCTTGTCCTAAGGTATCACCGAACAGATAAGCGCACATGTGACCCAAATTAATCTCTACTGGCTCCATCTGCTCTTTAGTAGTCGGTTGCCACTCTTTGATCTGTTCTTGAAGATCATCTGGTACTTGACCGTCATTAGCAGCAACGATATCGTTAAAAGCACGGTGATAGCGAATGGCTTCCTTGTCTTCAACCATAATCACTTCATTCTGCTCGCTGAGGGTAATCTCATGCGCCCAAGCGCTAAAGTTCACAAAATATGTGGCGTTTTGTTGATATAAGTGACGATTGGCCGTATACAGCTGATCAAAGGCATAAACAATACTGCCATCAGTACTTCGAAGACGCAGTACCGCATCGTGTGAGTTGTCATTGACGATCAGACGTTCAATCTTACAGGTAAGGCCATAGGGACCGTCGACGCAGGGGTAGGCGTTAATAAAACGCTCAGGCTTACCGTCTTTCATCGCCAGCACTTGATTGATATGACAAGGCTGATCTTCTGATAGTAATAAGCAACTGTCTTTAGCGCTGGCATTGGCGTTGAGCCCTTTGGGTAGCGCTGCGTGTTCAATCATTTGTTGTAACCACTGCGGCACATCATGACTCATATCATCGGTTAAAATACGCCAATGATCAGCATGACCAGCGGTTTTTTCGTCGCTTAAAGTGATTTTAGTAGGAGATTGTACGTTTTTATATTGATAATTAATGGTCATGAAAATACTCAAACTTAAGTCAGCCATGAAGTTGAGACGCTAAAAGGTCGTTGCTCATATATCAGCCAATATATAAAAAGTCTTGGTCTATGACAAGTAGCAACGGCACTAGTAAAGGGTCAGCAAACAACAATGATGGGTTAATGACAATTGTCCCTAGCATACAATATATAGGTATAGACGCAAGCAATAGCAAGCCCCTCACAAAAAATAATAACAAAGCCGCGTATTTTATTAGAAAATACGCTCAGTTTTCGCTAATGACATGGCACATGTCAGATAAATTGTGTCAAACTATCCCCCTTTTGACAGCCCCAGTTAGATAACCAACTGAGTAAATAGTTAGATAAACAGCTGGCCTGTCTAGAACCCTATTTGTGTGTTCGACTTATATAGTGGTCTGTATATCAGAGTAACGGATACAATGCTTAACGCATTTGATACCACTGGTTTTATAGCTTCATATAAAGTTGCACGTAGATTAGATAAAGAGTTTGAATATGTTTCGTCCTTTAGCGTTATTTATCGGCTTACGGTACACTCGAGCAGAGCGCAGTAACCGCTTTATCTCTTTTATATCGCTAGTTTCAATGATGGGTCTGACCCTTGGTGTCGCTGTACTAATCACAGTGCTATCGGTGATGAATGGTTTCGATCGCGAGCTAAAAACCCGTATTTTGGGTATGGTGCCGCAAGCAACCGTCACCTCAACCGAGGTTATTGGTGACTGGAAACAGTTGGCTGATCGCATTAAAGAAGTTGATCCAGAAGTTGTGGCTGTGGCGCCCTTTATTCAGCTGCAAGGAATGCTGACCTCAAATGGTCAAGTGGCAGGAATTATGGTCACTGGCGTTGATCCTGAGTACGAAAAAAACGTCTCGATTATCAACGAACATATGACCGAAGGCAGTATTGATACTCTAAAAAGCGGTGACTTTAGTATTGTGCTGGGTGAAGAGATGGTGCAGTCATTAGGGCTGCGCATTGGGGATAAAGTCACGTTAGTGCTACCCGAAGCATCACCATCACCTGCTGGCGTGATACCACGCTTTAAGCGTTTTACCTTGACGGGCATATTTAGTATCAGTCCAGAAGTGGACAGCCTCATGGCATTTATACCGATGAATGATGCGGCTAAATTGCTACGTCTGCCAGATGGTGCACAAGGTATTCGCATGAAGCTTAATGATCTTTTTATGGCGCCAATGGCGGCACAAAAAGCAGCAGCCATTGCGCCTGAGCGACTGTATCCTAACGATTGGACGCAAACCCATGGCAATCTATTTGGCGCCATCCAAATGGAAAAAGCCATGGTTGGCTTGCTACTATTTTTGATTATCTTGGTAGCAGCGTTTAATATTGTCTCAAGTTTGGTTATGCTAGTGACGGATAAAAAAGCGGATATTGCCATCTTGAAAACCTTTGGCGCATCCCCGCGATTGATTACCCAAATCTTTATGGTACAAGGCGTGGTCATCGGCTTTATTGGCACCATCGCTGGTACCATACTGGGCGTCATATTCGCGCTAAGTATCAGTGATATCTTGGGCTTTATTAACCAAAGCTTTGGTTTGAACTTGTTTGATGCTTACTTTATCAATTATCTGCCCTCACAGCTGCGTTTAGTCGATGTGGTGCTGATTACGGGTGCTTCATTTATTCTTAGCTTTTTGGCAACCATCTATCCAGCACGCCGAGCAGCCAGAATTCAGCCAGCACAAACGCTACGCTATGAGTAGCGTATAACCTGGCTGCGCGTCAATAGGGTTAAGAATTTTACCTATCAATTTTGATTTAGATTGATGATAAGTAACCGCATAAGTAATAACTTAAGTATAAATAAAGGAAACCGTATGTCTGCCATTTTAGAGGCAAGCAATATCAGTAAGATATATGATGAGGGTGCGGTACGTACGCAAGTATTGACCGGTTTGGATCTTACCGTTAATGCCAGCGAGCGTATTGCTATCGTCGGAACCAGTGGCTCGGGTAAAAGTACCTTATTGCACTTGTTAGGGGGGCTTGATACGCCAACTAGCGGTGAAGTGTGGCTACATGGCAAATGTCTTAATCATATGAATGAAACCGAGCGTGGCGCGATGCGCAATCAATATTTGGGGTTTATTTATCAGTTTCACCATCTGTTGGCAGAGTTTACAGCGGTAGAAAACGTCGCTATGCCGCTACTGATGCGTCCAAAGATCTCAACCACAGATGCACGGCAACAAGCGATTGAGATACTAGAAAGTGTGGGCTTAGAACATCGCTTAGATCACAGACCAGGCGAGTTGTCAGGGGGTGAGCGTCAGCGTGTGGCTATTGCACGTGCTTTGGTGACTAAGCCGTCGCTAATTCTAGCAGATGAGCCTACCGGCAACTTGGATTATGATAATGCACAAAGTGTCTTTGGTTTGCTGTCAGAGCTACAAAGTACCATGAAAACCGCGCTATTAATGGTCACTCATGACCGCAATCTAGCAGCGCTTGCTGATCGTCAGTTACTATTACGTAATGGGCATTGGGAAGAATACTAAAGCAAGATTGTCAGAGTAAGAGCATTAAGCTACTAAATACTTATTGTATAGGTGATATTGTGCTTGACCCTAGCAAATCGTCTTATCGTGGTAACAGAATTGTGGTGTAAAAAACGTAATAAAAAAGAGGCAGCCAAATAGCCGCTCTCCTCAATCCATAAGGACTCTTATTATGAATAAAAATGATGATCCGATCGCTGCTTTTGGCAGTATCGAAGAAGGTGATGGTCCATTACAGCCATATATCGATCCAACGTTATTCGATACTATAGATAGACAGGCACAAATGGAGCTACTAACAACAGCCTTCGATGCTATCATGTTGGCTGGTGTTGATTACGACCTAAGGGTTCAGGATAGTGCTACTGGCAAGCGCTACACTCTACTTAAGGACAAAGAAGTCATTAATATTCTACTTATGGATAATAGCTTTGCGGAGAATATCCTTGAGGATATTAATAAAGAACAAAAATAGAAAAGACAGCTGATAGGTTTGAATTAGAACAACAGCTGCTTATAACGTTAGTTTATTAGAATTTAGGCGGTTTATCGGAAGGGTCGAGCGGGCGTTTTTGCCAACTAGCAACCGTCTTATAGCGCCATATGGCTTTAAACGTTAGGCCACAAACTATACTGGTAAAAATAGCCAGTATAGTCAAACCCAAACAAAAAGCGGCTATTGATACAGTACCTTTATAAGTGATAAATGGATTGGCACCATCGGACAATACCCACAAGCTAAAGTCAGCAATCATCCGCCCAATCAGCCGAAAGCTGATCATAGGCACATCAATAATCTTGGCCCCCACGTAGTAGCCCGCATAAAATACGGGTAGAGTCGTCAGTGGATTGGTAATCCATGTCAGACCAAGTGCCATCGGCACGTTAGCGCGAAAAATTAGAGAGCCAATTAATGCCAATAACATCTGCCCCGGTAATGGGAAAAATGCACTGAGCACACCAATATAGACTGCTTTATTCAAACTGTGGCGGTTAAAATGCCACAAACGAGGGTCAGCTAAATGTGGCGCAAATAACTTTAGGGTGCGGCTTTCTAATATTTTTTCGGGCGTGGGCAGCAGATTTTTTAATCGTTTTTGGGGCACAGGCTTGCCTTTAATCATTAAATACAGTCTACAACGCATAACGCGAGAGGCTGGCATGCAATAATATTATGAATAAGGAGTATGGATAAAAATAGTATAAGAAAAAATAGAACGGTAATGACGGATCATTATAAGCGCAAGCCGTCTAATCAGTATAAGGTAATATAAATAGAAATGCTATTGTCGGTATTTAGTGAACACTTGCTGTTCATTATGTCATAATATTGACTCGTGAAAGTACATCCTAACCGTATCGTTGATTGTAGCGAACTATTCAAAATTTAACATGATGTAATCTGCTAGCCTTAACGAACGTACCCTAATTTGAACCCATACCTCAATCATAACGCACTGTCATCGATAAACGAATTTAAAGCAGAATAAAATCATCAAGCAGGGAGTGCTAGTGTACTGGTTGATAGTCATCTTTATAATAATTGCCATGATAGGGACTTTAGCAGTCGCCGGCAGTATAACGCTGTCGGTCAGTCCGCTGTTAGCAAGTATGGTCACTGTTTCGATTGGGCCTTGGGTATTAATTGTTATCACCGCTATCTTGGCGTTCATCACCCAGCGCAGTGCGCTATCCTCCATTAATACTGGCAATACCAGCAAACTTTTCTATCAAAATTCTCATAAAAATTCTTATCAACATCCCTCTCAAAGCTCTCCTAAAAATCTGCCACATCCTTTAAGTTTTTCTCTTCGTATTATGCGTTATTTTTTGATAGCGGCATTAACGGTCGTATTGGTTGTCGGTAGTGCATTGCAGGCTTTGATCTGTCATCAACAGGCAGAGGCTACGGCAATTACTGAACCTATGCGGGTACAAGCGCTGGTCACTATTGAGGGGGTGAGTGACAGTGTCTATGATCCCACAACCAGCAGTGGCTATCGGCAGGTCGCTACCATAGAACATCTATTGCCCCTAGTTTCTGAGTTAACAACTCAAGACTTAAATAACGCCACTACTAATTATATTGAAAACATTAATAATAGCCTAAGTATTAATAACTCAAATAATGATAATAATAACAATATAAAGTATCGTATATTACTCAATGCCTATCCAAAAAAGCCGTCTGAAGATACGCAGATAGCCACCGTAAACGATTTGCAACCCGGTGATCAATTGTTTATGACATTGACGCTCGAACCCCTTGCTACATCCCAAGAAGCGATTAATAATCCGACAGGTTTTAATAGCTATCGTTGGCTACGGAGCCGTCATATTGATGGGATAGCTACCATTATAACGGTTGGCACACCGATTGCTAAGATTAGCAATTCACCAAGAATGACGACCTCCTCTGATTCCTACCTTAAACACTTCCGCACTCGTATTGATCAATGGCGATGGCAGCTGCGTCAACACTTTTATAAAGATTGGGCGCAGCAAACCACATCAGAACAGCAAGCGAAGGCAGTAACACTCAGTCTGTTAACAGGCGACCGTAGTTTAATCAATCGTGATACTAAAGACTTATATCAGCTGGCAGGTATCTCCCATCTATTGGCCATTTCTGGTACTCATGTGTTGTTTTTGGCGATTATGTTGGCAGGAGCTGCTGTGCTACTGCTTGATCGCCTGTGCCCAATACTGTATCGCTATATACCGCGCTGGCAGTTACGCTGGTGGGTAATGATTAGCGCCGCTTTTATTTATGCGTTGTTTACAGGGTTTGATGTGCCCGCTGCCCGTACCGCATGGATGTTGTTGGCTATTGGGGCAGTACGTTTGACCTTGTTACCAGCCAGTACTATGCGCATATTATTGGCGCTGGCAGTATTGATGGTGTGGTTTGATCCTTATGTGTTATGGCAAGCAGGCTACTGGTTGTCTTTTATCGCAGTGGCATTGCTACTAAAATATGAGGATACCCCGCAGCAGAGTGCTTCCAAAAACATTCAAGCGCATACGAATGGCTATAAAATTAGCGCGCGATTCATTCAAGTAAAGCTAATATTCAAGCGGATATTCAGATTACAATGCTGGCTATTTATTGCGCTGTTGCCCGTTACTTTATTATTATTTGGTAAAGCGTCATTGTGGGGATTGATCATTAATCTATTTGCCATTGGCTTGTTTGGCTGGGTAATTGTGCCCTTAAATCTACTTGCAGGACTGTGCTATTTATTATTGCCCACAGTAGCCGATGGTGTTGCTGATAGTATTTGGTCGCTGGTCAGCGCAATAATCGCCAGCTTACATGAGCTGATAACGTGGCTGACGACATTACCCTCACTAAAAGGGGCGTGGCTGTATACACCAGTCAATACTGGCATGTTGTTAATGGCGTTATTAGTCATGCTGCCTTGGCTACTACCACGCGGTATTATTAGTCGTTGGTTGGCACTGCCGCCGCTGACTTTACTAGCGATGACAATATACGCAAATCAGCAAGCACTATCACTGACACCAACTTTATATATTTTGCCTACTGGCGATCGCTATTTGAGCGCTGCGGTGTTGCAATATCCCATTTATGAGAATGAGAATGACGATAGCCCATTTAAGGATAGTCATGATGGTAATAATAAAGGCAATCAATACAAAAAATTGCCAGCTACGGATGGTGTCAGTTGGTTATTTTTAGCTGATCATCGAGGGCATGAGACCCGCACCATGCCAAGCTCGCTAACTGCTGATAAACTCTCCGTGACAGTAGAGCAGCAACTACGCACCTTATCGATTAAGCACTTGGAAGGTATTATTGTACAAACCAGTTCTGTCGCCTTAACCGATACCCTAGCTACTACGAACGATCGTGATAAAAAAGGATATGATAACGGCAGAATTAGCGCCTCCGAGCTACTGCCGATGACTGTTGCAGCTTTAACGCAGCGCTTGCCTACCAGTCAATACTGGCAGGCAGGGCGTAGTGATCGTTGGGCAGCACGCCAGCCAGTTTATATTAAAGCCGACCACGTTGAAAACAAACCTAATATCAGTGCCCAAAGTTGCGAACAAGGGAAGATGTGGCAGATTGCGAATGGCGATTTAACATTAAAAGCTGAGACTGGCTGGCCTAAAATAAAAGATATCAGTGTCTGGGATTGTACGGTTACCATTGACAGTAGCTTGCCCATCAAGGTTGTTCAGTATAATGCCACTGATCCTCAGCGCTCACCACAATTAGCTGGCCAAGTGCTAAACAAAACAGCCATTCCGTTCATCAATAACGCTGCCACAAAGACGGCTATAAAAGACAGTAAACAAGAAAGTAGCCGGACGGCATCTACCCAAACCCGTATTATTCTTGATGTAGCCACTCATGAGCGTGTCTGGCAATTGTGGTCGCTGCTATGCACAGCCAAACCCTTTTCTATTAATAATACTTCTGAAAATTCAGTAACTTGGCTCAGTCACAGTACCTCGCAAGTGTCTGCTGAGGTATTGAGCGTACAGCGCGTAGGTGAAGTCATTACCTATGATGATAAGCCCTTAAAAGTGGCGTTAGCTCTTAGTTTGGATTTGAGTGCTGAGCCGCAGACAGATTGAGCCGTCCTAAATAACACTGCAATAACGTTACAGTTTATAGTTTCTCATGCTTCTACTATTGAACCGTGACCGAAATACCACCATACTCTTTATACTTATATCAATTCACACCTATATCAATGTAGCTGTATCAATACAGGTATATAATGAGGTGAAAATATTCGAGTACTTTCGCTATATTTATGTTTTTATATCACCTCTTTTATCGATTTAGACTGTTTCTAACTTAGGAAGTTATATGCCCAACTGGCCACCAGACCCTAATAAACGTCCTGAAAATTCGGCAAACCAGCCAGCACCCATGCAACAACAGCCAAGCCAACCTAGTGGACAAGAATGGCGGCTTATCGAAAACACCTTATTGGCTAGTGTGGTAGAACAGCGCCGCGCAAGGCGTTGGGGTATCTTTTTTAAGCTACTGACCTTTGGTTATATTTTATTGGTGTTTTTAATACTGGGGCGAGGTTGTACCAGTAAAGCACCGACTGGCCTTGAAGGTATTGATACCAGTAAGCCACATTTAGCGGTGGTTGAACTGCAAGGTACGATCAGTAGCGGCGATGTGGCCAATGCTTATGATGTTAACGAAGCCTTGACCCGCGCCTTTGAAAACAGCAACTCCAAAGCCGTTGCGCTGGATATTAACTCGCCTGGTGGCTCACCAGTGCAGTCTGATGAAATTTGGCAAACCATGATGGATTTGCGCCAAGAGTACCCAGACAAGAAACTCTATGCTGTCATTGGTGATATCGGTGCTTCAGGTGCGTATTATATTGCGTCCGCAGCCGATGAAATCTATGTCAATCCATCAAGCTTAGTAGGCTCTATTGGCGTGATTATGCCAAGCTATAACATCAAAGGCCTAATGGATAAAGTAGGTGTTGAAGACCGTACCATTACTGCAGGCGAATATAAAGATATCTTGAGCCTGTCGCGCCCGCTTACTGACTATGAAGAAAAGCATGTCGAAAAAGTGCTGGCCAATACGCATAAGCACTTTATCAACGCCGTTAAAGAAGGCCGCGGTGATCGCTTGAAAAATCCTGAACAAAATAAACTGTTTTCAGGATTGTTTTGGACAGGTGAGCAGTCTATTGCATTGGGTTTAGCAGATAAAACGGGCAGTATTGCGAGCTTAGAGAAGCAGCTTGAGCTTGAAAACGTGGTGAACTACACACCAACAGATCCGTTCGAGCTCTTTATGGATCGCTTCGCTGTTAAGATGGGCGCTGGCATCGGCTCAAGCATCAAGCTTGATGTGTTGCCACAAGAAGAAGGCAATGTACAGATGCGCTAGTAGGGGCATTTTCTTAAACCAGTGTGTAGTTGAGGTGATTTATTTAACACCATTTACATAATCACACTGTCATAAAGACTGAGTCATACATAATGGCTCAGTCTTATTGTTTGATTACCAACCCATTCGATTTAGTAAAATCAACCGTAATTAATGAGAAAAAGTAAGGGTAAGTCATGAGCGTTATTAATTCGCAGACCTTTGCGTCGCTGCCAGTATCTAGGAAAACGCAAAAGCCGGTCATTCATTTCGCCCATGCCAATGGTATGCCAAGCGCCGTCTATCAGCCGTTTTTTGAGGGTTTAGAGGCATTTTTTACCATTGAATATATTCCTATGCTAGGCGATAATCCTAATTATCCCGTGGATAATCATTGGCGCAGCTTAACGCAGCAAATTATCGATAGTGTGAAGCACACTTGTGAGCAGCATGGCGTGACGCAAGTAGTCGCTATTGGGCACTCACTTGGCGGCTTATGTACCTTACAAGCGCTATACCGCGCGCCTAAATATTTTAGTCAAGCGGTGCTACTAGATCCACCTTGGCTTTATGGCAAGACCAGCTTCATATGGCATCTTGCTAAGACCGCTGACAGACTGCCACTCATGAATAATCGATTAATGGATAAGTTGTCACCAGCTGGGGTATCCAAGAATCGCCGTGATGTCTGGGATAGCCGTGAAGACGCTTATGACAAGCTACGTCATAAAGGATTTTTCAAAAATTTTGATGAGCGTAGCTTCCAAGGTTATATCGAGCATGGTCTACATGAGCGTGCTGATGGTAAAGTGACCTTAGCTATCCCTAAAGCGAGTGAAGTTGCTGTTTTTCGTACCAATCCGTCGCTGTATTGGCTGATACCAAACCGCGGCCCTAAGCCTCCAGTCACCTTAATAATTGGTGAAGAGAGCCTATTTTTAAAACGCAAATTCCCACAGCAAATCAAGGCACGTTTGGGTATTAATTATCAGACTCATGAGGGTGGTCACATGTTCCCGCTTGAGCACCCAGACTCTGTCTCTGCAGACGTTTTAGACTTGATTAAGCAGCAGCTGCCGTCTTAGTTGGTCGTCTTTTACAATCTACTGGTGATGGTTATTCAATCACCGAGCTATCGTGAACCATGTCTAATCCTACTAATATTTTAAATCACCCATTAACACCTCAGCCAAAGCACCCGCCATTGTTTTCGCGTGGGGGCGTGTTGGCGTTGATAATAGCAATGGTTACTGCCTTTTTTATGAGTCAGTTGATAGGGGTTTATGTCGCCGGCAAGGTATTGCTACCTGCTGCCAGTACATCGTCAGTTGGCAACATATTCTTCTTTGGTAGTAGTGATGGGACGGTGGTGAGCGTTTCTATTATCATCAGCTTGATACTATTGACTGCGCTTAGCGTACTGATAGTTCATCTAAGAGGCAGTAATGTTCGGCAATATCTAGCGCTCAAACCGTTTTCATTAGCGATGGGTATAGGGTTACTTGGGCTGCTCTTATTATTTATCATCAGTAGTGAGCTGTTGACCTATTTACTGGATAAGAACCCACTTACCTTTGTCGATCCTTTATACCAGTCGGTCAGCTCAGTATGGCTACTGGTTGTCGCTATCGTGTTTGTCGCGCCAATATACGAAGAGCTGGTATTTCGCGGTCTATTATGGTCCGCTATTGCTGAGCAATTCTCAGAGCAGCGAGGCGCGCTTGTTGCCAGTATTGTTACCAGTCTCATCTTTGCCATTATTCATCTGCAATATGGTCTATATGAAATCAGTACCCTTGTGGTATTGGCATTAGTGTTTTGCTACGCTCGCATCAAGTCGGGCTCGTTATTATTGTCGATGCTGCTACATATTGTTAATAACGGTGCCGCTATGTGGCAGTATCTAACGCAGGTGACCTAATCAAAAAATTACGCATCAGGATTTAATTGTAAAACTTCATCTGCCGCTTTCTCAATATCTTCGATAGTTAAATGAGGCTTGCCACTTAAGGCTTGTCGCCATTTGCGAGCACCGGTCATTCCTTGAAACAACCCCAAATAATGGCGTGCCATCGTTGATAGCGGTTCACCCAATTCAATCTGTTGGCGTAGATGAGGATAGAGCTGCGTCAAAATATCTGAGCGTTTAGGTACAGGCTGTCCCCATAAGATATTAGTTTGTGCTAATAGGTAAGGATTGTGATAAAACGCCCGCCCAATCATCACGCCATCGATATGCTGTAGATGCGCTTGGATGTCTTCTATCGTCTCGATACCGCCATTGATTTCGATCGTCAGTTCAGGGAAGTCTTGCTTAAGTCTATAAACATCGTCATAACGTAACGGTGGAATGTCGCGGTTTTGTTTGGGGCTCAGACCTTGCAGCCATGCGGTACGCGCATGCACAATAAATCGTGTACAACCCGCATCAGCAACAGTCCGTACGAAATCTGCCATAAACTCATAACTATCAAAGTCATCAATACCAATACGATGCTTAACGGTCACCGGGATATCGACCGCCGCTTGCATGTGTTTAACCAAATCTGCAACCGTAGCAGGCTCTGCCATTAAGCATGCACCGATCTTATTATGTTGTACGCGATCAGAAGGACAGCCAACATTAATATTAACCTCATCATAACCATGCTGTTGAGCGAACTCAGCGCACTGGGTCATCTCGATAATATCGGCACCACCCAGCTGAAGTATAATAGGATGCTCACTGGTGTCAAAACGCAAGTGCCTAGCACGGTTACCATGCAGCAGTGCGCCAGTACTAATCATCTCGGTGTATAAGAAAACTTGCGGGTTAAATAGCCGTGCAAAGTAACGATAGTCAGTCGTGGTCCAATCTATCATAGGGGCGACGGATAGGCGCTTGTTTGTCATTAAATCAATCATTTAGCGTTAAAGCCTTGCGGGTTAAGAGTTTGAGTGTGTTTATCAGAATATCTTTGCTGGCGTTAAAGTGTTTTTACGGGCGTTTAATTGTCATTATGTTGTAGCATATTTACGCCACATACGATAAAACAGGAAAGGTATAAGATTTAAATCAACTCATCGATCTGTTTAAACTCAGGTAAATTATAAAAATAAAGCCCCATTATTATCCCAATAAAGCCAACAAACGCAATATATAATGCGGGTGTGAAACTCACATACATAGTGATATAGCCAAGCGCAAAAGGGACTAAACCGCCAACGATAGCATAGGTTATGTTGTAGGAAAACGCCAACCCTGTTAGGCGTACGTTGGTCGGGAACAGCTGCACCAAAATAGCTGGCACCATACCGACAATACCCGCACAAAAGCCTAAGAGGGCATACATGATTAAGATATAATCGCCACCCGCCTGCAGATGGTAATAAAAAGCAAATATTTGACCGATTAATAACACTGAGCCAATAGCTAAAATTTTACCAAAGTTCTGATAGTTGGACACTATCCCATAAAAGACACAGCCAAAAATCATAAATACAATGCCGAGGCTGTGTGACAGCGCAAACAAATCACTATCTGGCGTAAAACGTAGCGCAATCAAATCCGGTAGCAGTAGTACCACTACTATAGTGACACTAGATACAATGAAAGTTAGCATCATAGCGATGAATATTGAGTGCTTACAATGCTTGAAAAGTAGAGCAAATGGCCGTTCGCCATCGCTATTAGACTTTGAGGTTACCCTCTCGACAAAAAACGGCGATTCATGAATAAAACGCCAAGCTAATAGCGGTAAAAAGCTTAGTACTGCTGCCACAAGGAAGGGTAAACGCCAGCCGTAATTGACCAGCTCCTCAGGAGTCATCGTAGCGTCAAGCCATACAAAGAAGGCGTTAGAGAATAATACACCCACAAAAAGACTGGCGGTCACGTAGCTACAGCCAGCCGACAGATATTGCCGCGGCACATGTTCTGCGACGAAGACCCAGGCTAGCGGCACATAGACACCAAACGCCATACCTTGTATGAGTCGTAATAAAATGAACAAGGCCGGTGCCAACAATCCCCATTGGGCGTAAGTTGGCAACAATGCCATAGCCAGCAGACTACTAGCAGTAACGAGCATGCTAATCAGTAGCACCGGTTTTCGGCCCTTGATATCGCCATAACCGCTAAAAAGAATACCACCAATTGGGCGCGCCAAATAACCAACAGCAAATAGTCCAAACCCTTGTATCTTGGCAACATTAGGGTCAATACTAGCAGGAAAAAACGCCGACGAGATTGTATCTGCAATATACAAATAAATCAAAAAATCGAAAAAAGCGATAGCGCTACTAAAACAGATAAACAACACCATGTTTCTGTCTTTAGAAGACATCAATGCATATTCAGAACGAGAGGGCATAATATTATAAATATCCACATATTGAAGTGGAGAGTAATAGGTTGTTTTTAAAATAACCTTCCACTAAAAAGTACAAAAATCATTAAAAAGTCTAAAAATTACTAAAAAGCACAAATATCTTCAAAAATTTTAAAAAACAGGCGATCAGTTCACCGTAAATCATGCCGAGCTTCTTTCGTATTAATCCAAAATAATAACAACAATACAAATAGGCGCAGCGCTAGCTAAACATTAGCATGGATAGCACTGCTGACGTTTCCATATGGTCAGACTCTATAGCAGCCAATCAATAGGCAACCATGACATGATCGTAAGCCAGATATGATCAGACATCTCAACGCGGGGCTCGGAATTGTAAATGACCTTTTCTTCATTCTCAACGGTATGCCATTGTAGCTGATCATTATCCATTAACTTGACTTCATAAGCTTGGCTCAATAAATTATCGCTAAGCGCTTGGTGCAATTGGCGTGCCAACTCGTCATCGTTAATAATAACCCCCATTTCGGTATTGATATTAGCAGAGCGAGGATCGACGTTATAGGAGCCGATAAACACTTGATGATCATCAATGGCAAAGGTCTTCGCATGTAGGCTGGTCGACGATTGACTGCGTGCTTTCCACAGTTTGTTGCCGCGCTTTTCTTCACTGGCGGTTGATTTTAGCTCGTATATTTTGATACCTGCTCGCAATAGCGCAGGTCGCCATTGGCTATAGCCGGAATGAACCGCGGTCACATCAGTGGCATCAAAAGAGTTGGTCAAAATCTTAATATCAACACCAGAATCAGCCAATTGTACTAGCGTACTAACCCCATCTTTGGTCGGTACAAAGTAGGAAGATATAATGGTCAGTTTTTTAGAGGGGCTACCTAATAAGGTACGAAGCTGGTGTACCAAATTGGTATTGGCAGGAACAGATTTGGTCAATTTTCCGACATCGTCACTTAAAAACTGCATATCTGTCCAGCGAAAGGGCACGCGCTTATTGACTAAATCGGTATCGATAGAAGAATCTGCAATAGCGGTTTTATAAACAGCTAAACTGCTACGTGAGTTATTTTTTTCATCTTCATCTAACTTGTCTAAACCCGCTAAAAAGTCACTGGTTGCTCCTTTATCAAGCGCCACAAGGGTTTCGATATCGAATGATATCGGCGCTGACCAGTAGCTGTTAAAGCTGTTGTCAACATCTGCTACTACCTTACCAATGAGTAGCACATCTAAATCAGCGAATTGGCTGTTTTGATCATTACTGAGGTATCCATTACCAATATTGCGCCCACCGATGATGGTAATTTGTTTATCAAAAATCATACTTTTATTGTGCATGCGCCGATTAATACGGGGTAGACCAGTGACAAAGTTCAGCATTTGAAATTTGCGGTGCATCAGCGGATTAATAATGCGTACCGCGATATTGTGGTGACTGGAAAAACGTAATAATTGTTGGTCAAGTTTAGCATTGTTATTAAAGTCATCGAGCAATAAGCGCACAATAACTCCGCGCTCAGCGGCTTTCCATAAATCCTTGAGTAACAGCTGACCGGCTTGATCATCGTGCCAAATATAATATTGTACATCAATATTGCGTGTGGCCATTTCTGTTAATATACTACGCGCGGCAAAAGCATTAGCACCGGTTACAATAGGATGATAGCCAGACAGATCCGGGTGAATATTGTTTTGCTCACTGATGGCCGACACCAAGTCAGTATTATCAATCGCCGAGCCATTAGGGTTGTCTCGGTTGTTCTCGTCGTCAGAGTGCTCACTTTTTAGCGTATTATTTTGTTGATATAAGGCATTTACTCGTGCCGATAAGTTTTGACTTTCAGGTAAATGGGGCTGCTTGGGTAAACTTTGGCACCCACTTAAACCTAAAGATAGTCCAAGCGCGAGACTTAACGATAGGTTGCTTGGATCTATAGTTAACATCGACATAAATGATTTACCTTAGTCTACTTAAAGTTATTCTGCGCAAAAAACGGCATAAAAATGTAGTGAGCAAAGCACAACGTAACCGGCCGCCAAGCTTATCAGGTGTGGCGATATCTGCCTATTAAAAATACGTTATTTTTCTTAGCCAAAGTCTCAACCAAAATCTTAGCCAAGCCTGATGTCGTTTTTTAAAAAAGCACTCAAAAACAACGCTTAGCAGGTGCCTGATATTAAGTGACATGCTATGATAACCCATAGGTAGCAGCCTCTATAAACACTAAAATCAAAACGTTAATCCTCTTTTAACGACTCTAAAATGCATCACTATCAATTATAGATAATAATATTACCTTTAGTAACGGAAAACTTATGAGCCAGTCGCAAGCGCATGATGAGAATAATTTAGAAAACAACCCAAGCAGCAACTTAAGTAAGTTGGATCCAAACTGGCACTCTGACGCCTTAGATTTGGGACTGGATTATGGCATGCAAACTATCGCTGTTCGGGCAGGGCAGCACCGTACCGATGAAGGTGAGCACTCAGAACCTATCTTTACTACCAGCTCTTATGTTTATACCTCAGCGGCTGATGCAGCAGCGCACTTTGATGGTAGCAAAACTGGTAACGTTTATTCGCGTCATACCAACCCAAGTGTCCGTACTTTTGAGCGTCGGCTAGCCGCGTTAGAGAATGGCGAGCGTGCAGTCGCAACCGCCTCGGGTATGGGTGCAATCTTGACCATGTGCTTGGCGTATCTAAAAGCCGGCGACCATCTATTGGCGGCCAATCAATTATTTGGCTCATCAATTGGGCTATTCAATAATTATATGGCCAAATTTGGCGTCGAAGTCAGCTATGTTGATTGTTTTGATAATGAGGCGTGGGCGAATGCAGTACAGCCCAATACCAAAGTCATCTATTGCGAAAGCCCAAGTAATCCATTAGCACAGATTTGTGATATTGGATTTTTAAGTCAACTGTCAAAAGCCAATGATGTTTTATTGGTTGTTGATAATTGCTTTGGTACCCCAGCGTTACAACGTCCGTTAGATTTAGGCGCTGACGTGGTTATTCATTCAGCCACTAAATATCTAGATGGTCAAGGCCGAGTACTGGGCGGTGCACTGGTCGGTAGCGATAAGCTAATGCAAGAAGCCTTTACGGTCGTGCGCTCAGGCGGTATTAGCATGAGCCCGTTTAATGCCTGGGTCTTTACCAAAGGTCTTGAAACCCTCAAACTGCGCATGCAAGCGCACTGTGCCAATGCCAACCAAGTAGCAGAATTTTTGGTCAATCATCCCAATGTCAGCGCTGTGCATTTCTCGGGGTTGAGCGATCATCCCTCTCATGAATTAACCAAACGTCAGCATCATATGAAAGACAGCTATGGCGCGATTATGGGTTTTGAAGTCAAGGCGAGTGACAGTAACAATAACAATGTTAATCCAAACAGTCACGATTCGAAAGCTGCTGCTTGGCATGTGATTGATGCAACCCGAATGGTCTCGATTACCAATAATCTAGGCGATGCCAAAACCACTATTACCCATCCTGCCACCACCACTCATTTCCGACTTAGTCCCGAAGCGCGCGCTGAAGCGGGCGTTAAAGATGGTCTGATTCGTCTGTCGGTTGGTTTGGAAGATGTCGAAGATATTATCAAAGACTTAGCGCGCGGTTTAGACAGTTTGTAAAGATAGCGGTATAATCCCCGCTAGCGTATCAATTTATTATTACTTTCTAGTACTAAGAAGCTAGTTTATAAGAAACGTTGCTATAAGCGGGGTTGAAACGACCATAGATTACTTGATAATCTATCACCACATGACCCGCTACTATAAATTCGTTATTATAAATCAATTACTATATAAGAGGCCACTATGAATATTCAAGCATTAATGCAACAAGCCCAAACGATGCAAAAGAAAGTCGAAGCCAATGTCGAAACTGCAAAAAAAGAGCTTGGCAATAAAGAAGTTCACGCAGAAGCGGGCAGCGGTTTGGTTAAAGTAACCATGACTGGTCGTCATGTGGTCAAGCGCTTAACTATTGATCCAAGCTTGTTAGAAGACGAGCCTGATATGATCGAAGACTTAATCGCCGCTGCTATCAATGATGCGGTACGTCAGGCTGATGAGTTATATGAAGAAACCATGGCTGGCGCGACTCAAGGCATGGGTTTACCACCAGGTATGCAAGGTATGTTCTAAAGGTTGATTTGCGCTAAACATAGCACATTGAAGTCAGAAATGGGGTTGTTATCTATACGATGCGACCCCATTTTTATAGGTGCTATTTTAGAGTCTACTGCTTAATTTTTTATAATCTATAATCTATAATGTTTTATAACCTCTGAAAATTATACTCTTTACAGGTTATATCATTTACAAAGGAAGTCACTTTGCTTACAGCCAAATTTGACCAGCTGGTAAAACAGCTGCGTATTTTACCGGGTGTTGGTCAAAAGAGTGCCCAGCGTATGGCGCTACATCTGCTGACTAAAAAACGCCCCCAAGGGATGGCGCTTGCCCAAGCGCTTGATGAGGCGATGCGTGATATCGTGGAGTGCCAGCGCTGTCATAGCTTTAGTGACGATAGTATCTGTCCGCTATGCCAAGACCCGCGACGTGATGATAACTTATTATGCGTAGTCGAGACCGCTGCTGATGTGATGGCGATTGAGCAGACGGCAGGCTACCGTGGGCGTTATTTTGTATTGGGTGGTCATCTGTCACCGATTGATGGTATTAGCGCGGATGATTTGAATATTGAGCAGCTGGTATGGCGGGTAAAGCAAGAATCAATTGAAGAGCTGATACTGGCAACGGGTACGACCGTTGAAGGACAGACGACCGCCCACTTTATCAGTGAAGCGGTGAGCCGGCACGTCAATAAAGTTACTCGTTTAGCGCAAGGGGTGCCGATGGGCGGCGAGCTTGAATATCTTGATAGCATGACCCTTGGGCAAGCGATGCAAAATCGTTCTTTTTTATGATAAATAAAAAGGCTGTTTCAGTGGGTTATTTGACAATAACAATAGCAGCCACAACGGCTTAAATTTTTAAAGTGCTTATTTACCATTTTGTAACCTGACATTGCTATACTTCGATTATTAATCTTCTTCAATCGCTCGTCTCTAATCTTCTTCATGGCTAGTTTTTAGCGTTTTTCTTTTTTCTATTTATGCAGGTATCTGCCCGTGTCTGACCACTCTCATCCAAGCACCACAGCTAACTCTTCTTCAACTACTAATACGGTTACCAATGTCAGTCAGTCAAATGCAGCAGGCGTATCGGTAGAGCCTGATATCGATGCGCTACTAGACCTAGCTGATGACTTGCCCGTGACTTGGATAAAAGAGCAGTATCAGTTAGATGAGGTTATTCATGCGCTAGAGCATTGCGGGCGGGTGGCACTAGATACTGAATTCATTAAACGTGATACGTATTATCCACGCTTGGCACTGGTTCAGCTAAATACTGGCGATCACATTTATTTAGTAGATGCACCGCAGTTACAGTTGGATGAATTGTGGCAAGCACTGAGCGAAGTTGATGTCGCTATTTGGCATGCTTGCGGAGAAGATTTGGGTATTTTTTATCTGTTATCTGACTGTCCGCCATTGACCAATATTTTTGATACCCAAATTGCTTTGTCCTATTTGACCGGACAATTACAAATGGGCTATCAGCAAGCCCTTGATGACCAGTTAGACATGCATATCGATAAAGAACAAAGCCAATCTGATTGGCTGCAGCGCCCGTTAACAGATGAGCAAGAGCAATACGCTATTGATGATGTGCGCTTTTTGCCGGCGCTGTATTTGAGTATTGAGCATGCCCTCAAGACCCAAGGACTGTACGACTATGTATGGGAAGATTGCCAGTTGTATGCTGATGATTTATATAAGGCTCAGCATGTCGAAGATGAAGCCATGTATCTGACCATGGCGGATTATCGCTATAACTCTCAGCAAATGGCCGTATTACAAGCCGTCGCCACATGGCGTGAAGAGCTGGCGCGTGCGACCAATCAGCCCCGTACTTTTGTGATAAAAAAACAAGCCGTGCGCGAGATTCTCACTGAGAATCCTAGCAATATGCGTGAGCTTGCGCATAAAACGACTATGCATCGTAGTATGTTGCGACTGTATGGAGACGAGTTGATGAAGGTGATTAATAAGGCAAAAATGCTGTCGCCTGTTGAGCATCCGCCTTGTTTACTGCCGCCTTACCGCTCCAAAAATAAAGTCCTGTCAAAAGCCGTACAAGAAGCGGTGGACAAGCAATCAGAGAAAGTCAATGTACCCGCTAATGTATTGATGCGTAAAAAATGGCTGGGTCAGTTGTATGAAGTCATTGCTTTTGATAAAGGGCTAGCAGAATTATCACAAGGGTTAAAAGGCTGGCGCAATGACTGGGTCATCAAGACATTGGTTCCAGTGATTGAAATGCATAAAGCTGAATTGAAACAAGGCATGGGAGTCAACGTTTAAAAGGCTATGAATGTTTAAAGCGCTATTACCTTTTAAACTGTCCATGCTGTAAAAAATACCCAGTTTGCTCAGCAACGGCTGCATTTACTAGCATTCCTGTATGCGAGACTGGCATGATTATGTGGTCAGTGGCAGCGTCAAGTTGGGTCTCTTTTACGTATACTGTGCCATCATGTATAAGATGGTCATCCAGCAGCGGACTATCTGCTTTACGTAATTTTCGGTTATGATACTGCAAAAATAGTTGTCCTAAACCGTATGGACGATTTCCAGCAATCACACCAAGGGTGATGTGCTTAGGTAACGGCGTCACCGTGCCATCTAAGGCATCAATATATGATCTTCCGACAACGGCAGGGGTAAGACGCCAAATATAATCGGCAGAGACACTACCAATATGCGGCGTGCCGAGCGTCACACAGCGCCCAATCTGCCACTGGGGATAGTGAGCGACAAAATCACGAATAATAAGCCCGCCTAAGCTATGACCGACAAGGTCTATTGGCTGATCAGGATGATGATGTTGCTCAAGCCATGCATTGAGGTGCTGGCTATTGGTCTTAATGCCATCACGCATACTGCGGTAGCCATATTGATGAGTATCAAACCCTTGCGCTTGTAAGCGTTTAGCGAGTGGGCGCATAATCCATGCGGTTTGGTGCAAACCATGAATAAGAATAACGCGGCTCTTTTGCGGTAATGTTTGTTGCATTGGTCCGTCCATAACGGTAGTTTCGCTTAATGAATAAAATTACGTTTTATTATCCTATCTTTTTATTATAACGTTAAATGCCGATTCTAAATGGTAAGTTTAATGGCCGCTATTAATGATAAATCAACTTAAATAATAAACAAAAAAACCTCCAAGTCAGATGCTGACTTGGAGGTTTTGTTTTGGATTTATCTGAGACTACATGTAGTTTTCGATACTTGGGCAAGAACATCTAAGGTTCTTATCGCCGTAAGCATCATCAATGCGAGCCACACTTGGCCAGAATTTATGTGCGCGGACATAAGGTAGTGGGAATGCAGCAGTATCACGGCTGTACGGATGTGACCACTCACTATTAGTGATCATAGATGCCGTATGCGGTGCGTTAACCAATGGATTGTCTTCAAGCGTCCAGCCATCTTCGCCAGATTTGATTTTCATGGCTTCTTCTTGGATAGACTTTAAGGCACTGATAAAGCGATCCAATTCTTCTTTAGATTCAGACTCAGTCGGCTCAATCATCAAGGTGCCAGATACTGGAAAGCTCATGGTTGGGGCGTGGAAGCCATAATCCATTAAGCGCTTAGCAATTTCACTTTCACTGATGCCTGTTTCTTCTTTAAGCGGACGAATGTCAATGATACATTCATGCGCGACTTGACCATTTTTACCCGTATATAAGACAGGGTAGTGGTCCTTGAGTTCAGCGGCTATATAGTTGGCATTCAATAGCGCAAGCTTGGTGGCTTCTAAAAGACCATCGCGACCCATCATCGCAATATACATCCATGAAATCGGTAGGATGCTCGCTGAGCCATAAGGCGCTGCTGAGACTGCTGAGCAATCTTGCTGTGCATTATGAACAGGACTGATGCTATGATTGGCCATGAAAGGCGCCAAATGTGCCTGCATACCGATAGGACCCATGCCAGGACCACCGCCGCCATGTGGGATACAGAAGGTTTTGTGCAAGTTCATGTGTAGTACATCCGCGCCCACGTCCGCAGGCTGCATCATACCTACCTGTGCGTTCATGTTGGCACCGTCCATATATACCTGACCGCCATGCTCATGGATGAGGTCACAAATGATACGGATGCCTTCTTCGAACACACCATGCGTTGATGGGTAAGTGATCATCAATGCACCAAGGTTTTTGCTGTGTTCTTCACATTTAGCGGTCAAATCATCGATATCAACGTTACCATTGTCATCAGTTAGAACCACGACTACTTTCATGCCCATCATTATTGCTGTCGCAGGGTTGGTACCATGCGCAGACTTAGGAATGAGGCAAATATCGCGATTGGTCTCACCGAGTGACTCATGATAACGGCGGACAGCCAGTAGACCCGCATACTCACCTGAGGCACCGGAGTTTGGCTGCATAGACACTTCATCAAAGCCAGTGATGGCTTTTAGCTGTTCTTGTAAGCTATCAATCATGTCGATATAGCCAGTGACTTGATCACGTGGTGCAAAAGGATGCACGTTAGCAAATTCAGGCCAAGTGATAGGTAACATCTCACTAGTCGCATTCAGCTTCATCGTGCAGCTACCTAGTGAAATCATACTACGGTTCATCGCCAAATCTTTATCTTCAAGCGACTTTAAGTAGCGTAGCATTTCATGCTCGGTATGATGCGAGTTGAATACGGGATGCGTTAAGATAGCATCAGCACGTAAATGAGCGGTATCTAAAGATACAGTCGCTGTTTCAGGTAAGTCATGCGATTTGCTTACGAATAGCTGGGTTAAGACATTAAAGTCTTTTTGATCACTGATTTCATTAAAAGCGATGCCCAATTTGGTGTCACCAAGACGCCATAAGTTATAGCCAACATTGTCCGCATTTCTAAAGATTTGCGTGGCCAATTTTTCTGAACCGCAGTCAACAACGACGGTATCAAAGAATTGCTCGTGTACCACATTCAAGTCACTATTGTTGTCATCAGTGGTCCGGATGACCTCAGCAAAGGCAGTCGCAAAAGCATGGATGCGAGTAGCAATGCGCTTAACGCCACTTGGACCATGATAGACGGCATACATACCAGCTAGGTTGGCTAGCAATACTTGTGAAGTACAGATGTTTGAGTTGGCTTTTTCGCGGCGAATATGCTGCTCACGTGTTTGTAGCGCCATACGTAAAGCCGTGTTACCTAAAGCATCTTTTGAAACCCCAATGATACGGCCAGGTGCGGAGCGCTTGGCTTTATCTGAGAATGCAAAGTAGGCGGCATGTGGGCCACCAAAGCCCATAGGAATACCGAAACGCTGCGTGCTACCTAGTGCGACATCTGCACCCATATCAGCGGGTGATTTTAGTAGCACTAAGCTCATGATGTCACTGACTACACTTGTGTAGGTTTTGTTTTTCTTAACCGCACTGATAACGTCTGTTAAATCTTTAACATCGCCTTCATGACCGACATACTGGAATATCGCACCGAAGTAGTCGCCTGATTTAGCCAATTCAAAGTCACCAACGACGACTTCCCAACCAAAATACTTGGCACGGGTACGGATAACGTCTAAGGTTTGTGGGTATATGCGGTCATCAACGAAAAACTGCGTTGACTTGCTTTTGCTCATACGTTTTGACATAGACATGGCTTCTGCTGCTGCCGTTGCTTCGTCAAGTAGTGAGGCACCTGCCATTTCAAGGCCGGTCAAATCAATACAAACTTGCTGGAAGTTTAATAGTGCTTCTAAGCGACCTTGAGAAATCTCAGCTTGATAAGGGGTATAAGCGGTGTACCAGCCTGGGTTCTCTAACACGTTACGTTGGATAACTGCTGGCATACGTACAGGTGAGTAGCCTTGGCCGATATAGCTTTTGTTAACGGTGATTTTGTCTGCCATCACGCGCAATCTAGCAAGGGCGCCATGCTCACTCATCGCTAGTGGTAAATCCAATTCTTTATGTAAGCGTACTGGCTCAGGCACAGTATCATTAATAAAGCTTGCCATATCGTCATAACCAACCGCTTTTAGCATATCGGCTTGTTTGCTATCGTTAGAGCCTAGGTGGCGATAGACAAATTCAGATTCGTTGAACAATCCTTTAAAAGTATCAAAGGTAGGTTTTTGAGAGGTAGTCATGACAATCCTTAGTAGCGCCGATAAAAAAGGCGGTAAGTATGGTGAAAAAATAAGTATGTTGAAAATGAGTAGGGTAAAATTATTTTGGTAAATTTAAACTGAGCAATTGATACGTAATAAAGTATCTATTGCTTAACGAGCCAGTTAATGTGCAATGAGTTAAACATAGTGCACAAACTGCTCTTGATCAAAGCGATACTGCGCACTATAAATACCATTATTAGCACGCTCACCAGCGCCAATCATCATAACAATGTGGTGATCGTCACTTAAGTCTAATAATCGCTTCATCGCTGGCTCATCAAAGCCGCCCATCGGACAGCTGTCAAACCCATGTGCCCGAAGTGCCAACATTAGATTTTCGGCGGCGAGAGAGGTATTATTAGTCGCCCAGTTTTTGACATCTTCAAAGGTATAATAAGGCGATTTGATTGGCCCTTTTACCTGTCTGAAAACTTGAGTAGCACCCCATTTAGCGACTGATACCACATTGACCGGACCCCGCAAAAAATCCATGGCCACTACCTTGGTGTAGTAGTCTTTGACCTTTTTTGGTACCGGCGTATCAGGATATTCACGCAAAATTTGCTGGGCGTGATCATGCCAATTGTCAGTGCGTGCAACGACTGCTATCAAGCGTGCTGATGTTTTAGCAGCGTTTTGATTCATACAGTTTTTGATAGCGCATTGGCGATTATCAGCACTATCAATGACATAAAATTCCCACGGTTGTAAATTGCTAGAGTTTGGCGCTAGCATGGCTAGACGTAGACAGTCTGCCAATACGTCGTCAGGAATTGGGGTGTCAGTAAAGCGTCGTACTGAACGACGTGATTCTACGATGTCGCAAAACGCTTGTAGCTGCGGCGTATGGTCAGGCGTCGCTACGCGGTTTGCTTTATCTGTACCCGCACTAGCACTTTGCTGGCTGGAACCTTGATGAGACGATGGCGAGTTTTGCGCATCGAGCCCATCAGTTTGATTGGCGTTAGTATTGGCTGGTTTCATAGGTGACTCCAGAGCAGGGTAGCAGATAATGGATGTAAAAAAGATGACAGCAGTGAGCTGTGAATAGTAATAAGGACTGTTGAATAAGCGCCATTAAGTAACCGCTATGAGCATGAATAGCAGATGTTGCATGCAGGCTATGCCTTGTTAAATAATGGCAGATACCAACTGGCGTTAATATCTGCGAGTTTGCAATAATCTACCTTGCAATAATTTATAAAGCTTAATATCAAATGAGCAACTTATAGCTCGTTTTCATACTCATCAGCACTCATTAGCGCCTCATAGTCTTCCATGTTGTCAGGCTTCATTCTAAAGAACCAACCTTCACCATATGGGTCTGAGTTGATAATTTCAGGGTCATCTTCTAAGCTTTCATTGACAGCAACGACTTCACCTGAGATAGGCGCATACACATCAGACGCCGCTTTTACCGATTCAACGACTGAGATTTCTTCATCAACAGAGATGTTAGCACCCACTTCTGGTAGCTCAACAAATACCACATCCCCTAATAAATCTTGGGCATGGTCAGTGATACCAACAGTGACGGTACCGTCGTCTTCAAGGCGTAACCACTCATGGCTGGCGATATATTTTAATTCTGCTGGGACATTACTCATAGTGTCTTTCCTAAGTGATAGAGGTTGTGGAAAATTAATAGTATATAAAGTTTAATCACGAATCAAACTGTTGCTTACCATTACGGACAAAAGGTAGCTTAAGAACACGGACATCGACGAATTTGCCTTTACCGCGCAAATCAATTTGTACCTTATCATCTTCTGATAGGCTAGCAGGAACACGCGCTATAGCGATAGAGTTTTTTAGGCTAGGAGAAAAGGTGCCGCTAGTAATGATACCTGTCTGCTCGTTATCCGTCCCTTGATTGATGGTGACTGCCATGCCTTCACGTAACACACCACGGCTGGTGAGTAACAGGCCGACTTGTTTCATCGCGGTCTGGTCATCTTTGGCTTGTTTGCGCTTACTGACCATAGCGGTGCGGCCAACAAAGTCGCGGTCATCTTTTAGCGCCAATGTCCAACCCATGTTGCACTCATAAGGGCTGATGGTCTCGTCCATATCATGGCCATAGAGATTCATGCCCGCTTCCATACGTAAGGTATCGCGCGCGCCAAGTCCAGCAGGTTTAATGCCATGGGCCTTTAATTGTTCAAAGAACGCAGGGGCATCATCGCCATGCATGATGACCTCAACGCCATCTTCGCCAGTGTAGCCAGTACGCGCGACAAACCAGTCTGATCCTTCGATATCAGTCAAGTCAGCGCCAACGAAAGGCTTAAGTCCAGAAAGGGTGTCTGCCCATCTGGGCTTGGCCTGTGCCAATTTTTCAACTGCATTTGGTCCTTGAACCGCAAGCATGGCAAGCTCTGGGCGCTCAGTAACGGTGATATCAAAACCATCGGCAACCTTATTGAACTGCGCCATATCTTTATCACGAGTGGCTGCATTTGATACGATGCGGTATTCAGTTTCGTCGCTATTTGTTAAATAGACGATTAAGTCGTCGATGACGCCGCCTTGCTCGTTGAGCATAGGAGAATATAGGGCTTTACCGACTACTTTTAGCTTATTGACATCATTGGCGAGCAATTTTTGTAGCCAAGCTTTGCTGTCAGCCCCTTTAATATCAGCCACAACCATGTGCGAGACATCGAACATACCGGCATCGGTACGAACCGCTTCGTGTTCTTCGATTTGTGAGCCGTAGTTAATAGGCAATTCCCAGCCAGAAAAATCCACCAGTTTGCCATCACTATCGACGTGAGACTGGTAGAGGGGTGTGCGCTGAGGGGCTTGATTGTCAGTATCTTGAGTATTGGTATTTTGGGTATTAGTATCGGTCATAACAAATCCTTATGTATACGCCATCAGTACTCGATAAGTACAATAGGTAATGGGCATCATTAGTAGCGAGAATCAAGCTTGCAAGGTGCAAGCGTTGCGGTAAAGGGTGGTACAAAGCAATAAAGCAGTAAGCAAAACAAACGCTGAACGTCGGTTTAAGCAAAAGCCCTATCTGTCCTGTGACCTGAGATTTTCAACACGTTCCGTACATTATGCACGCTCAATATGAGCTGGCCCTAATATAACTCTAAAGAATATAACCCTAAAGATTATAAACCTAAAGCGTATGGTAACGCATTTTCTCCCCTTCGGTGGGTAAGACGTCGTCCGTCCTTACCGCTCTCCAGATTTGTTATACCTTATGTTTGAGATTGCAAAACGCGGATAAGCGTAATGTAAATAAACAGTATTGGTATGCGTTTTTCAGTCCTTTTACCTGAGCGATTAGCAGGGTGGATGCGCCTTCGGTGGTCTTATAGCAGATTTAGACGGCTTAGTTGCGGACAATAAACGCGGTGTCTTGCTATAAAACTCTCTCCTGAAAAACGCTTTTATTATGAAAGGTTCATAGCCGTTTTACAAGTCATCAAACGGATTAAAGTTAATAAACTTAGTAAAAGACCGTTATTTTGCTAATATTAAACGCTAAAATGCTTATAGAATAAGGGTTTATGTCTTATTAATGATTTAAAAAATACTGCTGCTAAATTAGTCATCGCACTCTACTAGAGGAGTGAATAGGCGACAGTAACGATACTAAGAATAATATTACCAAGAAGTCGCCCCAACAAAGTATGCCGATACGTAAAGCGACTATTGATGGCAAAGTAAATTATGCTAGGCTACAATATTATTAAGGTCGTTACTCATAAGTATTTTAGTGGCCGTTTTGATAAATACTTTAATCCGTATTTTGTTTAATTTTTAACGTTTGATAGGGTGTCTTTATGCATTGTGATATTTATAAATTTACCAAGCGTGATGATATGTATGTTTATATTGCGCGTCCCGACTATCCTGATGATACGGATGAGATCAAGGATTGGCTAGGCGTATTGCCTAAAGGTTTTCGCACTGGTTTAGGCGTCAGTAAGTTTGTGATGCATCTAGATTTGGGTGCCACGCCAACGCTTGCTCGTGTTGATAAAGAAGAGGTGATTGCCAAGCTAACTTCGCAAGGATATTACGTACAAATGCCACCACAAGATGTGATGCGTCGCCAAGCAGAGTTACGCGCGCTCGAGGCTCAAGACAGTATATACGATTAATAAATTTCTTCTAAAGAGCTTATGATCATTGATATACAGGCAATAATTGTGATGGAAAAACTTATTGATAAGCCGTTGGCCGAATGCATTTTGGCATAAAGTCGTGATAAACTAGCGACCTATCGAGTGCACACGTCACTTTTGTATTCAGTTTTTCATTCAGTTTTTCAAAAGTACAGCAGTTCTAATAGTACGACAGAACCTACTATAAGCTATTGAAAACAAAGACGCGTCGCGCAACTTATAAACGCAGGTAACTAAACACGCATGGACTGGTTAAAAAATATCTTCCAAATCCTACCTTTGGACACCATCAGTGACATCCTCGGTGAGCTTGTCATTTGGTGGAGCCAGATGGTAAAAGACGTTCCACCCGCTGACCTGCCGATGTATGCTTATCTTGGTGGCGCTATTGTGGTGCTGATATTATGGCTGCTTGTCGCACGCGTTCTGCCACGCCCCCTCGGTGGCATGAGCTGGATGGTGTTGTTTGCCGTTTTGTTAGCGCCGGGTACCGCACTGGGGGATTCTAGCTTGATTGCGCCAGCCAGTATCAGTGTCGTCTATGCGGTCATGATGAAAGATATGTCCGCTGCCGTGACTAATGCGCTACCCATCTTAGTGGTGCTAGTGGTGGGTCTATTCATTGGTTTTGTCTGGCAGCTGATACGTGGTGCTTTTGAGTCGAGTTTGGACAAAGCACGTAGCCGCAGCGCCGAAGATACCCAAGCCAATATGCAACTAGCGACGGGTAACTATCTGACTGGAAATACTGATGAGCCATTACCTGTAGTGATTCCTGAGTCTGATATTAATCTAAAAAAAGACAGTAAGCTGCAAAAAGAGACCGCCACTACGCCTGTCTCTAAAGCGCCTGCCATGACGCCTGATTCTGCTGTAATAGATAATGGCGTGACAGATCGTGACGTGACAGATAAAAAATAATACTTGGGCTGTCTTTGTAAATACATTCTTTATAAGCAAAAAAAAGACACCGTGGCGTGTCTTTTTTTATGGCAGCTCATTCGTCTGGGTATTAAAGACAAGCTAGCGCGCCTAAAAATTCGAACGCATGAGTACTTTGGCATTTAATAGGGCTGTGCTAGTCTTAGCCATTATTCACCTAATTTGCCAATAGTTGGCTTTTTTAATGTTGGCAACTACTTTATAGCAATTACCTTTTATATTAATAACAATGACTGAGATTTGACCATGACCACTGCTAACAACACTACCAAACCAAGCTTTACCGGTACCGACAGTTATATTGCCACCGATGATTTGCAACTGGCAGTCAATGCGGCCATGACCTTGCAAAAGCCACTATTGATTAAGGGTGAGCCGGGTACGGGTAAGACCTTACTTGCCGAAGAGGTCGCCGCCAGCTTGGGTATGCCGTTGATTACGTGGCATATCAAATCGACTACTAAAGCTGAGCAAGGCTTATACGAATATGACGCCGTATCGCGCTTGCGAGATTCGCAATTGGGTGATGATAAAGTTTATGAGATTGGCAACTATATCAAGCCCGGTAAACTGTGGGAAGCCTTTACCAGTAAAGAGCGCAGTGTCTTACTAATTGATGAGGTTGATAAAGCAGATATTGAGTTTCCGAATGACTTGCTACACGAGCTTGATAAAATGTCATTTTATGTCTATGAGACCGGCGAGACTATTACCGCTGAGCAGCGCCCAGTAGTGATTATCACCTCTAATAATGAAAAAGAGCTGCCAGATGCATTTTTACGCCGCTGCTTCTTCCATTATATCGACTTCCCTGAAGAGCAAACCATGCGTCAAATTATTGACGTGCATTTCCCTAATATTCAAGAAAAACTGGTCAATGATGCGCTGGATGTTTTTTATAAGCTGCGTAATATTCAAGGGCTCAAAAAACCACCATCAACCTCTGAGTTAGTCGATTGGTTAACGCTATTACTCGCTGATGATATGGCGCAAGCGGAGCTGGAAGAAAATCTGCGTGGCGAAAAGTCTATCCCGCCACTATATGGGGCCTTGCTCAAAAACGAAGCCGATGTCAGCTTGCTCCAGCGCTTTGCCAATATGATGCGCCGTTAGCCAGTTAGCGTTAGAGGACAACTAAATCGCACTGTCGTCATGATTTGAACCTATAAATACTAAAGTTCAATCATAACCCAATCAGCCAATAAGTGATGCGTAGCTTATGTTTATCAAATTATTTTATACCTTGCGTACTTACGGCGTGCCCGTCAGCACGCGTGAGCTGCTCGACCTCAATGCGGCGCTAGAGCAGGGGCTGATGATGCAGCCCCATCCTAATGATCCTGATTTGCGTGATTTCGCCAGTCGTGAGGACATGTATCGTCTCATTCGTCTGTGTATGGTCAAAGATGAGCGTCACTTTGACAAATTTGATCGGGCGATGGCCGATTATTTTGAAGGAGTCGATAGCCTAGACACTGATGAGCTGTTGGCAAAGCTAACTGATATTCCCAAAGAATGGTTGGATTTAAAACTTGACCCTAAGAATCTAACTGAGGAACAGCGACGTTTACTCAAAAAATACGGCTCACTTGAAGAGTTGATGAAAGCTTTAGAGGAGCGCTTAAAAGAGCAAAAAGAGCGGCATCAAGGTGGCAGTAAATGGGTCGGAACGGGTGGTACCTCGCCATTTGGTGCTTATGGTGACCATCCTGAAGGCGTGCGCGTGGGCGGTGAATCCCGTAAACGCAGCGCGGCTAAAGTCTGGGAGCAGCGCAAGTATCGTAATCTTGATGATGATAACTTATTAGGCACCCGTCAAATTCAGATGGCCCTGCGTAATTTGCGTCAGTTTGCCCGCACCGGTAGCGCTGATGAGCTGGATATCAAAGAGACTGTTAAGCGTACCGCTAAAAAAGGCGTGCTCGATATTCATATGCAGGCTGAGCGTCGCAACCGTGTTAAAGTGCTGATGTTGTTCGATGTTGGCGGCAGTATGGATGTGCACATTGAGGCGTTAGAGAAGCTATTTTCTGCGTCCAAAAATGAATTTAAGACCTTAGAATTCTTTTACTTTCATAACTGCTTATACGATTACGTTTGGAAAGACAACGATCGTCGGCACAGTGCGCCCATGACAACTTTCGACCTACTCAATAAATATGGCCGTGAATACCGAGTGATATTCGTTGGTGATGCGTCGATGTCACCTTATGAGCTGATGTCAGTGGGCGGTAGCGTTGAATATATGAATAATGAAGCGGGCGTGGTTTGGCTCAAAAGAGTGTTGGAGCATTTCGATAAAGTGGCATGGCTTAATCCTGAAAATACCGCGCATTGGCAGTATACTCAAACCATTGTCGAAATTAAAAAAATATTTGATAATCAGATGTATCCGATGACCCTACACGGGGTAGAGCAAATGACGGCGCATCTAGCGCGGTAGCTGATACTGTTGAACGTTACTTGATTTTCATTAATTATAGTGACTGATCAAACCTTATTTAATTAAAAAGCAGCCGTTATGAATCCATAACGGCTGCTTTTTTTGTCGAAATAGATAATTTTTTATCTCAATCATAATTTTCTAATTTACATGGCTAATCCTTATCATCACTGCGCTTGCTTAGTACTTTGGTAGGCGTTATTAGATTTTTAGACAGAAAAACTCAGCATAGAAATAATAAAAATGGAGCTACAGCATTGGTATATTTAAAGAAATATGATAAGATTCATTTTAAATGAATCTTATAGAAAGGTTTCGATTAATTGACCATGACAACTCAGTTACTGTCTGCACAGTCTAGTTATCGTTGCCAACTCAAATCGATCAACCTAATCACCTCAACCTATCAATGTGATGACTCACTAAGAGAAATATAATGGCTACCGCTCAAACTATAGAAATTGTAAAAGCAACTGTCCCTGTACTTGAAGAACATGGGACTGCCATAACCAAAGTATTCTACAAAAACATGTTTGCAGCCCATCCTGAGCTGCTAGATATCTTTAATGAAACCAATCAAAAGTTAGGGCGTCAACAGAACGCACTAGCATCGACGGTCTTAGCTGCTGCCAAACATATTGAACACTTGGCCGTTCTGCTACCAGAAGTAACGGGAATCAGTCATAAGCATCGCGCCCTACAAATCTTGCCAGAGCATTATCCTATTGTTGGTAAATATCTCATAGGCGCCATAAAAGAAGTGCTTGGTGAAGCGGCAAATGATGACATTATCGATGCTTGGACAGAAGCGTATGATGAGATTGCTGGCGTCTTTATTCAACTCGAAAAAAATATGTATAAAGAGGAGATGTGGCAAGGTTTTGCCGCGTTTAGAGTGATCGAAAAAGTAGCCGCTGCCACTGATATTGCCGCCTTTACCGTCGTACCAGTTAATGATAGCTCGGTAGAAAATAGCCCAGAAAGCAATCAAAGTATCGACCTGAATAAACTCAGTTTAACTGCTGGACAATATATCACTGTAAAAATTGATCCTAAAAACAGTGAGCATTTAGCGCTACGCCATTATTCTTTATATTCAGCCAATACCGATAACGGTATTCAGTTTGCTGTCAGACGTGATAATCGTGATGAGCATCGTGGATTGGTCTCTAATTACCTGCATGATGACCTACAAGTGGGTGAGACAGTTTTATTATCAGCACCTGCTGGCGATTTTGCTTTGAATAAAGGACTAATGGCACAGAATGAAATTCCATTGGTACTTATGAGTGCTGGCGTCGGAGTCACACCAATATTGGCTATGTTAGAGGCACAAGTCACTGCTAATCCTCAGCGACCTATCATTTGGGTTTATGCCTGTCAGAATAAAGACCATCATGCCTTTGATACTCAGGTCAATCAGCTATTAGAGTCAGCAGAAAATGTTGAAAAACATATCTTTTATTTTGAAGATGGTCAGTTATTAGATGCAGCGTGGCTTGAGACATTACCTAAGCCTGCGGATATCTATGTGTGCGGGTCGATGCCCTTTATGGAAAGTATGATTGATGGGCTGATGACACTAGATCATGGTGTTGATAGCGTGCATTATGAACCGTTTGGCCCAAAGATGAGCCTAGGAAGCTAAAATACCTTCAATCAAAAGGCATTCAATCAAAAGGTCTTCAATTAAAAGCCTTTCAATATCAGAGCTATCACCGCTAATAAGCTATAAGCGTTTGAGATGAGACCATCACTCAAGCGCTTTTTTTAGTATGTGTTAGTTAGGTTGATAGGAAAATGAGTATCGGCATCAGTCATAATTTCAAAAATATTTTTGTGGATGTCATACAAATAAGCTTCGAAGGTATATTGATAGCAAGAAAAAAGCTAAGAGTAGGTCAGGCTATTTTTCTAAATCGACCACACCTATTATCACGCCCATATCTTTTTTATCATAATGTTCGATACTTGGTGCATATAAGGCTGAGGCGATACCGCCATCTAAAAATAGCGCGTTCGGACAGTTCAGTTTATCCTTAAATAACACCGCGAATTCATAAAAATTCACTGGCTCATCACTATTCACAAACTGGATGCTGCCATCCGTACAGACGCCTGCACCATTGCGAAACTTAAGTGAGGTGCTCTCAGGATTAAACTTGGGATGAATGGCGTCGTCGATGACTAGCATAGGACCTGATTGCGTCGCATACCAAGGCTCAGCTGTGCCTTGTTCTCGTTGTTGTTGCAGTGCATTGCTTTCAGTGATGTGAACGTTACCTGCTTTATCCCACCACATGACACCATTGGGCAATAGATGAAAATTACCGCCGCCTTCTTTTAGATTCAGCGAGAGTATTTCTTCCCCATCAATGACGGTATAGCCAATCGGGGCGAAGCGCTCATTATACATACCGGCATTCATGGCAAAGGCTAATGATTGCGATGGCGGCAAAGTGGTTAATAATTTATCAAAAGTAAGTAACGGTTGCGTACTGCCAGACTGTTGCCAAAACAGCTGTAGCGAGTAGCGACCCGTGGCTAACGCCTTCGCGTCAACGCGACAAACGCTATAAGCAAAGGGCTCGTTTTGTATTTGACACGACCAGTCAGATGCTGCTGAGCTGGCAGTATCTGTCGCTGAAGGCTGGCAGGTGCTGATAATTACGGCAAGCAAAGCGATAGCGGAAGCAGTAAAAACATTAGGACGCATGAATTACTTATCTTCTGTCAGGTTGAGATTCGTTGTTGCGGTAATCTCCTCGATTGTTTTTGTATCTGTTTTTGCGGTTGGGGCTTTGGTTTCTTTGCCTTTGTCCCGCGAGTCTTTATTATAAGCAATCAAAGCATCGTTATCCGCTAAGAAGCTTTCGGGATCGGCCATGACCCACATTTGATTAAAGACATCTGAGCGCGCACTATGGTCAAGTAGCGCGCCCTCATCCGTAAAATAAAAGAACTTAGACAGCAGTTTGATTTGCCCATCATCCAAACGCCGCGCGATATGATAAGGCTTTAGCTGATCTGGATGTTGTAGCCCTACCGCGCCTACGATACTGGCAAGTGATTTGAGAGTGTTCTTATGAAAGCTTGCCACGCGCTCAGCTTTACTCGGTACATCGAGTGCCATTTGGCGGTAGGGATCTTGAGTAGCAACGCCAGTTGGGCAGGTATTGGTATGACAAGAGCGCGACTGAATACAGCCAACTGCAAACATAAAGCCACGTGCGGAGTTACACCAATCCGCGCCCAATGCCAGCAAGCGGGCAATATCAAAGCCAGATACGATTTTACCGCTGACACCAAGCTTGATTCTGTCACGGATACCAGCACCGACTAAAGTATTATGCACAAATAGAAAACCATCTATGAGCGGCATGCCCACATTGTCCATGAATTCGACAGGCGCTGCACCCGTACCGCCTTCAGCACCGTCAATGACGATAAAGTCAGGATAGTTGTCAGCCTCAATCATAGCTTTAACAATTGCCATAAACTGCCACGGCTGCCCAATACACAGCTTAAAGCCAACAGGCTTACCTTCTGATAATTCACGCAACTGCTGCCAAAATGCCACCAACTCACGTGGGGTACTAAAAGCGGTGTGAGAGGAAGGTGAAATACAGTCTTGTCCAAGGGGTACTTGGCGAGTGTCTGCGATTTCTTGGGTGATTTTTCCGGCAGGGAGGACGCCACCTTTACCAGGTTTGGCTCCTTGTGACAGCTTGATTTCAATCATTTTTACTTGACGGTCGATTGCTTTTTCGGCAAAAGTTTGCGGATTGAAGTTACCGTTATCATCGCGGCAACCGAAGTAACCGGTGCCCAGCTCCCAAATCAGATCACCACCGAACTTACGATGATGATCGCTAATCGCGCCTTCGCCGGTATCATGAGTGAAACCGCCTATTTTTGCACCTTGATTCAGCGCCATAATGGCATTGGCGGACAGACTGCCAAAGCTCATCGCAGAGATGTTAAACACCGACATATCATGCGGCTGCTGACAACGCTCACCGCCAACACTGATGCGGAAGTCTTTGTTCTCTAGCGGTTGGCTAATAGCGGACTGCAAAAACCATTCTTTACCGTGTTTATATAGATCCTCAAGCGTCCCAAAAGCATTGGTATCGCTCACATTTTTGGCACGTTGATAGACCAGTGCACGCTGTTGGCGCGAAAACGGTACTTGCTCTTTATCATCTTCAAGCAAATACTGGCGAATCTCAGGACGAAAGTCCTCGAGGACATAGCGAATGTGACCTGCGACGGGATAGTTGCTTAATATGGCATGCTTCGATTGAAGCAAATCATAAATACCCAAACCCACCCCAAGCCCGCCAATAATAATTAACCACCAGTTAACTAACAATAGCCCCGCTAAGAACAGCAATATCGCCGCGCCAAAGGTACTGTAACGTAGTAAAACTCCGATAAGATACGGAGAATCATGTTTAGGTTTGGGGTTCAGGTTGGTGCGAGATTGTGGCATAGCAAGGCTCAACTATAAAACATGGAAGCTAATAAATAGAAACTAAAAAACGCGGCAATCATTAAACTAAATAATGAAAATAATAGGATAGTGACCGCTTCGATGTTGACAGTCGACGATGCTATTAATAAGCCACGCATATAATGTAACTATAATATCATGGGTTAAGGAAAAATTGAGTAACAGCTTGCTACTGTTGGTCTTTAAAATTGGCTTTTACTGATTTAATGGCTTGTTCCTCTCTTAGCAAGCCACTTTCACCAATACTTTATTATCGTCTATCGATTGAAAAATAATCTTAACTGGCAAAAACTGTTCTATTAACCATGCTTGGGTTTCAGTATGTCCACTAATGACCCGCGCGTTAAACTCTCCGCCGCCTGATAATGCTAACGGTAACAGCAGCTGATCGGTTAAATATTCATCAACTAGAGCGTCCGTTTTAAATAGATAACGTTTGACCAAGCCTGCCAATCGATTGCCCATCTTTTCAGCCGAGGTGCATTTTTGTCCCAGTAAGCTAAAGACTTCAGAGTGACCTTGTTCAAAATGCCCTTGTTCATGGCTATCTGGCCCACCAAGCTGATGAGTGACCACCGCATAGCAAGTGTTGCCTTCACCGATACCGCGCAGTTTATTGCCTTTTGTGATAATGAGCGTTTCATCAATCCCACTTTCAACCCATACCGCTTTGGCACTGGCAAGTTCGCGTTTGCAAATATCGTACTCTAAATTAAGAATGCTCGCGACAACCTCTATGCTCATAAGCTCACCGCGTTCAGTTAGCCTTAACGGTTCTGAATGAGCGCGGCGCATAAATGGTGTTATGGTGGCTTTAATCTCACCGCCGCCAATAGGGGCAAAGCCTGCTTGCTGACATTCAATATCAACTTGCATACCTAGCTTAGCAAGCGCAGGGATAAACGCTTGTGTTAGAAAGTCTGTGGTTGGCGCTAGAGGGTTATGCGTACCGCCTTTTATGCTCACTGTTGAGTGGGTACTTTGATCTGTATTAGCAAAAAGTAGGGCAGGGAGTAGCGTTTGTAGTACGAGACTGGTACTGCCAGCCGAGCCAATATCAAAATTGTAATCACCTGATTTGATAGTATTTGGCGCAAAGCTAAAAGTGGTACTGCCTAAATAAGCACCCGATACGCTAGCGCCTGATATCGCTTGTGACGCTTGCACGCACATTAAATGTTGACGCATTAATCCCGATTTAGCACGTCCAGCACGAATATTAACTATTTCAATGGGTATGCCCGTCAGCATGGATAAAGCCAGCGTGGTGCGGATAATTTGACCACCGCCTTCGCCGGTGCTGCCGTCTATTTTTAGGGTTTTGGTTTTTGTTGGCATGAGAGCTGTCTTTATTGTTTTAAGGTCATTGTTTGATGACGTTTGTAGCGTGGGAGTCATATAATGAAACTTGCAAGTCTAACAAAACATTACTACGTTGAACTCATAAAGAAGGTTTTTTAAACAGTATCTTCTAATATAGGGGTAATATTACAGGTTCCGCTACGGCTACATTCATATTACCTGCTAGTAATTTCCAAAATAACTGAACATTAATTTATGAAGCCATTCAAAGTAATTATCATCCGATATATCGATTTTTATTTCACCTATTTTTTTAGGGTCGTAAAGTTTCAATTTGATTTTACCGTGTTTTAGATCTACGTCTAATTCAATCTCTTGAGGAAGGTCTTTGTAAAACTCGTATTTTTTGAATTCTTCAAAGTCCATTAAATTACCACCCATATTGCTTGGGTAATTCTTCAAAAATATGCTTGTAGCAACCAAAAATAACTCGATAATATCGATATAATTCTCAGCCTCTGAATACTCAATTGCTTCGTAATCATGCTCAATCTTATTTCTTATTGAGTTCAATCGATACAAAATTTGTGGTGTTATAACACCACACTTACTCAAATATTCAAGTTTTGAAGGAAAGTTGTTTTTTGCTTGTTTATTCAGAGCACAACCTAAAGTATCACAGAGTGTATCAATGCGACGATGTAATGCTCTCTTTGAATTTGAAACAGCATTACATATACCTCTTAAATCTTTAGAATCTTGTAAATCTTTTCTAGCAAAATCTATGTATGTTGAACAATAAGGCTCTGACTCACTTGCTCCAGTACTAGACCCTGTATATATATAATACATATCTAAATATTCTAATTTAAAATCTTCTATATTCATACATACCTCAAATAACTATAATTTTATAATGATTATTAACGCTTCTTACCCCTTAACACAAACCACCTGACGCAAGGTATGCACTACTTCTACCAAGTCGCTTTGCGCTTGCATTACGTCATCAATATTTTTATAGGCTGCTGGAATTTCATCAATCACATCTGCGTCCTTTCGACATTCTACGCCTTCGGTTTGGGCAATTTGATCGGCGACCGTAAATTGCTTTTTGGCTTCGGTACGTGACATCACTCGACCTGCACCATGTGAGCAAGAACAAAACGATTCTTCATTCCCTTTACCGCGCACAATAAATGATTTGGCACCCATTGACCCCGGAATAATACCGTATTCACCAACGCGGGCACGGACAGCGCCTTTACGGGTCACAAATACTTCTTCGCCGTAATGTTGCTCTTTTTCTACATAGTTGTGATGACAGTTCACCGCTTTTACAGCAGCATCAAAAGGCTTATTAATGATTTGGCGTAGCGCTTTGATGGCTTTTTCCATCATGATTTCGCGGTTTTTAAAGGCAAACCGCTGCGCCCAACCAACGGCAAACCAATAATCGTCGAAATGCTCTGTACCCTCAGCAAAATAGGCCAAATCTTTATCTGGCAAGTTGATAAATCATTTGCGCATATCTTCTCGTGCCAGCTCAATAAAATAGCGCCCGATGGCATTACCCACACCGCGTGAGCCTGAGTGCAGCATGATCCACACCTGATTGGTCTCGTCCAAGCAGACTTCGACAAAGTGATTGCCTGTACCAAGCGTTCCCAAATGCTTCAGGTTATTGGTGTTTTTAAGTTTAGGATGCTTTTGGGTTATATAATTAAAGTCATCAACCAGCGTTCCCCAACCGTCCATTACTGTGTCATCAGGGTTTGCCCACGCGCCGACATCGCGACTAGCACCGCGTCCGCGAGTCTTACTACGACCATGCGGAATCGCTTTTTCTAGCTCAGTACGCAGACCGCGCAAATTATCGGGCAAATCGTTCGCGGTTAGGGTGGTTTGTACCGCCATCATTCCGCAGCCAATATCAACGCCAACAGCCGCTGAAATAATCGCTTCTTTGGTTGGCAATACGGTACCAATAGTCGCACCAATCCCAACGTGTACATCAGGCATTACCGCGAGCCATTTATAAATAAACGGCATCTGTGAGGCTTTGATCAGCTGATCGTGTGCTTTTGGATCGACAGGGACGCCCTTTGTCCAAAGTCTGATAGGGGTGCCACCGTCTTGAATAATGTTATGAGTGGTTGGTTGCATTTTGTTTTCCTTAGCGTTGCAAAGTTTGTTTATTGTTTAAGTTAGTTCTTACTTTATATAATGCTAAGGGCGTGCCAAGTATGGTTGGTGCACGTGAATTTTTATTTAAGATTCTGATATTATTGATATAAATAAACTCAATGAAATTTTTTGAATATCAGCTATAATCTAGGAAAATTATTAATAATAGAAAAAATTATATATTTATAGAAAAAATTATATTTTAATAGAGGTGGGTAGATATGGATAAGAGATATCAAGTATTTTTAAGTTCTACATTTTCTGACTTACAAGAAGAACGTAGTATTGCCATTCAAACATTAATGGAGATTGACTGTATTCCAGCTGGAATGGAGTTGTTTCCTGCACTAGATGAAGAACAATTTGAATTTATTAAACGTGTTATTGACGATAGTGATTATTACCTACTTATCATAGGTGGGCGTTATGGAAGTTTATCAGAAACGGGTATTAGCTATACTGAAATGGAATATGACTATGCTATTGAAAGAGGTATAAAAGTTATCGCATTGATTCATGGCAGCCCTGAAAAATTGATAGCAGAAAAGGTAGAAATGAGTCCTGATGCACGTCAAAAATTAGATGGATTTAGAGCTAGAGCACAAACTGGTAGACTGGTCAAATTTTGGAATGATGCAAAAGAGCTTTCAGGGTTGGTAGCAACTAGCTTGCCAAAAACGATTAAAATGTATCCAGCTGTTGGATGGATAAGGGGTAATGAAGCAACTGACAATACTGAATTATTAAAGCAACTGAATGACCTTAGACAAGAAAATAATAAGCTTGAAAAACAGATTCAGGAATTGCAAAGCAATAAAAATAATATGTCGGATTTAGCGCAAGGTGAGGATGAAGTTGTAATTTCAGTGAAATGTAATGTCATAAAAGAAAAGCAATTAGAAGAGGTGTCTTGGGAACAAGAAGTAACTTGGAACAACTTGTTCAAAAGTATTGGTCTAAAAATTCTCAATGGAGAGAATGAGAATTTTATTTTTGATATTTTAGGTGAATATATAGCTTCCAGAAGATATGAAAACTTCCATTATCCGCAAATAGACCTTGCCAACTTTGAGCAAATAAAAGTTCAATTTTTATCTTTAGGCTATATTAGTTTTGATAGTATAGGCACTACTAACTATTGGGAAATAACACCTGAAGGTGAAAAGTATCTACTAGAAATAATGCCAATTAAACGTAAAATTAATGAAATAGATGATGAATAAAACAGCCGTCATCGGCTTCCTTGGAACCACTTTAGACAATGGCTTTAATGATAAGCGTTGGCAACGCTGGCGTCCGACGGTTAGTCTAGGTCTGCATGATGACTTGCTGGTCGATGAGTTGCATATCTTATATAGCAAGCGTGATAAGCGTCTGTTTAACATTATCAAAGATGACGTGGCGCAGGTCAGCCCGCATACTCAAGTGATTGGCCATCATGTGGCGTTGACCAGTCCGTGGGATTTTGCTGATGTCTATGCTGAGTTGTATGACTTCGCCGCAGGATTTGATTTTCAGGATAATATCGATTACTTGCTACATCTGACCACAGGTACGCACGTGGCGCAGATTTGCTGGTTTTTGTTGGTAGAGGCGGGCTTTGTCCCAGCGGATTTGATTCAGACCTCTCCTTGCCCAAGACCCGACCAAGCCGATCCACAAGGTCGCTATCAAGTGATTGATTTGGATGTCTCGCGTTATGATGGTTTTCGTGAACGTTTTGAGGCAGAAAAAGCCCAGCATTGGCAGACCTTACAAGCCAATCTCGTCACCCAAAATGCCGCTTATCAGCAGCTCATCTCCGATATCGAAAAAGTCGCTACTCGTTCCACCGCGCCAATATTACTCATGGGCGCGACAGGGGCAGGGAAGTTGCAACTGGCAAGCCAAATCTACGCCTTAAAAAAAGCCAAAGCCGATAGCAGCACCGCTAGTAAATATGCGCTAAATAAATTCGTTGAAGTTAATTGCGCAACGTTGCGTGGTGACACGGCAATGAGTGTGTTGTTTGGCCATGTTAAAGGTGCATTTACGGGTGCGGCATCAAATCGTGATGGGCTACTAAAATCGGCCGATGGTGGTTTGCTATTCTTAGATGAGATTGGCGAGTTGGGGCTTGATGAGCAAGCGATGTTATTGACCGCAGTGGAGGAGCAGCGCTTTTATCCGCTCGGTAGTGATACGCCGATTCACGTGTCGTTTCAATTGATGGCAGGCACCAATAAAGACTTGCGGCAAGCGGTCGCTCATGGCGAGTTTCGGGCGGATTTGTTTGCAAGGCTCAATACCTGGACGTTCTTTTTACCGTCGCTGAAAGACCGCTTAGAGGATTTACCTGCCAATATAGACTATGAACTGGCTCGTTTGGGCAATGAGCAACAGCAGCAGTATCGCTTTACGCCAGAGGCACGGCAGTTGTATGAAGCCTTTGCGATGAGTCAAGACGCCACATGGCAAGGTAACTTTCGTGATTTGACCGCCAGTATGATTCGCCTGACCACACTTGCTGAGAGTAAAGTTATTCGGAATGACGATGTGCAAGCGGAAATTGAACGCCTAACCCATCTTTGGGGGTTGCCTGATAATTTAAATGGTTGGAATCAGTTAATTAACGGCAATAACACGTCTAAAGATAGCCTAAGCAAAAATAATTTTAATTTAAATAGCAAAACCATTGAGCAGGCGAGCTATGATCTTTTAAAGCAGTATCTTGACGATGAGACTCAAGCCACGATTGACCACTTTGAAGCGGTGCAACTGGCGTATGTGATTGAGGTTTGTATTCAGCATAAAAACCAAGCGGCAGCGGGGCGCTATCTGTATGCTAACTCACGCGATAAGTTAAAAAGCCCCAATGATAGCGATAGATTGCGTAAGTACTTGATGAAATTTGGTTTGAAGTTCGATGAGTTGGGGTGATGGTTTTAACTAATGGATAGGTTGTAACTAAATAAAGTTTCATATCTAATATTATTAAAAATAAAGGATCAAATTATGACTATTAAAGTAACTTATAAATCGTTTGGTTTGATACTAAGCCCATTTGTACTGTTAGCAGTATCGCCAGCATTGGCCAGTAATGTGGATACGGTTGATTGCGAAAATGCTATGACGACGCTTGATATAAACCACTGCGCCGCGCAGGAGAGAGATGCCGCTATTAAGAATATGCGTCGATATCTTATTGCCAGTTACTCTCAATACAATGACAATCCTGAGCTTGTTGAAGCCATCAAAGCATCTCAGCAGACATGGCAAGCGTATGAAGACAGTAATTGCGATGCGGTATATACGTCATGGAAGTCAGGGTCTATCCGTGGCCTAATGTCTCTTAACTGTAGCACCAGAATAACCAAACAACGCACACATGAGCTGTGGCTGAATTATTTGACTTATATGGATATAGTCAAAAAACCAAAAAAGAACTACAATACCTAAATGACATACTCAACTGATTTTCGACAACTTGTACTAAGCAAGATTGCAGCAGGGCAAACGGTACGCTGTGTTGCCCAAGACTTTAATAT
>Ga0307487_1000176_pt1 | contig 51500 bp, 52 predicted proteins | sample CBIW12metaG_FD_203665 | JGI IMG/M metagenome (GOLD analysis project Ga0307487, IMG submission 203665) | Sea-ice brine microbial communities from Beaufort Sea near Barrow, Alaska, United States - CBIW 1.2 | ecosystem: Environmental > Aquatic > Marine > Coastal | place: USA: Alaska | collected... | reverse complement strand
CGCTGATACTTTGCCATCTTAGCAGCGCTGGTACGCAGCGCATTGACCGGCTCGAACATCGTGCCGTCAGAGAGCGTCGCGAATAGCGTGATACCCGCATCGAGGCCGACTATCGACGTTGATGGATGTAGTGGCTGCCCAACTTCGCGCTCGGTCTGAATGCTGGCGTACCACTTGCCAGCCACACAGGAAACGGTGATGTTCTTTGCCAGTCCGATGATGCCACGGCTCTTGCGGTAGCGAATCCAGCCTAGCTTTGGGAGTCGAATACGTCGATTGGCTTCGTCAATCTCGAAACCTTGCGGAAAGCGAAAGCTGTCTGACGACCTACCTTTTTTCTTGAATTGTGGAAAATCGGCACGCTTCTCAAAGAAGTTCTTGTACGCAGCGGCCAGGTCTTTTGTGACTTGTTGTAGTGTTTGTGAGGGAGAGTCGCACAAGTACGAGAATTCCTGCTTCCACGCTGGCAGCCAATTATTCATGCCAAAGCTATTGGTGAATTTTTCACCGGCAGTCTGTAGCTCTTGCTGACGATTCAAAGCCAAATTCCAAATCTTGCGAGCATTACCAGCGTACTGACGCATGGCGCGGATTTGCTCACCGTTTGGCTCAATCTGAAATTTGAATGCTTGAAGGCGTTTCATAGCTCAACCATAGTTAGTCTATGGAAAAAAACAATGATATTAGGCACGGGCGGCATTGCGTTTTTAGGATGCACGTTCACTTGGTATTTGTGACGAAATATCGTCGCGGCGCAGCAGCAAACGCCGGAATGAGAATGTTGCTAACGAGAGGGACACCTGCGGTGTCCGCGCTATTCATCCCCGGCCTGAAAGCCGAGGTTTTCCGCGCATTCCGATAAAATATTCACAAGCACCGTTCCGGGTTACTGCTTCGGCAAGGGCTCAATCCGGTTGATGTCTCCCGTGGGCGGCTGTGGATTGTCTTCCAGTATCACCAGCACACCCCCGATGATGATCGCCAGCCCGACTACGGCTTTCAGAATATTGGATTTATTCATGGGTATATCCCCGTCAGGTTTTCAGTCACTGTGTATTTTTGATGATTCAGAGTAGGTTGTCGGTCAAGCAAGAGAATCTCAAGCTCTGGCGCATGAATTTTCCGTCATGCTGCGAATGTCGCGTCGACATGATTGTCAGGCTATTCAATACTTGAAGGCGCAACCTAACGTTCTGAATAAAAATTGTAAATAAGAGGATAGCATCATGACGTCTGAATCGGATTCCCTGCTGTTAGTCGATAATACGGGCGGCGTAACCACGCTGACGCTGAACAATCCGACCGGTCGTAACAGTTTGTCGATGACGATGCTGCAGGCGCTGCATGACCAATTGATGATATTGACCGATGACGCCGCAACGCGGGTTGTAGTTTTGGCAGCGAGTGGCAAGGTGTTTTGTGCCGGTCACGATTTGAAAGAGGTGCAGGGTCAGCTCGGCAGCACGCCGTTTATGCTGTCGCTGTTTGAGTTGTGCAGCAAGGTGATGCAGCAGATTGTGAATTTGCCGAAACCGGTGATCGCCCGGGTTGATGGCGTAGCCACAGCGGCGGGCTGCCAGCTGGTGGCCAGTTGCGATCTGGCGGTTGCCGGTGAAACGGCGCGTTTCGCGACGCCCGGGGTAAATATTGGTTTGTTCTGTTCCACGCCAATGGTGGCGCTGTCTCGTAACGTATCACCAAAACACGCGATGGAAATGTTGCTCACCGGCGAGATGATCAATGCGGCGCGAGCCGAGCAAATCGGGCTGGTGAATCGGGTGGTTGCCGATAGCGAGCTGAAGAATGCGGTTGCGCAGCTGGCGGCTACAATTGCCAGTAAATCTGGTCACACTCTAAAAATTGGCAAACAGGCGTTTTACAGTCAGCTGGAAATGCCCCTGCACGAGGCTTATGCCTACACCTCAGAGGTAATGGCGAAGAATCTGGAAGCTGAGGATGCGGAAGAGGGCATTTGCGCGTTTCTGGCGAAGCGGCCGGCTAAGTGGCTGGATCGCTAAGATCCATTGGCGCAAAGCGCCGGATTTGTCAGTAAGCGATCGCCCAGCGTTAACTGATAACGGCTAAAAAAACCGGCGTTCATCTCGATAGCCTGAACATATTCGGCGCCTGCCGGGTAAGTCGGGCAATTGAACGCCGCCACAGATTCGCAAGGCTCCATCCGATTAATGGCCACAATGCTGCCTTGCTCGTTTACATAGGCAATGTCTAACGCTATCAGTGTGTTGCGCATCCAAAAGCTGTTTTCGGCAGACTGAAGGCTGCCGTAGTCAAACAACATACCGCTGCGGTCTTTCAATTTTTCCCGCCCCATCAGGCCGATGCGCCGCTGTTCTGCTGTTTCGGCCCACTCCAGGCTAACGGTAACGCTCTGTTCTTCACTGACAAAGCACGCTGCTCGCGCCGGTAACACCTGAGACTCAATAGCACTGGCGCTCGTGGTGCACGCCGCCATCAGCAGCGATGCACTCAGGGCGATCACTCTTGGTTTGAACGCTACCAGGTTCATGGGCGCAGTTTGTATCCGGTTTTGAAAATCCAGCTGATGGTCACCAAACAGGCGGTCAGAAACCCCAGCGTCATCAGTAGGCTAACGCCAATATGCACGTCTGACACGCCGAAAAACGCCCAGCGAAATCCACTGATCAGATACACCACGGGATTGAACAGGCTGACGGTTTGCCAAATGTCGGGCAGCATGTCGATTGAATAAAAGGTGCCGCCCAGAAATGTCAGGGGAGTCACAATCATCATTGGAACAACTTGTAACTTTTCGAAATTGTCAGCCCAGATACCGATTATAAAGCCAAACAAGCTGAAGGTGACGGAGGTCAGCACCAGAAAAGACACCATCCAGAACGGGTGTAAAATGCTGTAGTCGACAAAAAATTTCGATGTAATCAGAATAATTAAGCCCAGTATCACCGATTTTGTGGCCGCAGCACCTACGTAACCTAATATTACCTCTATATAGGATATGGGCGCCGAAAGCACCTCGTAAACGGTACCTGAAAATTTTGGCATGTAGATGCCGAAAGATGCGTTGGAAATGCTGTGCATCAACAGTGACAGCATTACCAAACCCGGGACGATGAATGCGCCGTAAGGCACATCGCCAATATCGCCCATGCGAGAGCCTATGGCCGAGCCGAATACCACGAAATACAAGCACGTGGAAATCACCGGCGAGAGTATGCTTTGCATAAGGGTCCGCTTCATGCGGGCCATTTCAAATTTGTAAATGGCGCTTACGCCGTAAAAATTCATGCCGTTCTCCATAGGGTGTTTACTGGTGCACCAGCCCAACAAATATGTCTTCAAGAGAGCTTTCCCGGGTTTTCAGGTCGCGGTATTCAATGCCCAGATCGCCTAGCGTTCGCAGTAAGTGGGAAATGCCAGTCTGCTCGTGCTGGGTGTTAAAGGTGTAAATCAGTTCATGGCCAGACTCTGACAGCTCCAGGGCTTCCGCCGCCAGTTCGGGGGGTAAGGACTCGAGTTTGTTCTGCAGTTGCAGGCGCAATTCTTTTTTCCCCAACTTGCTCATCAGCCGGTTTTTATCTTCCACCAATATGATTTCACCTTGGCGGATAACCCCAATACGATCCGCCATTTCTTCGGCTTCTTCGATGTAGTGGGTAGTCAGAATGATGGTGACGCCACTTTCCCGTAGCTGCCGAACCAGCGCCCACATGTCCCGACGCAGTTCTACGTCTACGCCGGCGGTGGGTTCGTCCAGAAACAGGATACGTGGCTCGTGGGAGAGGGCTTTGGCAATCATCACTCGGCGTTTCATGCCGCCAGACAACGTCATTATGTGGTTGTTGCGCTTGTCCCACAGCGACAGTGCCTTCAGTATTTTTTCAATGTGAGCCGGATTTGCCGGTTTACCGAACAACCCACGGCTGAAAGAGACAGCGGCCCAAACGGTTTCAAACGAATCGGTGGCGAGCTCTTGCGGCACTAGGCCTATGGCCTGCCGCGCTTTACGATAGTCGCGAATGATATCGTTACCCCCCGCCAGAACTTGACCCGACGACATGTTCACCAGCCCGCAGATAATACTGATCAGCGTGGTTTTGCCCGCGCCGTTGGGGCCTAACAGCGCAAAAATTTCGCCGCGGCTGATGTCCAGATTGATGTCCTTCAGGGCCTGAAAGCCGCCTTCGTAGGATTTGTTGAGATTTTTTACGGAAATTTCCGGTTGCACGACATCATCCTATTTTAAAATAAGTAAATACTGGCCTGTTTTCAAATGAGTAAGCATTGACTGAACAGTAGCAAGCGATCATTTTGTCATGACTTTGATCGTCTTAGAAACCTTTGAATGGGCGGGAACAATGTCCATAATGCCATTTTCTGCAACAAGGCGTGCCAATGATACGTGGGATAAGGGCTTCGGGTTTGAAAATAGGGTTGATTGTAGGGGTTATTGCCGTCGCCGTTCTGGCGTTGCGCTGGCTCGATGGCTCAAACAGTGAAAAGACCGGGCAACAAACCAGCACTTGTAACCTTCAGCAGAGCGACTGTGACTGGCAACAACAGGGCCAAAGCTGGCGGGTAAGCCTGTCTGACATCACCACGAATAACGACACCGAGAACAATTATCGCTTGGATATTGTAGCCCCTGGCGCGCCTCAGCCGCTATTAGTGGTGTTACGCGGCGAGTCTATGTACATGGGCGAATACCCGGTGCCACTGGTGCGCGAAGGCAATGACTATTACGCAGAATTTTCCGCGCCTTTTTGTACCACCGGCGACGCTATGATCTGGCGCGTAGACTTGCAAAAGGGCATGACGCCGCTGGGCGATCAACCGCCGTTCAGACTGGTGTTTCAGGCCGATTGATCCACCAAGGTTATGTTGGCATTGGCAAGGGTTTCTTTAACAACGCCGACCACCGCGGCGTGAGAATAGCCACACTGGCGTAATGCCAACAAACAGTCTTCAACATTGCTCGCAGGCACGCTTGCTAGCAAGCCTCCTGCGGTTTGCGGGTCAAACAGCAGCGGATAAACCGGATGATTTTGCCACTGGCCGACCTGCTCAATACGGCTGGCTGCGCCGCTGTTGGCCATGTGTAGCGAGCTTAGAATGCCCTGGCTGCTGGTTTCTAATGCGCCGTCCAGTAGCGGTATGGCAGCAAGATTAAGCTCTGCAGCGCAACTCGAGGGGCGCAGCATTTCTGCCAGGTGCCCAAGCAGACCAAAGCCGGTAACGTCGGTGCACGCTGTGGCGCCGTGTTGCTGAAAACACTCGGCAGCGCTGGCGCTGGACTGCACCATGCAGCGCAGGGCTGCGTCAATCCAACGGCCTTTGGCAATAAGCTTCGCATGTGCGGCCAGCAGAGTACCGGTGCCTATGGGCTTGGTGAGAATAATGGCGTCACCGGGTTGCATTCCGCCCTTGCTCATCAGCACATCGGGATCGATCAGGCCGTTCACCGCAAACCCCAGAGCCAGTTCCTGGCCTTCGCCGGTATGCCCACCCACCAAAGCGCAATCGGCGTTATTCAGCACGGATACAGCCCCCGCCATCATCTGGTAGATTTGCTCTTCCACTTTGCTTTCGATGCCGTAGGGCACGGTGGCGATAGCCGTTGCGCTTTGCGGTATTGCACCCATGGCAAAAATATCCCCCAGGCTGTGATTGGCGGCAATCTGACCAAACAGGTAGGGATCGTCAATAAAGGCACGGAAGAAGTCCACCGTTTGTACAATGGCTTTGCCCGGAGGAATGCGCAATACGGCTGCATCGTCCGGAGCGTGAAGGCCGACAATGACATCATCGCGGTTCACCGGCTGAAGCTTTGACAGCGCGCGGGACAATACCGTGCTTCCGACCTTAGCGCCGCAACCTCCGCAGCGCATGGTGGCCAAAGACAGCGCTTGGGCGGCATCGTCGGCGGAGCGTGCAGCGCCTGTATCCGGTTTAACCTGATTATCAGGCATGGCCGGCAGCTCTTTGAATTTCTTCATAAAGCGACGGTCGATCTGGTCTTTCCAGCGCCACACCAACGCGCCGGATACGCTCAGTTTACCGCGCGAGGCCACCGCGTAGCGGTCACCGGTAGAAATTAACGCCAGCCATTTTTTCTGAGGGTGATAGTTCAACGGCGTTTTGCCAAGGGCCATTCGGCGCAGATTATCGGCCAGCGGTTTGCCTTGGCGTACCGCAAATACCCCGGCTTTTTCGCGCGGGTGGTGAATCATGTTGGCAATATCACCAACCGCAAAAATGCGATCGTCGTTTTCAACCTGAAGCGTATCGCGAACTCGAATAAACAAGCCGTTGTCCAGCGCCAGTCCGGTTTGGGTCAACCATTTCGGACCGCCGGCGCGGGTTACCCAGAGCACTTCGTCCGCTATTAAGGGCGATTTTTCGCCTTCAATGTGTAAGGTTCGGGCGGTTACCTCGGTTACTGCCGCACCCAAGTGAACATTCACACCCCGCTCAGCCAGGGTGCGTTCAAACACGGCACGTACTTTAGGGCTGTGGGTGGGCAATATCGTGTCAGCGGCATCCAGTATGTGCACATGGAGTTCTACCGCCTGGCTGGCAATGTTGCGTAGTTCATTCTGCAAGCGGTATTGCATGGCCATAGCCATCTCAACGCCGCCAGCGCCTGCACCTACCACCGCCAGTGTGAACGGGCCCTGGTGTTGTTTTATGCGGTCAAGCAAGTCAAGCCAGTGCCGATTAAAGCGGTTAATAGGTTTCACGGGTACGGCGTGTTCGGCGGCACCTTTTACATCGGCAGTACGTGGTGAAGAGCCAATGTTGATAGAGAGCAAATCGTAGCTGACGGGCGGGCGATCACGGCAGATAACATGCTGGGTAGCGGTATCGATGCCGATGGCTTCGTCCCGGTAAAAGCGCGCTCCAGAAAATTCAGCCAGTCGGCTTAAATCGATATGGACGTCGTCATGGCTGTAGTGGCCGGCAATGTAACCGGGCAGCATGCCAGAGTAGGGCGTGTCGGTGTCGCGGCAAATCAGCGTTAAACGCACACCAGCTACGGGGTTCATGGCGAACTGCCGCAGAACCCCGACGTGGCTGTGCCCGCCGCCAATCAGGACAATGTCCTGTAATACAGGCTGGTCAGGCTTTTGCATTAAACGATTTTCTTGGCTTCAGCCGCCAGCTGGTCAAAGCCCTTGATGCTGGCAAACGCTTTCAGCTTTTCCTGGTCTTCGGCGCTGGGGTAGGCAATCTGGCCGATCGTGGTCAACCCGGCTTCGTTCATTTTTTTCTGGGTAGCGGGGCCAATGCCTTTGACTCGGGTCAGGTCGGAGGGATCTGCCAGTTGAGTTGATTTTGCCTTGGTCTTTGCTGGAGCTTGAGCGGGTGCCTTTGCCGGTGCTTCAGCAAATGTAGGCGCAGTTGTAGAAGTAGGTGCTGGCGCAGGTGCGGCTTTGGCCTTGGCTTTTTTGGGCGCTTTAGATTTCGGTGCTTTTGATTTTGATGGCGCGGATTCCGAGGGTGCTACAGACTCAGACTTTGCCTTTTTTTTCTTGGATACTGCAGGAGTCGGCAACATCGGTTTCTTTTTGCTTGGCTTACCTTCGTCGGCGTGTCCTATGCCCAATCGTTCCAGCAGGCTGTTTTGCATTTCTTGAAACTCTTGAAGCCGACGCTCGAATTCGTCGTTGAAGCGCTTCATTTCGCGATCGCGCAGCTCGTCTATGTCTTTACGCAGCTTGTGCACAGGTTGTTTTATCTGGTTTTGCAGATTGTCGAACTGCTTCAGAGCATCATTAAACAGACTTTCAATGTGTGACGTTGTTTTAGCGAACTTCTTGTTTACTTTTTTTACTATCTTTTCGACGTTTTTTGGCTTTTCTTTCTTGGCCATGATGGTGTCCTCAGGCGGGTTGGGGCAATACATTTGCTGTGAATGGCACAACTGAATAGCTGAAAATCACTACAGAGTTGGTTCAGGCCGTCTTATGTAACGCTGCGCCGGGGCCTGATGAGCGGCGGGATTGAATGGACTGCTTTCTGTTTAACACACTGCGAATACGACTTAAGCGATCATTCAAATGGGGATTTTTTTGTGGGTCTGGATCCACAAACTCAACGGAGTAAAAAAAATTGCTACAGTGTTTTCGACGCTGGATAATTACGCCGCTTATGCCTTGGGCGCAGATTTCGTCTACCGGCATGGTCATCACCAGGTCCAGAATAATGGTGTCGCCCGGTTCGAACACTTTGTCACTTTTCAATACGCAGCCGTAAGTGTCCAACTCAAACACTGGAACATTAACACGTTCTTTACGAAACAGTCCGCGCCGAAAACGGAAGCGGGCGCGTAAATCGGGCAATGCCTCATTCATCAGTAAAGATTCCTGCCGTCATGTCAGCTTTTAACGAACCTTGTTGCTTACTCCCTAAAGTACAAGGTTCGACCGGTTTTTCAACCCACTGTTAGAAAGGACGTGTTTTTAGCTGATAGAGATCAACCCGGCGATCTTTCAGGTTGGTCACCGAACCTTCATTACGCACCAACGTTAATTTTGCCAGATCCAAATCAGAGAACATGATCATTTCAGTGTTTGGTGTAGTTTCTGCCATTACCGCATCGTGGGGGAAGGCAAAATCCGAGGGTGAGAACACCGAAGACTGCGCGTACTGCACGTCCAGGTTTTCTACCTTCGGTAAGTTACCAACACTGCCGGTGATCACCACGTAGCACTCGTTTTCGATCGCGCGTGCCTGGGCGCAGTGGCGTACCCGTAGATAGCTGTTTTTGGTATCAGTCCAGAAGGGTACGCAAATGATGTCTACTTCTTGCTCAGCTGCCATGCGCCCCAGTTCCGGGAACTCAATGTCATAGCAGATCAGAATAGCAACGCGGCCGGCGTCTGTTTCGAACACCTTGAACTCGTTGCCGCCTTCAATCACCCAGTCACGGCGTTCGTGCGGCGTTATGTGAATTTTTCGTTGTTCATCAACACGGCCATCGCGGTGGCACAAGTACGAGACGTTGTAGACCCGGTCGTTTTCAAGCAGCGGCATGGAGCCGGTGATGATATTGATGTTGTAACTGACCGCCATGTCAGACATTTCGTTACGAAACTGCTCGGTAAAGCCAGCCAGGAAACGTACTGCACGAGTTTGGTCAACCTGATCCGTCAGGCCCATCAAAGGCGCATTGAAAAACTCAGGGAATAGAGCGAAGTCGCTTTTGTAATCCGACAAGGCATCCACAAAATACTCAACCTGCGTCAACACTTCCTCAACCGATGCGAATTCACGCATTTGCCACTGCACCGCACCCATACGAACTTGGGTTTTGCGTGTGTTGAGCACAGAAGAGGGGGGGACGTACAAAATGTTCCGCCATTCCAGCAGGGTGGCATAGCCCAGGGATTTTTCATCTTCCGGCAAATACTTGTGCAATAACCGGGTAACTTGAAAGTCATTGGAAAGCTGAAAGCTCAGAATCGGATCATAAATATCTTTACGGCTTACCCGCTCGATGTATTCGGCCGGTGTGCAGTGGTCTTTGTATTTATGATAAAAAGGAATGCGCCCGCCCGCTAGAATGGCCCGTAAGTTCATAGAGCGGCACAGTTCTTTGCGAGCCTCATAAAGCCGTCGGCCGAGGCGATAACCGCGGTATTCCGGGTGAATGAACACATCCAACCCGTACAAAGAATCGCCTTTTGCATCGTGCCGAAGCTTCTCATCACGCATGATAAGATCGTCATAGGTGTGCGGATTGCTGAACCGTTCGTACTGCACGGCAACTGTCAGCGCCACGGCTACCAATTCGCCGCTTTCTTCAATGCAGATCTGGCCGTCTGGAAACTGGTCTACCAGGGCTTTGATGGTGTCGCGGGGCCAGGCACCTCCAATGTCATGGTACACCCGGTCCATTAGTATTTGCAGTTGGTCGTAATCATTCAACGTCAAGTTGCGAAGGTTCAAGTGCAGTTCTTCATGGGCCATAAACAGCGGCTCCCGCAGGCGTTAAGTCAATTGGTGGCGCGGTAAAAACACGCGCCCTCAGAGAGTAAAAGACGATAGAGTTTAACAGAAGCTGAAAACCCGGGCATGACGTTCCGTTTAGCTGCGCAAGCTGTTCAGCGTTTGTAAAAACAGATCTCCGTATTTTTCCAGCTTTGCAGCGCCCACACCGCTAACGTCGGCAAGCTCCTCCAGAGTGGCTGGCCGGCGCTCCAGCATGTCGAACAGCGTGGTGTCGTGAAAAATAACGTAGGGCGGCACGCCCTGCTTATCGGCCAACTGTTTACGGCATGCGCGCAGCGCTTCCCAACCGTCGTGATCGGTAATCTGCTCCCGCACCGATGCAGCGGATCTGGAGCTGCCTTTCGCTGAGCTTTTTGGCGGCTCCGGATCTTTGCGTAATTGAACGCTGGCTTCGCCTTTCAACAGGGGGCGGCACTGTTCGGTCAGTTGCAAAGCACCGTAACCGTCTGGATCTGCTCTCAGATAGCCGTTTGCCACCAGTTGGCGAAACACCGATTTCCACTCGTTGGCGGTTAAGTCTTTGCCGATTCCGTAAGTGGATACCTGCTGGTGACCCATTTGAACGAGGCGATCGTTTTCAGATCCGCGCAGCACATCAATCAGGTAGGTCACACCAAAACGCTGACCGGTGCGGAATACGCAAGACAGAGCTTTTTGTACGGCAACTGTGCCATCCCAGGTCTCCGGCGGTGTCAGGCAGGTATCGCAATTGCCGCAGGGTTGGTCCAGTTCGTCGCCGAAGTAGTTCAGCAGTACCTTGCGCCTGCAACCGGTAACCTCACAAAGGCCCAGCATGGCGTCAAGCTTTTGTCGCTCAACCCGTTTGAAGTGATCGTTACCCTGCGATGTTTCCAGCATTTGCCGCAGTTTGATAACATCCTGCAAACCGTAAACCATCCATGCGGTAGAAGGTTTGCCGTCGCGGCCAGCACGGCCTGTTTCCTGATAATAAGCCTCAAGGCTTTTGGGCAAATCCAGGTGGGCAACAAAGCGCACATCGGGTTTGTCTATGCCCATACCAAACGCGATGGTAGCCACAATAATAACGCTGTCTTCACGCAGGAAACGATCCTGGTTTGATGCTCGCTCATCCGTGGCCAAGCCAGCGTGATAGGGAAGAGCGTTGTAACCTTTGCCTTGCAACAGCTTTGCGGTGGCGTCTACTTTTTTGCGCGAAAGGCAGTAAACGATGCCGCAATCGCCTTCATGTTCCGTCTTGATAAAGTCCAGTAACTGTTTGTTAGCATTTATTTTTGGCGTAATTCTGTACTGAATATTAGGGCGATCAAAACCGCTGATAAAATGCCGAGCTTGGGTTAACGACAGGCGCTCGGCAATCTCTTTGCGGGTGCGCTCATCGGCGGTGGCAGTCAAAGCGATACGTGGTATGTTCGGAAAAGTTTGCGCCAACATGCTCAGCTGCAAGTAATCCGAACGAAAGTCGTGACCCCATTGGGAAACACAATGAGCCTCGTCGATTGCAAACAGAGCGATGGAGGTATTGTGTAACAGTTCTATAGTGCGGGGCTGAATCAGCCGTTCCGGGGCGCAATACAGCAAATCCAGCTCACCTGACATCAGAGCGTATTCAGTCGCTCTGGCTTGCTCGAAGTCCATGGTGGAATTCAAAAAAGCGGCTCTAACTCCCAGTTCTTTCAGGGCAGTTACTTGGTCTTGCATCAGAGCTATCAACGGCGACACCACGATGCCGGTGCCCGGGCGTACCAGGGCCGGAACCTGATAACACAGGGATTTACCGCCGCCGGTGGGCATAAGCACCAGTGCGTCGCCACCGGCGCACAGTTCTTTTACTATGTCCTCCTGTAACGGGCGGAAGCTGTCATAGCCAAACACTTCATGCAACACCTGTTCGGGAGTCTGCACGGCTGTGGGCCGTTCGCTTGAGAGCTGATCGAAGTCCTGATGGGAGTACATAATGAGCCGGTTTACCCGCAAGCAGCCTGAATGAAGCAGCGCCGACAGAGCGGCACTGTGTATTTCTGCGGCAGAATCATAGCAGATTTCAGGGTGGGTGTTTTGCCCAGTGGGATTATCAATATAAGCCTGAGCGCTGTTGTTATACGTCAGCGTCGTCATTTAAGAGCAAAGGAGCAGCGGAAATTCGTGCAGCTTCATTAACGTTTAAGGAAAATTGGCTTTTAAAACGATACAATAGCGTTAAAAATTTATTGCCTCTGCAAAAGCGTGATTCTTACCGAGGCTCGCGGCTCTCGACTAACACAAGGTTTTACTATTAATGCAGAAATTTGATGCCATCCGTCCTTACTCGGACGAGGAGACTTCCGCCGTAATACAACGATTAGTACATGATCGGGAATTTCTGAACTTGATTGGCCGCATCAAATCGCCTGGAGCTGCACGCTGGGCGCCGGCGATGCTGCGGGGGATTGTGAGTTATTGGTTGCGCCGCCGTTTTGGTGGTTTCACCCGTATAGACGATTTGCAAGCATCGTTGTCGGGCTACGTTGGTGAACTGGTTGGAAATACCACCACTCGGGTTACCGAGAGCGGGTTACAGAATTTGAAGCAGGAATCTACCCACCTGTTCATCTGCAATCATCGCGACATTGTTTTTGACCCAATGATTGTAAATTTTTTGTTGTATAACCAAGGGCTAAAAACCACTCGCATCGCCATTGGTGACAATTTGCTCGAAAATCGCGTCTTTGCTGAAATGATGCGATTAAACAAGAGCTTTGTAGTGCGGCGCAGCATGACCAGCCCACGGGAAATACGTGACGCCTACCTTATGCTGTCCGATTTTATCAATCACAGCATCGAGACCCACAACGGGGTGTGGATTGCGCAACGTGAAGGGCGGGCCAAAGACGGTATAGACCGCACAGATCCCGCTATTGTGAAGATGTTCCACATGAGCCCGAAAAAATCCGGACTGGATTTCCAAACGGCGATAAACCGGCTGAGTATTGTGCCAGTATCGATTGCTTATGAATTTGACCCCTGTGATCTGGATAAAGCCAATGAGCTGGAAACCCGGGCCCGCACCGGTGCTTACCTGAAAGCAGAAGGCGAAGATACCAGCCAGATTATGCGCGGACTAACCGGCTTTAAAGGCCACGTGCACGTGCACTTCGGCGCACCCATCGAAGACGCAGAAGCCGACCCAAAAGCCTTGACGGCGCGAATTGACCGGGAAATTCACAGCCATTACCACTTGCACCCCTCCAATCTGGTGGCGTATCAGATGCGTGAAGTTGCTGCGGGCAGGGGGCCAGTAGAGGCCGGACTGTTTGCTTCGCTGGCTGCAGCCGCAAGTTGCACACGCCAGGCTTTGGAAGCGGCTGAGAAAGAGTTACAAAAACGCCTCAATGCGTGTGACGCAGCAGCGCGGCCTTACCTGCTGGACATGTACGCTAACCCGGTAACGAGTGCGTTGAATGCTCTGAATACAGCAGACGCCAGTGCTTGATAGAAGACTAAAACTTGATTAAGGGTGACTGACTTGCCGCGCTGAAATGCGGCAAGTCTAACTGCGCCAGAAAGCTGGTGACAGTACCACTACTACGCTTAATATTTCCAAACGCCCCATCAGCATGCCCACGCCCAACATCCATTTAGCGGCATCTGGCAGCGGCCCAAAATTTCCGGCAGGGCCAATGATGTCACCCAAGCCCGGGCCAACGTTGGTTAGAGCCGTCAATGCGCCGGACAAAGAAGTGATGAAATCCAGCTGCATAGCGGCCAGCGACACCGTCAAAACCAGCAGGCACAGTAAGAAGATGAAGGTATAGGCGATCATCGAGGAAATGATATCGTCGCTAACCGCGCGACCGTTGTAATTGCGGGTTAGCACCGCCCGTGGATGAAGCAGGCGCATCAAATTCTCACGGAGAACAATGACTGACAATTGGAAGCGGAATATCTTCATGCCGCCAGCGGTGGAGCCGGAACAGCCGCCTACAAACATCAAAAAGAAAAAAACCACGAAAGCCAGCGGTCCCCACGCAGTATAGTCTTCCGACGCGTAACCAGTGGTAGTAACAACAGAGGTAACGTTAAACAGCGTGGATATGTAATTGCTAACCGGATCGAAGGGAACAGCAGAAACCGCCCAGCGATACAGCGTTAAGAGCGCGGGCACAATCAGCAGGAGAGTCAAAAACAACCGCACCTGCTGGTCACGAAACAATACGCCGCGCTGACCGTGCAACTCCCGCACAAACAAAAAGAACGGAATACTGCCCAAAATCATGAAGAGTGTGGTTTCCAGCAGTATCACGTCGTTGAACTTGCCCATGGACAAATCCGAGGTAGAAAAACCGCCGGTCGAAATGCTGCTCAGGCCGTGGTTGAAGGCATCAAACAATGTCATGCCTGATACCCAATACGTCATCACAGCCAACACGGAGAAGCTCAGGTAAACCCCTAAAAGTCCGCGACTCAGGGTTTTCATCCGGGGCAGTGCTTTGTCGGTCCACTCGGACGACTCGGTAGCAAACAGGCGCATGCCGCCGACTCGTAGAAACGGCAATACAGCAACGAACATGCCGATAATGCCAATACCACCAATCCAGTGCAAAAGAGAGCGCCAGATCAGCAAATCGCGGTCCATGGAGTCCAGGCCGCTGAATACCGTTGCGCCTGTGGTGGTGATACCTGATGCGCTCTCAAAAAATGCGTTCGCCGCCGATATATTATTGTCACTAAGGTAAAATGGCAGAGCCGAAAAAATGGCAATGAAGAACCAACTCGACACTGTGAGCACGAACATGAAACGCGGTTTCAAGTCTCTGGACCGGCGATAGGTTGCGAGTATACCCAGCATCCCCAATACGCACACAATGCCCGCTGATTCCATAAACGCAGCGCTGTTAGGAGCGTCAGAACCCATTAGAATAAGTGGCGGTAAGATCATGAAAATACTCAAAAGTATAAACATGACGCTAATGATAAATACAACGGGTGTGAGGTTTCTCAAACGGTGCTCGAATCGAGGTTATACAAAGACGGCCAAGGATACTCCCGAGGTGCCAGCTGCGCAACTTGGCGGGCCGCGAGCGGGGCTGAACAAGGCCCTGATTACCGGTCAATTACATCGCCGTAAAAGCATGGCCAGGTGCTTTTATCATTCTTTATCGGAGGTTATCTTGGGCACCTTTTACTGCTTGTACACATTATTTCTCTTAAAACAGGACGCATTATGATTCACGCACGTTTCTTGCTCATCACGGCGATTGTCACTGCGCTTTCTTGGGCTCCTCTGGCCAGTGCCCAAGACAAACGCGATGACAGTGATAAACGCCCCGGCGAAACTCTTGGATTTGTGGAATGGGTGGTAATGCAAGACACCGGAGTGCGGCTAAAGGCGAGGCTGGATACGGGCGCCAAAACGTCATCGCTGCACGCAGTGAATGTTGAAGAATTCGACAAAGGCGATGACCGCTGGGTTAACTTTCAGTTGCCCTTGGGCGACCACGAAGACCAGCCCAGCGATGGGAAGATAAGCCATGACGACGTGGTGCTGGAATTTGAACTGCCGGTGGAGCGGGTAGTGCTAGTCAAGCGTAAGGGAGCACCATCGCAGCGGCGCTATGTGGTGAACATGGACTTCTGCGTGTCGGGCGAAGTGCATACAACCCAGTTTTCATTGGCCGACCGCGCAAGATTTTCCTACCCGGTACTGTTGGGCCGTCGTTTTATGAGCGACGACAACATTCTGGTGGACTCCGCCAACGGCTTTATTGCTGTTAAACAATGTGAGTTTCTCAGCCTGGAGAAAATTGCTGAAAACAATAAGACTCAATCGTAAACCTGCACCGCGATGGTTGCTGCTAAACGTAGCCATCACGCTTAACGGCATTAGTTAGGATTGTAGATAAATGGGCAACAAATCACTCACTCTCTCATAGTGCCCGCGGTCTTTGAGGCGCTGCCGACCGCTTCGCGTTTGCACATCGTAGTTTTTCAGAGCCCCGAGTTTAATCGGCCTGCTAGGATTCAGGATCAGAATAGGCGTATGGGCTTCGCGCATGTAGGTTTCTGCCGGTTCGCCATCAATCGCGTGATAGCGAAGATTTGCCAACGGGCGAACACGAAGTACGCGGCGTGACCGCAGTTGTGCGGATGCTGGCAATGAGCGAATGGACATGATTTCTCGATCAATCTTGATGTCCCAGGGAACGTCGTCAATCGTTGAGCGCGGGCGCTGCCGGAATGATTCCAGCCTTTCGCACACCTGATCCGCAGTCATCTTTTTAATCTCTGTTTTTATGCCCCAGGTAAAGGTGCAAGACTGCAGTGGGGGAGAGCAGGGTAACACCTGCAAACGTCGGGTCAGTTGGGCCAGAATCAGCCAAGGATAATGCCTGTGCAGCAGTTCGAAACGATCATCCCGGTTGCCAAGGCCTGGGATTAGAGACTCTATAGCGGCCTTGCTGCGATTGATTTCAGCGATTCGATCCAGAACCTGACTTTCGTCGACGTTGGCTAACACCAACGCACCGGGAACCCGGTTGACAACTTTGGTGCTGTATTGTGGATCGCCGTACCAATCAGTCAGGGCATGAAGAGCTGCATTAAAGGCTTCTGTTCCTAAAAGAGCAGTGGGCTTTATATCGGTAACAGGCTGGCTCTCGTTTTCACGAACAGTGCGCGGGATTTGATAGACGCGGCACTGAATCGGGGTAGCGTGTGCCAGCAAGAGTTTGGTGTCAGCACAGAAGTGTTCCAGACTTTCAACCGTCTGGACAATTTTTTGAATGGTTTCCAGTTGCAAAGGAGAATAAGCCATTTGAACTCCGTGTCTCGTTAAAACTATACCAACATGCAAAAATACTACGACATTATGGAGCGTCTGGAACAATTTTTCACACCTAAAATAAGGTGATATCCGAACGGTTCTACCTTAGTCAAACCGCTTTTAATGCGCAGGCGATATCTTGATCCGCCAGATTGCGCAAATTCCTTTCGATTAAACACGGTTTCGTGCTTAAAACAGGCTAGAATATTCGCCGGAAATTTACTGATCAGGCATTAAAGCGAGGAGAAAGACGGTGGCTGCGACAGAGCAAAATTATGGGCTGGAAAGCATTATTCTGCACCACTCATTTACCCAGGTGAAGGGCCGGACCATTCGCATCGACTGCCGCGAGCGCACCCATGTCGGCGGCGTTAACGGCGCCGGAAAAACTTCGATTCTGTCACTGATTCCGGCGTTTTACGGCGAAGAACCCGAACGCATTGTCAGCAAGGGTTCCGGTCGCCTGTCGTTTCTGGACTATTACTTGCCGAGCCTGCAAAGCCTGGTGATTTTCGAGTACAGCCGCCACCGCGGTACCTGTTGCTCCGTCATGTTTCGGCACCACTCAGGCAAACTGTGCTACCGCTTCGTGGAAGGCTCCGCTGCTGACACTTTCTTTGCGCCAGAAGTCATTGAACTGTTAAAAGCTGGCGCCACTGCCGACGCCGTTTTTGAAAAGCTTCGCGATTTAAAGTGCAATGTGTCTCGAATAATCGACACCATCACCAACTACCGCGCCATTATCCAGCGCAACCCCCGCCTATTGAAACGTTCCGCCGCCGATGCCCGCAAACTTCGCGGCCTTGCAGCGGACTTCGGCCTGGGCAGCGCCGACACGCACATGAGCCATATTGAACGCCTGACCCATGTGGTGCTGAATAAGAACCGCTTGATGTCCAGCTTTAAGGCGATGATTTGCGAAACCCAGTTCGAGAATATTCACATCCATAGTCGGCCCAAAACCATCGATGAAAGCGGCCTGGTGAGTGACATTCGCAGCATCAAGGCCTTTGAAAAAGAAGAAGCTAAAATTCGCGAGTGCCTACAGCAAGAAAATGAGCGCCAGGCGATTCTGGCTGCCAGCCGGCGCACTGTCGCCAGCCTGACGGCGACAGTCGACGAGGCTAATGACAGTAAAGCCGACATTGCCCGCGACATTGCCAAACTGAAAGAACGTATTAACGAGGAAAGCGAACAGCAGCGCCAGGCCGACGACGAGATTGCGGGGGTTCTGGCGGATAAAACCTACGAATTGAAAGTGAAAGAAGGTGACCTTGACGGCATCTATAAAAAGCGTGAGTACTACGATACCGAAAGAGCGCCTGAGCTGAGCCAGGATCTGCAGAATATTGGCGAATACCGCCGACAAAAAGCCGATGCTGATTCGGATCTGACTGGCCTGACCAGCAAAGTGACTCAGGTAGAAAGCGAGTTCAGGCACGAGATCAGCGAACTGAAAAGTGCATTTTCCCGCGAGCAGGGCGATCGCGAACGGAAGGTCAGCGACGCGGAGACCGCCCGCAAAGACGCGGCTTACCAACATGACAAAGCCATCGGCGCTCTGGATCACGAAAAAACCCGTGAAATAGGCCAGCAGCGCGAAGAGCGCAGTCAGGAACGTTCCGCCATTCAAAGCCAGTTGGCCCGCGCCGAAACCCTGCGCGATAACCAAAGCTATAACGATGACGAAACCGGCCAGATAGCCGCTGCCGAAGCGGCCGTGCAAAATGCCGAAGAACAGGCGCAGCATGTTTCTGGCGAGCTGATCGACGCCAACCGTAAAAAAGACCAGGCCCGCGAAGACCGCGATACCGGCCAGAAACACCTTCTCCACGCTCAAGAGCAGATCGATACGTTAACGGCGGCGTTTGAAGATTTACAGCAGCAGATTTCGCCAGACAGCGACACCTGGCTCTGGGCTTTGCGCAAACAAGATCCGGAATGGGCCCAAGGCCTGGCAAAAGTCATTCATCCCGACCTGCTGATGCGAACCGACCTCAACCCGTTAATGCACAGCACCGCGGCGGCTAACCGCCGACAAGTCATGGGTTGGGTGCTGAACACCGATGCGATATCCGCCCCGGAATTTGCGGCCTCGGAAGAAGAGCTGCAAGCGCGCCTGCGCGACATTGATCAAAAACGCCAAGCGGCCCGCAAAACCCGTGATGACACAGAAAAAGCCGCGCGTAATCGCAACGAGGCCTACCAGTCCCGATGTTCCGCTGTAGAACACATGAACACCGAGAAAAAGCTTACCGATGACTCGCTCACTCGGCAGCGTGAGTACCTGAAGGCCATGCGGGAACAAATTCGCCAGGCGCTGAATGAACGTAAGCGAGCCCAAGGCGCGAAAGTGACCGAACTGCAGAGCCTCCTGGAGCAGTTCAACAAAGACAGTGAAATGGGCGAAACCGCCACCATCAGCCAGTTTGCCAAACGCTTAATGGATTTGCGCGGCCAGTGGGCCGAGCGCGAATCCCAGCTGCAGCTAAACATCGACCACGCCCAACAGCTGGTTCAGCAAGCCCGAAGCGAACACGAACAACGCCTGGAACTGAAACAAACGGCGTTTAACCAGAAATTAGAAGATGAAGGCATAGATCCGAAAGTGGTGCAGCAGACACGTGCCAAGGCTGAAAGCCTGAAAAACCGGGTGCACGAAATTGAGCAAGCAGAGCCTTTGGTGCGCGAATACAAAAACTGGATCGACAAGGACTGGTCACGTAAAGACGGCCTGACCGGGGACTGCAATCTGCTGGAAAAACAGGTCGCAGACATAAAAACCCGGCGCGGCGAACGTCAGCGCAAGCACCAGGAAAGTGTTAAACAGGTGAATGTAAACATCACTCAGCATCAGCAGAAAATCGGCGTGCTGGGCAAACAGATCGAGGAAGCCGAAGGCATCCTGAAGAAGTTCGACGTCGCCCCCGATGACATGGCGATGCCGGGCAACATGGTTAATCTGACCGGCGAACTGCAGGATGCCTACGAGCGTCTGGACAAACTGCGCCGCGAGGTGATGGCTACCTTCAAACGCGCGCTCACAGTACTGAACCAGTACAACGGCACCCAAATCCAGAGCGCGTGGCAAAAGCTGAGTGAATTCCGCAGGCAGCGGCTGACAGACCCGGCCCAGGAATACGATGAAGCTTTCCAGCTCATGCAAGTGCAAGACTTGCGCTCACTGCTGGACACCGACATTCCGCAGCTGCGCTCTACCTTGGTGGATCAGTTTACCTCTGAAGCTAACACCTTGTGCCGTTACTTCGACAGCCTGGAAACCATGGCCCGGGAAGTGAAAGCCGTGTCCCGCACTCTGCGCCAGAAAATCAACACCGATCAGCGCATTGAATCCCTAAGCGATATTCAAGTGGTGCTAAGGCCGCGAATTGAAGACGATGAAAGCTGGCAGCCCCTGAAGAGTTTTGTGGTGCAGTGGCGCGACTGGCACGCAGTGCACCGCCGCGAAATGCCTGATGACAGCATCACCATGGCGTTCCAGCTGGTCAGCGACACTTTGAAATCGGCCAGTCTGGGCGAAAGCGTGGAATCCATGGTGGATATGCACCTGACCATGAAAGAAAACGGCCGTGAAGCGGTAATCCGTAACGACAACGACTTCCTGACCGCCAGTTCTCAAGGCCTGACGTATCTGGCCATTATGGCGGTGTTCATGGGTCTGACCCGCTACCTGTGCCCGGACAAAAACACACGCATTACCTGGCCCATCGATGAGTTGGGCACCCTCAGCCCCAACAACATTGCACGCATGGCGGAAATGCTGGAACACAACAACCTGACCATGATTTCGGCGTGTCCGAAACTGGACCGGCCGCTGCGCAAGTTCTTCGAAAACAAAATCAGCCTTCAGCACGGCCGCGTACACAACTTTGAAAGCGCCACACCGGGTGCGCCAAAAAGAGATTTGCTAGCGAGTGTGACCCGCCCACGCCCAGAGGCCGATTTACCAGACGATCTGTTTACCAGCGCCACCGAAGGAGGCAACCATGCAAACTAACCCACTGTTCGAACGCACGGTAAGCGCCTTACTGGCCGGTGAAATTATCTGCGAATACAGTCACGATGAATTGTATAACTATTTACTGACGCAACCGGTGCAGCAAAAAGTTTCGGATTTCCTACAACAGATGAACCGAACCCTGCGCCAAACCAGCAGCCACGATGCCTGGCTATGTTCTTATCAGGATCTGTCACGCCCCGACGCCAAAGACGCCGTGCGCCAGCAATTTCGAGAGGTAGCCAACCACCTGGAAGCCCTGGTGCAGTTTCTACGGCTGGTGATGATGGTGGAAGCCGCACAACGCCCCATTTCCGCCGGCGAACACCTGCGTGAAGGCAAATTGCTGGAACGCATTTCCACCGCGCCGTCGCTGGAAGCCAAACTGCGTTCGCTGTGTGAAAAAGACCTGTTCCGCACCAAGCGCAGCGACAGCGCGGGCCAATTGCGAGTGGTACTGGAGAACCTTACCAAAGCCGGCTACCTGAAACCCATCGGCACCAGCGGCAGCGTGTTTCTGGCGACGGCAAAGTGGAGTTGGTTGTACGACGTGATGACCTTCATTCAAACCCACGAAGGCATCCGCGAAGACAGCGCCGAAGACGACCCGCAGCTGAGGATTGTCTGATGGCCAGAACCCACGATGCGCAATCCACCCTGCGGGCGCTGGCCACCTACGGTGACGTGATTCTGGAAGCCCATCTAAACCGTGGCAACCGGATTGCCCTGAACGACGACAACGTTGGCGTACTGGAAACCCTGGAACACCACCGCCTGGTGTGGCGCCTGGGGGACACCGAAGACCTGCAGCTGAAAAATGTTCTGGTGCGATTGCTAGACCACATCACCGAATCGGAACGCCGGCGTTTTGCCAGCGCCCAGGTTGACCGCCTTTGGAGCGACCTGAATCGACTGTTTGTGGATTATCGCGAAGCCAAAAAACGCGCAGCGTTTACGGACAAATCGCGAATTGAGAGTGAAATCAAAGAATGCCTTTCAGAAATCATTGAAGACATCCGCAACGCCACCGATACCTTCTCGTCTTACATCAGCAGCGGTTTCAGCTACATCACCGATATGGATCTACGAATTCGCAAGAACCACGAAGTGATTGAGCGAGCAGGGCAACTAAACAGCCTGTTTGAAAGCTTTAACACCCAGGACCTAGCCGATCAGGCCGGCAACGATCCGTTCCTGAAACGGTTGCTGCTGAAATATCTGCCGGCTGCGCTGGAACAAGGCCAGAAAAACCTCAGTTATGCCCTCAACCAGCTGCGCCTGACGCTGGTGCGCCTGCGCGAAGATCAGCGCCTGAGTAAATTGGTCGGTGGCTTTGAAAGCTATTTTGCTAACAATCGCGGTTACATCCCATCGATTGATGATCTGGACCTAAGCCACTGCCCGGCGCCGCTGAACAATGTCGTGTCCTTCGCGATCGTCGCTCGTGGTGATATTTATGACCCGGCAGACGACGAAGACCTGATTACTCTGGCGCAAACCGCCCGCACCTTGGGCGCCGACCAGCAAGGCACTGAACCTGCAGCTGCTCTGCAACCCGTCGAGTTTGACGTTGACGGAGCTTCTGACCCCGAAGAAGAAGATCCGGTGGATGAGCTGATTGAACAGCTGGTGCAGTTCGTGGTGGATGGTGATATTGGCGATGGCGAAATTGATGCCCTAGAGGCCCTCAGCGCCAGCGGTCTGGCATTGGATGCAGCCACCTGGCTGTCCACGCTGGAAGCACAGATTGACTCGCTGGCGCCTAACGACCAGAGCCAGATAACGGTGGAATATAAAAGCCAGCTGGATCCGCTTTATAAAGACAACCTCTACATAACCGGCATGACTTTGCGAAGAAGCAATGAAAGCCGAATTTAAGGCCATTACCAAGCTGCTGCAGGCAGGGAAGCGAGAAGTCGCCCGCAGCAGTAGCGTCTGGAAAAGAATTCACGAGGAAACCGGATTAGGCGCCGTTCGTGGCAATAAATTCCTGTTCTCGGAGGACGAACTGGACAAGTTGCGTCAGTTTGGCCGGGCCCTGACCGGCGGTGAGCTGGACCCTCTGTTTTACCAGCCTGCTGGCCCGCGTATGGACATGGCGGAGCTTCACAGCAATGAAAAATTCACCAGCCAGTCGGTATTCGGCAGCCTGCTACTGCTGGCAACCGCCGGTAACGCCAGTGTGTTCATTAACGGCCAACCAAGCGCCACACAACCAGGCTCCGTACTCGCCGTGAAGCCGAGTGCTGTCAACCGCGAGGCGCTGACCCAACAAAACCTGATCGTGATTGAAAACGGCTCGTTGATGCCAGACTGGCACCGCATTGTTCTGCCACCGGCGTGGCAGCACGCCGTATTGCTGTATCGCGGCCACGGCGAAAACGCCCGTGATGTTAACCAGCTGGCGCAGGCACAGCCGTCCGATAGACTGGCTTTATATTACGATTTTGACCCGGCGGGCATGGCGATGGCACTGAATTGGGGCAAGGGGAATATCCTGGTACCGCAAGACTGGCCGGGGCTGGATTGCAGCGCGGCAGGCGGCCTGAGTCAACGCGGCACCTATCGCCAACAACACGCAGCACTTAACATGGCGCAGGCCGCGGCCCGCACCGACCAGCAGCGCAGTATTATGGCCTTCATGGCTGATCATGAGTGTGCGATCATGCAGGAACATATTACTACGCGGGCTTTGCCCCTGGTTGCAATTACAGGTTCCAAATAAACGAGGTATAAGGTGCAGGATCTACAGACTATTGAGGTTGAAACCCAAGCTAACCCCACGGCCGCCGTTATCTGGCTGCACGGACTGGGCGCCAATGGACACGATTTTGAACCCGTAGTACCCGAACTCGGTTTACCGGAAGGCGCCGCCGTGCGCTTTATATTCCCAAACGCGCCCAATCTGCCGGTCACCATTAACGGCGGCATGTCTATGCCGGCCTGGTATGACATCAAAGCCATGGATCTTGATCGTATTATTGATACCGAACAACTGATGGCGTCAGCCCGCGCCGTTGGCAAGCTGGTGGACCGGGAGATCGAACGCGGCATCGCCTCCGAACATATCGTAATTGCCGGTTTCTCCCAGGGTGGCGCGGTTGCCTATGAGTTAGGCCTGACGTATCCGAAGCGCCTCGCCGGTATTCTTGCGCTTTCAACCTATTTTGCCACCGCAAAGTCGGTCAAGCCCTCACAGGCCAATGCCGGTATTCCAATCAATATTTATCATGGAACCGCTGATCCGATGGTTCAGGAAGCGCTGGGCCTTCGCAGTTTGAAAGCACTCAAGGAAATGGGCTATCAGCCGGCCTATATGACCTTCCCTATGGAACACAGCGTGTGCCTTGAGGAAATTAAAGAAATCGGCAAGTTCATCCGCAAATACGCCCTTTAGTGACTGGTTGCAGTCTTAGAGGCATACACTGATAAGAAACCTGACAGGACTCATTCCTTGAACCATCTTGCCCACGTTTTTCTGGCCCCGGATTCTGCTGAATGTCGTGTTGGTAGCATTCTGGGTGACTTCAGCCGCGGCGTTGACCTGTTGGCGTTACCGGGCAAGGTGCAGGAAGGGGTTCGCCACCATATAGCCGTTGACGTGTTCACGGACAGCCATGCCGAGGTGCTTGCCAGCAAACGCTTGTTTTCGCCCCAACGCAGGCGCTTTGCCGGGGTAGCCCTGGACGTACTTTACGATCACTACCTGTTGCGTCACTGGCAGAGTTTCAGCCCGGCGCCACGGGATGCGTTTGTGCATCGCGTGTACCAAGAGCTTCAGCATAACGAACACCTGATGCCAGCACCCATGGTGAGAGTGATGCGCCACATGGTTCGCCATGACTGGTTTGGTGCTTACCAGAATCTGAGCAATATTGGCGACGCCTTGGACAGGGTAGCCGAGCGTATCCGTTTCCCCAATCAGTTCGCCAGTATTATTGATGAAATTCGCGATCACGACGTTCAGTTGGAACAACATTTTCTGAACTTTTTCCCGGAACTACAGAGCTTTGCCAAGCAAACCTAATGTAGCTTCAACTACTAGAATTGGATTCCCACCGCAATGAGCAGACTCGAAACCCGACAAGCGGTACTCTCGTTTATCGGTCTGATGCTGGTCGCCCTTAACCTGCGCCCAGCCCTTAGCAGTATCGGCCCTGTATTGAGCACAATCGGTGGCAGTTTTACCTTGTCGGCTACAGCACTGGGCATCTTGACGACTCTTCCGGTACTGTTTTTAGGACTGGCGGCACCGCTGGCGCCTAAGCTGGCAAGCCGTTTGGGTATTGAAAGAACGATTCTAGTTGTTCTGGTGGTGTTAGCGCTGGCGCTGCTCGTGCGGCCTTATTCCGGCTTAACCGGGCTGTTTACCGGTACTGCTATAGCCGGGGGCTGCATCGGTATTATCGGTGTGTTGCTGCCGGGTATTGTAAAACGGGATTTCCCCAACCACGCCAGTTTGATGACAGGCATTTATACCGCAATGCTTTGCACAGGTGCAGCCATTGCAGCGGGCACAACCGAACCCCTGCGGGAGCTGTTTGATCAGCAATGGCGTCCGGCACTGGCTTTCTGGCTGGTGCCAGCTGTTCTGGCGTTTGTGGCCTGGTGGGTTCAGTTAAGTGATAAAAAGCTGGGCGTCGAACTGGGGGAAACCCGTGGAAAATCCATTTACCGTGACCGACTGGCGTGGCAGATAGCTCTGTACATGGGTTTGCAGTCGTCATTGGCGTATACCGTATTCGGCTGGCTGCCCACCATTTTGCAAGATCGCGGCATCAGCGCCGTTGAAGCAGGGCTGGCGCTGTCGGTGTCTATTTTAGTGCAAGTGGTTAGCGCCATCGCCGCGCCTTTAATTGCCAGCCAAATGCGCGATTATCGGGCGATGATTTTTCTGGTGATGTTGCTGGTTATCGCGGGCCTCGCCGGCTGTATTTACGGGCCAATGGATCAGATGTGGTTGTGGGTTGTGTTGTTGGGTCTTGGTCAGGGCGGCAGTTTTAGCCTGGCGCTGACTTTACTGGCGGTGCGAGCGCGGGACGCAGAAGGTGCTGGGCGCCTTTCCGGCATGGCTCAAAGTCTTGGGTATATCATGGCGGCCTTTGGGCCACTGTTGGTTGGCGTGCTGCGCGATCTGTTCGGCGGCTGGCAGGCCGCCGGCGGATTTCTCATTGCAATCGGCATAGGTGCAGTGCTGGCAGGTCTGAAAGCTGGCCGCAATGCGTATGTTTTTGACGACTAGGGCGCTTTACCTAGCAACAAGCTGCCTGACCTAGATCGATATTTCTACGAGCACCCTCAAGCCTCCTTTCGACCCGGATGAAAAGGAGGCGTGCCCGCTATACCTGTCAACAATATCGCAGACAATAGCAAGACCCAGCCCGTGCCCCGGGGTTTGTTCATCCAGCCGTCGCCCTCTCTGACCCAGGTGCACCTGATCACCTTCTGACACCCCAGACCCATCATCTGTTACGACAATCTGCGCTAAGCCATTGCGCTGTTCTAAAGAAAGTTCAACGCATTCTTTAGACCATTTTCCGGCATTATCGAGTAAATTTCCCAATATTTCGTTTAGATCATGCTCCTCAATCGGCCAGCGAAATTCCTCGGTGAGTGAAGTGGACAGTTCGAATGACTTTTCGGGATAAAGCCGGCCCAGCATCCACAAAAGATCCCGGGCTTGCTTAACAGGGTAAGCACTCTTACCAACCTGGGGCCCGGCAAACCGACTGCGCCGCATCTCCGCCTCTAATTGCCTGTCAATATCGCTCAGGCGTAATCCCATCTCATGTCTCAGGCTGTTATCCAACGGCCGACTGGTATCTTCGAGAACCTGTCTGACGGCCGCAATGGGCGTTTTAACGCTGTGAGACAGGTTCGCCAGCGCTTCCCGGGAGCGCTCAAGCCTTTGATCCAGGGAATCAAGCAGTTGATTGAGCTGTTGCACCAGTGGTTGAAACTCTTCTGGAGCCTCTGCGTCGATCCGCGATATTTCGCCACTCTGTAGTCGTTTGAGAGCGGCCTGAAGCGAGACAACGGGGCGCATTGACAGGTTAATACCAAACCAGATAATTCCCGCAAGCAAAATGATCAGCAAGATCGACACGATCGCCGTCCACGCATGCAGTTCTGCCTGGCTTTTTTTCAGCGCTCCCATGTCTTCCGAAACGATAACCTTTATAGGAACGCCGTTTACAACAAATGATTTCCGATAGGCCAGAATGTCGGAGGGGGCGTTGGCGATCGTCGCATCCTGTACTCTGATACTTTCGTTGGCATCAGATTGCAGCAATGGCATTAATAGCGGTTTCCAGGATAGCGGAGATATGACCGTTTGATCTGGGGATTGGATGGCAAAGGCATGATGAAATACCTCCTCAAAATAATCACCGGTCTGAAGCCTGTCGATTTGCCCGTCGGCTTGACGAATGTGGAGTTCAAGAAAGGCCACTTCGCCTTTCAGTCGGCTTTCAAGAAACTCTCGCGACATCCTTTCCAGGAGTAAACCGTGTATTAGCCATGCGATGGCCATCAAACCAATGCCGGCCGGCAAAAGCAGGGTAAGAAGGGTGCCTTTTATGGATACCCGTTTTCTAAAAAGCGTCATTAAACAAATACCCCTGACCGCGCCGCGTTTCAATGGTCTCCGCTCCGACCAGCTTTCTCAGGCGCCGGATATAGGCTTCGATGACGTTTTCATTGGGACTTTCATTAAGATTGTAGAGCTGCTCCATGAGTTGTTCTTTGGAAAAAATATGCCCGGGGCGGCTCATCAAACACCTTAGCAGTCGGAATTCGGTGCCGGTTAAGCTGTGTTCGGTATCGTCGTCGATTTTCAGGCACTGCCGGTTTTCGTCAAGCTCAAAATGTCCCACTTTTACTGAGGAGAGAACCCGACCCTCGCTGCGGCGCACGATGGCGCTCAGCCTCGCAATCAGTTCCTCAGCCTGAAAGGGTTTGGCGAGATAATCGTCTGCGCCGGCTTTCAGGCCGCTGACTTTGTCTTGCCAGTCGCCTCGCGCCGTTAGAATCAATACCGCAAAGTTTGCGTTGTCCTGCCGCCATTTCCGTAACACGTCTAAACCATTTCCGTCGGGCAGTCCGAGATCCAACACAGCTGCCCGGTAGTCTTCCTGCACGCCCAAAAGCATCGCTTCTTTGGCCGTGCCGGTGACATCGACACTGAAGCCGGCCTTCTCAAGTTGGCTGGCGAGCCCTTCGGCCAACAAACGGTCATCCTCTACAAGCAGTAATCTCATCTTTCGTTCCTTTCCTCAGGCTAAACCGGCTGATGCAGTGTCCGCTATTAACCTGAATTCAGCCTGAACTAAAAATATTTCAGCATTTTCAGAAAGAATTCAGGTTGATGAGCGATGGTAGCAAGCGTTTTAGCCAAATGCTCACGTTGCCGGATAAACCCAGTGGGTTTTGAACGCACGCCATGACATATCACAGGAGAAAGTTTGATGAGCGTATCAAAGTTCGTAGTCGCAGCATTAGCCATGTCAGTTTCAGCAGTAGCTCTTGGGGCGGGTGCTCACGGAGACGGGCACGGGCACGGTCAAGGTGCAAAGAGCGGTGAACCGGGTAAAGCCTCGGAAGCCGGGCGCAGCATTACTGTGCAGATGTACGACAACTACTACGAGCCTGAGTCTTTTGATGTCAAACCAGGGGAGACGGTGCGCTTTGTGGTTGAAAACAAAGGCAGCCTGGTGCACGAATTCAATATTGGCACGCCTGCCATGCATGAATCCCATCAGAAGGAAATGACGATGATGGTCGAGCACGGGGTTATTCAGGGTGGCAAGCTGAATCGCGACATGATGGAAATGGACATGGGAAATGGCATGTCCATGAAACATGACGACCCCAACAGCGTGCTGTTAGAGCCGGGCGAGAGCAAAGAGGTTGTTTGGAAATTCTCGGAAAAGAGCAGCATTGAATTTGCCTGCAACGTTCCGGGGCACTATCAGGCTGGCATGTATGGCGAAGTGAATTTTAACTCCGGCGACTCTCGCGTTCGCTCACTCGCCGACGCATCAAAACCTTTGAATACTGCAAAATAGTTTTGGAGTAGTTGACCATGAAGACAACCCTTCTCGCAGGCGCTTTAAGCTTGCTTCTACCGGTTATTGGCCTAGCGGGTGAATACAACCTGACGGTCGACCGGGTTCAGATCGACACCGGCGACTTTGTCAAAGAGGGTATCGGCTACAATGGCGCGTCCCCCGGGCCGGTTCTACGTTTTAAGGAAGGCGAAGAGGTCTCGATTAACGTGACCAACAACCTGAATGAAATGACGTCCATTCACTGGCATGGCATGATCCTGCCTTTTACTCAGGACGGCGTGCCCGGCATCAGCTTTCCGGGTATCAAGCCCGGGGAGACCTTCACCTATAAGTTTCCCATCACTCAGTCGGGCACCTTCTGGTATCACAGTCACGCTGGTTTTCAGGAGCCCGATGGCGCCTACGGTGCCATTGTGATTGAACCCGAAGGCCGCGAACCGTTTCGTTACGATCGCGATTACGTGGTTCAGCTGACCGACAAGCATCCCCATTCCGGCGATCGCATCATGCGTAACCTCAAAATAATGGCGGATTATTACAACCGCGAGCAACAAACCGTCGGAGATTTCTTTTCGGAAGCTTCTGACAACGGTCTGATGGCCACCATCAAGGATCGGATGGCCTGGGGCGACATGCGCATGATGAAAGCCGATGTTGAAGACTTGCAAGGATTCACCGGCTTGATGAATGGAAAAGGCCCTGACCAGAACTGGACCGGCATTTTCGAGCCCGGCGAGCGGATTCGGCTGCGTTTTATTAACTCGTCTGCCATGACCTATTTTGATATCCGCATTCCAGGCCTTGAAATGACCGTTGTTCAAGCGGATGGCAACAATGTTCAGCCGGTGACTGTGGATGAGTTCCGCATTGGTGTGGCGGAAACTTACGACGTGATTGTGCGGCCCAAAGAGGAACAGGCTTATACGATTTTTGCCGAATCCATGGGGCGTTCGGGGTATGCGAGGGGAACGCTGGCCCCTGAGGCGGGAATGGTCGCGGCTGTGCCAGAACTGCGCGAAGCGGCCCGATTGACCATGGCCGACATGAGCGGTATGGAAGGCATGTCCGGCATGGACCACTCCGGCATGAAGGGAATGGAAGGGATGGATCACTCCAAAATGGCCGGTATGAATCAGTCTGACATGAAGGGAATGGAGGGCATGGATCACTCCAAAATGGCTGGTATGGATCAGTCTGACATGAAGGGGATGGAAGGGATGGATCATTCCAAAATGGCCGGTATGGACCATTCCGGCATGGAAGGCATGGAGGGTATGGATCATTCTGCGATGGGCCAGGGTTCAATGGCATCCGCGGGTGGCGCAAGCGATCCCTTTTATGCGGCGGGCAGCGGCCTGATTCCAACGGCGGCCAATGGTGGCAAGTTTCTGTCTTATTCCGACCTGAGAGCGCAAAAACCGCTCTATGACGAACGCGAACCAACCCGGGAAATCGAACTGAAACTGACGGGCAACATGGAGCGTTACACCTGGAGTATTAACGGCGTCAAATATGAGGACGCGGATCCGATCCGCCTTCAGTATGGCGAGCGGGTGCGGTTCAAGTTTGTTAATACAACCATGATGACCCATCCCATGCATCTGCACGGCATGTGGTCCATTCTGGATGTCGGCGCTGGCCAGTTGAACCCCATTAAGCATACGGTCAGCGTTCAGCCGGGTACCACGGTCTATATGGAAACCGAGGTGGATGCGCCGGGACAGTGGGCCTTTCATTGTCATCTGTCCTACCACGCAGCGGCTGGAATGTTCCGCAAGATCATTGTTGAGGGCGGGCCGGAGTCCACGCAAGCGGCGTCCGATGGCCAGCCAGGCGATGTTGGAGGTGACGCATGAAACTATGGACACCTTTAATAGTAGGTACAGTTTTAGGTCTGAGTGTTCTGCCAACTCTGGCCTTTGCTCAAGAGCGGATGCGTGACACCACTGAACGGAAGGCGCCGTTAAAAGTGTGGGGCGTTCAATTTGAGGAGTTAGAGTACCGCTACAGTGATGACGACGAAGAACTTGGGGTATGGGGCGGCGATTTTTTCTATGGCACGGACGAGCTGAAATTTCGCTGGATAACAAAAGGCGAGTACGTCATCGAAGAACAATCCTACGGAAAGCTGGAAAACCAGCTGGTGGGTCAAGTGCCCATCTCTGACTTCTTCGATGCCAAAGCGGGGATAAGGTTTGACACGCCCGAAGGCCCTGATCGCACATACGCCGTTCTGGGTGTCGCGGGCCTTGCGCCACAGTGGTTCGGAATCGATGCGAACTTTTACGTAAGCAAAGATGGCGACACGTCCGCCGCTCTGGATGCAGAATATGAACTGCTCTTCACCAACTACTGGATACTCACGGCCACTCTGGATGCGACTGTGGCGTTCAGTGAAGACAGAGAAATTGGGGTTGGAACGGGCCTGGTATCGACAGAAACCGGGTTGCGGCTGAGCTATGACCTTATCGACCGGGCTTTCTCGCCCTACGTGGGTGTTGTTCACGAACGCAAGTACGGCGACACAGCTGACTTCGCCAGAGCCGATGGCGGCGGCACAGAAGACTGGTTTGCGGTGATTGGAGCACGGCTTACCTTCTGATACTCAGGAAAGGCCCTGGACATCCGTCCTCGGCCTTTTTTTCTGCACAATTTGATGTAACTCAAGCTTTGGTCTAACAGACCGTTTATCCCTGCCTTTTTCAGTTGGAGTTCAGCCTGGCGTGTTGTGATAGAGGCTGAGAACACCGGCTGACAGGGGAAATTCATGACGAAAGCTCATAAAGCAACAAACCAGGCTCAATTTCTGCTTCGACGCAAACTCACAGTTCAGGGCCTTACTGAACCTCAGTGGGAGGACTTCATTGACGAGCTGAATCATCATCCGTGCGTCGATTTTGCCGAGCGAAAATCGGAAAATCAGTTGATTGTCACTTTTGATGCCACCCATTGGTCGACCGATGCTCTGATTGAACTGGTTGGATCGCACGGCGGCCATCTGACGGGCGGTTGGTGGGAGCGCAGAAAACTAGCAGGGTACCGATTCGGCGATGAAAACCTCCGAGCCAACGCCAACCTTGATCCCTTTTGCTGTTCAAAAATCCCACCGATGAAAAAATAAAAGGAAGTTGCATGAGCAAGGACCAGGATAGAACCTCGCGCTATCAGGAAGGCAGCCTGACGCTGCCAGGAACGGTCATGCTAGGCACCGGTGTCATGATTGGCGCCGGCATATTCGCGCTTACCGGACAAATGGCGCAAATGGCAGGTGCGCTCTTTCCGTTGGCTTTTCTGGCGGCCGCCATTGTTATTTCCTTCAGTTCTTATTCCTATATCAAAATCTCCAATGCCTACCCGTCAGCGGGTGGCATTGGCATGTATCTGCACAAGGCCTACGGCGATCGCTTATCGACGGGGTTTAATGCCTTACTGATGTATTTCTCAATGGTGATTGCCCAGAGTTTTCTGGCCCGGACGTTTGGGTCTTACACCATGCAACTGTTCGGGGGTGATGAAGGCGGTCGCATGGTGCCGATACTGGGCGTGTCGCTTATTTTGGCGGCATTCATGATCAACCTGCTGGGCAATCGCTGGATTCAGGGCGTCGCTTCGTTCATTGGTATTCTCAAAATTGGGGGCATTCTTGCCTTCGGGCTGGTGGGTGTATGGTTGGCCGACAGCCTTGCGGTCGACTTTTCCAGCAGTGGCGAAACTGGTGTTGTAGGCAATTTTCTGGGTGCGACAGCCCTCGGTATTCTGGCCTTCAAAGGTTTTACCACCATCACCAACAGCGGCGCCGAGGTGAAAGACCCGAAACGTAACGTTGGTCGCGCCATTGTGATCTCCATTGCCGCCTGCGTGGTTATTTACACCCTGGTGGGCTTTGCCGTTGCAAGCAATCTGTCCCTCGCCGAAATCATCGAGACCCGGGATTACTCCCTGGCTGCCGCAGCACGTCCGGCACTGGGTGATTATGGTCTGTGGTTCACCGTGGCGATTGCCATGATGGCGACCGCTGGGGGCATTCTGGCCAGTATCTTTGCGGTTTCCCGCATGCTGGCCATGTTGACTGAGATGAAACTGGTACCCCACAGCCACTTTGGTATGCCGGGTAGCATCCAGAAACACACGCTTGTTTATACCGTGGTGCTGGGCCTGGTTCTGACCGCCTTTTTTGATCTATCAAGGATTGCGGCCCTCGGTATTATCTTTTATCTGATTATGGACATCTCGATTCACTGGGGTGTGCTGCGCTACCTGTATCAGGATGTGAAGGCCAAGAGGTGGGTGCCCGCCGTGGCGATCGTTCTGGATCTGGTGGTTCTGGGCGGTTTTGTTTGGGTTAAATTGAACTCTGACCCTTTTGTGATCGGTGTGGCTGTGGTCACGATGATTGTTATTGCGGTTGCCGAGCAGATATTCCTGAAGTCTTCCGCCAGACGTAAGGCGATGAACAGTGATGAGTCTAATGCACACCATCACTGATATTCACAGTGTAAATCGGAGGGTAATCCCATGATGGACCGCGATATGTTTGGAAACCCCATGTGGGCTGGACATTGGCTATGGATGCCGGTCATTCAAAGCGGGAACGCAACACACATCAAAGGTAAATCCGAATGGACATTAAAACGTTTAGGGAGCTGATCGGCTGGACAAGTGATCTGCATGCACACCTGGCGCGCTGCCTTTCACACTGTGCGACACGGCATGAGGAAGAACGGGCGAGGGCGCTTCTGGACTACCTGGCCGCTCATGAGTCCGAAATTGAACGTATTGTGAACGAGTTTGAACGCCAGGCAGACAACAATGCATTGGAAACAAGGGTTTATGACTACCTTTACCATAACCCTATTAAAACTCACCGAACCTGTGACGAGCCCTATTCAACGCTTGATTTCGATGGTATCCGCCGTGAGGTGTTCGATTTTCACGATCAAATAATCGATCTCTACCAAACACTGGTCGGGAAAGCAGAGATTCCGGAGGTCAAAGAGCTAATGGAGTCACTATTGACGATGGAAATAAACGAGTCGAAGCGCCTGGCTAGTCAGGTTGGCCGGATGGACGATCTATGAACGAGTCCTTCAACCACGCTGGGGCCTGGGGCATTGCACTGATCGTTATCGTTTTGGTGTCTTGGTTTTTTTATCGATATTTTGCGCCAAAGAACTGGCGAGAGTGGGCCGGTGCCGGTGTGGTGCAGGCTTTTATCATAGCGCTTTATGCTGAAATGTACGGTTTTCCGCTTACTATTTATCTGCTGGTGCGCTTTTTCGGTCTGGACAGCGAGTATGTTAGCGCCAGTCTATGGTCGACCCTGGTTGGGCTTGGCGAAACCGGCATGCTTGTCTCAATGTTGCTTGGCTACGGAATCGCATTTACCGGAATAGGATTCTTTATTCAGGGGTGGCGCCAGGTTCACAAGGCGCGAGGAGAAAATCGCCTGGTAACAGACGGGTTGTATGCGTATGTGCGGCATCCCCAGTACACAGGGCTGTTCATTGCTCTGTTTGGAGAAGGCGTGGTGCATTGGCCAACGCTATTTTCGGTAGGCCTTTTTCCGGTGATCGTGCTCGTTTACACCTGGCTGGCTCGACGTGAGGAGCAGCAAGTACTGAAACAGTTCGGAGACGCTTATCGCAACTATAGGCGGCAAGTACCGATGTTTATCCCTCGTTGGGGCAGCTGGCGCCAACTCGCGGCTGCTTCGCGAGCCGGCAATGATGAGAAGACTGTATGAGTCCCTACTTGATCTAGATACAAGATTTAAAATCGGGTCTTCTGGATTGAAGATGATAACCAAAAAAGGATAGTCGAATTATGTCCTCAAAAAATAGCACAACCAGTTCCCGCCATTAACGTCTACAATTTGAAAGGGAGGAAATACCATGATGGACGAGAACATGTTTGGAAACACCATGTGGGCCGGGCACTGGCTTTGGATGCTGGTGATTGCGATTGTAGTCGTCATACCGGTCTGGCGAATATGCCAGCGTGCGGGATATCCAGGCTGGCTGGGAATTCTGATACTCATTCCGATGGTCAACCTGGCGCTGTTGTATTTCATCGCTTTTGCCGGCTGGCCTGCGGATAAAAACAGGAGCTCAGAATGAGTGAGCATTCATCAAAAGACCCTGTGTGCGGGATGTCGGTCGACCCCCATACCGCAGAGCATCGCAGCGAGCATGCGGGCAAGACCTGGTATTTCTGTTCGTCCGGCTGCAAGTCAAAGTTTAATGACGCTCCGGAAAAGTACCTCGGTGACAAGAGTGAACAAGAAGAGCCGGTAGCTCCTGGCACCATGTTCACCTGTCCGATGCATCCGGAGATCCGCCAGCAAGGCCCGGGCGACTGTCCGATCTGTGGAATGGCGCTTGAGCCGGAAGAAGTGAGCCTTAACGACGGGCCCTCCGAAGAACTCACGGACATGACTCGTCGGTTCTGGATCGGTCTGGCCCTGGCGCTTCCTGTATTTTTGCTTGAAATGGGTGGCCACTTTTTCAAGATTGACCAAATTGTGTCGCCGCAAATATCCAACTGGATTCAGTTAGTTCTAGCCACGCCAGTGGTCGTTTGGTGCGGCGCGCCCTTCTTTGTCCGCGGCTGGAAATCGATCCTCAGCCGCAATCTGAATATGTTCACGCTTATTGCCATTGGCACGGGCGTTTCTCTGATCTACAGCCTGGTAGCGACCCTGGCGCCGCAGCTATTTCCTGCCGCGTTCCAGCAGGCAGATGGTTCGGTCGCCGTCTATTTCGAAGCAGCCGCCGTTATTGTGGTGCTGGTTTTGTTGGGGCAGGTGCTTGAGCTACGGGCTCGGGAAAAAACATCGGGCGCCATCAAAGCGTTGTTGGATCTTGCGCCCGCCACCGCAAGAAAACTTGAGGATGACAATAGCGAGTCCGACGTTTCGCTCGATCAGATAAAGGTGGGTGATCGTTTACGGGTTCGCCCCGGCGACAAGGTGCCACTGGATGGCGAAGTCCTTGAAGGCAGCTCGAATGTGGATGAATCCATGGTGACCGGGGAGCCTTTGGCGGTCAGTAAAAAGACGGGCGACCAAGTGGTTGGCGGCAGCATCAATCAACAGGGCAGCTTCATTATGCGCGCCGACAAAGTGGGACGCGACACCATGCTGTCCCAGATTGTGCAGATGGTAGCCAGCGCGCAGCGCAGTCGTGCGCCGATTCAGGGCCTGGCAGACAAAGTGGCTGGCTGGTTTGTGCCGGTGGTTATTCTCATTGCGGTCATTGCATTTATCGTCTGGTCGGTCTTCGGGCCGACGCCGCCCATGGCCTTTGGTCTTATCGCGGCGGTGAGCGTGCTGATTATTGCCTGTCCCTGCGCTTTGGGTCTGGCAACTCCCATGTCCATCATGGTCGGTGTCGGGCGAGGCGCCCAGAGCGGCGTCCTGATCCGGGATGCGGAAGCGTTGGAGCGCATGGAGAAAGTAGACACCGTAGTGGTGGATAAAACGGGAACCCTGACCGAGGGCAAACCCCAGGTGACGAAGCTGGTGCCGGCAAACGGTTTCAGCGATGAGGATCTGATGCGATACGCCGGTGGCCTGGAGAAGGGCAGCGAGCATCCTTTAGCACACGCCATTCTCGATAAAGCCACAACCATGGAGTTGAAACTGCCGGACGCCGAGGATTTCGACTCTCCGAACGGTAAAGGTGTGACCGGCAAGATCGACGGAAAAAAGGTTCTGCTTGGCAATCGATTGCTGATGGAATCAGAAAGCGTCGATACCTCCGCCTTTGAGGAAGAGGCGGACCAGCTTCGAAAGGATGGTGCCACCGTTATTTTTGCCGCAGTGGATGGCAGTGTTTGTGGGTTGCTGGCGATTGCGGACCCGGTCAAAGAGACCACGGAAGCGGCAATAGCCGCTCTGCAGAAAGAGGGTATCCGGGTGGTGATGCTGACCGGGGACAACCGGACTTCCGCCGAAGCCGTGGCTCGCAAGCTCCATATTGATGAAGTGGAAGCGGAAGTACTGCCGGAAGACAAGGGCAAGATCATTCAGCGCCTGAAGGACGAAGGTCGCATTGTTGTGATGGCAGGTGACGGTGTGAACGATGCGCCAGCCCTGGCCACCGCAGACGTTGGCATCGCCATGGGTACAGGGACTGACGTGGCCATCGAAAGCGCGGGTATTACGCTGTTGCGCGGTGATTTGATGGGCATTGTAGAAGCGCGGAAGTTGTCGCGGGCAACCATGCGCAATATTCGGCAGAATCTGTTTTTCGCGTTCGTTTACAACGCCGTCGGCGTGCCGATTGCGGCGGGGGTCTTGTATCCAGTTGCCGGCATCCTGCTGTCGCCTATTATTGCCGCTGCGGCTATGTCGCTGTCTTCGGTAAGCGTCATCACGAACGCCCTACGATTGAGGGTAGTGAAACTATCAGACGACTAGGCTGATGGAACCTCCCTCGGAAAAGGAGATGTGTATGTCTTATACAATTCTCGGTGCATGTAATCCAAACATGGCTTGGGAAGCGATCGGCGTAGAACCTCGGGTAGGAGCAATGTTGCCATGCAACGTTATTCTTCGCGAGACAGCCGAGGGTGTTGAAGTCAGTGCGGTTGATCCCGTTTCATCCATGAGCGCAATCGACAATGAGCAGCTCAAGCAGGTTGCGGGTGAGGTGAGAGATACGCTGTCTGAAGTTATCAACGCAATCTGACGGCTGAATCGACCAGCCAAAAAAATTGATGTACAGCAATCCAGAGGTTGATTTGAGGATAAATTCAGGTCCGATTCAGGTGGGTGCAGTTAACTGGATATGTCGCAAATCGACCTCGTTAAGGAGCTTCGCTATGAAGAGTTTCACCAAAGTAATCGCAATCTCGTTGATTATGGCCACACCGGTTGTCTGGGCGCAGGGTTCAGATAACCAGCAGAGGTCCGGTGGCATGATGATGTCCTTAGAACAAACACAGGAAATGCAGCAGAATATGTCCCGCATGCAGGATATGACCGGCCAGATGCGGCAAAATTCCGGACAAGACCATCAAGAGCTCATGCAGGAGCATATGGATCGCATGCAAGAGCAGATGCGCATGATGCGGGACGGTATGATGGGCAACCGAGGCATGATGAATGGCCAAGGAATGATGAAAGGCGAGGGAATGATGAATGATCAAGGTATGCAGGGGAATTCCAGCCAGGGTCAACCTGCAATTAAACCGGAGGATCGCTTCCAATTTATGGAAAAACGCATGGATCAGATGCAGTTGATGATGGAGCAAATGCTGGAGCATCAGCAGGAGTTGCAAGGCCGCTCGAAATAATTCTCTGACATGGACGATCATCTGGAATGCCCGAGCTTTCTGGACACTTCGAAGCCTCACGCTGAAGCTGTCCCGAAAGCCTCTGGGCTTAAGCGGCCCCGATGGCTGTGGCGACGGTTTCGATTATGGAATGTTCACCATCAGGTTCAATCCCGACGCGTGCGCAGATGTCCTCAATCTGTGCGGTTAACTCTCCGAAACTGAAACGTAATAAAATTCGAAAGGTATTGTTTGGCGACTTGATCCATGTCGGAAGCCGCTGGCCCTGTTGGAGGTGCAATGGTTTTTCTAAAGATTTCGCGCCGGCCAATGGCCGCAGCCGTGCTCGCTCTAATGGTCTGGGGTGTAAGCTTCTTTCTGCATTTTTTCTGGGAAATGGCACAAGTACCGTTTTTCCTTGGTATGGCCGAAGCGCGTCACTGGGACGTAGTCTGGCTCTGTACACGTGCGACCCTCGGAGACGCGAATATAGCCTTTGGCGCTTACACGATGGCGGCATGTGTATCCCGGGATTGGTTCTGGGTGGCGAAATCCTGGAGCCGGTCGACTCTGTTGGTCTATCTCTGCGTCGGACTGATCGTGACAATCGTTTTTGAGTATTGGGCAACCGGAGACGGGCAGCGGTGGAGCTACAACGAACAAATGCCCGAACTTGCTGTGACCGGCACAGGAATATTGCCGCTCGCCCAGTGGGTAGTCTTGCCAATGTTGCTGGCCTATTCCACAAGATGGATGTTTCTTGGGTGGTTGGTTTCGAAGCGCATCGGCGTCTTCCACGCGAAGACCGACGGGGCAGCTGATGATCCCCGTCAGTCATCTCGACGGAATCCAGGTGGAGGTGATAATGGGACGAGTCGTGAAAATGTCCGTGATTTTCAGCAAATTCAATCAAAGACAGGCTTTGGGACGCCTGGTGAACATTCTGATCCGAGGCCCACGCACCGCGAAAAAGGATCAATAATAATAGTGCAATGACTATCTAAATTGCTGCTCTTATTCTATGAAACCAGGGTTAAAGTCACGCGTAACTGTGAATGGCTAATCGCCGGTGTTGTGCTTTCGCAATTGTAGTTGTTGAGCCCAAACTTCTCGGTCGAAAACTGAGTGATGATTGGTGTGGGATCATAAAAAAACTGTTAACAATATTTATCAATGAGTTAGTTAATTCACACGCTATCTGGAACCCTCCGATAAATCGAGTTTCCGGCCCGAAAGTTACCATCTTTATTGTTTATCATGGCAGATTCAAAGCGATAGAATGCGGCCTATACAGTCGTGTTTCGATTATTTCGACGGGTAATATCCCAAGTCTGGCATTGTCTCGATGTGGACTAATTTACTTTATTAGTCTACCATGGGAAATGGCATGATTAAGCCGTACCAAGGGATAACATCACCATGATGGCAGCAGAAAAGAAATCTCAGGCCGACCTGAACCGCATGAGCGTTAAGGGCTTGAAAGCGGTTATGAATATTCTGGAAAAATGGGGGTGCTCGCCTGAGCAGACGCAGGCCATTCTCAGGCTCCCGCGAGCAACGTTCTACCGATACCGCAGTAACCCTGATAAAGCCAAACTGGACGCTGACCAACTGACGCGACTGAGCTATCTGCTGAATATTCACCAAGCTTTGCGCATCGTGTTTGAGAACAAGGACAACGTGTACCAATTTATGAGCAAGAAGAACCACAACCCTTTTTTCAATGGCAGAGCGCCGTTAGCCGTTATCGAGACTGGCGATTTTGGGGCTCTTTATGAAACCTACAAGCGAATCGATACGCTTCGCGGAGGACTTTGGTAATGGGTATCGCGCTGCCAGCGACGATACTAACGAACCAGAAGGGTTACCGGTTGGTCAACTCCAGACTGCCCACCATACAACTGTTCGATGACGTGGCAAACGCGGAAGACTTTGAGGATCTTTACGATCTGCAAGCCCTTACCAACCCCAGACTTACAACTCAGGTAGGCAAACTGGCCTATATCAACACTCAGGATATGCCTTGGGGCATACCTGGCTGCTCCTATGCTGTTGCGCCTTTCACTCACGTTTCACCGAATGGAAGCCGTTTCAGCAATGGTGATTACGGCATGTTGTATCTTGCCGATACGATGGATACCGCCATCAAGGAAGTTGCCTATCACCAGCAGGCCTATATTTCTAACGTTGAAGGACTGGCGTTTGACCGACTAATTTTCCGGGGTTTGTCATGCGTTTTTTCGGGCGACCCGATTCACGATGGAACCACGGTCGAGCAAAGCCATCCGATCTATGATCCTGGCTCCTACACGGATTCGCGGGCAATGGGAGCAAAGTTGCGGGCCGATGGGTCGGAAGGAGTTCAGTATTGGTCTGTCCGTGCGCCAGGGCAAACCTGTTGGGGGTTATTCACGCCGAAGAATGTAGCGTCCATTGTGCAGACGACCCACTTTGAATTTATCATCGATGGGCGATCTATTGTGGACATTCGTAAGCTCTCGAATCCTGACGAATATTTTCAAGAAGTGAGTTAGGCCGCGCCGACTTTCAAATACCAAATTCAAACTAATTAGCCCCGCACTCCAGGGTTTTATAGTCGTTTGAGTACCAACTTTATCATGCTCCCACAATGAGTTTTTTTGGCGCACTGGCGTGTGAAATAAAAGCATATTGCGAGATGGCATCCGGTCGGGCCTATCAAAAAACGATAAGCCCGATCGTGACAGCAATTATTCAGACTACTTTTATTACATCGCCCTTTTCAGCTCACCATAGTCACCATCGGTGCGAAGCACCAGTGTGATGTCATTATCGTTGCGATTGCGGAAAAACCAACCGTGGTTGCCGGTAAACGCTGCCTCCAGTTCGCCTTCATCTTCCGGCACACCACGGCCCTTCTCATAGGAGATAGACTGGCCGCCGCCATCACCGTGGGTGTCGAAGTTGACAGGGCCGCCTTCGGATACCCAGGCGAATCGGGCAACGGCTCCTTCTTGCATAGTGAGCTTGAACTCTGTGCCTTCGCCCGGGGTGAGGACAACACGGACTTCGTCCTGCCATTCAGGTTCGGCGGCCATTGGCGGGGCAGGTTGCTCCACTTTTTGCGCGGTCTCAGGCTCAACTTCAACTTCAACAACCGCGGCTGTCTCGAAAACAGGCTCCACGGCCTCTGGCTCAGCCTCATTGATGGAGGGTTGCACCGCAACCATCTGTGCGGCTTCTTGCGCGAGCTGTTCCTTGATTTCACCTATCTCTGTCAAACCCAGCAGGCGGCCAGCGCCTGTGGGGTCCAATGCGTACTCGGAGGGCATCACCACGGTTACCAGCAGCAAGAGCGCTACGATGGCGGCGATGGTGGTGGACCGAATCAGCTGCGCGGAGCTGGGTAATTCGCTACGTGAGGGCATATCTGTGTTGTACATAAAAGATCTCCAGAATTAAGCGACAAAATAGCCGGTGAGCTGATAACCGATGAGCAGGAAGCCGGCGCTCATCATGGCCACGTTGGCGGTATAGGCATGGCGGAAAAAACCATCGGTTTTACGCCAGTAGCTCATGACGATGAGGATCATCGCCAGGGCTAAAAGCTGGCCGATTTCCACACCCACATTGAACGCGAGCAGGTTCGGTATTAGCCCATCCGGAGAGATGTCGTACTCAATGATTTTCGTGGACAGACCAAAGCCGTGGAAGAAGCCGAAGATCAAGGTGGCGGCCTTGGTGTTGGGCTGGAAGCCGAACCAGCGCTGATACGCGCCCACATTATCCAGTGCCTTGTACACCACCGACAGCCCAATGATGGCGTCAATAATGTAGCTGTTTATGCCGACGTTAAAGTACACGCCCAACAGCATGGTGGTGGAATGCCCCAGCGCAAACAGGCTTACGTAGATTGCAATGTGCTGCATGCGGTAAAGGAAGAAAATGACCCCCAAAAGAAACAGCAGGTGGTCATAACCGGTGACCATGTGTTTGGCCCCGAGATAGATGAACGCAATGAGGTTTACCCCGGATATTTCCTGGATGTACCCCTTGTCTCCCTGGGCAATGGCATGGGCCAGCACCTCGGCGCTCATTCCGAGCAAACCCAGTGTCAGGAATACCCAGATCAGACGGCGACCGCCGGCGGCGGTGCGCGCACGCCAATGGCCGTCAAACAAAGTTGACAACATAACGACTCCAATTAATTTCGTTTAAAAAGCTGCGGTGCAGCGAGGCTTAAACAATCAGAGAGGTTTTTGGCGGGCGTTCGAGCCGATAACGAAAGCTGCGGGGAGAATCTCCGGCGTAGGGTATAGGCAGCCGGAGTGAGATTGAATAGCCAGGGATGAGGCGGGTCGTCAGGCGATCCGCGGATTCGTGGCTGTGATTGCCCGCGTCGTGATGCTGGTGACTGTCTGACTTTTCGTCAAAATCGTCGTGGCTGTGTGAATGATTATCGTGACCCGCTGACACAAACACACTTAACTCTGCAATACCGTGAGATGACGCCTCACCAACGGCCGAGAGGGACATGCCAGCCAGCGCAAGCAGCAGGGCAAAAAGTGGAATCAATTTTTTACGGTGGGTCGCCGTAACCATAGGTGTCCGTTCTTTAGTCAGGCTATTGGATTAATTCGGTGAGAGAGGATAGCATCCCCCCTAGGGGGATAGGAATTAAATATGGCGAATGACCAAACGCACCACTCGCATCCGCAGATTGTTAAACGCCTGAAGCGGGCTCAAGGTCATCTGGGTAGCGTGATAGGAATGATTGAGGCAGGGCGATCCTGCCTGGAACTGGCGCAGCAGCTCCATGCTGTGGAAAAAGCCATTCAACAGGCAAAGCGGGTGTTGGTACAGGACCACATTGAGCACTGCCTGGATGATGCGATTGGCCCGCTGGAACCGGAACAGAAAAGCCGTGTTGATGAGTTCAAAGCCATTGCCCGTTATCTTTAAGCGTTGTTGGGTCATGCTTGATAGTCTGAAACACCGAACGTACTGGCACCTGTTCTTCGCTCGTTAGTGGTTCTGCTGAGCACCGGGAAATTAACAGGTTTGAGTTCAGAGGGTTTTCATTTGGCCTGGATAATCACAAAATACGCCATTACAGCTCTGCTGGTGGTTTTGATCTCAGAAGTGGCGAAGCGCAGTGATAGGTTGGGCGCATTGATTGCGGCGTTGCCGTTGGTAACGGTATTAGCCATGATCTGGCTTTACCTGGAGCATCAACCAACTGAAAAAATCAGCAACCACGCCTGGTATACCTTCTGGTATGTTTTGCCCACGTTACCGATGTTTCTGGTTTTTCCGTTCCTTCTGTCGCGGCTTGGCTTCTGGGGGGCTCTTGCGGCAAGTGCCATTGTCACCGTGGTGTGTTTTAGCGTCCTGGCTGTCGTCATGAAGCGGTTTGGCATTATTTTGTTATAGCCATAAAACTTTAGGTAATTCTGCGGTCGCGGAAGCGTATTCATCTCCTTCCCACTTGATTTACACGTTGGTTGTGTTAGATTTGGCGCTCTTTGGGGAGTAGCCTGCTTCCGGTATTCGGAAGAGTTCGCGTCAACATACCTGGCCAAATGCCATGGTGCGAACACCTCTCGGTTGGCGAGACCATCGATATATCCATGCCTGATGGTCGGGCGTGTCGATATGTCGTGGACTCAACGCCCGGCCGGAGAACATCGAATGAACCCCATAGCCCTTCTGTTGTTGGCTCTTTCAATGTCTACTGATGCGTTTGCAGTAGCCATATGCAAGGGAGCAAGCCTTAAAAATCCCCGGTTCTTCGAAGCGCTAAGAATGGGCCTCATTTTTGGATTAATTGAGGCCATCACTCCCCTTATCGGTTGGTTAATCGGTAATATCGCCGCGTCTTATGTGGATATTTGGGGTCACTGGATAGCGTTCGCGTTATTGGTGGCTCTTGGCTTACACATGCTCTATGAAGGCCTGAATCCATGTAGGGAAGCGATAGAAAAGCCCTCTAGACATTCTTTTCTCAAGATCGCTTTGACCGCATTTGGCACCAGTATTGATGCAATGGCAGTGGGTGTAAGCCTGGCATTTGTAGAGGTGAACATATTTCTGGCCGCTGGGTTAATTGGCCTGGCCACAACGGTAATGGTTACGTTAGGCGTTATGTTGGGACGAGTGGTGGGTTCACTGTTCGGCCAGAAGGCTGAAATTATGGGCGGCCTGACACTGATTGCCGTTGGCGCATGGATCTTGTCAGGCAATCTTTAACTGTCAGCCATTAATCTATCCCACGCACTTGGGTGGCAGCGCCGTTAGGAATGCGATGGGCAGGTTTCAACTTCCACTGTCACATGTACGAGCGACGAGTGGCCGGTTTGGATTCGGTCACGGTAATGGCCGGGAGACTGCGGATAGCGGGCAACAATCGCGACAATCGCGGCGTACAGATTGGGTCCAATCGACCAGACATGGAGATCACTCACACGCGTATCGTCACATTCCACCGTACGTTTGATGTCCTGCATGATACTTGCTTGCTGTTCGTCGAGTAATACACTCGCAGTGGTCCGCAGTAGGCCCCAAGACCAGCGGGTGATAAGTATGGCTCCAACAATGCCCATAACCGGGTCCATCCAGTTCCATCCCGCATATTTGCCGGCAAGCAGGGCTATGATGGCCAGGAGAGAGGTGAGCGCGTCGGCCAGCACGTGGAAATAAGCCGCTTGGCGATTATGATCGTGATGGCTGTGGTGATGGTGGCTATGTGATTCATCTTCATGATGGGCGTGGCTGTGATCATGATCATCGCCGAGAATCCAGGCCGAGACGCCGTTTACGATCAAACCTATAACCGCAACAAAAATAGCGCCGTTGAACGAAATGACAACCGGATTCATAAAACGGTCGACGCTTTCGATCACCATAAAAAGCGCGAATCCAGCTAAAAGTATGGCACCGGTGAATCCTCCCAGTGCATTCACCTTGCCGGTACCAAAACTGAAACGTGCGTTAGTGGCGTTCTTCCTGGCGTACGCGTATGCGAACGCAGCGATGCCCAGCGCTGTCGCATGTGAGCCCATGTGTAGACCGTCGGCAAGCAGTGCCATGGAGCCATACACCAAGCCGGCCGCAATTTCCCAGACCATCATCACCAGAGTCAGTCCGACGACGATTAATGTGCGCTTTTCGCCAGACCGCTTCTGGTCTTGCCCAAAAGCGTGGTCATGGTGCCAGTTTGAAATATCTTTTTCATGCATATGTTCGCGTCCTGATAATACTTTTGGTTGAGTAGGGAGCCACGGCGAGCGCGTTTACTTGAGGTAGGTGCGAATGACGTCCATCAGTTCATTGGCACCCTGATTGCGCTCGGCGTCGCTTGTGATATCGGGATTAGCGACGTGCATCTGCATATGGTCTTCCATGACTTCGGCCATAAGACCATTCGTGGCACCGCGGACGGCGGCGATCTGATGTAATACTTCACCGCAGCCTTTATCTGTATCAAGGGCTCGTTCCAACGCTTCAACTTGGCCCCGTATACGGCGCACGCGGCCCAGCAACTTGGCTTTGTTATGTGTGATATGGCTCATGGGTAACCAGTCAAAATTATAGGGTAGGGGGGTATTGTATAATAGACGACAGAAAAGAGCTATAAATGTAAGTTGGCAATGAAACGATGAACAACCGTTCGAGGGATGACGCACTGATTTTCCGATGCCAAGTTAACTATCAGCTGACCTCTTCGCCCAGGCCGTATGACGCGGACAAGGTTGAGCCCCCTATACAGAGAGAGCAAAGGCTCGGCCAAAAAGCTTTTATGCAGGTTCCAGAATCAGCAATGACTCCGCCGGTGGGCACGGGCAGATAGCCGGGCATCAGGGCGGAGTACGAGGAGATAAAAGAGGTGCCAAGCGGCAAAGTTCGGCGTATCAAAATTGGTACCGTTTCACGCTTTCGGTTTGATCGGTGGCGGTGAAAGCCAGTACGTCGTATCTGTCCTGCCGGCCAGTTTCCGTTCCGGGAGTGCCATGCGGCATTCCCGGAACGGAAATTCCGATTGTCTTGTCACCATGCGGGTGAGTTGCCCTGATGCTGATGTGGCATCAAGAATTGAGTCTCTGGGCAATTACTGGTTTCTGAGTTAACCCGCCGGAGGACGGAATTTGCCACCTTGAGACGTCAGAAATCGACGCTGATACCCACATAGGCCGTGCGAGGCAGGTTGGGTCGGGCGCCATGGGGGCTGCGGGAAACGATTTCCTGGTCATCGAGGACGTTATCGACCTTGGCATAGACCCGGGTGGATGAGTTCAGGGCGTAGCTGCTGGAGAGGTCCACCACGGTGTAGTCGTCGGTTTTACGGAATGTGTTATCAGTGCCTGAGCGGTCACAGCTGTTGTTAATGCAGGTTTCGTCAACATACGAGATATTGACGTAGGCATCCCAGAGGTTGCCATCGCGCAGGCCTGCACGCACAGATACGACATTTTCGGGCAAGTCTGCCAGGTTGTCGCCCTTGCGCACGCTACCATCGTCGCTGTCTTTGGTGACTTCGGCATTGGTGTAGGTCCACGTGGCCTGCACCGGCGCAGTCAGACCATTGGCGAGCGTGAACTCAGAGGCGGCCAGCAACTCGATGCCCTGAATCTTCGATTCTCCTTCGCTGACTGTCCCGGAATCAATGATCTGATTGCCGGCGCTGCAGGGATTGGCGATGGAGCAGTTTCTCACGGTATTTTCATAATCGCTGTAGAACACGATGGCTTCGGCACGCAAGCCATCATCGTTATATCGTGCGCCAGCCTCGAAGTTGGTGCTCAACTCCGGCTCCACGTTGGTGCCGCCGGAGCCGGCGGGCGCCATGCCGCGGTGCACGCCACCGATCAGGGTAACCGTCGGGGTCAGACGGTAGGTTGCGCCAAGACCGGGCAGCACTTCGCTGGTGTTGTTGCTGGCAGTTTCGGTTTCACTGGCGGATGTGCGCTCCGAGGTGCTCCAGCGAGTCTGCGAGGTTTCAATATCTTCATAGCGCAGCAGGGCGGTTAAGGTCAGGTCGGGGTTAATGGCGATCCGGTCCGCGAAGAACAGGTTGAGGGCCTCGGCCTCGTCGATGCGGTTATCACCGCCGGTGGGTGCGATCTGTTCAACAAACTCGAAGGCCGGGCGGCCGTTGTTGATGACCTGCTCATAGCGATCCTTAGGCTGGAAGCGATCCGCTTCATCTTCGTGCACGCGGGCACCAATGGTAATGTCGTGGCGCATACCCGCCAGTGTAAGGCCATAGTCGGCTTTCACTTCGATACCTTGGGACAGGTACTCCCGTGCGCCGTTGGTCAGTGTGAACGGGCCAACGGGCTCGGTACCCTGCAGCTGGTTGTAGGCAGTCTGGTCGCCATTGTTGGCGGCTTCAATCAGGTTATTGAAGTTGCCTTTGTACCAGTTGCGCTTGAACTCGTTGCGGTAGATCGTGGTGGTCAGTGACAGGTCTTCAGTCAGTTCCACCAGATGCCTGGCGGAGTAGCCCTTGTGACGGTTGTCCATGTTATCGAGCTGGGACAGGAAGTAACGCTTGTTCGGGTCACGCCTGAAGTCGTCGTCGGTTAGCCCAAGGTAGGTTTCGTTGCTCAGTTCCTCACTGTACTGGAACTTCAGATCGAGCTGGTGGTAAACGTCAGCGGAGGCGTCGGAATTAAAGCGCGCCTTGGCAACGTAGTCCTGCTTTTCGAAACCGGTATCACGGCTGGATTGTTGCAGTTCTTTGAAGCCGTTTGTTTCGTCCTGGAAGGTTTCGATCACGAATCCGGCGTTGTCGGTGCTGTTGCCGTACCAGCTGTGAATGCGTTTGCCTGCATTTTCCGAGATTTCGGTCGTTACATGACCAGCTTCCGATGAGGGAATTGGTGTTGAACGCAGGTTAATGGCTCCACCCACCGTATAGGGGCCGTAACGCAGCAGGTCTGGCCCTTTCAGAACCTCGATTCCGTTCATTCTGCCGAACGTTGGTGAGTAGTAAGCCGCTGGCGCCGAATAGGGCGCCGGAGCGATCATCACGTTATCTTCCATCAGTGTGATCTTGGAAGAGCGGCCGGAGCCTGAGCCACGAATGCCGATGTTCGGGCGCAGGCCGTAGCCATCCTCTTCCTTCAGGTAAACCCCTGGCACCTCTCGCACGGCTTTGTGAATGTCCGTGTACTTCATGGTTTCCAGGTCTTCGCTGGTAACCACATGGGCGGAACCGGGCAGGGCGGATGCGGACGCATCATCACCGATGATGACCAGTTCGTTGAGGCTATGCTCTTGGGCCATGGTCGGCACAGAGGCGGAAAGGATCGACAGTGCCAGAAGGTTTCGGGAAAAAAGCGCAGACATGTTGCTCTCCTGTTACAACGGGTTAAAATCAGAGGGGCAACTATACGAATGTTAATCATTAACAACAAGCACTAATTCTTATCTTTTGGTTTCGCGTATTTGCCAATCTGTTGCCGTGTGTTTAACGGAGCTGGAACGAGACCGGCAATTGGAAGCGGAAAGTCTCGCTGGTCATGTGATCTGGTACTGGCGGAAACGGTGACGCCTCTTGCAGCATATTCAGCGCCGCGTCATCCAGTATGCGGTGGGATGAGCCTTGTAACAGGCGATAGTTCAGGAGTCGACCCGCCCGATTAAATTCGAACACTACGATAGGCGTTCCCTCCAGGCCCAGTCGCCGGGCACGACGCGGATAGTCCCGGTAGGCGCTCAAGTGGCGCACGAGCTGGGCAAGGTAGCTGTCCGTCTGCAGCGATGCCCCGGCGCGCAGCTGTTTTTTTGTGAGCTGGGCTGGCGTTGCTACTTTTTCGGATAGGTCAGTAACCGCTTTTTCCGCTGGCTTGGTGCTGGTTTTTACAACTGGCTTGCTTGCTTTCTTAACCGGGACAGGGACACTTTCTGGCTCTGGCTCTGGCTCTGGCTCTGGCTCTGGCATCGGGTCGGGTTTGGGCGCTGGTTTTTTGAGTGGAGGTCCGGCCTGTTGTTTCGGTTCCGGCCTTGGAGCTGGTTCGCCTACTGGTTGCGTAGCCGATTCCGGTTCGGATGCCCGGTCGGCCAGTGTAATGCGAATCGAACGCGTCTGGTCGGCTGGGTCCTTACCCTCGGGGATCGTGATCAGCGGTTGTGCCGTGGAAAGTGCCGTGAATAGTACGATAAGCAGTATCGTTCCCGTCAGGCCGATTGCTGCCAGCAGAATAAATAGATGCGTCCGTGTACTCATGAGCCGGGCTGGACCAGTAAGACAATGTCCTTGTAGCCACCGCTTTCCAATCGCTGAAACAGTTTTTCCATAGCTGCCATTGGCATGGAGCGGTTGGCTCCAATGCGCAAAGGCGTTTCGTTATTGGGTGGGGGCAGCAAATGCAGTAATTGGGCTTCGGTGATTGACTGGCCATCAACGAACCAGTCACCGGAACTTTTGACGACCAGATCCGCCCGGGGTTTTGTGGGCGTTTGCTGAGCGCTGGAGCCCGGAAGGTCGGGCAGGGATGTGGAGCTCATCTGGCCTACCGCGATAAAAAACATCAGCAACAGGAAAACCAGATTGATCAGCGGCAACAGGTTGTCCTCCACCCGGGACAGCAGTGTTTTTTCGCTACCGGCAATCGGAACGGTCAACGTCGTCGATTGAGCATTGCCTAAAAATCCCACGATTCACTGCCCCTCACGATTTGATGACCCGGTTGCGCGCATCCAGTGAACGTCGATACCGGCGCTTTTCAGGGCGCTCAGGCTGGTCGTGAAATTCGCCAGCGAAGCCTCCCCAATTGCTTTCAAGTTCACTTCCCCAGTCCCGTTCTCAGTAAATTTCCTGACCATTGCGGGGATTGGCAGACGTTGCCCACGCCAGCCCAGCGTGCCATCACCGTAGAGTGTCATTTCCGAGATTGACTCGCCGCCGGTGGCTGACCCCGTTGGCGTGGTGGCGTTGTCCAGCAACAGATGCTCCACGGGCAGCAGCCGGGTGGTCAGCATGAAGAACACCAACAGGATAAACACCACATCAATCAGCGGCGTCAAGCGAATCGGTAGCGGCCGGGCCGGGCGGGGTTCAACCAGTTGCATAGGTGGCGTCGCGTTGAGCCGCCCGGGGCTCTGCAGTTACCGCGGGCGCTGGCTTCTCTGTTGATCGAGCCCGGGTTTCGCGAACCTCAATGGGCGTGGTAATCACCCGCACCAGGGTGTCATTGATCATCAGGTTCAGCAGACGCAGGCGGAATTCCGCCCAGGCGGCAATGGCCGCAAAAGGAATCGCTACAACCAGCCCCGCCGCGGTGGTGGTCAGTGCTTCGTAGATACCGCCGCTGAGTTGCGAGGCATTGGCCTGACCTTCGGCCACCGACATGGCGCTAAAAGCAGACATCATTCCCATTACCGTGCCCAGCAAGCCTAGCAGCGGCGCCAGTGCAGCAATCACTTCGATCACCTTCAAGGGTGCCTCGAATGGTTTCAGCACCTGCTGGGACTGGCGTGCCAATTCTTCACGCACGTTTGTTCCATCGCGGCACTCAAGCATGGTGGTCATCGCCACGCGAATTATCTGTGGCAACGGGTTGCATCGGGCAAGCCAACCCGAGACATCGTTCAACGATTCAACACAGTGCCGTGACGGTTGCTGTTGCCACTGGTTGAGGGTTTTTCGCAAGCGTGAAGTCAGGCGAGGTGCGAAGAGCGCACCGGTGATAACCAGATAGAAGAACGCCACCAGGCCAAGAACCGCCAGTCCCAGCAGTGCCCACATGACGGGGCCGCCCATCTCGGTCAGTTGCTGAAGGGGATTTAGGGCCGCTCCGCTGAGGTCCGTAGTGAGGGAATTCATGATGATCTGGCTCCGCAACAGGTAAGAGTGCGAATGATAACGATTGATATTACATTAGTCTAGTTGTGAACACCTTAGAACCCGGAAACCCTCTACGGAAGCAAGATGATGCTATTAAAGTCAGGGCCGCCCGAGTTCCGTCTTCTTGCTTGGCGTCGCTGTATCGCTCCTGCTGGAGGCCGCGGCTTATCATCGGAATTTCAGTCAGCCAGACCTGCCTGCTTATCCGGCTGATATTGTCTAGTGCCATTGGTTAAATCCGATTGCCGCTGTGGATGCGCTGGCACACATTTCACCGTTGGCGGGGGTGTTTTCCAGCAGCGACCACCTGCAAACCGTCACGGCACTCGCGGCAGCTTATTCGGCTTGTCAGGAAAAGACTGGCGAGTTTGTTATCAGGTCAAAAATAAAGCGTAAGCGCCAATAAATCAGCACCTGTTTTGCCCAACCTGACCGCGCCACACTGATTCCATCGTAACAACCACGAGGAATCAGCGATGACCACTGAAGACCGTCACCAATACTGGCAGCAATGCC
>Ga0307487_1000166_pt1 | contig 52074 bp, 46 predicted proteins | sample CBIW12metaG_FD_203665 | JGI IMG/M metagenome (GOLD analysis project Ga0307487, IMG submission 203665) | Sea-ice brine microbial communities from Beaufort Sea near Barrow, Alaska, United States - CBIW 1.2 | ecosystem: Environmental > Aquatic > Marine > Coastal | place: USA: Alaska | collected... | reverse complement strand
CTTTCCAGAAGGCCCAGGCGTTTGCGGCGTCGCGATCTACGAGGACCTGGTCGCCGAGCGGGCGCTGCGGCGGGTTCGCGTCCCCAGTCGAAGGGGTGCATTTCCCTCGCCATGCAGCACGCACTCGGGAACACCCCGCCTACGCGGGGAAGGGTGCGTTGAGAACAGGTCGATTTTCCCGTCCCAGGGAACACCTCCGCCTACGCGGGGAAGAGACGACGAAGACGATTGCCACGGCCAAGGCTGCGGGAACACCCCCGCCTACGCGGGGAAGAGCAACGATCTGCTGAGAACTCATCCCCGCCATCGGGAACACCCCCGCCTACGCGGGGAAGAGGCCCCGAATGTGAAGATGACCGGGCCGGGCTTGGGAACACCCCCGCCAACGCGGGGAAGAGGTGTCACGACCGTTCAGAGCATGGGCCGCATCGGGAACACCCCGCCTACGCGGGGAAGAGGCGTGATGGGTCGATAGGTGACCCGTCAAGAGGGGAACACCCCCGCCTACGCGGGGAAGAGTATGCCGAGCTTCGTGGCAAGTTTGAGCGACTGGGAACACCCCCGCCTACGCGGGGAAGAGAGCACCAGGAACCATGCCTCGGTGGTCACGCGGGGAACACCCCCGCCTACGCGGGGAAGAGTCGAAATTTCCGACGACACAGTTGTAAACCGTGGGAACACCCCCGCCTACGCGGGGAAGAGATGACCTCAGAGCGAGGGATGCGGTTGCCCCAGGGAACACCCCCGCCTACGCGGGGAAGAGTCGATGCCACGGTGAAGGAATCCACGGCCGATGGGAACACCCCCGCCTACGCGGGGAAGAGGTCGCATCCGAACCTGCCGCATTCATCGTCATGGGAACACCCCCGCCTACGCGGGGAAGAGTTGACGCTGAGTGCACCGCGCCACTTGCCCGAGGGAACAACCCCGCCTACGCGGGGAAGAGTCGCCGACGCCGCGGGTCGTAACGCGCATTTCGGGAACCCCCCCCCCCGCCTAGGCGGGGAAGAGCGGTGGATCACCTTGTGCGCCTTTTCCAGCTCGGGAACACCCCCGCCTACGCGGGGAAGAGAGCGACTCCACATAGGCGAAGGTCTCCGTCATGGGAACACCCCCGCCTACGCGGGGAAGAGCCTTCCTGACCAGGGATTTCATGCTCCTGAGGAGCTCGAATCCATCCATGTCTATCACTTCTTTGCCTCGGCCCTGATGCAGCCGGACTTTGAAACCTTGTTCGTTGGTTGCTTCACTTGTCACAAGGACAACTTCGCCCTCTCCGGCGGCCTCTGTGACACGCGTCCATAGAGAATCGGCGATACGTCGGGAGACGTTTCCCACGTACAAAGCCGTGCCGTACTCGACAAGGAATCTGCTGATGTATCCGCGGAGGTGATCTGGAACCGCGGTGATCCTCAGAGTAACGAACACGACCTCACCGCTCCGCTGGGCCGTAGTTGGTATGGCCAGCGACGGTCCCAGCATCGTCGAGGAGAACGTCACCGTCAATGTCACTGAGGTGCGGCGAGAGTATCCGCATGGTCATGGCCAACATGTCATCAAGTATCCGTCGTTGGGCCAACACTGACCTTACTTTCCTTCGAACAAACCCCTGAGGATCTTTTTCATTTGCGCTCAGGAACGCTATGGGCAGAGTAATCGTCTGCTTGTAGACATCTGCCAGGTCGTAGAACAGCGCTCGGGCATCGCCTTGGTAGATGACACCGAGTGCAGGGTTGAGAGAAAGTGCCGAGCAAACCGACGCGGCAACCCCGTACAGGATGGAGTTGCCGAGGTTGAGTCCGACGTTGACGGGGTCTTCGGCCGCCGTTTCGCGGTGGAACTTGATGCCGTGCTTCAGCGCAAGACTCTTGTACTCGGCCCGCATCATCTGGCCTTCGAGACCACGCAGCGTCGCAATGCGGGCGTTGACCGGGATGGGCATCCCGCCTAAACGTGCCTTGTAGAGCAGCCGCGCGGCTGCCACCCGATGAGCCGACGAGGCCCAAAGCCGAGCCTGCGCTTCTGCCCAGCGCGCTGAACCCGTCAACGGCCGAGCCGTCGCATAGGAGTTGATGCCTCCTCCACCGGTGAACATCAGGCTCGTTCCGGCAGCAGCAAGAGATGATGCCGCAGCGTGGCTAATGGATGTTCCCGGCCCCAGCATGACAACGGCGATAGATCCGATCGGCACTCGAATCTCTCCACGAATATTGCCCGTTTCATCAGATTGCAAGGCGACGACGCCCGTTTTGTCCTGAATGATTTGCGCGTATTCGAGATAGAGGTAGCTCACTCTGTCAGTGAGGCGAACCTGTTCGCCCACGCCAATGTTTGCGAATTTCAGTGCCCGCTCGGAATAGGCCACAGTCGACCCTCAGGCTCGAGCCACGGTAAGCAGACCACAGCCGAAAGCCTTGGACCGGCCAATTCCAGCTTGCAACAGAGCTTCCAGCGCGTCACTATCTCTCACGCTCCCGTACCCATCAACGACGTCCATCTGCAGGGGCGCCCGACCGCTGGAGGCCACCGAGCGAACGTGGTCGAAAATTGTGACATCTCTCAACCCCGAATCCAACTTTGTGGAGACCCACTCAGCCATGCGATCCACTGGCGATGTCCCCTTACCTCGCTTGACCGTTGGTCCCGACGGCATTGTGCGCCGAATCGCGTTCACGGTCAGACGAAACCGGACGGGAGTTCCGACCGCAGGCGCAGCTACGGTGACCTCTTTCGTTTTCGCCGCTGAAGGCAGATTGGTTGGAGCAACATCTGCCCTGATCAGAAGGATCTTGCCGGTTGAGCTTTCGTCCACTCTAAACAGAATGTTTTGTGAGAGACGTTTCTCCGTGGTTGGACCGGGCAGCTCAGCAGAGTTGAACAGACTCATCACGATTCGGTGCAGCTCACCGTAGTCGTTCCAGTCCTTCACTCGAAGGGACGTCGCGGGGACAAGTGTCAGGTGGCTCATGATGTTGCCCATCCGGTGAGTGTGTCGCTAACGGGCGGGTGTACCGTCTCGGTGGCATAGTTCCGGTCGCCGAGAAGCTGGTGCAGTGTGAGGCCTCGTTCGCTGCGGGCATGGGTGGGAAGAGTCGTCAAAACCTGCCGGGGATCGCTGTCCCGAACGCCGAGATGAAACGGGAATGAGGGCGAGAAGGACTTGCGCCCTAGGTATGTCATGAAGACGGGGTTGTGGGTTGCCTGAGCGAGTTCACTCACTCGTTCGGTATCTGCATGCCCGATGGCAATAAGAAACTCGGCGTCCGCTAAGTATTGACGGTTCGTGACCAGTGTTCCTCCACCAACAGTCCATTTGGCCCCGCTGCCCAGCGGGATGATGAAGTCAGCTTCCCCCCTCCCCCCGACGGCAGCGCGATGACGCGTGCGAACGGCTTGAGCTGCTGCAGATGGAGTTCCGACAGTGTGAAAGTCCGTCGCGAGCTCGCCTTTCCGGTCAACCCTCGCCCAGATCTCTGTTGCCCACAGCCACCCCGGCCAGCTACCCCGCGGCGCACCAAGAGCAGCGGCGAGCATGCCGACCACGCCTGAACGCGTGGGCACAGCCTCGGTGTTTCGGTCCGCCAATTCCGTTGATCCCCACGATTGCTGCGGCGCGGCGAATCGCAGCAGCAGACTTGTGGTCATTTCCGAAGCCAAGCAACAACCTGTTCCACGAGCTGCGGAAGATTGGTCGTGCTGTGCTCGAACGCAATCGGGACCACGCCGGCAGACGTGACTACGGCGTCGGATGCAACAGTGGTCCCCGAGACAATCGTCTGGCCGAACTCGGTCGGGTCATAGTCCCGGGCGGCGGCAGCCTGCCCGGCCAAGCGGCTGATGGAACCAGCCAAATAGCCACCGTCAGTATCGGCCGTGACGGGTTCATGAAACTCGTAGGCAGTTCGATGTGCTTGCACCTCTGCGACGATGAACGCCGGCTTCGTGTTCGGCGCTGACGAATTGTCTTTCCCCGTGGGGAGTGCATTGATCAGGGAACGGACCAAGAGGGTGAGCCTGGCGTCGGCATCGGGGCTGTCCCACCCTGTCCACGAGTCCTTCAGCTGCTTCCTATCAATAGTGACGGAGCGGTAGTAAACACCCGAGGTGTAGAAAGCCTGGCCAAGATGGCCGGCACCGTCCTCTTTCAAATCATCGACGGTGGTGAAGTAGTCCACTTCAACCGTGATCGGGTGCGTCGTTGTTGCCGGTCCCACCGCAATGGCAGCCTCAGTCTGCAAGTCGCTGTGCGCGGCGAACATCCGACCGAAAGCGGCGATACTCAGGCTTCCCGTACGGGATTGAATAATGCCGACGGCGCTGATGGGTCCGCCACCGGAGGCCACGGCACTGGCGAGGGCATCAATTTCGTCGCCGGACAACCAGGTGATTGTGTCGCCCGCTGCGGTTTCGCTGTTCTCGGCTTCAGGGGTGTCTTTGTCGTTGGCCGTCAAGGACTTGACGACTTTAGCCGCCGTCTTCATGGCGTCTTTCGGGTCAAACGAGGTGCCTGATTTCTCGGCGATCAGCGTTGCACGCCGAACGATTTCCGTGTGGAGGTCGCGCGAGCGCAATGACCCAGTGCCGTCGGCAAAAGAGTCCAATTCATACGCCACCCGAATGGCACGTTTGAGTGATTGGGACGACAGACGCCCTCGTGCCTTGCCGCCCTCTCTTACCTGCTTGGGCAAGCCTCGATCATCGCGATTCAAGTTGTGCCACGGCAGCGGTGTGAGGGAGTGGACGGTGAGGTAGTTCTTTTCAGTCATGTCAGTCATGTCAGTCAGCTTTCTTGGTCGATGTCGTGGCGGAGCGGGCGTAGAAGTCATAGACGAGGCGGGAGCGGTGCTTGGTGTCACGGTCGATGTCACCGGTATCCCAGAAGGTGAGTAATTCCACGAGGGCGTAAAAGTTCACCGACGGCGCCCGTCCCACAAGTCCTTCCAGTACCTGGGCAGCTTGTTCGACATCGAGGTCAACGACGAGGGCAAGCCTTTCGCCGACACCTTCGCTCGTGCCGGGGATTCGGGAGAAACTCGCCCCCAGGGTTCCCGTGCTCTGGGGCGTGCGCTTGTATTTGGCGACCATCGCTAGGGCTCGCGTAGCGCCAATAATGGCTGACGGGCGATGCAACCCTGCCGTCGCCGGACCGGTGTGAGCGTAGGCGTAGCGTTCCGTGGTTTCGGTGATGCCCCGTGCAACGTCAGAAGCGAGCGAGGTATTGGTGGCTCGAACTGCCAGCAGTCGCCCGGTAAAGGCCTTGAGCTCTTCAGGAAGTGCCATGGACTACTCGCTTTCTGTTTTGTGAAGGGCCAATGTGAGTTTCTGACGGGCAAGCGCGATGTCGGGAAGCCTTCGAGAAGTCACGAAAGGTTCAATCGCCTCGTCGAACGCGGCGATCGCGGCCGCGGACCAAGCCCGAATATGAACGGCAGTGAACGGCTTTTCCGCAATCGCCAGCGCGATGACGTCAGTCACCACGTCATCGGCGAGGGCGCTGAAACGTGCCACGGCGTATTCATGCGTGGACGTGATGAAGGGCTTATCTGCTTTGCTCACTTTGCCTTCCTTGTCGGCCACGACAGTTCGAACCGCAAAATACAGGGCGCTCTGAACGCGTTCGTAGGCAAAGTCAGCGAACCGCGCCAAGGCCTCCTGAACTGCAGGGGAACCGCCGATCGTTCCCGGGGGCATGGACAACCAGGACGCGCCCGACAGCTCCCCGTAGGAGCCCTTCTGTTTGAACTGGATGGAGAATAACTCCGTCGTGAAGTCGCGTCGAACCAGAATGCTCCGGCGCCCCGGCACCTCGGGGTTGAACGCGCGCAGGTACCAGCCGTGAAGGTTGTGCAACACGCTCGTGCTGGCATCTACATCGTTGAGGGCACGGATGTCCTCAACTTTTTGTACGCCCTTGCTCTTCTTCGGGTCGGGCCGACGGAAGACAACCTGCGGGTCATCGCGCCACGCATGAACTAGAGAACCCTTGAGAGCATCCACGCCAAGGACAGGCAATAATTCCAAGTCAATCGCCGGCTCGCCCGCCGCCTTCAACCGCCTATTCTCGGTCACTGCATTCTTGTTTCTGCTCTTCGCCGCTGTCATGTCTGCAAAGTCCGCGGCAGAAGGCGGGATCCCCCGGCGAAGCGCCGAGCCGATATGCGCTCCCACAAAGACCACGCGTCCGCCTACCGGCTCAGCAAGAAGCAGGGTTGCGTTGCCGGTAATAGTCGCGGCGATGAGGGGGTCCAGCTGCCCCGATGTCTCCACCCTGTCAGCCCATGCTGGAAGCGCGAGGCCCTTCACCCAATCCTGCGGGGTGTTCATCAGCAAGGTTGCGGCCAGGTTTTCACCGGTCTTCCACAACCGAACACCGGCAGCTATGACCTTGCCCGCAGCTGAACCCTGCACAGGAATTGAAATGCCATCGAGGACGACCGCACCATTTCCGTTGACGGAGTAGAACCAAAACCCCATCAAGGCGGCCGGCGCACTGGCAAGTTCCAACTGGCCGGTGGCGAAACCGTCTCCGGGCCGGCCCCACCAGGCTTTGGACGAGTCGCCCGGTGACGTAGAGCGGATACTCGCTGCCGTTTTCACGGCAGAAGTAGCAGTTCGGAACTGGCCTTCCTGCATGAACGGAGTGCTCGGGTGAATGAGCCACAACCGGTCGTCGATACTGTCCAACACGCTTGCGACTGCCGCCGGATCGAAGCCATCCCGAGCAGCACCTTCAGCCGCGTGAGGCGTGATTCCTTGCGCCCGGGCGATGAGCGCGGTGACCGTTGTGAGGAAACGCAGCGCTCCTGCCTTCTCGATCGGCGCTCGAACATCAATGCGCTCAATGAGATGCGCGGTGGTGAAGAGCTCATCCAACCCCACGAGACGGCGCCCCGAACCGTCGATTACGGGCAACCACGCCAGCTGGCGTATGTTGCCCATGGGGCTTGGCACACCACTGCCCTCATCCACATCGCCGTCCACCGAAACTGTCATCGTCATCGAAACCGCACCCCCAGTACATCGTCGTAAACAGCGCCGTCCCGCAAACGCACCGGAATCAAATTCCGTTGCATCGGGCCGCGTCTGCGCATCTCTGCGTCATCATCTCGGTCAAAACCCGTAATCTCTTCCACCCCATTTCGCTCGCCCAAAGCGCCGGGCGACAGCGGGAACGTGAGGGCCAGAACGGCCCTCATCACGTTGGGATCACGCGAATGCAGTGCGTCCTCAGGTCGGCCGCGCCACATCCACTTGGACGGCCCGTCCGGGCTCACGATGAAGCAATCCACCGTCGGCCGCTCAATATGCCTCGTGTCATGCTCAGCAAGCTCGTCGCGTTCCGTCACCATCGACAACTGAAACTGAGTTGTTTCCCGGCCCAGGATGCGGTCATACCCGTGGTCATGGTGAAAGGGAACAACAACGTCGTCAGCGTCCCGAAGCTTCGTTCCGGCAGCGATCAGCTCCAATTCGCTGGACACATCTTCCAGATCCGGCTCACGGGCATTGAACGAGGCCGTATCGACAAGGTGCTGCACGTCGCCGGGGATCCGCATGCTCACGCCGACCCCACGCAGAGCATCCGCCGTGCGCTGCAACTCCCCCGGCAGGTACGGCAGCGACGACACGCGATCCAGCGCGCCTGCCGCATCCGTTGCGATCAGCACGTCCAGGGCGGGCGCGCTCGTCGGTCGGGCAAAGTGATGCGCTCCCCACACGCCATCTACAACGGGGGTCGACCGCCAGAGCCGTCCCGCGCGCTGAACCAACGATGGAGCAGGGGCCAGATCAGAAAGCATGTGGTCAAAGTCCAAGTCGAGGGACGACTCAATGATCTGTGTACCCACCACGATCACGCCTCGTGCGCTGCTGTCCTTCCCCGCAACGTCCTGAAGCTCACGGGTAATTTCGGCGCGGTGCCCGGCAGCCATCCGCGAGTGCAAGACAATAACCCGATGCCCAGACTCTGTCAGGCGCCGACCCACCTCCAAAGCGCGAGAAACCTGGTTCACAACCACAGCGATCCGCGCATCCGGCGACTGACGCCGGTAATCCAAAACTCGCCTGACATGTTCATCGAGAAGGTCAGAAGCCACCACTGGATGCAAGCGAACCTGCAGCACGTAACTGCGCTGCGAGGGCACCTTCCAGCTTGCGGCCACGGATGTCGTAACGGCTAAGTGCCCTGGATACTGAGGCGTCACGTCAATCTCCGCGCCGCGATATGCCTGAGCGTATCGCCGGGTGACAGACCCCGGCAGAGAAGCCGACAACAGCGTCACGCGGGTGTCGGTATCGCCCCACCACGCCAGCATCTCCTCCAACAGCTTCGCTTGGTAATGATCGAAGCTATGCACCTCATCGATGACCACATGCCTGTTGGCCAACGCGAGCAGACGCACAGGTGTGTTCTTCTGACGAAGCCCACCCAACAGCACCTGGTCACAGGTCCCCACGCTCACCGGGGCAAACAACGAATTGCGAGTGTCGGCCAACCACGATGTGGCATGCAGTCCCTGCTCGGCCTGCGCAGCGTTGGTGTAGAAACTGTTCAGGCTGCGATGACCGTGCAGCAGAGCCGCAGCGTTATGTGACGAGGAGAAGTACCCGCTCATGCGCTCGAACATGGCATCCGTCGTGGCCCTGGTCGGCAAAGCAAACAGGATTCCCTCACCAGGAACGGCTGCGTGCCGCAGCATCGCAGCCTCCGTCTTGCCGGACCCCGTGGTCTCCGTGGCGATCCACAGCCCACGCCCGATGCTTTGCGAAGCCTGCTGCAAGGGCGACAAATGACCCGCGAACTCACCCATGATGGATCGCAAGGGATCCTCCAGGTCACGGTAAACCCCCAACGTGTTGGGGATAGACACCTCAAAGTAAGCCGTACGGCGTGCCCTCAACCAGTCCGCCGGGAGCGCAACCGGGTCGATGGACAGCGATTGTCCCTGCGCGACAGAGTTAACGTCCGATGCCAGCCAGTCGGCCAGCATCACCAGACCCGTCATCAGCAATATCGCTGTCGTACTCTTATCGCCACTCAACGGGCGTTCCAACTGCTGACGCGTCGTGCCATTGGCCGCTAGGACCGCATCTACGAGGGCGTCCTGTTGCACTCCCCAGGCACCGTCCGTGAGCCCTTTCAGGTATCCGACAGTCGGCGATGTCCTCGCCACTTTGCCGTTTGATCCGAAGCGAGGGTGGTAATACCCATGGTGTCCGCCGACAACGGCCCCGACCCACGAGCCAAGAACGGCATCATTGGCATCTGGCCAATCTCCCGATGTGACGAAGAGTCCCACTGCTTCGTGGCGACGCAACACTCGTCTGTATTGCTCCGGCACGGAAATGCCCTCAACGCCGCTGCCGGGAAGCGCAAAATCGTATCCGGCCTGCGCGAGCTGGTCCACGACACCTGTGACGTTTGCTGCACCTCGTGGGTTATACAGCTGGCCCTGAAAGACCCTGTTCGCTTTTCCAACATCGTGAAGCCCGGCGACGCTCGCGAAGACCGCGCGTGCGTTTTCCTCATCACCGGGCGATACTGCTTCCGTGATCAAGCTCCGAAGCCCAGGCCGCAGCCACGTGTCCCAAAGCACCAGCGCTGCAGCAGACGTATCTAGCAGGTGGCACAGAAGCGGGTATCGCCCATTGCCGTCGTCGAGTTTTCCCCATAGATGAGGATTAACGCGCTCGCGCGCCTCCGCAAAGATGCCCCGATTGCCCAAACCCATAACCACCGCGTCCCCCGGCCTCCGTTTCGGTCAGTCTAGGAGCAACCTCTGACATGTGGATTCGGACTCGGACCGGACAGGACAGGACCTCAGCACCACAATCGGAAGCACGGGAATCCAATCAGTGTCAGTCCACTGCGGACCTGTCCTCGGTCATCCTCGAAGTCTCCGGTTGCCGCAGCGCCCACTTCCTCGCGGTTGAGCTCACCGGCATCGAGGACGGCGGTCTACAGTCCGACTTGCGATAGACCTAGGTTGCACAGGAAGGCACCGGTGGTCGGTCATTCAACCAGGGTGTAACTGGACGCTGCAAGTGGGCCTATGTGCGTTGCGGGCCTGGGAGTGGTTAAAAAAGAAAGAGCCCGCAGCAACGGGCTCTTCCAGTCTTCCCCTCTTTTGCTCCGAGGCGGAGGACAGGACATACCTGACGAATTGTTCGTTCTCAGAATAACCCCATGGGGTGACAAATGTCATCTCTTTGTCCTCAGTGACGCCTCTTCTGGTCGACGCGCCCGATCCGAAGGAGTAACACCCTGACGAAACGTCATAGCGGTCTCAGGAACTCACGTGAAACACGCAAGTGGGTGGAGTTGGTCCTTGCGATCATCATCGCCGCTTGCACGCTCATGTCGATCCTGAGCTACTCAAAGGCAGCTCGTGTTGGCCTCAGCGTCGCTCACCAGCTCGTGGGTTCGCGCCCCAGCTGATGCCGCAGGGCTTCGTCGGCGTGCTCGGCGATAGGTTCTGAGCCCTTCGCGTCGGCCGTTCGGGACCACAGCGTGGAGCAAATGTACCTGCACGTACCTGCACCCCTCCAGGTACACCTAAAAACGTCTGTAACCGCAGGTCAGAGGCTGTTTCTAACACATCGCCGAAAATCGGTCCGAAAGCGCTGATTTGTACGTTGACCAGGGGAAACAGTGAATGTACCTGGTGTACCTGCACCAATCAACGTCCCTATACGTGAGAGCAATGAGGATATGGCGAGTCTGTGCTAACACGAAGTTATGTATCTGGTTAGTTATTTCTCAATAGAGAAGGTACAGCAGGTACAGCAGGTACAAATGGCAGTAGTGCCCCCTAGACCGTTGATATTCCGCGGATGAGCTTGTACCTGGAGGTGTGCCTGAAGAGGCGATTTTGGCAGGTACATCGCAGGTACACCGGAGCCAAAGAACGTGGTCATCGCGCGGTCTCCTCGTCAGCGCTCCTGTCGAACGCCGGCTGAAGGAGTGCCAGTAACGCCGGGCGGTTGCAGGGATCTGCGTCACCGCCGCTGTTTTTCGTGACCGCATTCGGCCGCACGTGGCTCAAGCGCGACCGCCTAGCCTCGACCGCAAGCTACGATCACATTGAGCCGTCAGCTCACGCACCAGGGGGAACAGAACATGTCGCACGAGAATTCAGAGCAGACGCCTGCGTCGATCGCTGACCAGAACGACCAGGCTGCCACGACGCCCGTCAAGCGCATTGCCCCGAAGAAGCTCGCCTGGGCCGCTGCGATTGTCCTGACTGTTGCTCTGGCAGCGGTTGTGACAGTTGCCGCGGTGGGCCTCACGAACGTGATCCCTGACCTCGCAGGTGCCGTCTCAGCCAGCTCATCCAGCACTCCAGCACCAACACAGTCCAGTCAGATAGAGCCGCTCGCCGGCGACATGGATAACGACGGGGAGCTTTCCGAGTTCGAGAAGCAGGTCCTCGCCCAGACCGCGCCGCGGGACTTTCCCATGCCTGACGGGAGCACTGTCACCGTGGACCCAGCTCAGCCGCTGCCTGAAGTTGTCGTCGCCGCGATCCAGGCGGAGGTGGCCCCCGAAGCGCTAACTTTTCTCTATGACCTGGCCAAGGTAGATGGCTCCTCTCTTGCGGCGGTCACTGCGGAAGCCAATCGCATGGCCGACGCCACCGGCAGGAACGTGGTCTTCGTTTTGGAAGTCAACCTTGGCCGCGGCGCCGGCACCGCCTGGGGAAGCACCGCGAGTAATAAACAACACGGAATCACCGGAATTGATGGGGGCGAGAAGAGCGCAACGATCGCCACTGTTCAGAAATGGGCGAGCACTCGCGACTACGAGGTCATCGTCCTCGATTGAGTTCCTGAGTCGGGAATAGGCCCGGAGACCGGGGTCCTGGAGCCGAGGCTGTAGAGCCAACCGCCAGCCAGAACGAGCACCACGCCCGTAGCGCCCAGAAACAAAACCCAGACAACGATGGGGTCCCGTGCCGGTCCTTTGCCGGCGCATCCGTAGGTCACGCCCACTGGCGTTACCATCGGGACGGAGCCAAACCACAGACGCCCTCGAAGGTACCTCGGGCGGTGGAAATCGTCTGAAGAGGTCGCGGCTGTCGACAGACAAGACACTCCGCTCCGGGATGGCCTGTACGTACGCCACTCCCCCACCGATCCAGACGTTCAAGAAACGGTCGGATGATGAACACACGCAGGCTCATCTCAAGGACTCCACTCCAGTCGCGCATTTCGTTCAGAAACCCGTTCAGAAACCGTTAAGCTCAGGCCAGGTTATCGAACACGGTTAATGAACAAGGAGATCTTCATGGCGCTGGTGGGCCTAGCGAGGGTGAGTACGGCGAAGCAGGAGACGGCCCGGCAACACGACGCGCTAGACCCTATCTGCGTGAAAGTCTTCGAGGAGAAGGTCAGTGGCAAGCTCGCTGTCGCCGACCGGCCGGGACTGCGCGAGGCGCTAGATTATCTGCGAGACGGCGACATGCTCGCCGTGCAGGAAGTCGACCGGCTCGGCCGCAACCTCCTTGAAGGCTTGGTTGTGCTCACCGAGCTATTCGAGCGCGGTATCGCGGTCAAGGTGCTCGAAGGCATCGCCGCGGGTGAGCACACCGAGCGTAGCCTCATCCTCGACTTGGCGCTCGCTCTGGCCGAGGATCGCCGCCGCGACATCGTCCGCAAGACGAAGAACGGCCTAGAGGCAGCCCGGAAGCAGGGCAAGGTCAGTGGACGACCCCGCGTCGTCGACGAGGACAAGCGGCGGGTGATCCTGGCCCGCCACATGGAGGACGAGGAATCCGTCCGCACGATCGCCACGGCGACGGGACTCTCGGTCGGCACCATCCACGGCGTCATCGTCGAGCACCGTGCCATGGAACGTACGGGCGCTGGCGCATGACCGGCGGTACGAGCTCCCCACCCCACGGCGATGACGAATCGATCGAGATTCCCGAAGATCTCGAGATTGACCTTTGGGATCCAAGCGAGGGCTACCGCACGTGCCCCGAGTGCGGCCGCGACTGCGAACCCGTGCCATTTGTCGTTGAGGGCCATCGGACCAAGGTGTCGATGATCTGTCCTCTACACGGCGTCCACACCGTCGTCGATCCGTTCGAGGGCAGCTATTGACTCAGGACAAGCTGAGGCCCGATAGGTTGTGACAATGAGCTCATGGGGATCACTGGCTAGGACAGCTGGACTGGCGGCATGCCTGGCAATACTGCTGGCCGGCTGTGGTGCACCGGCGGCACCAGTCGAAGCAGCAGCTCCGAAACCAACGCCGACCGTTACGGTCACCGCCACGCCGTCACCAGCACCAACCCCAGACCCGATCTCGTGTGACACGGCGTTCACGGGCGACCTGCTCCTGAAGTTTGAAAACGACGGCCTCACATTTCGCGGCGCCGAACAGAGCGAAGCCGTCGATACCCTGGTTGGCGAGGATGGCCTGCGATGCCGGTGGGGGGCGCCTCGATCAGACCTCATCGCCGACTACGCGAACTGGTCACGTGACCGCGCTGGGTGGGATTCGCTGAAGTTGGAGCTTTTAGCCGCTGGATACATTGAATCCGGGCCCGCGGCGGTCCGACTCCCCGCGTTGGACTACACCTCCGCATATACCTACCGCGACGGCATGGTTCACTACACTTCTCCTGCACAGTTCATCGGGTGGGTTTCTGCTCTTCAGTAGACGGGTGCGCCACGATCGTGATCAAACACCTAATTGCGATCGAAGTCGTACCCGGAATCGACCGATCTTCCATCCCGTCTGGGCCCAATGCAGCGAAGCGGTCGGCCCACCGTTCCGCGGTCGGCCACGACACGTTGAACAGTCGGGCGGCATAGACGATGGAACGGCCTTGCTCGACGACAAGACGCGCCAGTCGAAGAAGGTGACGGCGAGTCAAAGCAACGTTAGCGTGGGACACGAGGACGTCCTGATCTGAAGTGGTTGGCCTTTGACAGCTCCACTCCACAACCGGAGGTCCTCACTCATGCCCAATGACTACAGCGTGTCGTCACATCTACTCAACCAACCTGCCTGGGCAGTACATCTGATGAGCAGACGCCAGATCGAAGAATCCCTTGCGAGGCCAGACCCTGATGCAGTTAGTTGTTCGCCGAGTGCACGGCCGCCCCCGGCCTGTCGTCTACAACCTCCGCGTCGATGAACTCGTCATCTTCGTCGACGCGATGCCCCGGTTTCGTGAGTTCCAAGCTGGCGAGGTGTTTCTGTAGCCGCTTCGACATAGGAAGGAAGGTCGCGAAAGTCAACCCACCAGAAAGAACGGCACCGACGAGTGGAATGAGCTTCGCGACGCCACCGGCGAAAAGGTGCTTCGTCATGTCGGCACCCAGGCGCAGTGCCACGCTCTTGACCATCGGATAAATTGTCCCCTTTGTGAGCGGCGGATTCAACCGGTCGTTGCAACACTCCATTTTGAGAGGTGTTGTCGATGCGTTCAAAGTTCGAGCTGATGGAGATGCAGGCACGGTTCTGGGTATTGATGGCCCAAGGCTCACGGCTGACCGCGGCGTGTGATGCTGTGGGAGTGAATCGACAAACTGGACGGCGTTGGCGTCAAGCAGCAGGGGGTCGGATTCCTCGTCCGGAGGCAGAGAGGTCCGGGCGGTACTTGTGCCTGGAAGAGCGGTTGCGAATCGCGGACTTGCACGTGAACGGGGCCGGCGTGCGGGCGATCGCTGCCGAGGTGGGCAGGTCTCCTGCGACGATCAGTCGGGAGTTAGCTCGCGGTGGGTCCAAGCCTGGCCCACGAGCACGAACACGGTATGCGCCGTACGCGGCGCACAAACAAGCTGAGGTTCGCGGACGCCGACCCAAGGCCAGCAAATTCGATCACCCGGAACTGGCATCCTTGGTGCAGACGAAGCTGTGCGTGAAATGGAGTCCGGAACAAATCAGTGACCACTTGGCGAGAGTGTTCCCGGACCGGCAGGAGATGCGGGTGAGCCCCGAAGCAATTTACCAAGCACTTTACGTGCAGGGCCGCGGTCATTTGCGCGCTGACCTGCATCAACACTTGCGCACCGGCCGGGCCATCCGTCGGCCGAGACGGCCGACCGCGAAGAACTCGGGCAAGATCCCGGACATGATCATGATCAGCGAGCGACCTGCAGAGGTTTCTGACCGGGCCGTACCTGGCCACTGGGAAGGAGATCTAATCCTGGGCTCACACTGCCGATCAGCCATCGCCACGCTGGTGGAGCGTCAGACCCGCTTCACGATGTTGGTCTATCTTCCCGGCGATCACAGTGCCATCACCGTTCGTGATGGCCTGTTAGCAACCATCAAAACTCTGCCCGAGCGTCTGGCTAAAACCTTGACCTGGGATCAGGGAACGGAGCTGGCCCAGCACCGACAAATCACCATGGCTACCAAAATGGCCATCTACTTCTGTGATCCGCATTCTCCGTGGCAACGCGGCAGTAACGAGAACACCAACGGGCTGCTGCGCCAGTATTTCCCCAAGGGCACCGACCTCTCCGCCCATTCACCCGAGCGGCTCCTTGAAGTCGCCACCGAACTCAACAATCGACCCCGCAAAACACTCGGTGGCATCACCCCCGCCCAAGCCCTGCAACGACTACTGTCAGAACCAGAAAAACCAATCGTTGCGACGACCGGTTGAATCCGCCAGCGCTTGCTGTGGCAACTTCTTGAGAACCTGCGCGGCGATCATGGTCGACACTTTCGACACCCCGGCTTGGGCCAGCTGAACGCCGAACATGACCCCCACGAAGAGGGTCAGCATGCTCTCGGTCGCCTCGCCGAGCTCTTCTCCGTCGTCGGCAAATAGATCGGGCCAGCTGTATATGTAGGCCAGCTTCTGCGCGATGCGGAGTACGTGGCCAAAATACTGCGCGAGGTCAGCGGGCACTGTGCCGATCATCGCGAAGCCGCCGGGCACTCCCGCGAGGGTGGAAATTCCGGTCACCTTGCTCGTTTCGAACGAAATCGACGTATTCGCTACCTCGGTGATGACCTTGAGCGGCACTCCCGCGGCCGCGGGACTCTCAGCTATCGCCCTCTCTATCTGCTCTTCTGAGCAATACCGCTTCAGCGCTGCGCGGAGGTACGCACCCCGGGCAGCCTCGCCGAGGCATCAAGCACCTGTGTGAATTTCGATCCCGGGTTCTCAACCGCTTTGTTCCCAACCATGAGGCTAATCGTATCGATGGCCTCGGCTGACCCCGACCGGGTGTGCGTGGCGGCGCGCGTGAGATGGTGCAATTCGAGGCACCGTCACGGACTAACCCACGTCGCCAGTACCCTGAACCTGTGACCGAACGGGCGGGCTATTGGATCCAAGATTGGGGAAGTGATGGCTAGATCAACGCGCGGCAAGGTAAGTCGGCGGGGTATGTCCGTGACTCCAGGTGCCGCAGCGGATCCGCACACCGCGGTCGTAGCTGAAACTTGGGCCGCGATGCTCGAACTGATCGACAAATTCGCCGACTTCGATGCTCCTGCTGAGGCAATCCAGATTTCGTTCGCCGAGGCCGTCAATTCATTGACCATCAAGCTGCGCCGATTCGACGCCATAAGACTCATTGAGGTAGCCCGTCTCGCTTTTCTGCCCATCACGCCAGCAGGCCACATGGCTATATCGGCTGAAGCCGGCGCAGCCAACGTCGAATTGCTTGCGCTTGTCGCACTCGCCGCAAAAACCCACGCCCCATCAGAGGAGACACAGCGGAAATCTGTCGAGCCGCGAGAGATGATCGCCGTCGTCGCAGAGGCTAAGGAAGATCTGGCAGCGCTGGTTAGACTCGCTCAGTTTCGATCGGCCGCGCAGGCGGACCCGACGGACAAAATGTCGCTCGTTTCACTGCTCATCCAAGGATCTGAAGTCTCGGTGCGTAATTTGTCCTACCCAGAAATGGTGACCAAGACAAACCTGGCACTCTTGGACGGAGAACCACGGGTACGCGCCGCGCTCAGGGCTGAACTTGGCTTCGAAGCCGGCGAGGCGCTTGCCGTACTGAACGCCTGTCACGAACTGCAAATGTCTTCCCTAAACGCACGGGGACAAGCTATGGCCGCGACGATGTCGGCTGCAACTGCATCAGCCGAAGGAAAAGAGCCAGATCCCGAGCTGCTCGAGCGGGCGGGCGAAGTGTTCAACTCAGTATTTGAACCGGAATCCGTCGATGCCACAGTGCCGTTCGATGAGCTGGTGAAATACACCGGTATCCCTGAATCCCGTGTGAGGGCAGTCATCGAGCGATTTCGCCTCGACATCGGTGCATCCTCGGTTGCGGATGTGGTCGATGCTTTTGTGACGGGGAACAACCCCCTGCGCAGCCGTCCGCTTATCGTAACCGCCGGTGAGCGGGTAATGCTGCCGCACAACGCTCTCAATACATTTGCGCTTCGGGAAAATCTGGAGGAATACCTGAAGACAACCCGCATTTGGGAGACGTACGCAAGGCATCGCGGCAACCTATTAGAGGTGCGGACACGCGTCGCTCTGAAGCGAGTCCTTCCAGGTGCAACTTTTCGAGACGCCTTCGAGTATTACGTGCCCGACAACGAAGACCAAGAGAACGGACAGGACCCGACGAAGTATACGAAACGGGTCGAGGGGGATCACCTAGTCACACTCGATGACGTCGCGATTGTCGTTGAAGACAAAGCAGTCGCCCTCAGCGCCCTCTCGCGCGGCGGGAAGACGCGAAGAATTCGTACGGACCTGACCGGGATCATCACCAAGGCCGCGGAACAGGCCGGACGCATGCGGGACCGTATCGAATGTGACGGCGGGCTCCGCATTCAGGGTGAAGGGTGGGTCGACCTCGGTCACATCCGAGAGATCCACACTATTGCTGTCAGCCTAGATGACCTCTCCAGCGTGCTCACGGTCACGGCACATCTAATAGACGCTGGGCTACTCACGATCGACAATATTCCTTGGACTGTCTCCATACATGATCTTGAGCTCATTACGGAGCTCGTCGAGCGCCCTGCGGAGTTTCTCCTGTACCTGCGGAGACGACGCGACCCCAATGTGACGATCATGTTCAGCGCTCCCGACGAACTCGATCTGTTCCTTTACTATTTCGAGGCCGGACTCTACGTAGAACCGGACCCGCAGGGTGTCAACGCAGCCTTCCCGTTCCTACCGGCCCCTAGTACCGCGGATCTCCGCCGGTATCGGTCTCAAGACCCAGTCTTCGTCACCAGCCGAACCGACCCATTGGACCAGTGGTTCTACTCAACGAAGCGCGAAGGGACGGCCAGTGCTCCCAAACCCTCCATGACCCCATCGCCGGTCGGGACCCTGATCGACGAACTGCAAGCTCGACAAGTAACTGGATGGCTGAGCGTTGGAGCCACGCTCCTGTCCGGGTCGACAAAAGCGCAACATCAATTTGCGCGCAACGGCAAGGACCTGCTGGACAAGCCTGCCGCAAATGGCCGAGGCCGTAGCTGGGCCACGCCGCTCACGGCCACCGTCAACCGGGCCGAGGGATGGTTATTGGTGTGGGCAACGCGACCCGCTCACGAGAGCGAAAGGAACGCCGAGGCGCACAGCCGCGATTATCTCCGTGCCAAGAAATACCAGCTCGGTGTCCCCCGCGGAGTGGTCTTCATGTATGACGAGTCAACACGGAAGCTTGCCGGCATGTATTACGACGGGCATGCTGGTCCGCTCGACCCTGCACTTGCGCCGATTTTCGACTCGCTCCGACCGCCTTCAGACTTGACTAACCGACTGCCGCCGAGCGCCAAGCGTCCGAAGCCGATCCCGAAGTCCTCGAAACGAAAGAAGCGACCTTGAACCAGGAACTGGAGAATTCGATTGGCGGCGGTGCAGGGGGTGCGGCCGGCGAACAAGGAAGCCTTCACCGTAGCGGAGTTGCTGCGTTCCTCGCAGTGCACGGACTCGTGGGCGCGCAGGTAGGTGGTCGGACGGGAGCCGTCCCCGTCCGGATCCACCTCGAAGCGCCCGAGGCCGTAGACGACATTGTGTGCACCATGCGGGACGGGTCGACTTGGTATATCCAGGCCAAGCGCACCGCGGGGATGGATTCAGCTTTGAGAGCGACGATTCGACAGTGGGTCGCTCAGGACCTGCGTCCGGCAGATCGAGTCGTACTGGCATCACGCGTATTTCGTGGGCCCTTGCGCAGTATCCAGCCTGTGATCGATAGTTTGGTAGGACAACGCGGTGCGCCAATTGGGACGGGTGCTCAAGCAGATATCGACACTTTCACTGGTCTGCTTACAGAGGGTGGATCCGTCGACGGAAGCGCATTGCTCAAGCATGTCGTGCTTCTCAGCTGCGCTGCTGAGGGTCCTGCGGATCACCAGCAGGCGCTCGCGATCGCGATGCTCGCCGACACGCTTGTTGACGCACAAGACGCACTGGCCTCGTTCGAAGCGCTTCGGAACCAAATGCAACGTTGGGCTGCCCGGCGCGAATGGAGCCATGCCACAGACTGGATTGACGCGATTCGCGGTGGCGCTGTAAGGGTTTACGCAGATGCCTCCGGCGCGCCGGGCGCTCGAATCGAGGCTGATCGGCACGCACTCGCCAGCTATCGTACGTCAGTTTCCCGCGCCCTCGACACACTGGATCTGTCGGCCATACACCCGCGGTTGGGCCGAGTCCGAGTTGAAAGCTTGCTCGATGGGTGGGACGTCGTTGTTGAAGGTGAGCCCGCCACCGCGCGATTCGCGCCGAGAAGCGGCCTGTGGAGCACGGTGCGGCGCAACTCACGGTTCATCTTGACGGGGCTTTCCGGCATTGGTAAGAGTGAGGCATTACGACAGATCGCCGCCCGAATGGCGGCTGATCCCGAGGCTCCCGTGCCCATCCATGTCGACCTCCGGGGCATCCTGACCGCGATCCGGCAGGCCGATGACGTAACGCTGGATCTACTGCTTAGCCAATCCGCGAGAGTGACGTCGGATATCGACCCGGCCACCATGGCGGACGTACTCCGCAAAACGGTTATGGCAGGTTCGGCTGTTCTCGTCATAGATGGTCTCGATGAAGCGCGCCACCGCCGTGGCGCAGTCGCTCTCGGGCTCAGCGAACTTCTGTCCCACTTGCCTGCGTCAACCGGGCTTGTCCTCTCAAGCCGACCGAGTGCTTTAGACACCGTAGCTGTCATGGGAGGGATCGAACTCGTGCGTCTTCAAAGCCCCAGTAGCCTCAAGGTGTCGCTCGCGGCAATCTTGCGCGCAATGTCTGAGCAAATCGAGATCTCGGCGCGCGAAGCCTGGCTGGACGAGCGTCTGTTGCTACTGGAGCGCAACTCTAAGGACTCAGAAGAAATATGGAAAGTACCGCTCCTCGCTTCGCTAGCGACAGTGCGGATCGGCCGAGACAGACACCTGTCCCCCACACCGGCCGCCCTACTCAACGAAGTTATCGCAGACAGCGTGCGATCGTGGGAGCAGTTCAAGACGACACATAGTGACGGTTTCGATGAGGAGATGCGCGCGGGAATGTTGATGGATGGCTTCGTAGCTATCGGTCGATTGCTTAACGATTCCGGAATCGTTCCAGTTGAAGAAGGGATTGTCGCCGTCACAAAAGCATTATCACGTTGGGCATACTCGCCGCCGTTGACGGAAATCCTCGCGGGCCAAGTCCTCCATTTCTGGGACGAGAGAGTCGGTGTTTTTGTCGAACAGGACGGTGATCTGATCGCCCGAAGTCGTCAGTTCGCTGAGATAGCCGATGTCGCTTGGGTCAGAAGCCAGTCGCACGAATCCAAGCAAGCATGGGTTGCTAGCGCCTTGGCCGAGGCAGACCGAAAGCACACAGTTCAACTGGCAACTGCGGGTGACAGTCTTATCCGCGCGGCCCTACTTGACTTTGGGCGCCGAGGAACGTCAGCCGACCTTCGCGGACGCGCGATCGATTGGGTTGCCGATATGTGGGGCAGTTGGAATGAAATCGATGACAACACTGCTGTGTCGATTATTGGGGTGCTCGCCGACGCAGCCGAGGATATGCTGCCGGCGCCTCAGCGTGGCGAAGGCATCATCAGGAGGGCAGCGCACCGCGCACGAGAAAGGCGAGACGGTGAAGGTTGGCATTGCGTAATTTCGTTGGCCCGAGCGGATCTCTCCGGAGTCCCTAGTGCCACTCGCTATGACCGCCTGCTATCACTGGACCTCTCAGAGCAGCGGCGCAGTCTTATCGACCTCTTGATGGGACTCCGCGCCGCGCGCCGTGAGCAGCGCGCCCTGACCGCGCATGAGCGCGCAGGAATCGAATCGATGCTGCAAGGTGACCGACCAGCCGCGACTGTGACCACGCGCGCCGACGGTGTACTTAAATTCGAGCAGGCGGAGCGCTTCACCACGGGTGTTGCAGACGTTATTGAGTTGGCGCTGAACCACGTCGACGAGCTGTCGCCGGACGCGCCCGAAGCGTTCTTTTCTCTAGCCCGCGATTTCCCAATGGCTGTATACGAGAATATCGTATCGACTCTTCGACAGAAGGGTTTCATTGACCCGAAGCCTTGGGCAATTCTCGAGATGATGGCTGCTTGGCAAGAAGAGTTCAAGGACTTCCAAGGCACCGGATGGTTGCTGCGCCAGATCTCGAAGATGTACCCGGAGAACGTAACCGCTACCGTCGTGGAAATGTGGAGGACTGAACAGCTCGCCACCTTTCTTGCTGTGCTTAAGTGGGGAGAAGCTTCAGTCCCGGATTGGCGCGCCGCGGCCGACGAGAGTCCGGAGAGGTTATCGAGCTGGTTTGATGCCTCAATCAACGCACACGGGCTGCTTGGACCAGTCATTGCGACTCAGGCGCGACTCATCCTGGCGGATCCGATCGGCCGCGAGAGTTCTATCGACGTGATTCAGACACGGCCTCTGGGACCGCTACCCGAGGCCCAGCAAATCGATTGTCATAAAGCAGCAGCAGTTGCACAAAACTTCACATCTGATTCCACGTGGATAGCTGAGCAGTCTCTCGATCTCGTCCTCGCCGCGAAGTGCCCGGACGTCGCCTCGACAATCGGCTCGTTGTCAGGGCCGTGGACTTGGAGGTCGCTCTTCCTCGCGACCATCGCAGCTCTCGCCAACGCTGATGACCCCGAGGAATGGATCACTCGAGCCGCCACTGGAGACAGCGCCCAGCGCGCAGGCTTGGCTCTGATGCTTCCACAGCTTGATTGGGACCGGGGTGACTGGGCGGAAATGCTCCCCCATGATGAGGACGCCACGGTGCGGCACTACGCCCAGGGGACAATCGACGGTGCTACGGTTTGGACCTGCACGTGGTGCTTCAAACTTCGCGGAATGAGTGAGGTCCAATGCGGGACTTGTCACCAGCATCCGGTCTGGACGAAGTCCTGAGACCGAAGGACGCTGTCAAGTATGCAGCTGGCCATGGTCAGACAACACCAGCTCGGCTTGTCGCTCGATTGAGCACACTTGCCAGATGATCCTCTCGCCAATCGACCTATCGAGGCACGCAACTGACTGTCTCAGACGATGACGCCTAGGCCTTCGAAGGACTGCGATGTCAGCGATTCATTCGCTGTCGACCAGCTCTTGCCAAACCGCAGAAATGCACGCTCGCATCAGCATTCACGTCCGCCCAGGCCCGGATTCCCTGTGGCCGGCAAGCACTTCGAGACCGCTGGCCACCTCGCCGCCTACGTGGCGAGCATCGCGGAGACGAGTTCTGCATGGTCGGAGGCCGGTGGGGGTGTTAACGCCGAGCCAAAAAAGGGCCAATAGTGCCGATTGAAAACAGGACCACTATCTGTGTTTTCTACTATGCCGTATCCGCGGCGGGCTGGTGGCGTTTGAGTCGGTAGCTGGCTCCTTTGAGGCTGAGAACGTCAGCGTGGTGCACGATTCGGTCGATCATCGCGGAGGCGACGGTCTGGTCGCCGAAGACTTCGCCCCAGCGCCCGAAGGCTAAATTGCTCGTGAGGACCAGAGACGCATGTTCATAGCGACTCGCGACGAGCTGGAAGAACAGGTTCGCGGCGTCTTGATCAAACGGAATGTAGCCCACTTCATCGCAGATCAAGACGCTGTATCGACGCAGCTTTGTGAGTTCTGCGGCGAGCTTGCCACGGGAATGAGCTTCCTGCAGCCGGGCGACCCAGCCGGTGGCGGTGTCGAAGAGGACGCGGTGGCCGTGCTTGGCCGCCTGGACGCCGAGTGCGACGGCGAGGTGGGTCTTGCCGGTGCCGGGCGGCCCGAGGAGCACCACGTTCTTCGCCTCTGTGACGAACGTGCTCGTTCCGAGGTGCGCGAGCAGGTTCCGGTCAGCCGTGGGCTGGTGGTCGAAGTTGAAGTCCTCGAGGGTTTTGTAGCCGGGGAATCGGGCCGCTTTGATCCGCAGCGCCGCGCCGGACGCCTCCCGTTCGGACACCTCGCGGGAGAGGACCGCGGCGAGGTATTCCTCGTGCGACCAACCCGCGTCTCGGGCCTGGTCGCCGAGGCGACGGAAGGCGTCGCCGATCCTCGGCGCGCGCAGCGCCCGGGCGTAGTACTCGATCTGCGATGCTGCGGCGCCACTCATACGACCACGTCCACGTCGCGCAGCTCGGGGCCGGTATCCACGCCGAACAGCCGGTCGTAGGACGCCAGGCTCGCCGTCTCAACGAACGCGACCGCCGGTTGCGGGCGGCGATGCCGCAGCGACTGGAACTGGCGCCGCAACACGTCGGCCTGCACGACATGCTCCGGGTCGGTCACCGTCAGCGCGCGGGCCCACTCCCGTTCATGAGACGTGACGCTCACCCCGTTGTGGGTGACGTTGACGGTGTCGAGGCTCGCGGTGACATCGACGAGCCGGCCGATCATTGCTGGCGCGACGGAGTAATCGTTAGAGAGCACCCGGACGTAGTAATCCCGCGGCAGGCGCACGGTGTTGCGAAAGAGCACGTCCGGCGGCACCGGCGATAGCGGGCGCATGGCCGCGCGGTCCTGCTCAATCAGATCGATAGGGCGGGCCCGCCGCGACCGGGAATGACGTGCGTTGGCCCGCGGCAGCCAGTCGGTGATCTGATCGTTGAAGTCCTGCGGCGACGCGAAGTGCCGCCCCGGCATGAACGAGGAACGAAAGAACCGGTTGCGGCGCTCGACCATGCCCTTGGACTCCGGGTCGCGGGCCTTGAGCAGCTTGATCTCGGTGCCGAGGGTCCCGGCGAACGCGGCGGTGCGTTCGGTGAGTTTGCCCTTGCCGATACCGGTCTCGTTGTCCCACGTCAGTCGGGGCGGCACGACGCCGGCGGCTTGCAGCAGCGACCACATCCCTCCGAGCAGGTCTGGCGTGGTTCGCGACGGCAACATCAGGGCTTGGAAGAATCCGGAGAACGTCGACGTCATCACCAACACCGGCGGCGTGCCCTCCTGTCCATGGCCGAGCGGCAGCGGCTCGTGCGGGAACCAGAGGTCGCACTGCACCTGCTTGCCGGGCTCGTGCACCAGCCGATCGGCCGGGTCCGGCGGCACGTATTCTGGGCGGATCGCGGCGACCTTGTCGCGGAACACCGACGCGGACCCCAACCAGCCGACTCGCTCGGCTAACGTCGATGCTGGCATCCGAGGCGTCACGGCCAACAACACTCGAACCTGCGCCGCATACGCGTCGAAACTCGACCCGGTCGACGCCCGCTGGTACTTCGGCAACCGGTCCGACTCCAACGCCCGATCGACCGTTCCCCGCGAGACTCCGACGAGTCGGCCGATCTCCCGCTTCGAGTGCTGGCCCGTTGAAAACAGCTGGCGTATCTTCGCCCAATCATCCATATTGATCACCCTCCATAGTGGCTGGTGGCCCTGTTTTCAATCGGCGATACTGGCCCTATTTTCGCCCGGCGTTAACATGGGGGGCCGAAGGTCATTCTTGTGGCCTCTCTGGGGTCTGGGTAATCGTAGTCCATGCGGATTAGGCCACAGTTTTGCCAGACCCGGATTTACCGCCCATGGACAATCAAGCCGATGGACAATCAAGCCGATGGGTCAATCAAACTATCTGATCATGACGGATATCTTACGTTCACCTAATCGACTCGCCGCCACCTCACCGGTCTTAGCCATTGACAGGCCAGCGGGCCAATACTCTCCACGATTCGCGTAAGTCCACGGGTTCGCTACCAGAGGCCAAACGCTAAAGTCCTTGCGGCGCCTTGCCGGCAACTTCCGCGCCTTCCAGCCTACGCTCCATCAACTCGCTGAGAAGGACCGCAAAATCCGCCCGGAGACTCGGGAGCGCCTCGCTGGCGTCCGCGTTGAGGAGGTCGTCCAGGCTCCAGACCGCGAAGTAAGGCTGCCTTGGGAGCAGGATGCCCACTCTACGGATGCCCAGCGAATCGTCGAGGTCGAGGAGTGCGTAGCCGAGCAGCTGGAACAGGGTGTTTCGTATCCAGGGGTTGGTGATCTGCTCGCGTGTCTTGAGGTCCACGAGCACGTCCCCGATGACCCAGTCGGCGTCTGCCCCGCCCACTACCGCGCTTCCGAGGAAGCTGGGGTTGGGCCTGTACTGGCCTCCCGCTGCGATGTCCAGATTCCACTCCGCGAGGAGCGGTGCGACGGCCCGTTGCATCAATGCGATATCGAAGATCATCGATTCGTCGATGCTCATCATGAGAGAGACAGAATCTTTCGCGCGCTTGATTTGTCTGCCCAGGTTGCCCGACAGCGCGTCGTGCGGGCCGCCCCGTGCAATGCTCTCGCACCAGGCTAGCGGTACCGACGCTCTGGCCAGGCTCAGGGGGTGCGGGTCCTTCTCTTGGAGAGTGAGATAGGCGAGATTGAAGGCCTCGTGTAGAAGCTTGTATATGTGCTTGCCTCTGTGGATCACGCTGGGATCCGCAGCGAGTCGCTCGAGGCCTCTATTCGCCACGGTCTGCTCGAAGTCGAAGCCGGGGAGGTCCATCCGGAGACGGTAGTCGAGGGCGATGCCCGCCACACTGGCGTGGCTCTTGCGGTCCGTCACTTCCTCAGGGATCGGAAGCTGAGTTGCCAACGCGGTGAGCTCCTCGAAGCCGAAAGACGACGCGATCGCTTTGCCCTGGAGCCCGCGAGTGCCAGCCAAGGCAAGCTGCGGGGCGCTTCTGTAGATGAATTGCCGTACCGGAGACTCCGCGCTAGCAAGGTGGCTTGTGAGGGGCATGAGGCGACCCTATCGTGGACGTCTGACAGGCAATCGCAGCGCCATCGGGAGCGGGACGAGGTGCGGCCGATACCCACCTCGAAACCCTCATCCTGAACCGTGACAGAATCAATATTGTGCTCGCGAGGCCAAGTCCGTAAAGAATCATGCACGTGCGTGGGATGGCGATATTCTGCAGGAGTGCGTCGGAGCAGGACTCGGCGTAGTTGACGTTCGGATGGACGACTCCGAGATCCCCAGTTCGTCTCGAGAACGTGACGTGGCCCCCCGAATTCGATCAACTTGCTCGCACTTACTCAGCGATTGCATAACCCACCCCTGTTTGCTTTAGTGTCTCCGGACACCGCCGTGAGATGGCTGAGCGCACTTGCCTTCATGGCGTCGTCGAGTGCAGGACGCACCGATGTGGTGTCCCCGATCGCCAGTCCGGGGAGCAGGTCGCCGCCGTCTCCGGGAAGCGCCGCGGCGTCCCTGGCGAATCCGGAGCGCAGCTCGTCGGCCCACCGCAGAACCCACCCGGGCGCGTCGATCAGGTGCGGTCGTTCGTCGGCATAGAACAGGGCCGCCGCGGAATCTCCCGGCTCCGTGAGCCGCAGGGTGCCCACGAGTCGCACGCTCTCGCCGATGCGGGGCGTGCCCTCGCCCGCTTCGACCGTTTGAGGCGCCGGCGCGTACACGAGGAGCGGAACCGCGGCATCCGATAGCGCGGCATGGTCCGCACCGGACCCGTACGCGCTCGACAGGCTGGTCATCGTCGCTCGAAACCGCACGCGACCGCCCGCGCCGGCGCCGATGCCGCCGGTGACCGACACCGGAAGCGACCACACCGTGGCCGTGATGCCGACGGCCCGATGCGATTCGGCGGCATGGCGCACCTCACCGGGCAACCGGACGGGCGCGGACACCACGACCATGGCGGCCATCAGCCCCGCCGCGGCCCCGCACACCATCAGTGTGCCCCACAGTTGCCCGGTTCCGGCCCGCCGGTGCGGGGAACGCGCCGTCCCGATCAGGAATCCCAGGCAGGCGATCGCGAAGACCCAGCAGGTCGCACCCGCCATCACCGCCGCCGCCGGGAAGGTCACGAGGATTCCCGCGCTCAGCCAGCACACCGTCGCAGGGACGACCAATCGAAGATCGAGCCTCATGTCGTGACCAGGTCCTTGAGCGCCTCAAAGGTCTTCTCTCCGACGCCGGTCACATTGCGCAGGTCCTCAACGCTGGTGAAGCGACCGTTGGCGGCGCGGTAGTCGATGATGCGCTGGGCCATCACGGGCCCGACATGCGGCAGTGTCTCGAGGTCGCTCAACGAGCCGGTGTTGATGTTGACCATCGCCCCCGGCGCGCCGGGGGCGCCGGGGGCGCCGGCACCTCCGGCGGCCGCCGACGCATCCGGCGGAGACTCCCCCACCTGCGGAACGTAGAGTTGCTCGCCGTCGACGAGCACGCGCGCGAGGTTCACCCCGGCCGGATCAGCCGTCTCCAGCAGTCCCCCGGCATGCGCGACGGCATCCATCACCCGGGATCCGGCGGGCAGATCGAACACCCCGGGAGTACGCACCGCACCAAGCACGTGCACGAACAACGTGGGTGCCGCCGAGGCCGTCACTTCCGGGGCCTGAGAGAAGGTCCCCGCGGCCGCAGCCGCGTCCTCCCCGGTTCCGACGCGGTCACCCGCAGGCTGGGCCAGGGCGGAGACGAGCACCGCGGTCACCAGCGCGGCGATCAGCAGCACGATGGCCGCGCCGACGCCCAACCTCAGGCGAGCACGCTCCGGGGTGCGAGCGTGGGCGCTCAGCCGTGCGAGGTCGTCACGGGGTTCACTCGTCATTCCCGCAAACTAGGCCGGACGTACCGTGTGCGTGGTCGGCCGCGGACAACGGTGCACGGCCGGCCGCCGCCCACGGGTGGGGAGGAGTGGCCGGCCGGCCGGTTTAGCCGCGCGTGACGATGGACACGAGCTTGGGAACCCGCACGATCACCCGCACAACCTCTCGCTCACCGATCGAACGGACGACGGGAACGGCCTCCCGCGCCATCTTCTCCAGATCTTCACTGGAAATTTTCGGCGACACCTCGAGCAGGGTGCGCATCTTGCCGTCCACCTGCACGACGGCCGTGACGGATTCCTCAACGAGCAGCGTCTGGTCGGCCTTGCGCCACAACACGAGGGCGATGCAGGGCTCGTAACCGAGGTGCTGCCACATGTCCTCCGCCGCGTACGGGGCGAAGAGGTTCAACGCCATCGCGGTGACCTCAGCGGCCTCGCGCACCGCGCCGTCGGCGGGGCCGGCGCCGGTGTCGATCACCTTGCGTGTCGCATTGACCAGCTCCATCAGGCGGGCGACGACAACGTTGAACTTGAAGGATTCGACGAGCCCGGGCGCGTCTGCGAGGAAACGGTGCGTTACCCGGCGCAGGGCGGCATCACCCGACTTCCATTCCACGTCGCGTGCACTGGTCACGTCCCGGGCGACGCGCCAGGCACGAGCGAGGAACTTCGACGAGCCGACCGGAGAGACGTCCGACCAGTCGATGTCGTCTTCCGGTGGTCCGGCGAACGCCATCGTGAGGCGCACGGCGTCGACGCCGTGGCGTTCGACCTCTTCGGTGAAGTACACCAGGTTGCCGCGGCTCTTGGACATCTTGGCGCCGTCGAGGATCACCATTCCCTGGTTCAGCAGGGCGGTGAAGGGCTCGGTGAACGAGACGTAGCCCTCGTCGAACAGGAACTTCGTGATGAAACGGGCGTAGAGCAGGTGCAGGATCGCGTGCTCCACCCCGCCGACGTACTGGTCGATCGGCGCCCACTTCTCGGCTTCCTTCGGGTCGAAGGCGCGGGTGGGGTCGGTCGGGTTCAGGAACCGCAGAAAATACCACGAGCTGTCCACGAAGGTGTCCATCGTGTCGGCGTCTCGGAGTGCCGGGGTGCCGTCAATCGGGTTGGCGACGTTGACCCAGTCCGTCGCGCCGCCGAGCGGCGACGTTCCCTTGGGCTTGAGGTCGAGTCCCTCGGTCGACGGCAGTCGCACCGGCAGCTGATCTTCCGGAACGGGTATCTCGGCGCCGTCGGCGCCGTGGATGATCGGGATCGGGGTGCCCCAGTAACGCTGACGCGAAATGAGCCAGTCGCGCAGGCGGTAGTTCTTGGCCGCGCGGCCCGTGCCGTCGGCGCTGAGCTGCTCAATGATGCGCTTGATCGCGGTGGCTTTGCTCATGCCGTTGAGCGGACCGGAATTGATGAGTCGTCCCTCGCCCGCCAGGGCGATACCGGTTGCGGCCGGGTCGAGCGGCGGGAGGTCCTCGGTTCCGTCGAGCATCTCCTGAGTGATCACGGGGATCATTCCGGTGACGGCCGCGTTGGTGTCGACGACGACGCGCACGGGGAGGTCGAAGGCGCGGGCGAAGTCCAGGTCGCGCTGGTCGTGCGCGGGGACCGCCATGACCGCTCCGGTGCCGTAGTCCGCCAGCACGTAGTCGGCGGTCCAGATCGGCAGTCGTTCTCCGTTGACGGGGTTGACGGCGTACCGGCCGAGGAAGACACCGGTCTTGGGGCGGTCGGTGGCCTGACGCTCCATTTCGGTGCTGCGCTGAACCTGCACCAGGTATTCCTGGAAGGATGCCTGGACCTCGAGTGAGGCATCGACCACGAGGTCGGCGGCGAGGTCGGAGTCGGGCGCGACGACCATGAAGGTCGCGCCGAACAGGGTGTCCGGTCGGGTCGTGAACACGGTGACGCGTTCGTCGCGCCCCTCAATCTCGAACTCGACGTCGGCGCCGATCGACCGGCCGATCCAGTTGCGCTGCATGTTGAGCACCTTGGACGGCCAGCTGCCTTCGAGCTGGTTCAGGTCATCGAGCAGGCGGTCGGCGTAGTCGGTGATCTTGAAATACCACTGGGTCAGCTTCTTCTTGACGACGACCGCTCCGCTGCGGTCGGAGGTACCGTCGGGAAGCACCTGCTCGTTCGCGAGCACGGTCTGGTCAACCGGGTCCCAGTTGACCCAGCTGTCCTTGCGGTAGGCGAGGCCCTTCTTGTGCAGCTGCAGGAACAGCCATTGGGTCCACTGGTAGTACTCGGGGTCACTGGTGTGCAGTTCGCGGTCCCAGTCGAAACTCGTCGCGTAGAGCCGCATGCTCTTCTTCTGCTGGGCGATGTTGTCGTAGGTCCACCCGCGCGGGTCGATTCCGCGCTTGATCGCCGCGTTCTCCGCGGGCAGACCGAAGGAGTCCCAGCCGATGGGGTGCAGCACGTTGAAGCCCTGGTGCCGCCAGTAGCGGGCGACGATATCGCCGAGTGCATAGACCTCGGCGTGACCCATGTGCAGGTCGCCGGAGGGGTACGGGAACATGTCGAGAACATACTTGCGCGGGCGGCTGTCGTCGGGGTCGCTCGTGCTGAACGGCTTGAGGTCTTCCCAAATGGGCTGCCACTTGGCCTGGATGGCCGCGAAGTCGTACATCTCTTCGTCGCTGTCGACGTGCGCGTGCACGGAGTCGTGAGAAGGGACGGTGTCGTGCTCGTGTGCCACGGGACTCTCATTCATTGCGAGGGGGACGAGCCGAGGCTCGTGGAAGTGCGCCCGGTAGAGGCAGTCACCCCTCTAGGTTACTCATCGCTCGCGTCTCGCGTTGACTCGGGCGCGTCGGTGGGTGCCGCGGACGACGCGTCCCGCACGCCCAGGGCGGCCAGCAGGGCGGCCGCCTTCACCCGGGTTTCCTCGATTTCTTCGGCCGCGTTCGACAGCGCGGTGATTCCCCCGCCCGTTCCGATCACCGCGGCATTCGGGCTCAACACGATGCTGCGGATGACGATGGCCAGGTCAATGGTCCCGTCCAGGCCGAAATACCCGAACGCGCCGGCGTACACCCCGCGGGGTCCGTTCTCCAGGGCGTCGATGATCGTCATCGCGCTGCGTTTGGGGGCCCCGGTCATGGAACCGGCGGGAAAGCAGGCCTCGACCGCATCGATCGCGGTGCGATCGGCGGCGAGCCTGGCCTCGATGGTGCTGACAAGTTGGTGCACGTGCGGGTAGCTTTCCACGGCGAGCAGTGCGGTGACCGCGACGGATCCGAGCGCGGCCACCCGACCCAGATCGTTGCGCATCAGGTCGACGATCATCAGGTTCTCGGCGCATTCCTTCTCGCTGGAGCGCAGTTCCGTCGCAAGGTCCCGGTCTCGGGCGGCATCGAGGGATCGGGGCCTGGTGCCCTTGATCGGTTTCGTTCGGAGGGCGCCCGCCGGGGTGACGTGCAGAAATTGTTCGGGCGACGCGCTCAGCAGCGACACGTCTCCGAACCGCAGGAGGCCGCCGTGATGGCTCGGACTGCTGTGCCGAAGACGTCGATACGCCTCGACCGGATCGACCCGGCCGTCGACCGTGATCTCATTCGTGAGGCAGACCTGATAGGCGTCACCGGCTCGGATGGCCACGAGGCATTCTTCGATCAGCCGGGCGTACCGTTCGGGAGAGTGTCGCCACCGGGCCTGCGCGAGCGGCAAGCGAGGGACGGGGTTCGGCCGGGTGGCGCGGGCGGGTGCAGCGCGGAGGGCGCTCACCACGTGCTCCGCCCAGCGGTCGACGGTGCCGGGCGAATCGTCGGGGTACGTTCTCGCGATGAGGGTCACGGTGCGGGTGGCGTGGTCGAACATGACCGCTCGATCGATTTCGAGCAGCGCGGCATCCGGTGACGATGAGGGTGACCACGCCGAGGGTGACGCTGGCGGCGACGGTGATGCCGGGACGGTGCCGCCGCCGGTTTGAGCCCCGAGGGCGTAGCCGAGCCAGCCGACCCAGCCGAGCCGGAATTCCCCGTCGAATCCCGCGTCCGCGGCCGTGGGGGAAGGCGCGGGCAGCTCAGCGCGCAGAAAATCGAAGATGCTACCGGTCGTTACCGAGGGTGGCCGCTCCGGTGCCGCCGGGGTGATGACGCTCACGGTGTTGTTCGCGACGCTCGCGGTCGCGTACCGGGAGCGTGCGCCGGCAGCCCCGAGGTAGCTGCGGCCGGTGCGGGCGTCTGCACCGGCGTCCAGCCAGAACGCGTGCGAGGCGGTGCCGTACAGTGTCTCGAAGACGCGCGACGGATCCCACCATTCCCCCAGGGGAATATGCCGCACGTTTTCACTCACCCTGCAAGCCTAGGCTGCCGATTGGGGCGACAGACGACGTGATCCGAATAGGGTGTCAAAGATGAATGATGTTCTCTCCGGTCTGCTCGATGTTGTGTCGAGCGTTGATCCCGTGCTGCGCACGCTGCTCGCCGGTCTCGCGATTCTCCTCGAGACGTCATTTCTGGTCGGCCTGATTGTGCCAGGGGACACGGTCCTGATCGTCGCGAGCACGGCTGTGACGAGCCCCGTGGAGTACTTTTCGCTGATGATCGCGGTCATCTGCGGCGCCGTGATCGGGGAGAGCATCGGTTTTGCCCTCGGCCACCACTTCGGGCCGTACATTCGCCGAAGCCGGCTCGGCCGACGCATCAGCGAGACGAATTGGGTGCGCGCGGAGAACTATCTGGAGCGCCGCGGCGGTGTCGCCGTTTTCATCTCCCGTTTTCTCCCCGTGCTGCACTCCCTGATTCCGCTCACCGTGGGGATGAGCCCGATGCGTTATCGCACGTTCATCGCCTGGACCGTGCCGGCGTGCGTGCTCTGGTCGGCGGCGTATGTCTCGGTGGGGTCCGCCGCGGCCGGCACGTATCGGGAGGTCAGCGGGCGCCTGCACACCGCCGGTTACCTGTTTGTCGGCGTCATCGTCGTGTTCATTCTCGCCGTCGTGCTGGTGAAGAAGTGGCTGCATCGCCGTGAGTCCCGTCACATGCACTAGGCCTCACCCGAGCAGCACCCGGCCGGTGATCAGGTCCGCCGGCACCGGTGTGTGCGAGATCAGCAGTACGGCACGGTGATCGGCGGCCGCGGCGGTCAGAATGTCGCGCACGAGCCGGTCACCCTGTTCGGCGTCGACGTTGGCCGTTGGTTCGTCCACGATGAGAATCGGAAAGTCGGCCAGCAGCGCCCGGGCGAGGGCGAGGCGTTGAGCCTGCCCACCGGACACGAGTGCACCGCGCTCCCCGACCCGAGCGTCGAGCCCACCGCGCTCGGCCGCCCAGCCTTGCAGGCCGACGCGTTCGAGCATCGTCTCCAGCTCGTCGTCGCTCGCGGTGTCGCGGGCAAACAGAAGGTTCTGACGGATGCTGTCGTCGAAGAGCCACGGTCGTTGCTCGCACAACCCTACGACGCGGCGCACCTGCTCCTGAGGCAGCTCCCGCGCCTCGATCCCGTCGAGACGGTACGACCCCGTGTAGTCGAGGAAGCGGACGAGCGCGTTGGCCACGGTGGTCTTGCCCGCGCCGCTGGCTCCGCCGAGATGCACCCGATCCCCCGGCGCGAGCCGGAGCGTGACCCCGCTCACCGCGGGCTCCCGGCCGCCGGGCCATCCGGCGCCGAGGTTGTCCAGCTCCAACACCACCGGTGTGGTCGTATCCAGGCTCAGCGGCGACCCGGCGTCGACCGGAATCTCCGCTGGCACGTCCCGGGGCACGACGGTTGCCACTCGCTCGGCGCTCGAGCGCACCTGGCGCCACGCGCCGACCGCGAGCGGGATCATGGCGAAGACCTCGAACACGGCGAGGGGCACGAGCACAATCACGACGAAGCCGGGGCCGGTCAGCGCCGCCCCGCCCAGGGCGGGGATACCCCAGAGCAGGGCCGCGATCGTGGCGGCGCCGGCGCACAGGGACACGACCGCCGATTGCACGCCCGCACCGAGGGCGGTGCGCAGGCTCGCGCGGCGCAGCGTGCCATCCGCGCGTGCGAAGGATTCGAGGCGGGCGTCGAGGGCACCGAAGGCGGTGAGCACATCGAGGTTGTCGAGTATCTCGAGCACCTCGTCGGCGAGGGCCCCGCGCAGGGGCGCCAGAGCGCGTTCGGACCGTGCCGCGAGCGCCCGGGCGACGAGGGTGCCGAGCACCCCGGCGACGATGAGGCACCCGAGGAGCGCCAGGCCGGCCGGCGGCAACAGCAGCCACACGCCCAGCACGCTCAGTGCCGCGGTGATCCCGGCTACCACGAGCGGCTGCACCACGCGCAGCGGAAGGTCCTGCAGGGCGTCCACGTCACGCACGAGGCGGCTGAGCAGATCACCGCGCCGCGTTTGGGCCAACCCGGCCGGCGCGAGCGGCAGCAGGGCAGCGAAGATCCCGGTGCGCAGCTCGGCGAGCTGGCCGAAGGCGGCGTCGTGGCTGGCGACCCGTTCAAGGTAACGGAAGACGGACCGTCCGAGCGCGAACGCGCGCACGCCGACGACGGCCATGGACAGGAACAGGATCGGCGGCATCTCGGCGGCCCGGGTGATGAGCCATGCCGACACGGCGAGCAGCGCGACGGCGCAGACGGCGCTCAGCACACCGGCGGCGAGGCCGGGCAGAAAACGCCGGGCGCGCGGCTGTGCCAGGCGGAGGACCGCACGGGTGGCGGAGCGGCTGGCGGACCTAGACATGGGCGCTGTCCCTCAGGAGAACGACCCGGCTGGATGCCGCGATGACGGCGGTCCGGTGACTGACGATGATGACGACCCGGCCCTGGTCCGCGAGCCGGCGCAGTCCCTGCAGCAGGTCGCGTTCCGTTGCGGCGTCAAGCGCCGAACTGGGCTCGTCGAAGACGACGACAGGGCAGTCATGTGCCTGCGCGCGATAGATGGCTCGCGCGGCCGCGACCCGGTGTGCCTGACCTCCCGAGAGCCCGTCTCCGTTGGCACCGAGCAGAGTGTCGGGGTCGAGCTCCCCCGCCCCGGCCCATGCCAGTGCCTGCGTGAGCAGTCCGGCATCCACCGCGTCTTCGCCGAGCGCCACGTTGTGGCACACCGTCCCGCGCAGCAGCCCTGGGCGCTGACCGCACCAGGCCAGCCAGGATCGGTCGCCGGCGGCGTGCAGGGGCCGTCCGCCGAGCGAGATGGCACCGTCGTAGGGAACGAATCCGAGCAGCGCGGCGACGAGGGTGGATTTTCCCACTCCGCTGGGGCCGCTCAGCACGGTGATGTCCCCCACACCGAAGTCGGCGTCCAGCCGCTCGATGACGGCGTGATCGCCCCGACGAACGGTGACCGCGTCGAGGTGCAGCGAGCCGAACGGGCGCCGGTACGGTCCGGAGGCATCCGTCATATGCGGCATGGTGTGCGCCGCACCGTCCTGCAATATCGCGAAGACGTCTTCGGCGGCGGCGAGGCCGTCGGCGGCCGCGTGAAACTGGGCGCCGACCCGCTGCACCGGCAGGAACGCCTCCGGCGCCAGAAGGAGTACGAACAGGCCCACGGAGAGGGCGAGGGACCCGTCGACCAGTCGCAGCCCGATCGACACGGCAATGAGGGCGACGGACAGGCTCGCCGCGAGTTCGAGCACGAAGCTGCTGAGGAACGACACCCGCAGCACCTTCATCGTGCGCGCACGGTACTCCTCGGTGATGGCCCGGATCCGGGTGTTCTGGCGTTCCGCACGGCCGAAGATCTTCAACGTTCCGAGCCCGGCTACCAGGTCGAGAAAGCCGGTGCCCAGACGTTGCAGGGCGTGCCATTGCTGTTGTTGAACGCCCTCAGTCGCCCGGCCGATCAGCACCATGAACACCGGGATGAGCGGAAGCACGATCAGCACCGTGATTCCGCTCGCGACGTCGTTCAGGAACATGACGACGACGAGGATGGGCGTGGCGATCGCGGTCAGCAGCAGTTGCGGCAGATAGCGAGAGAAGTAGTTGTCGAGGTAGTCCAGTCCCGTGGTGACCGTGGTCGTGAGCCGTGCCCCCTGGTGACCGGCGGCCCAGTCGGGGCCGTACTCGGCGAGCCGGTCCAGCACCCGCGCTCGCAGTTGGGTCTTGACCAGGGCGGCGCCGCGGCTCGCGGCAACGTCGAGCAGCCAGATCAATCCGGCGCGCGCCACGACGACGGCGGTGAGGGCGGCGATGGTGGGTGTGAGCTCGTTCAGCGGCGTCCCGGCGATCGCGAGGGTGATCGTGCGGGTCAGGAGCCAGGCGACGGCGACCACGACCAGGGTCTGCGCCAGTCCCAGCAGGGCGCCGATGACCAGAAACCAGCGCGCGGCGGTCGCGTAGCGCAGGAGTCGGGGATCGAGTGGTCGCACGAGGGTTCAGTGTACGGCGGACTCGATGTGAGAACGAGCGATTCGCTTGCGAAACACCCAGTAGGTGAAGGCCTGGTACCCGAGGATGAACGGCATCCCGATGAGGGCCGTCCAGCTCATCACCTGGAGTGTGTACGGCGATGATGACGCGTTGGCGATGGTGAGGCTGTTGGCTGGATCGTTGCTCGCCGGCATCACGAAGGGGAAGAGCGAGGCGAAGAGCGTGAGCACGGCGAGGCCGATGGTCGCGGCCATCAGGCCGAAGGCCCAGCGTTCGGCGCCGAGCAGGTTGGCAACGACGGAGACGATCAGGGTCAGGGCCGCGGCGGCCGCGAACAGGCCGGAGGTCGGCGTGCCGAAGCCGAACGTGGTCCAGCCGAGGAACGCCGCGGCGACGACGATCGTGGCGACCCCGGCGCGCGTGGCGAGTTTCTGGGCACGACGACGGATGTCGCCCTCCGTTTTCAATGTCACGAAGATGACGCCGTGGGTGAAGAACAGGAGCAGCGTCGTCAGGCCGCCGAGGAGGGCGTAGGGGTTGAGCAGGTCAAGGACGGTTCCGGTGTAGTTGAAGTCGGCGTCGAGCGGCACACCGCGCACGACGTTGGCGAACGCCACGCCCCACAGCAGCGCCGGAACGGCGGAGCCGACGATGATCATGCCGTCGAACCACCTCTTCCACTCGGACTCCGGACGCTGGTGCCGGTATTCGAAGGACACGCCGCGCACGATCAAGGCGAGCAGGATCAGCAGCAGCGGCAGGTAGAAGCCGCTGAACATCGTGGCGTACCACTCGGGGAAGGCCGCAAAGAGCGAGGCGCCGGCGACGATGACCCAGGTTTCGTTGAGGTCCCAGACCGGACCGATCGTGTTGATCAGCACTCGCCGGTCGGTGTCGTCCTTGCCGAGGAACGGCAGGGACATGCCCACTCCGAAGTCGAATCCGTCGAGGACGAAGTATCCGATGAACATGAACGCGATGATCCAGAACCAGAGAATATTGAGATCCATGGTGTGCTCCCCCTTGCCCTAGTAGACCGTGACCGCGTGCTTGACGCCGCCGGATTGTTCATCGAGTTCCGGCGCGTCGTCCGGGCCCTTGTGCACGGCCCGCAGGATCAACCGGAATTCGACGACCGCGAGAATGCCGTACAGCACGGTGAAGGCGATCAGGGAGATGAGGATCTCCACTCCGGTGACCCCGGGCGAGACCCCGTCCTGCGTCTTCAACAGTCCGAAGACGAGCCACGGTTGGCGTCCCATCTCCGTGAAGACCCAGCCGACCGTCATCGCGAGCAACGAGGCGGGGAAGCTCCAGATGGCCAGCTTCCACACCCACTTCTGCGTGGGCATCCGCCCCTTGCGGGTGAGGAACAGGCCGACGACAGCGACCAGCATGTGCAGGAGTCCGAGAGCGATCATCCAGCGGAACGCCCAGTAGGTGATCCAAATCGTGGGGGTGTAGTCCCCCGGACCGTATGTGGCAACGTACTGCGCCTGCAGGTTGTTGATGCCTTCAACTGTGCCGTCGAAGGTGTGCGTCGACAGGAAGGACAGCAGGTACGGGATCCGGATGGAGAACAACTCGTGCACGCCGTCGGGGGTGCCGAGCGTGAAGAGCGAGAAGGATGCGTTGGCGCCCGTGGCCGTGTGGTACAGCGCCTCGGCCGCGGCCATCTTCATGGGCTGCACCTCGCCCATCACGAGGCTGAGTTGATCGCCGGCGAGCGTGGTGCCGATGCCGGCGATGATCATCATCCACATGCCGAATTTGAGCGCGGGACGCATGGTCTCGAAGTGCTGGTTGCGTGCCAGGTGCCAGGCGGCCACAGAAATGATCAGCCCCGCCGACACCATGAAACACGCAAAGATGGTGTGCGGAAAGGCAGCGAGTGCGATCGGATTTGTGAGCAGTTCGCCGATGCTGGTCAGTTCGGCGCGGCCCTTCTCCGGGTTGATCGTGTACGCGATCGGGTTCTGCATGAACGCGTTGGCCGCGAGGATGAAATACGCGGAGGTGATGCTGCCGATGACGGTCATCCAGATCGTGGCGAGGTGCAGCTTTTTCGGCAGTTTGTCCCAGCCGAAGATCCACAGGCCGATGAACGTGGCTTCAAGGAAGAATGCCAGGATCCCCTCGAAGGCGAGCGGGGCGCCGAAGACATCGCCGACAAAGCGTGAGTAGTCTGACCAGTTCATGCCGAACTGGAACTCCTGCACGATGCCGGTGACGACGCCCATGGCGAAGTTGATGAGAAAGATCTTGCCGAAGAAGTGCGTGAGCTGCAGGTACTTGGCCTTGTCCGTTCGCACCCAGGCCGTCTGGAAGATGGCCACCGTGAGGGCCATGCCGATGGTGAGGGGCACAAAGAGAAAGTGGTAAACGGTCGTCAGACCGAATTGCCACCGCGAAAGGATCAGGGGGTCAAGCAACTCATTCATATGCCCTCCAGCATTGCCTCTACGTCCTGTAGAAAGAATACCTTCTACGGAGCGTAGAAAATACCGTGGCGCGGCCTAGAATTGAGACATGGGAAGTTTGGGTGTACTTGAAAGATTGATCATGGACGTTCTCTGGGACACGGAACAGGCGCTCACCGCCACCGAGTTGCGGGATCGACTCATCGAACCGCGTCATGATGCCAGCCCCAAGCCCCTCGCCGCGACCACGATTCTCACCGTATTGTCCCGGTTGGAGGCCAAGGGTTTCGTCAGCCGGGATCGAGGAACCCGCCCACACCTGTACACCTGCGTGACGACGCGGGCCGAGCACACGGCGCAGCTCATGCACCAGGTCCTCGGCTCCGTGCCCGACCGCGACGAGGCCCTCGCCCGCTTCATCGGGAATGTCACGTCCCAGGAAGCCGACACCCTCCGGGAGCTGCTCGGCTCCGTCACAGCCACGAAACGGTGACCGTCCTGCTGTTCCGGGCGGCCCCGCTCCCATGCTGGTTTCCGCACTAGTACTCGGCGCGCTCGCCGTCGCCCTGGCCTGGCCGGTCCCCGTTCTTCTGGCGGCCGCTCGATGGCCGGCCCGCTCCCCCGGCGTCGCCCTCGCTCTCTGGCAGGGCATCGCCCTGGCCGGAGGCGTCTCGATGATCGGCGCCCTGCTCTGCTACGGGTTGAGCCCGTTCGGCACCGGCGTGGCCGACGGGGTCCGCGCCCTCACCGCCGCGATCCTGGCGGGCACGCTCGGGGCCGGCGTGAGTTTCGCCCACGTGCTCGCCCTGTGCGGTGCGCTTCTGCTCGGCACGCATCTGCTCCTCAACCTGGCCGCGACGTTCCTGCGCGCCGAGCGCCAGCGCCGCCGACACCTGCACCTGATCTCCCTGCTGAGTGATCCGCTCCCCGACCGGCCCGGCATGCGCGTGATCGATTACGAGGCTCCGGTCGCCTATTGCCTGCCTGGCGCGGCCCGCTCCGCGACCGTGCTGTCCAAGGGTTTGCTGCGCCTGTTGAGCGCCGATCAACTCCGGGGCGTGATCGAACACGAGCAGGCCCACCTGCGACAGCAGCACCACCTCGTACTCCTGGCCTTCAAGTCGTGGCACAGTGCGCTGCCGTGGTTTCCGATCGCCAACCGCGCCGAGCATGCGGTGGCGCTCCTCGTGGAAATGCTCGCCGACGATCGGGCCCGACGAGTCGTCGACGACCGAACGCTCGCCACCGCCATTGCGCTCGTGGGCCTGGGGCAGCAGGCGGATCTGCCGGCGGCGTCACCCGATACCGCGTCCGGCGAGGTGTGGATGTCCTCACCAGAGCACGCGCTCGTCGCGCCGCGGGTGCACCGGCTCATGACGGCGGCCGTGCCGCTGTCGCGGGTCGCCGCCGTGGCCGCCATCGCGACCGCCATCACGCTCGCCCTCGCTCCGGCTGTCGTACTGCTTCGCGCGTAGTCGCGCACGCACGCAAAAGCCCCCACAACGGCGCGCGTCGGGCCGGTGCGAGGGCTTTCGGATGGAACGGTTCGGCTAGAAGAGGTTTGCCTGCTCGAGCCAGGCCGCCGCGATGTCCTCGGCGGATTTCTGGTCGTTCTTGCTCTCCGAGTTGAGGCTGGCCAGGTCATTGGCGCTGAGGGCCGCACTGACCGTGTTGAGTACCTCGGCGGCCTTGTCGTTGACCTTCTCCGACACGACGGGAACCACGTTGTCGGCAAAGAACAGACCATCGGGATCGCTCAGTGCCACGAGGTTGTCGGACTTGATGTTCGGGCTCGCCGTGTAAATGTTGGTCAGCTGAATATCGCCGTCGACGAGGGCCTTCACCGTGAGCGGTCCGCCGCCGTCTTCAATGGGGACGAAGCCCGCCGTCTCGATGCCGTACTTCGCCTTGAGCTCGTCGGGACCGTACGGCCGGGTCTGCAGCTCCGAGTTGCCGCCGACGGTGATCGGCTCGGTGACCTTGGTCAAGGATGCGATGTCGGTGAGGTCGTACTTCTCGGCGAACGCCTGGGTGACCGTCCAGGAGTTCTGGTCGGAGGCATCCGCTTTGTCGAGCACCCGGAGACCCGAGGGCAACGCCGACTCCAGCTCGGTGTAGATCTCGTCGCTCGTGCCGCCGGCGGCATTCGCGTCGAGGGCCTGCAGCAGGCTGCCCGTGTACTCGGGGAAGACATCGACGCCGCCCGCCTCGAGTTCGGGCAGGTAGACCTCACGCTGGCCGATGCGGAAGGAACGGTCGACGGTGAAGTCGTTGGCCTCCAGCGCCTGCGCGTAGATCTCCGCGATGATTTCGTTCGAGTAGTAGTCTTGCGAACCGACGACCAGAGTGTCTGCAGCGGTGGTGTCGCTACTTCCACTGCCCAGGGGATCACCGGACGCGCACCCTGCAAGGGCTACGACGGCCCCAACCGCGACCACACTGATGAGCGCGAGTCGGCCTTTTTGTGCTGTGAACATGCTTTATCCTTCCATGATGGCGAATTCCATCACCGAGCCGGTCGGGGGGATCCGACCCGGATGTCTGTGGGGCGTCCCGCCGCAACTCCGCGAGGAACAACCAGTTTTTGTAGCACCGTGAAAATTCCCTCGAGCGCCAGCGCGAGCAGGATCACGACAATGGACCCGCCCAGCATCTCGGCATAGTCGCGAGTTTTCAACCCCGCGAACAGGTAACGGCCGAGGCCGAAGTCGGCCACGTAGGCGGCGAGCGTGGCCGTGGCGACGATCTGCAGTGTCGCCGACCGTAGTCCGCCGATCAGCAGGGGAAGGCCGAGGGGAAGCTCGACCTTGCGCACGATCTGTCCCTCTGACATGCCGACGGCCCTGGCCGCATCGATCGTCTTGCGGTCAATCGCTTCGAAGCCGGTGTAGGCGCCCGCGAGAATGGGCGGGATCGCCAGCACGGTGAGCGCAACATACGGTGCGGTCAGGCCGATGCCCACAGACAGCGCCACCAGCGTGAGGAGTCCCAGTGTGGGGATGGCTCGCAGCGCGCCGGAGGACCCCACGGCCAGGCCGCGCCCTCGTCCGGTGTGTCCGATCAGGAAACCGATCGGCACGGCCACCACCGAGGCGAAGAACAGGGTGAGCAAGGTGAAACCGAGGTGCTCCAGAACGCGCACGCCGATGGCGTTGGGGCCGACGTAGTTGGCGGGGTCGACGAGCCACGCCATGGCCTCGATGAAGAACGTCATGCCGTCGCCTCCACCGCGGTGCGCGTCGCTCGGCCGGTTGCCTGGGTGGCCCGGGTCCAGGGCATGAGCAGACGCCCGAGGAGCACCAGTGCCCCGTCGAAGAGCAGTGCCAGCGTGACCGTCGCGACAATCCCCGCAATGATCTCGGCCTGGATTCCCCGCTGGAACCCGTCGGTGAACAGACTGCCGAGACTCTGGGCGCCGATGACGGCCCCGACCGTCGTGAGGCTCACCGTACTCACGGCGACAACCCGCAGGCCGGCCAACAGCACGGGTCCCGCGAGCGGAAGCTCGACCCGCCAGAACTGCGTGCCTTCCGAGAAACCCACGGCTGTGGCGGACTGGCGCACGTCCCGATCGACGGATGCGAGGCCATCCGCGACGACGCGCACCATGAGCGCAACGCCGTACAGCGTCAAGGCGATGATCAGGTTGAGTGGCGATCGCCCGCTCGTTCCCACGATGAACGGGAGCACGACGAAGAGCGGGAGCGACGGAACCGCGTAGAGCAGGCCGACGCTCGTCAGAACGAGGCCGCGGCCCAGGCGGAAGCGGTGTGCGACCCAGCCCAACGGCACCGCGATGAGGAAGCTCAGGATGATGGGGGGCACGCTCACCAGCACGTGATCGAGCGTGCGATCCCAGATGAGGTCCAGGTTCGACCAGATCCAGGTCACCGGGAATCCCCACCCTGCGCCGGGGCACCCGGTCCCTTGACGGGACCGGCCTTTTCCTCACGGGCCGCGTCCGCGCGCGAGCCACCCGCCAATACGCCGGCGAGCCGCCCGTCGCCGTCGACGAGCACGTCGCCGTGCGTGTGGGCCTCCAGATGCAGCACCCGCTTTCCGCGGTCCGCGCCCACGAAACTGGCGACAAAATCGTCGGCGGGGTTCGCCAGGATCTCGGCGGGCGATCCCACCTGGGCGATAAGACCGCCGGTACGGAGGATCACCACCTGGTCGCCGAGCAGGAAGGCCTCGTCGATGTCGTGGGTCACGAACACGACGGTCTTGTCCAGCTCCCGTTGTAGACGCAACAGCTCCTGCTGCAGTTCGGCGCGCACGATGGGGTCCACGGCGCCGAAGGGCTCATCCATGAGCAGGATGTTGGGGTTCACGGCGAGGCCACGCGCCACTCCGACGCGTTGCTGCTGCCCTCCGGAGAGTTGGCTGGGGTAACGGTCGGCCAGCGATCGATCGAGCCCGACCGTGTCGAGCAGCGCCAGCGCGTCGGAGCGGGCCTGCCGGCGCGGCACGCCGCGCAACAACGGAACGGTAGCCACGTTGTCGACGACCTTGCGGTGCGGCAGCAGACCGGAGTTCTGCATGACGTAGCCGATGCTGCGGCGCAGTTTCACGGGAGGGAGCGTCGCAATGTTGTCGCCGTCGATTTCAATCGACCCGCTCGTGGGGTCGACCATCCGGTTGATCATGCGCAGCAGGGTCGTCTTACCCGACCCCGAGGAACCGACAAGAACGGTGGTCTTGTGCGAGGGGAGCACGAGGCTGAAGTCCTCAACGGCGACCGTGCCGTCGGGAAACTGTTTCGTTACCGAACGAAATTCAATCATGCTGTGGCTCATTCCTCGCGTGGCGTCGGATCGACACAAACCAGTTGCTCAACCCAACCACTGTTCGGCGCCCGAGGCAAAGTCGATTGGATAGAACTTCGGTGACGGCGCCCCCGCGTCAGAGTGAGACTGTCAGCTCTGGTAGAAGCTCACGAGGTAGGCGTGGAGCACCCGCCGGCATTCGGCGATGAAGCGCTCGTCACCCTGCGGGTCCACCTGGAAGGCGCGGGACAGCAGCGCATCCGCCAGTTCGACGGCCACTTCGAGCCGAAAGGTGAGCTCGGGTCCGTGCGGCAGATCGAATTCTTTGGCGAACACCGCGGCCATCTGGCGGGCAAACGACGCAGCCTCGGGGGCGACTTCCTCGCCGGCGATCGGGGCCTCCCGGTAGGCGAAGTTGAGAATGCGAAAGCCGGGCTCGGAGCGGTACAGGTCGACGCACGCGGTGATGGCGCCGTCGACGGCATCCCACCAGGTCTCCGGCTTGTTCGTGCCGAGTTCTTCGGTCACCCGCTGGCGCAGACGCAAGACCGCGCGCTCATGCAGTGCGTTGAGAACCGCAACCCGATCAGGGTAATAGCGGTAGACGGTGCCGATGGAGGCGCCGGCGCGCTCGGCAATCATCGCGGTGGTGATCCGGTCGAATCCGACCTCATCCACGACGGATGCCGCGGCGTCAAGCAGTCCCGACAGGCGAGCCGCGCTGCGCTGCTGTATCGGTTCTGCCCGTCCCTGAACGCCCGGGGCGATGCTCGCATCACCCAAAAAGTCGACCTGCGACATAACTCCCCCTCAGTACATGAGTGCCAATGCTGCGTCCCGGCACGGCGCATCCCTAGTTTAGGGGTCGACGCGGCGCGCGCCAGTCCGGGCCCCCGCGCGTGAGAGACTGGAGGGGTGCCAGAGTCCCGAGACAAGACGCCGATTGCGCTCACTCCCGCTCGGATGATGCACCGAGCGGCTCGAGTCGAGGACTGGTTACACGACCGTCGCGAAAGCTTCGCACGAAAGCGAGGGTATCGCCCTACGGTCATCCCCTACACCGGCTACGGATCCACCGGTTGGGTGCGCATCCTCTGCCGTGTTCTCCTGGCCAAACCCGACAAGGTCGGCGCCGCACCGCGCGAGAAGAAGAAGCGCAGCAACGGGCGCGATGCCGGAATCCGTGGCTGGCGCAGCTTCACGAGCGTGCCGGTGAAGGCCGTCACCGTGGTCATTGAGATCAACGGCCACCACCATGAGGTCATTGCCGATCGCGGTGGCGTCGTCGACGCGGTCGTACCGGTGTCCCTGCTGCCCGGGTGGCATGTCGCACGGCTGCACACCGAGGATTCCGCCGTGCAGGAGGCTCCCCTGTTCATCGTGGCTCCGGGCACGGACCGCGGTATCGTCTCGGATGTCGACGACACGGTGATGGTGACGACCCTGCCACGCCCGCTCCTGGCGGCCTGGAACACGTTTGTTCTCGATGAGCACGCGCGGGTACCCACACCGGGCATGGCCGTTTTTCTGGAACGCCTCGCCGCGGCGTCTCCGGGCGCACCACTGATCTATCTGTCGACGGGCGCCTGGAATGTCGCGCCGACGTTGACCCGTTTTCTGTCCCGCAACCTGTACCCGGCCGGGGCGCTGCTGCTCACCGATTGGGGTCCCACCCACGACCGGCTGTTCCGCAGCGGGCGCGAGCACAAACGGGAGAACCTGCGCCGGCTGGCCCAGGAGTTTCCGCATATCCGCTGGATCCTCGTCGGTGACGACGGGCAGCACGACGAGGCCATCTATACCGAATTCCTCAACGAGTTTCCGGGCAGCGTGGCCGCGGTGGCCATTCGTCAGTTGTCACCGAGCGAGGCAGTCCTCGCCGGCAGCCGCTCCAAGGATGCGGTCGAAGGGACGGCCGACACCCCGTGGGTCTACGGACCCGACGGTTCCAGCCTCGCGAACCAGCTCGCCAAATTCAAGCTGCTCTGATCCTGAGCGCTGGTCCGGCCGGGCGTCAGGCGAGCAGTCGATCCAGGCCGCGGTTGATCTGCCTGGCCCACAGCGGTCCGCGGTACAGGAATGCCGTGTAGCCCTGCACGAGTGTGGCGCCTGCTGCGAGGCGTTCGGCGACCTGCTCGGCCGTCTCGACGCCGCCGACGGAGATGACGCAGAAGCTGTCGGGGACGACGGTGCGGATGAGGCGCAGAATGGCCAGTGAGCGGGCGGCGAGCGGTGCGCCGGACAGGCCGCCGGCACCGGCCGCGCGCACGGTCGCGGCATCCGTTGTGAGCTGTGCGCGTGACAGCGTCGTGTTGGTGGCGATGATTCCGTCGAGGCCGAGGGACACGGCGAGTTCCGAGATGCGGGTCACCTCGTCATCGCTGAGGTCGGGGGCGATCTTCACGAGCAGCGGGGTGGCACCGGCGTGGGACTTGACGGCGGTGAGCAGCGGGGCGAGTCGGTCGAGTTCCTGCAGGCCGCGCAGTCCGGGTGTGTTGGGTGAGCTGACGTTGACGACGAGATAGTCGGCCAGGGGTGCCAGCAGACGGGTGCTCGTGAGGTAATCCTCGGTTGCGTCGTCGACCGCGGTGACGCGGCTCTTGCCGATGTTGATGCCGAGTACGGGGCGGCGGCGCGTCTCCAAGATGCGGGTGAGGCGCGGTACGGCCGCCTGCGCTCCCCCGTTGTTGAACCCCATCCGGTTGATCACGGCGCGATCGGCAATGAGTCGGAACAGGCGAGGCCGCGGATTTCCGGGCTGCGCGATGGCGGTGAGAGTTCCTACCTCCACGTGGCCGAAGCCCAGGTGGCCGAGGCCCAGCACCGCTTCGCCGTCCTTGTCGAAGCCGGCGGCGACCCCGAAGGGCGACGGGAAGCGCAGTCCGAGCGCGTGCACGCTCAGGTCGGTGCGCGGGGCGGTGAGTCCTTCCACGAGTCGGCCGGCGCCGAAAAGGGGCAGGCGCTTGATCACGGCGAAGGCGAGGTGGTGGGCGCGTTCGGGGTCGAGGCGGCTGAGTACGAGGGAGAAGAAAAGGGGGTACATGCGCCGTTTCGGGTTCAGGCGCGTTCGGCAGCGGATGCCGCGGCGGCGCTGTCTGCAGCACTCGCGTGTTCGCGGCGCAGCTGGGCGATGGCGCCCTCAAAGTCTTCGAGGGAGCTAAAGCCCTGGTACACACTTGCGAAACGCAGGTACGCGACCTCGTCCAGGTCCTGGAGCGGCGCGAGTATGGCGAGCCCGATGTCGTTCGCGTCGATCTGTGATGCGCCGGTCTGCCGAATCGTTTCCTCAACCTTTTGCGCGAGCATGGCGAGGTCGGAGTCGGTCACCGGTCTGCCCTGGCAGGCCTTGCGAACCCCGGTCACGATTTTCTCGCGGCTGAACGGTTCGACGACGCCGCTGCGCTTGATGATGTTGAGGCTGGCCGTCTCGGTCGTGCTGAAGCGGCGTCCGCACTCGGGGCATTGGCGGCGGCGGCGAATGGACAGTCCATCGTCGCTCGTGCGGGAGTCGATGACTCGGGAGTCCGGGTGGCGGCAGAAGGGACAGAACATGGTGTCTCCAGCCTATCGCGCCGGTCTTCAGTCCTGTGCGAAGCGGGCGGTGACCGCATCGCCGTGGGCCGGGAGGTTCTCCGCGTTCGAGAAAGCGGCGATGTTCGCCGCCACGGCGCGCAGCGCCTCACGGCTGTACGTGACGACCTGCTGCGGGCGCAGGAATGTGTACGCGCCGAGTGCGGACGAGAACCGGGCCTGTCCCCCGGTCGGCAGCACGTGGTTGGACCCGGCGGAGTAGTCGCCGAGGCTCACCGGCGAGTGGGCGCCGAGGAAGATCGCTCCGGCATTGTGAATCGACTCCAAAAGAGCCTCTGGCTTCCGGGTCTGAATTTCGAGGTGCTCCGGCCCGAAGGCGTTGCTGAAGTTCGCGGCCACCTGCAGGTCGTCGACGAGCACGATCGCCGACTGTGTACCGGTGAGTGCGGCCGTGACGCGTTCGCTGTGGGTAGTGGAGGCGGCGAGCACGGTGAGTCTGGCCGCCACGGCGTCGGCCAGGGCGGCCGAGTCGGTCACGAGAACGGCGGCGGCCAGTTCGTCGTGTTCGGCCTGGCTCACGAGGTCCGCGGCGATGAGCAGCGGGTCGGCGGTCTCGTCGGCGATCACCAGGATGTCGGTGGGCCCGGCCTCCGAGTCGATTCCGGCCTGGCCACGCACGAGGCGCTTGGCCGCGGCGACGTACACGTTGCCCGGTCCCGTGACGATCTGCACGGGTTCAAGCCCGAGGTCGGGAACGCCGTAGGCGAGCGCGCCGATGGCACCGGCGCCGCCCATGGCGTAGACCTCGTCAACCCCGAGGAGGGCGGCGACGGCGAGGATGGTCGGGTGCACGCGGCCTCCGAAGCGGCTCTGCGCCGGGGAGGTGAGGGCAATCGACGCGACACCGGCAATCTGCGCGGGAACCACGTTCATGATCACGCTCGAGGGGTACACAGCCTTCCCGGCCGGCACGTAGAGACCGACGCGGTCAACGGGCTGCCACCGCTGGGTGATGGTCGCGCCGGCGTCAATCGTGGTGGTCACGGTCGGGGGAACCTGGGCGGCGCTGCCGAGACGCACGCGACGGATGGTTTCCTCCACCGCGGATCGTACGTCGGGGTCCAATTGGCCGAGGGCCTCCGTGAGATGCGAGGCGGGTACCCGAATGTGTTCGGGGCGCACGTGGTCGAGGCGTTCGGCCTGGTCGAGCAACGCCGCTCCCCCGCGGGTGCGCACGTCGTCGATCAGCTCGGCGGCGATGTCGCTCGCCGAGGTGACGCCGGTGAGTGCGCGAGGCACCGCGGCGAGGAGGGCGGCAGGCGTGTTCGGGGTTCCGCGGAGGTCAATAGTCTGGATCATCGTGTCCAGCCTATCGGCGAACATTTGGTGCCGGGAATAGTGTGGAGGGTGAACAGATTGTTGGTTAGTAATGAATGACACGACCGCGTCCCGGATTTCCGACGCTCCCACACCTCCCCTCGAGTCAGATCCGAATGCCCCCCTCGATCTCGCGGCCTTCAAACACGCTTTCCGCCGGCATGCCGCAGGCGTGGCGGCCGTCACCACTCTCGCTGCCGACGGAACGCCGGTGGGGTTCACAGCAACGAGCCTCGCCTCCCTGTCGGCGGTCCCGCCGCTGGCCACATTCAACATGGCGCGGTCGGCAAGCACGTGGCCGGCCATCGTCGAAAACGATCACGTCATCATCCACATGCTCGGTTCGCGGTCACGGCACGTGGCCGATCAGCTCGCCGGCCCCCGTGCTCACCGGTTCGACGGAGACCACTGGCACGCGGGGCCGTACGGCCTGCCGGTACTCAACGACGTCACGTCGTGGATGGTCGGTCGCATCGTCGAGCGAGTCTCGGTGCACAACAGCGCCGTCGTCGTTGTTCAGATCGAGGGGGGCGGAATCGGCCCGGATGACGAGGCGCTGCTGTACCACGAGCGTACCTACCGGGTGCCGGGCCCCATCGTCTAGCTGCCCGGTGCGGGGACGGGCCTACTTGGCGCGTTCGGCGGCCCGGCGACGCTGGCGTTCGGCTTCGACGACGGCTGCTGCAGCCGGCGTCGGCGCGGTGCCGTCGAGGTGCGCGGGCTGCCACCACCGGGAGGTTCCCGGCACCGGGTAGCGCGCCTGGAGACCATCTACGAGGCTCTGCAGCCGGCCGTGCAGGGTGCGTGTCGCCGCGGCGATGTCGTCACTCGGCGCCACGGTGAGCGGCTCGCCCACGGCGAACAGCACCGGTACGGCGAAGAGCTCCCGCAGCACGGGCCTGTGGTTCTTCGTCAGCAGCCGGTGGCCGCCCCAGACGGCGACCGGGATGACCGGAACACCGGCCTCCGCCGCCATCCGCGCCGTTCCCGTCTTGAGGTCTCGCACCGTGAATGAGGCGTTCACTCCCCCCTCGGGGAACACGCCGAGGACCTCACCGGATCGCAGGGCCGTTACCGCCTCGCCATAGGCGGCGGCGCCGGATGCCATGTCGACGGAGATGTGACGCATGCCCCGCAGGAGCCGCCCCACCAGGGGCTGGTCGAAGGCCCCCTTCTTCGCCATGAAGCGGATGTGACGGCGGTTGCGCTTCCACATCTGCCATTCCACGAGGGCGAAGTCGAGGTAGCCGAAATGCGTGATCGCCAGGACCGCACCGCCTCGGATCGGCAGGTGCTGGCCGCCCTCGAGTGCGGGCCGAACCCGCAGGGAACCGAAAAGTGCTCTGCCCACCGTGATCGCGGTGCTGTAGATGGGCTCGATCCGTCTCATGATCCCAGAATACGGGTCGTTCCTCATCGGTTTCCACTGCTGATCCGTATCGAGGCCCAGCCCGGTCACCCGGCCTATGTCCTGGACCTGCTCCAAGGCGGGTCGGCGCTGGGGGTGTTGGCGCGGTGGGTGGCGGCGGGCCGCCAGGTTCGGGTGGGGTCGAAGAGTACCGGGCCGCGCAGCTGGGGCCTTCCGCGGATCATGCGGATGTTCCACCCGTTGCTGTCGATGGTGTGGTGGTGAAACCAGCAGAGCAGCACCCCGTTCTCCACGTCGGTGCGTCCTTTCGCGTGCCACGGGATCACGTGGTGCACCTCGCACCAGGCGGCGGGGATGGTGCAGCCAGGTATTACGCAGCCGCCGTCGCGGGCGGCGATCGCCCGGCGCTGCGCGGGGCTGAAGAAGCGTTCCTTCATGCCGAGGTGCAGCACCTGCCCGTCGTCACCGATGACCACCTGCTGGTACCCGCCGCTGCAGAGGCGTTGGTGCACGGTGCGGAGGCTGACCGGGGCGTCGACCCCGTCGATCCACCCGACACCACGGCCGCTTTTCAGGTCGCGGGCGTTCACGTGCACCATCACCACGGGAGCGGCCCCAGCGATAGTGGGTGTTTTCGGGTCGCGGGCGGTTTTTTCGAACACGGCGCGGAGGATGTCGGCGCGTTTCTCCCCACCGGTACGGTCATCCACGGCCGCCGCCTCGGCTCCCGGTACGAGTTCCCCGGCCTCCATCCGCGCCTGCTCGTCGGCGGTAGGGAATGCCGGTGCGTGGGCGGAGAGGAACGTGGCGAACACGCCGTTCATCACCCCGAGAAGGTCGGGGGTCACCCCGCCGCGCAGCGGGTAGAGCCCGTTACGGAGTAGTCCGAACCCGACGGTGCTTGTCGCCGCGTGCTCGTCGTCACTCGGGGCGGTGCCGTCCGGGTCGAGGACCGCCTCCCACTGGTGGGCCTGCGCGCGGATCAGGTCGGCGCTGAACGCGATCCCCGCCCCGGGCAGCCCCGCGGTCTCCGCGGTGACCGCCCCCGTCGCCGAGGCGACGAGAGCCCGTTCGGCCCGGTCCAGGTCGTCCACGGCCACGCGGGAGCCGATCTGCTCCAGCACGGTGACGATGACTTCCGCCGCGTCGATTCCGAGGGCGCCGGAGGCGAGGCCGTCGGCGACCGCCGGGTGCCGCACCGGAACGCTCTGCCCGAGCAACCCACTCGCCGCGCTCGCGGTGCCGGCGATCAAACCACCGAGCCGCATCCGCCGCTTCGCCTCCGCACTGGAAATACGCGTCACACCGGTGATCAGTTCAAATTTGCCGCGGCACCCGTTCTTCCACGCCAACGACTCATGGCCCAAGCCCGCATCCGCGCGGCACGCAACATTCGCCGCCGATCCGACCCGGCCGCCGTCCACCCGACGCCCCACCGCCTCCAACGCCCCCAACACCGACAGCGCCGCCTCGTCGTCAAGGAGCGCAAACTGCACCCCGGCCAGAGCATCCGTGACGAGTTCGTCGGCCTGCGCCAGCAGGGCGACCATCTCAGCTCCGGACTTCACCGTGGTGAACATACAACCATTTTAGCCCGATTAGCACATAAACGCGAGAGTTGCTCAGAATTGTATCTCTAAATTTCGTATTCAAATTCCCCACTCCAGGTGTCAATTCTCTAGGACCACGAGGTTCGCCTCGAGGGCCGTCGCCCTCTTGGGCTCATCACCGACGGCCCTTGTGCAAACGGCGACGGCCCTCTGGTTAGAGGGACAACCCTCGCGCTAACAATGGTGATGGCTGGACGAGATGCCTACTGCGACGAGCTCACCGGGGCCGGCGTCCCCGCAGTGCGCGCCCATTGCTCCTCATCCGGACGCGGGACGCCGGAATGAACCACGGATAGTCAACCACGCCGAACATCTACCTGCGGATATGTCCCGTAGGCGGTTGAATTGGCCGATCCTTTCAGGGACCCGACGCGATCGCCGTCAACCTAAGGAAGGCCGCCCGAAACGGTTCGGGGCGTTCAATCAAAGAGACGCCGGAACACGTTCGTGTCGGCCAAGTCGATCAACTCGTCACCACCGCCGGACATGATCGTGCGGATCGCATAGAGCGTGAAACCTTTCGCTTGCTGTGCTGTGACGGTGGGCGGAATGGCAAGTTCTTGTCGCGACGTCACCACATCGACGAGGGCGGGGCCGTCATGATCGAATGCGGCGCGGAGTGCTCCCTCGAGGTCGTCGGGTTTCTCGACGCGCTGAGCGTGGATGCCCATTGCGGTTGCGACGTCGGCGAAGTTCGGGTTGTCAAGTTCGGTGCCGAAGTTCACGATGCCCGCCGCTTTCATTTCCAACTCGACGAAATTGAG
>Ga0307487_1000163_pt1 | contig 52965 bp, 47 predicted proteins | sample CBIW12metaG_FD_203665 | JGI IMG/M metagenome (GOLD analysis project Ga0307487, IMG submission 203665) | Sea-ice brine microbial communities from Beaufort Sea near Barrow, Alaska, United States - CBIW 1.2 | ecosystem: Environmental > Aquatic > Marine > Coastal | place: USA: Alaska | collected... | reverse complement strand
TTGTAAAACCGCTCGATTTTGAGGCTTTAGAGGTGATTTTTGATCAATTTAAGCAGATTATTACACTGGAAGATGGCGTAAAACACGGCGGATTTGGTTCCGCGATAGCGGAATATGCCACTGAAAGGAACTACAAAGGCGGCATTAAAATTATGGGAATCCCTGACCGTTTTATAGAACACGGCAGCCTTAACCAACTTGAAAAAGAAGCGGAAATAGATTATGAATCTATTAAAAAGGCAGTTGAAAGTAGGCTGGCATCTTATTGAGAAGCTAGATTCACAAATAGGCCGATGCCATTTTTGAAGAAATTTATTTATAAAAATCGTATATTTAAAATCCTAAAAGATATACCATGCTGACCAAAACAATATTGAAAAAGCAGCTTGAGAGCTTTCCCGAAAATTTTTCCATAGATGATTTAATAGAACGGCTCGTGGTCATTGAAAAGATCGAAAAGGCCAATCAACAATCTAAGAATGGAGAGGTTATTTCAGAAGAAAAATTTGAACAAGAAACAGCTTCATGGTTCAAATAAACTGGACTTTTCAAGCTAAAAATGATCTAAAAAACATTGCCGATTACATTTCCAAAGATTCTAAAAAATATGCCAAACTACAAATAGACCGCATTAAAGAGCGTACTCAAATTCTAAAATCACACCAATATTCAGGAAAAAAGGTGGTTGAAATAGACAGTGATCTTATCAGGGAATTAATAGAAGGCAACTACAGAATTATTTACAAAATTGTTACCGAAAATCAAATTGACATTTTAACAATACATCATTCCGCAAGGGATTTCCGCAAGAGAAAATTATTTTAATGCACCTAAAAAATAAACTCCTCCCCTTAGGAAAGGCCGGGAGGGGAACTTATTTAATATCCATCCCTTTTATTTTCTTATAAAAACGAAGCGCCTTACTATCCGTCAACATGGCTATTTCACCACAAATCGCCATAAGTTCGTCGTAAAGTCCGTGATTTTCTTGGCGCTCTGGGGATTCAAACAACTTTATAATCAACTGGTTGTAATGAAGGGTGTCATCATCAATGCTTTTGGTACGCGCATCAAGCAACGTGCTCAATATTTCAAAGCCAGCAATCTCCTTTTCAACGACTTCGCGGCTTTGGTAAATACGCTCTACGCTAATGCCTATAATATCGCTTATTTGCGCCTTAAACTTACTTTTTTCAAGTAGACCCACTTGAAATTTACCAGCAAGCATTTGCTCTTCATACTTCATAAAAACGGTAACGGCCTCTTGGATAAGCGTATTGATGGCGAGCGCGCGCAAATAGCTGAGACGCGCAGCGGTATCATTTAATTTATTATACGTATTACGGTTTATTGCCTGCCCTACGAGTTTTATAAGATATTCCAACGCATATTCTTCAGGAATAAGCCCCAGGTTGATACCATCTTCAAAGTCTATGATCGTGTAGCAGATATCGTCTGCAGCTTCCACTAGAAAAGCAAGCGGATGCCGCGCAAAACCCAAGTTATCACCTGTACCGGTACGGATCATGCCCAGTTCTGAAGCTACTTCCTTAAAAAAACCTTTTTCAGCCTGAAAGAAACCATATTTTTTATCGGCTATGTGCGTTGTGGGCCTGTGGGGAAGCGATTCTTTGGGATATTTTGTAAAAGCGCCCAGCGTGGCGTATGAAAGTCGGATGCCGCCGGAAACCCCTAGTTTGCTTTCGTTGAGGATTCTAAAACCATTTGCGTTGCCCTCAAATTTGATGAGATCCTGATATTCTTTCGCCGTCAGGCTTTCCTTATAACGTATCCCTGCACCATGCTCAAAATAGGCGCCGATCGCCTTCTCACCAGAATGGCCAAAGGGTGGGTTACCTATATCATGTGCCAGCGCAGCAGCAGCCACGATTGCCCCAAAATCACTAAAACGATACCCGTGAACGGAAGCTAAATCTGGATATTTATCCAATACTTTTTGCCCCACCAGCCTGCCCAGCGAGCGTCCCACCACCGAAACTTCAAGACTGTGCGTAAGCCGTGTGTGGACAAAATCGGTTTTGCTGAGCGGGATAACCTGCGTTTTGTCTTGCAAGCTCCTAAAAGCCGAAGAGAATATGATCCTATCATAATCTACTTCAAAGCCCAATCTGGTCTCATCCTGCTCTTTACGGTGGCGTTTTGTGGTATCGCCATAGCGCTTTAACGAAAGTAACTGCTCCCAGTGCATCATAACGGCTGCTTCTATTTGCCGCAAGATACATTTTTTGAAGAACGAACACTTTGTGCAGATTACATATTCCAGGCTTAAAGCAGTTAACATTAGCGTAACGCAATGGTCACTCTAGTTTAATCCCCACATAACATTAGCATTACAGCAGTCCCGTTACTTTGCCCAAACATTATAAAGATAAAAAAAATGAGAAAATTATTTATTTCAGTATTGACATTATCCTTGCTTGGAGGAATAGTGGGCTGCAGCAATAACAATGACGAAGTTATACCCATAACGCCCCCAACTTCTGGTGGTGGTGGCGAAGAGGTAGATTATACTTTATCTGGCCAGATAAATGAAGATAAAACCCTAACCGCAGATGGTATCTGGGAACTCCGGGGAAGAGTGTCTGTTACAGACCGAGCAACCCTTACGATAGAACCGGGAACAATTATAAAGGCACTTCCAGGTACTGGTGCAAATGCCTCTACAATAATTATCGCCCGTGGCTCAAAAATCATGGCTGAAGGAACAGCAGACAACCCAATTATTATGACCTCAGTAGCTGATAACATAGAATTAGGCCAGAAATTTGGAACTAATTTGACTATTTCAGACCGTGCACTTTGGGGAGGACTATTAATCTTAGGTAATGCCAAAGGATCTTTCTCAGGTGATTCCTCAGAAAATCAGATTGAAGGCATACCTGCTGATGATACTAATGGTCTCTATGGCGGAACTGACGACGAAGATAATTCTGGTGTTTTAAACTATATTTCAATACGCCACGGTGGAGCACTTATCGGTGAGGGTAATGAGATTAATGGTCTTACACTTGGTGCAGTAGGTTCTGGAACTTCAATAAGCAATATTGAAGTTGTAGGCAACTTTGACGATGGTATAGAGTTTTTTGGTGGAGCCGTTAATGTCAGCAATGTAATACTCTATGGCGGAGGTGATGACGGACTTGATATTGATCAAGCTTATTCAGGAACAATTACAAACAGTTTGGTGATTCAAGGACTACTTTCTGACCACGGCATGGAGATCGATGGAGGTGAAGGTTCTTATCAGGCTGGTTTTGCTATGAATGGGATTACATTGATAGGAAATATTGATGCGGGAGATGGTTATGCTTCATATGCAGATTTGAGAGATAATGCTCAGGGCACTATCAGTAATGTTTATGCTACGGGATTTAAAGTTGAATCTAATGTAGAGCTTGACAATAATGTAGTTGCTCAAAATTTCATTGACGGTAAAATTGTATTTGAAAACTGGGAAATCAACCTTCCAGAGGGCGTTAATGATGCAAACTCAATTTTTCAAGAAAAAACAGGAGAGGGCGAAAGCACTATTATAACACCTTCTTTTACAGAGCAAGCATCAGCTTGGACAAGTGAAGGAACTTCAGGTGGTGCAGATCTTAGCGTATTTGACTGGACTTTTGCAGCTTCTCAAAATGCTTATTAATTATAATATTCAATAGGAACATTTAGAGTGCACGGTTCTTTAAAAGAACCGTGCACTTTTAATTTTAAATTAATATCTCATGAAAAACCAATTCCTATTTATCATATTTTCTTTGTTGGCATTTCAATATGCCAGTTCCCAGACCGGAGTAATGAACGGAACCATATTGGATGGTGAAGCGAATGATGTCCTACCGTTTGCTAACGTACTCATCAAAGGCACCCAAAAAGGGGGCACTACGGATTTTGAAGGAAAATATAATATCCCAATAGAACCCGGTACCTACACTCTAGAATTTTCATTTATAGGCTACCAAACAAAAGAAATAACAGGTATAATTGTTAAGGACAAACAAACTACAACTACAGATGTGACCTTAAACGCATCAGCAGGCACATTAGATGAAGTCCTTATTACAACATCTGCGAGACAGAATACAGAAGCAGCCGTTCTCAATTATCAGAGAAATTCCGTAAGCCTTGTAGATGGGATTTCTTTAGAAAAAATAAAAAGTACCGGTGCCAGCAACATTGCTTCAGCAGTTAGAAATGTTCCTGGTGTGAGCGTTCAAGGAGGAAAATACGTATACGTTCGTGGACTTGGGGACCGCTACACAAAATCAATCCTCAATGGTATGGATGTCCCAGGTCTTGATCCAGACAGAAATAGCCTTCAATTGGATATTTTCCCATCTCAAATTTTAGAGAATATACTTGTAATAAAATCCTCTACAGCTGATCAACCTGCAGATTTCACGGGAGGAGTCGTAGATATTATAACTAAGGATATACCTTCTAGGGAGCAATATAGTTTTTCCGTTGGGTTAGCATATAATCCTGATTTTCACTTCAATAAAAACTATCTTGTTTCTGAAAACAGCAGTACAGATTTTTTGGGCTTTGACAATGGTTTAAGAAATAATCCTATACCTAACGCGCAGCAAATCCCTTTACCACAGCAAAACGGTGAAGCGTCTAGAATTCTTACTCAGCGTTTTGAAAAGAGACTTGCAGCCCGCAAGGCGGAGAGTTTTATGAACTATAATTTTTCAGCGACAGCAGGAAATCAATACGATATAGGAGATAATAAATTAGGATATCTTGCATCCATATCCTACCGAAATGAAACTACGTACTACGACCAATATATAAATGGTCAAATTTTCCGCAAGGATGAAACTGATAAATCAAATAATGAACTCCTTCTAGATAGAGGGCAGACGGGACAGCTAGGGAACAATAATGTATTGATAAGTGGCTTAGTTGGATTATCTTTTAAGACAGAAAAATCAAAATATAGACTGAATGTTTTACACATCCAAAATGGAGAATCTGAAGCTTCGCAATTTAGACAGGAAAATAAGATCATAAGTTCAAACCTTATTAAAAAAGACAATCTAATTTATACTGAAAGATCTATATCAAATGCTCTACTTACTGGAAAGCATTCTTTGGGTGAAGATAATGATTGGACTATTGAATGGAAAATATCTCCATCGTATGCTAGAGTTTATGATAAGGATTTTAGAGTGACCCCGTTTAGAATAAGTATTGATCCAAATACTAACGAAGAAACATATACCATACAACCAAGTGAATCTGGAGATGCATCACGATTTTTTAGAGATTTAGACGAGAAAAGTGTATCTGGTAAGCTGGATATTACAAAAAATCATAAATTATTCAATCGAGACGCTAAATTTAAATTTGGTGGTGCCTATACCTATAAGAAGCGTGATTTTCAGATTACCCAATTTGCGTTTCCTCTTTTGAATCTTCAATCAGCATCATTTGGAGGCGATCCTGATCAACTACTTTTAGATCAAAATATTTATAATCCAGAAACAGGTAGTGGGGTTTATGTGCGAAGGGATTCTAATGATTCTGACTCCTTCTATTCAAATATTGAAGTAAGTTCAGGTTATGTTTCAGAAGAATTTAAGTTTACTGATTGGTTTAGTGCCATTGCCGGCTTACGTTTTGAAAAATTCGCACTTAACTATACTGGTCAAAATCAGTCTGGAGCAGTACTTGATAATGCTACTGTAATAGATAAGTCTGACTTTTTTCCCTCAGCAAATTTAATATTCGACCTTAATAAGGACGGAAGTAAAAAAATAAGAACATCATTCTCTAGAACTACTGCAAGACCATCATTTAAAGAAGTTTCACTGGCACAGATTTTTGATCCTATAAGCAGTACTTTCTTTATAGGTAACATCAATCTTAAACCTACGTATATTAATAACTTTGATCTGCGTTATGAGCAATACGGTCAAGCTGGTGATTTCTTTGCCGTGAGTGGTTTTTACAAAAGCTTCAACGATCCTATTGAGCTTTCATTTATACGTAGAGCTTACGGCCAGTACACTCCTTTAAATCTTGGTGATGCAAAAGTTTTTGGTGCAGAATTAGAAATCAGAAAAAATCTAGGATTTATTAATGGTTTGCAAAATCTGGATTTCAATGCTAACCTTTCTCTTATAGAATCGCAACAATCTTATAGCGATGATGAGCGAGCTGGTAGGTTAGATAACTTGCGCGAAGGTGAAACCTTAGATGATAATCGCCAGTTACAAGGGCAATCTCCCTATTTACTTAATGTTGGGTTCAATTATACCTTAGAGGATTCGGGCTGGAATGGTGGTTTATTTTATAATTCCCAAGGTAAAACACTACAAATAGTAGGCGCTGGCGATGTAGCCGATGTATTCACATTACCGTTTCACAGCTTAAAATTAAATATTGCAAAAGCATTTGGTAAAGAAAATAATTCTCAAATCTCCTTGAAATTTGAAAATATCTTAGATGATGATATTGAGAGCGTGTATCAATCATTTGGCACAGAAGACAGAATTTATTCCAAGTGGAATCCAGGACAAGAAATCTCACTTAGTTATAGTATAAACTTCTAGTTCTGTTCTTCAAGGTTTTTTAGGTTTATGAATTAATTAAAATCATATCTTGTAGAAGATAACTTCAAATTTTAAAACCCAAACCTATGCTATTTCTTAACCTTACTTTTACAATTATTTAAAGAAGTTTATAAAACATTTTTAAGATTTAAGATTAATTTTAATTGGATTAACAAAAACTCTTAAATCATGAAAAAAATTACCTTAATTATCAGTTTATTTGTACTAAGTTATAGTTTTGCACAATTACCTGCGGGCTATGATGTCAAAGATTTTATTGTAACCTCCACTCCCAATAAAACTTACAATTCAGGAGACAGATTTGACTTTCAGTTTAAAATAAAGGGAAACTATGGTTCTAATGAAATTCGGCTTGAAGTATATGAAGGAAATTATTCTAATCCATCTACCACTTCTAATTCCAATAATTTAGTGTCTTATAGCCGTTGGAATAGGGAAGGTGACAATAACTTAAATTTTCCGAGTTTTATAACTAAAAATTGGTGGTCGGCACTAGGTTCAAATGTAGGTGCTTTCAGAATTTCAGGTGCCTTTACTTTAAAAATCACCTACGTTAAATATATTTCCGGTTCAGGTAATAATTACAACTATTACTCTAAAGTTTTGCATTACACAGTACCCATTAGCGATAGTGATGGAGATGGTGTTTCGGATGGGTATGATGATTGTCCGAACCAACCTGGCCCGGCGTCTAATAGAGGTTGTCCACTACCAGCAGCCAAAGCAGACCTATATATTGATGAAATTGCCAGTAATATTATAGGGGAATGTGGATCTACTTTTCCTTGTAATGAATCATATAAAAATGCTAAAACACACAGGTATTCTTTATACAATCCTGAAGGTAATGACTTAAGTTTAGCTACCGTTGTCTTTAACAAAGGCAATGCCGCTTCAGGGAATAATAAAATTTATTATTATCTTTCACTGGACAATAAGATAGATTCATATGATTTTAAATCAACGATCGTATCGAATTTAGGTCCATTGTCTCCAAATAGGGGTACTACCGTAAATGAGTTGATGTCAATTTACGAATTTAGAAAAAATGGAAATAACCCTTCAGCTTCTAATTATAATCTAATAATAGAGATTAAAGTAGATGATAAAGACAATTCAAATAATACTTTTACTATACCTGTAAGAGTTACTGCTAAATCAAATAGCACCATATCAGCTTCTCCGCAAAATTCAAATACTTCAAATAATACTGAATCATATAAAATAGATATTTATGATTTTTCTGGAACCTTTCTCAAGAGCGTTAAAATGAATGCATCTATGAACGACAAGGAATTAATGAATGGAATGCCTTCAGGGTTATTTATCTTGAAAAACTCAGATGGAACCACCCGTAAAATTGTGAATTAATTTTCTAAAAAATCCAATATCAAAAAAACCCGGCAAATCGCCGGGTTTTTTACGTTTAAAAGCTTGAAATTATACTCCAAATAACCGTTTTCACTTAACAATAACTTTTAGATTCAACTCCCTCAACTGCGCATCATCAATCTTCGCCGGTGCATCGATCATCACATCACGTCCTGCATTATTCTTTGGAAAGGCGATAAAATCACGAATGGTCTCCTGACCGCCCAGAATAGCGACCAATCTATCAAGCCCAAAAGCAATACCGCCATGCGGTGGAGCGCCATACGTAAAGGCATCCATCAGAAAACCGAACTGCGCCTTGGCCTCTTCTTCGGTAAAACCGATATAATCAAACATTTTGGCCTGCGTTTCCCGATCATGAATCCGTATGGAACCGCCGCCTATTTCATTTCCGTTGAGCACGAGATCGTACGCATTTGCTTTTACCGCTGCGGGATCTGTTTTCAGCAATTCCATCTGGCCGGGTTTTGGCGAAGTAAACGGATGGTGCATCGCGTGGTATCTATTGGTTTCCTCATCCCATTCTAAAAGTGGAAAATCCACGACCCATAATGGAGCAAAAACATCCGGTTTGCGCAGGTTTAGGCGTTCTGCCATTTCCATACGTAAAGCGCTGAGTTGTGCGCGCACCTTTCGGCTATCGCCGGAAAGTACACAAAGGAGATCGCCTGGTTTCGCCTCCATTTTTTCGGCCCATTTTGCCAGATCTGCTTCGTCATAAAATTTATCTACCGAAGATTTAAAACTGCCGTCTTCATTATATTTTGCGTAAATCATTCCGAGCGCGCCAACTTGCGGGCGTTTTACCCAGTCAATAAGTTTATCGATCTCTTTTCGCGTATACGATGCCGCGCCGGGAACAGCAATTCCCACAACCAATTCAGCTTGATTAAAAACACTGAAATCTTTGTGCTGCGCAACGTCATTAAGTTCGGCAAATTCCATCCCAAAACGAATGTCGGGCTTATCGTTACCGTATTTACGCATCGCGTCATCATAGGTCATCCGCGGAAATTCTGCTATCTCCACTCCATTTACTTCTTTCAGTAAATGTTTGGTAAGCCCTTCAAAAGCGTTCAGGATATCTTCCTGTTCCACAAAAGCCATTTCACAGTCAATTTGCGTAAATTCCGGTTGTCTGTCTGCCCGCAGATCCTCATCGCGAAAACATTTTACGATCTGAAAATACTTATCCATACCGCCCACCATAAGCAATTGCTTAAAAGTCTGTGGCGATTGTGGCAATGCATAAAACTGACCTTCGTTCATTCGGCTGGGCACGACAAAATCACGCGCTCCCTCAGGGGTAGATTTGATTAAATACGGCGTTTCCACCTCGATAAATCCCTTTTCCGAAAGATAATTGCGCACTGCAATGGTCACTTTATGGCGAAAAATAAGCTTCTCCTTTACCGCATTTCGACGGATGTCAAGATATCTGTATTTCATGCGGATATCTTCGCCTCCATCGGTCTTGTCCTCGATTGTAAACGGCGGTACTTTTGACGCGTTGAGAATAGTAAGTTGTTCCACTAAAATCTCAATATCGCCGGTGGACATATTTGAATTTTTAGATTCCCGCTCAATCACAGAACCCGTAACCTGTATCACAAACTCCCGACCTAAAGTTTTAGCGAGATCCATCATTTCTTTTGGGGTACGTTTCTCGTCAAAAATAAGTTGGGTGATCCCATAACGATCGCGCAGGTCTATCCAGATCATAAAGCCCTTGTCGCGGCTCTTTTGAACCCAGCCTGCGAGCGTAACCGTTTTTCCTATATGTTCTGCCCTAAGGGTGCCATTATCGTGCGTTCTATACATGGTTGCTTTTTTTCAAGCTGCAAATTTAAGAAGATAAGCTGCTATTTGATTTTTCAGGGGGCACAATTTTGATTTTTATCTATTTTAATGGAGATATACAGACCATTTTTAAGCTCAAAAACCTGTTTCTAAATATAAATTGGTTGATTTTTCCTTTCGCCAAGGCGAAATTAAAAGACGAATCAAACCTAGCATCTGAATAATCAGCCTTTTAACCAAAAAATTACAAAAACTTCGCATTTAATGCTACATTAGCAAATAAACCAAAACACAACTTTATGAAAGCGATTTTTACCCCTCTTTTTGCCGTTTTATGCCTCATTAGTGTCATTTCCTGCAAGAGTGACGACGATACCCCTCCAGCGCCCAGCAATGCAGACCTTATCGTAAGCAACTGGAATATGACCTCAAATACCGTAGATGACGGCAATGGAACCGCTAGGGTACAGGGTTTTCCCATCACGGCAGATTTTATCTGGGACGGCAAGGATTATGATTACCAACTTACCTTTAATAAAGATAACAAGGTCGCTGAAAATGGCAGTCTAACCTTGGTGCTCACCTATAGCACGCTTATCGGAACAAAAGAACAAGAAATCCCTCTAAATACAGGAGCCGATGGTAATGTGCTGCTCTCTGGGGCATACAATATTTCCAGCGATCAATTGACTGTGACAAACGATGGCAATACAGTTGTAGCAACCATTGACGAGCTTACCGAGACTACGCTGCGCTTAAGTGTTGACCTAGCCAATGTGTCGCCTCAAATTTTAGGCGCTATGGTAGAAAATATCACAGGAACCAATAAAATTACCTTTACCAAGCAATAAATAGGTTGATTTATTGTCTATTTTATGTTGCTGAACAGACTCTAAATGCGCAAAACAGCTTCCCTCATTTTATTTGTTGCCCTGACATTGTTTTTAATGCAATGCAGGGGTCAGGAAACTACTGACGGGCCGTACATCTATAAATCGGGTTCTTCTGATGGAATAGGCAAATGGTTTATGGGTCGGGAGATTGCACATGTGATGGGCTATCAAGGTATAAACTGGCTGGAGCGTTCTGACCGCGAAGCGGAAGAAAATACTTCTAAGCTGCTTCAGGATATTGCTATTTCTCCAGATGATACTATAGCAGATATAGGTGCGGGATCTGGCTATCATGTCTTCAAAATGGCACCGTTAGCATCAGGTGGACTGGTTTATGCGGTAGATATTCAGGATGAAATGCTGAGCGCGCTGCGCACGAAGAAACAGGAAACGGGCATAAACAACATCAAAGTTGTAAAAGGAGGCGAAAAAAGTGTCAACCTGCCCGAAAATTCGGTGGACAAAGTGCTTATGGTCGATGTCTACCATGAATTTAATTTCCCTGCGGAAATGATTGCTTCCATAAAAAAAGCATTGCGCCCTAACGGTGAGATCTACCTCATAGAATACCGCGGTGAAGACGAGAACATCCCCATAAAACGACTGCACAAAATGACCGAAAAACAAGCAGTAAAAGAAATGAAAGCCGCCGGTATGGAACTCAGGAAAAACATAAACAACTTGCCTTGGCAGCATTGCATGATTTTTGTAAAAAAGTAAGCCTAAAACTAACCTTTATTCCTCACCACAAATGCAAAAAGTGGCAGGAAAATTCTAAATAAATTACGCTTATTTTTTACTTATATTTCAAGGCTCAAAAAAATGATGCCTTATGAAGCAGCTAAACCCTTTACTATTTACCTTTTTATGCGTTTTTTTAGTACTATCATGCGATAACGAACCCATAGATTTTACAGAAAGAGCAGAACCCGAACCCACGCCCGAAGCAGACCTAATCGTGGGCAATTGGGATTTGACAGAAGTACTTTTATCTGACGCCACCGCTTCTTTTAATGTTGGTGGAATCCCAGTTACCGAGCCAGTTACCGGTAGCGGAAGCAACTACGACTTACAACTGATATTTACCGAAGATATGAAGGTAACAGCCACTGGTTCTTACCTTCAAAATGTGAATTTAACATTAGGTCCACAAACTTATGATCAGCAACAGGAAATAAAGGCAAGCGACTTTTTAAATTCGGGAACCTGGTCGCGTACAGCAAGTCAGCTCACGATAGATAATGGTGTCCAAGAGCAAAAAATCACTATTTTAAAGCTTAATGATACGGCGTTGCAACTTCAACTTACAATTACGCAAACGCAAACCATTCAAGATATTCCCGCGACAATTGACGGTACCGTAACGCTAAATTTTTCACGATCTAATTAGAATCGCAGCAAGACTAACTACATGTATTCTGAGCCTCTATTTTAATGAATAGCTGCGTGTTATAGCCAGTTAAAAATCAAAATATCAATAACTCAGGACTCTGATTTAATCGGATGAAAAAAAATTAGTTAGGTTGTTGGAACTACACTAAAATTAATGCGGGAATATGCAAAAATTGGAATGTCAACTAAGAAGCTCCTCCTCGTCGCAGGCAGCTCGCAGGTCGTGATCTCATTTTACCTGCCAGGTATTCCCGTAGTGATCCCATCTGACCTGTAAGGTATTCCCGTGAGGTACGAACGGGTTCCTTGTAGGTCTTATTTAACCTAGATAGCCACCATTAAGACCTACAAGGAGGTTTTTTACCTCGTTCCTCGGAAAAACAACACACTTCGACAAGTTCAGCACACCGCCTTGCAGGTCGTGACTTGATCCTCGGAAAAACAACCTTTTTCGCCGGTAGTCAGACAACTTACAGGTTTTTTTCACTTTTCACTTTTCACTTTTCACTTTTCACTTTTCACTTTTCACTTTTCACTTTTCACTTTTCACTTTTCACTTTTCACTTTTCACTTTTCACTTTTCACTTTTCACTTTTCACTTTTTACTTTTTACTTTTTACTTTTTACTTTTCACTTTCTAAGTTCAACCGGGCTTCTGCCTTCCTATCTGCTTTGGTTTTTTTATTATCCGCATAGCGAACTTTAGCCCTATTGACCAAGTAGAACATTACGGGCACAATTATAAGCGTCAAGAAGGTTGCGAATACGAGGCCAAAAATAACCGTCCAAGCCAGTGGGCCCCAGAAAATTACGTTATCGCCACCTATATAAATACCTGGTTCATAATCTGTAAATAGCCTAAAGAAGTCAATATTTAAACCTACCGCGAGTGGAATTAACCCTAAAACGGTAGTGATCGCCGTCAATAATACCGGACGAAGACGTGATTTTCCACCGGCTACAATTATGGTAAAATACTGCTCACGTGTGAGCAATTCTTCATCTTCAAGCCCCAGTTCTTCTTTTTTACGATCTATGAGTATTTGCGTGTAATCTATAAGTACTATCGCATTGTTCACCACTATTCCTGCAAGCGAAATGATACCCATCATGGTCATGATAATGACAAAGTCCATATCAAATATAATAAGGCCAAGAAACACCCCAACAAGGCTTAAAACCACCGCCATGAGGATAATAATTGGTTTAGACAGTGAGTTGAACTGCGCCACGAGGATGAGCAAGATAGATCCCATTGCGATCCCCAATGCCAAAAGTAGAAAACTCAAGTTTTCGGCCTGCTTCTCCTGTTCGCCGGTAAAGGAATAATTGATTCCTTCGGGCAGGTCATAACCGTTGAGTTCCTGTTTGAGCTGGGTTACAATTTCGGTGGGGTTATAGCCTTGCAACACATTAGAATAAACGGTAATCACGCGTTTTAGATCTTTACGTTTGATCGAACTGAAAGCTGCCGACGATTTTCTGTCCACCAGCGACGCGATGGGCACTTGAACGATCTGCCCTTCATTGTCACGGAAGGTTACCGGCTGGTTGAACAGTACATTTTCATCATAACGGTTATCAGCGTTAAAACGCACGTTGATCTCATAATCATCATCCCCTTCTTTATACGTGGAAATTTCCTCCCCATAGACTGACCGGCGCAGTGTCTGCCCCACCTGACTGGTAGTGATACCCAGCTGGCCGGCTTTCTCCCGGTTTACGGTCACCCCAAGTTCTGCCTTTGATTTATTTACGTCTATTTTAAGTTCTTCAATACCATCTACACCCAGATCTTCAATAAAACCGCGCATTTTTTCAGCGGCTGCGAGCATCTGCTCATAATCTTCCCCTTTCAGTTCAATATTAATGGGATATCCCGTAGGTGGGCCCGCGGCGTCTTTCTCAACAATTACCGATGCCCCCGGAAAACCTTTTACGGCCTCCCGTACTTCAGAGAGCACCTGACTGCTTTTTACCCCGCGGCGCAGTTTAAAATCACGCATAGAGAGCGTTACCTTACCCTTCTGGGGCATTTCATTGCTCTGGCCACCATCAGTCTGCGGGTTGCCAGCGCCCTGCCCTACCTGGCTAATGGCACTTTCCACCATATAATTATAGCCGTCCTCAACTTCATATTTCTTGATCACGTCTACGATGCGCTGTTCGATTTTTTCGGTAAGCGCGTTTGTTTTTTCGATTGCGGTACCTTCGGGATATTCTATGTAGGTAATGATCTGGTTGGGTTCATTTTCTGGAAAGAACAACACTTTGGGCTGTACAATGCCAATAAGTATAAAGGAAAATACCAGCATGATCAATGTCCCAAAAAAGAATACATACGCTTTTCTTCCGCGGAGCGCATATTTTAAAAAACGCCCATAGAATTCCTCGAGTTTTTTCAAGGATTTAAACTGAAAGTAGCGCACCGCCCCGGCAAGAAAATATTTATAGCACCAGAGCAGAATGGCAAACAGCAACAATAAATTGCCCAACCCTCTAAAACCGGCAATATCAAGCACAAAACCGGCTATTAGCATGATAATTCCCACCCCGGCCAGAAGGAGACTGTTGCGAATCAATTTTTTCTTTGAAAGTTCCTCCTCTTCGGTCTTCATAAACTGAGAGGTAAGCATCGAGTTGATAATGAGCGCCACAAAAAGCGATGAACTGAGCACCACCGAAAGTGTAATGGGGAAATAGACCATAAACTTACCTATCGTCCCAGGCCAAAGCCCCAACGGAAAAAACGCAGCAAGGGTCGTAGCTGTTGAAGCAATGATGGGCCAGGCGATCTCACCCATGCCCTGCTTGGCCGCTTTTAGCCTCGGCATGCCCTGATCCATCAGTGAATACACATTTTCTACCACCACGATCCCATTGTCAACGAGCATCCCCAAGCCCATGACCAGGCCAAAAAGCACCATGGTATTTAAGGTTATTCCAAAAGCGGAAAGTATGGTGAGCGACATAAACATGGAAAGCGGAATGGCAAAACCCACAAACAGCGCGTTGCGGAAGCCCAGGAAGAACATGAGCACCACCACAACGAGAATAACCCCAAAGATGATATTATTGACCAGATCATCCACCTGATTTGCCGTTTTGATGCTCTGGTCATTGGTCAAGGAAATGTGCAGCGATTCTGGATAGTAATTGTCCTTTTCCTGCGCCACGATCTCCTTGATCTGCTCTACCGCCTCGATCATATTTTTACCGGCACGTTTTTTAACATCGAGCATGACCACGGGTTTGCCGTATTCTCGCGCAAATGTAGTGGCATCTTTTTCCCTGAAGTTTATGGTCGCGATATCCTTGAGAAAAATATTGCCGCCGTCGCGTTTTACGACCACGTTGCGCAGCTCTTTGGGATTGTCTATCTCGCCAAGTACGCGTATATTTTTACGTTGGCCATTTACGATTACATTTCCTGCGGAAATGGTATTGTTTTCTGCCCGAACGGCGTTTACAATATTGTCAAAACTTACCTTTGAAGCGGTCATTTTATATACATCTACAGCGATCTCCACCTCCATATCTTCCGCCCCGCGGATGGTGGCCTCCTTGATCTGCGGGAGCAATTCTATTTTTTCCTGCAAGTGCTCGGCATAATCCTTTAACTCCTGTACTTGAAAATCCCCGGTAAAGTTGATATTGAGAATTGGCATTTCCTCAGAAATATTTAGGTCAAAAATATTCGGCTCCACCTTTGCTCCATTATCGAGTGTGGGCCAAGTGGTTTCTGCCTTGACCTGATCAACTTTGTCCTTGACTTTTGTTTTGGCGACGTCTACATCAACGTCTTCCTCAAACTCAACGATGATCATGGAATAATCCTGCAAGGTGGTAGAGGAAATCTCCTTGACCCCGCCTATATCATTAAACTCTTCTTCTAGCGGCTCGGTAATAAACTTCTCAACATCCTCGGCCGCGTTCCCTGGATTTATGGAACTCACATAAATCTTGGTCTCTATAACTTCAGGAAAAGATTCCCGGGGCATGGAGTAATAGGACACGATGCCACTTAACAGAATGATTGCCGTAATGACATATACGGTCATCTTGTTGTCTATCGCCCATGAGGAAATACCGAATTCTTTGTAGGTGTTTTTAGCCATCTTCTCTTAATTCTTGTTCTGGTTTGCCGCTTTTATGGCTACTTGCTGCCCATCTCGCAACGCGCGTGCGCCGTCTAAAATAATGGACTGGCCTGCATCTAGCCCACTGGTAATCTCCACCTGATCATTATAACTATAACCCTGACCAAGCTCTACCTGCTTTGCGATACCTGTACTGTCTGTTTTAGGTTCATAAACGTAGGCGATACCTTTGCCCTCCGCATTTTGCTGTATGATGTTTGCTGGTATGGTAACTGCATTTTCTGCGGAATAATCATTGATTTTAACAGTGGCGATGAGGTTAGGCTTTACCACCTTATCTGGATTGGGGATTGTTACTTTTACATCAAAAGTCCTGTTATCTGGACTTATAAAGTTACCAACCTGCCGTATTTTACCTGCGTAATCCTTACCTAGTGAACCTAATTCTACAATTACCTCTGTACCTTCTTGTACCTTTCCTAAAAAAGCTTCTGGCACTGCCGCATTCACATACATATCATCAAGGTTTACCAGTCTTAGTATCCTCGTTTGCCCTGGACTCACTACCTCACCCTGATCTGCAATAATATCATCTACCACGCCCGAAAATGGTGCCATAATGATGGTTTTACCTATCTGCGTGCTCAATTGATCTGTTGCGGCTTGCGTTGCTTCATAATTGGTTTTAGCCTCCAAGAAACTCATTTCTGAGCCAATTTTTTGATCCCAGAGCCGTTTTTGACGCTCATAGGTCGTTTTTGCCAATGTGGCCTGGGATTTTTGGCGCGCCAACTCACTGCTTAGTCCGCCGTCATCTATTCTGGCCAGGCGCTGTCCCTTGCGTACCCGTTCTCCGTCTTTGACATAAATTTGGGTCAAAATGCCCGAAAATTCAGGATAAATGATGATATTTTGATCGGTCTGTACATTGCCCTGTACTTCTATATAATGCTTGAACAAGGTGTCTTTTAACACTGAAACGCTTACCAGTGTACTGCGCTTTACGGGATCTTTTTTGGCAATTGCCGCGTTGAGACGGTCCAGCTTTTGCTTGAGTTCACTTTGTTGTACGGCAAGTTCATTCTCCTTTGCTTTGAGCTGGGCTAAATTCCCATCATCGATGACAGCATCTACCGAGTCGGATTTTCCGCCGCAGGCGATGAGCATACTTCCTATGAACAGTATTTTTAAGAATTGTTTCATAACAAATTCAGGGTTTAGTTTTTGGGATTTTCGGGTTGGGATTTTCGGGTATCCAGTTCTTTTTCAAGGGCCGCTTTATTGGTGATCACCTCAAGCATGGCCTGCAAATAATTTTGCTGCGATTGAAAAAGCTGCTGCTGCGCCTCGCTGAGTTCAAAACTAGTGGCGATGCCCTCAAAAAATTTGGTCTGATTTTTCTTCTCGATACGCTGCGCGAGATCAAGGTTTTTTTGCTGTGTGGTAAAGTTATCTAGGCTAAATTGATAATCATTGCGTGCCGAGGCGATATCAAGTTTTACCTGGTTGCTCATTTCTTCAAGATCTACCAAGCGTTGTTTGTAAGCCAGTTCCTTTTGCGCGGTGCGCGCACTTCGCAGACCACTGCTAAAAATGGGCACATTGAGCGAAAAACCAAGAATGGACTGGTCAAAATATCTCTGATCACCATTAAGAAAGGTGAAATTATTGCCGTTTGCCTGTGCGCCATAATTAACAAAGGCGGTGAGTGTGGGGAGCGCTTTGCTTTTCTCGAGTTTAACTTCTACCTCAGCAAGGTTTGCTTGATCCTGGGCGATGCGGTAATCTATATTTTCTTCAATTGCGATCTCCTTGTTCAGCAATTGCAAATCGTAGTACGTTGTGGCAAGAACTTTCAGATCATCAGTGACCGCAATTTTATTCTCTAAGGGAAGACCTATGCTCAACTTCAGCATATCGTAAGCGATCGCGAGTTGGCGTACCGTATTGTTAAGGTCTGTTTCTAGCCCCAGATACGTGATTTTAAGCTGCTCTACATCTTCTTCTTCGGTCATGCCGTTCTCAAAGATTTTCTCGGTATCGCTCAGGTTTTTCTTTACCGTTTTAAGATTGTCCCGCAAAATCATCAGGCTTTCTTCAGCAAGAAGCACATTAGCATAAGCAGAAGTAATGCCTTCTTTGATCTCTAAATCGGTCTTTACCTTTGCGTTTTCCGAAATTTGGAGCAATGTTCTCGCTGACTGTATGCCCACAAAATAGGAACCGTCAAAAATAAGCTGGTTCCACGTAGCATTTGCGACTACATTTTGTTTGGGACTGAACTGAACGGGAACAAATTCCCCGGCAGGAGCATTGCTATCAAAAAACTGAGCCGGAATGAAAGAAACCTGTTGAATAAGCTGATTCTGGTAGCTTACCTCAGCACCTATCTGCGGCAATCCCTGGGCAATTATCTCCCATTTTTGCTTTAGTGTAATAGCAATATCCGTGGTCGCATTGCGCGCCGAATAGTTGTTTTTCAAACCATATACAATAGCTTCTTGCAAACTGAAACGGTAAGTTTGCGGCACTATGCTATCTTGAGCTAAAGTGCTTCTGCAGATGCAAAAACCTATAATTACAAGGAAAAAGTATCTCATAGATCTTGATTAACGTTTATTAATTGAAGTAAAATCTCCCTCCCCTTTGAAGTTACGATCCCGCGAAGGTGATATTCTAAATATTGCTCATGAAGTGCTGCCGGAGGAAATTCTGTAGCCGAAAAAATAGAAACATCCTTAAGACCGGTTATCCCTATAAAATAGATACGAGAAATAAAATCGACCTCCAGATTTTTCCGAAAAAGCCCCTGCTCTATTCCTCGCGTTAAATTAACACAGACACAGCTTTGCATATTACTGAATTGCTTTAAGTGGATCTCCTTGTAAATTTTAGGATAATATTTTTGTAATTGTTGTACCGCCGACGATTTTTCACCCTTCAGATGTTGTAAAACATACTTTTTAATATCATAAAGCTCCTCAATGGGATTTTTATTTTGTTTGATAATTGCATTCACTCCCTCAAAAATCTGGTTGAGAAGGTAAAAGCTCACCTCCTGTACCAGTTCGGTTTTATGATCGTAATGCTCATAAATCGTCTTTTTTGATATTCCCATTTCATGGGCAATATCATCCATGGTGACACCTTTAAAACCGAGGTTTAAAAAAAGATTTGCTGCCGTACTTAAAATATCATCTTTCATCTAGCGGCAAATGTACATTAGGAAACTTTAAAAACTATAATAGTTTCCGCAGTATTTTTTAAATTTAACATTTGGCCCTTTTATATTAATCCAACTATTAATAAAAAGTAGCGGGCTAGCCCGAATGAAGGCAGTATCTAAGCTTAATACTTTATTTTTACCGAAAATTATTTCATGCGTTCCATCGACCAGTATACAGATCTTTTTACCCAGTACTTGAATAAGCGGATTGTTGCTCAAGAGCCCCTTAATCTGTATGAACCCATACAGTATATTCTACAAATAGGCGGTAAACGTTTACGCCCGGTACTTACCCTGCTCGCAGCAGAACTTTTTGAAACTTCATATTCCAAAGCGCTAGACGCCGCACTGGCGGTAGAGGTTTTTCACAATTTCTCGCTTGTGCATGATGATATTATGGATGCGGCACCACTGCGCCGTGGCGAAGAAACGGTGCATGAAAAATGGGATGTTAACACTGGTATACTCTCTGGCGATGCAATGCTCATAAATGCCTACCAGCTCTTTGAAAATTATGAGGGTGAAACCTTTAGGGAACTGGCAAAATTATTTACCCAGACCGCCATTAGAGTTTGCGAAGGCCAGCAGTATGATGTTGATTTTCAAACCCGCGATGATGTCACCCTTGCGGAATATCTAAAAATGATTGAATTTAAAACGGCGGTTCTCGTTGGCGCTTCGTTAAAAATGGGCGCCATTGTGGCCGGTGCGCCTTTGGGCTGTTGCGAGAATATCTACGCCTTTGGCCGTGATCTTGGAATCGCTTTTCAATTGCAGGATGATTTTCTGGACGCCTTTGGTGATCCCAAAAGTTTCGGAAAACAAGTAGGTGGCGATATTATAGAGAACAAGAAAACCTTTTTATACCTTACAGCCATTGCTCAACTAGAACCTGGCATGTCGCAACAGCTTCGTCACCTTTTTAGTATAGATCCAAAAGATCCTGCGGAAAAAATAAATACTGTAAAACAACTTTTTGTAGATTCTGGCGCAGCGGAGGCCACACAAAAGCAAATTGCATTGTACACACAGCATGCTTTTGAAAAACTGGAGAAAATAGAAGTCTCCGACGAAAAAAAGCAGGTTTTACGCGATCTCGGAAAAAGCCTGATAAACCGTAAAATATAGCCTTTAACAAAATATCTTGTCCTCAAACCTCGTAATACAATCTATTCTTCAAGAAGCTAAAGATCAGGGCCATTTTAATGGACTTATAAAGCAGTTACATAAAGATTTTTTGCGTGCTGGATTGGAGGCAGATTAAGATCTGGGAACAACCATAAATTCGGTGAGCCGCAATATCTTGGCCACAATTTATGCGCTTATAATTTCAGATTTTGAACGTTATCTCAATTTGCTCTATGTTATAGATATTGACGAGAACGTGGTCAAGGCCATGCCCGTACAACGTGTAGATGAACTTGCACATAACATCAGTGTGCTGATATTGCAAAGAGAATTAAAAAAGGTAACCCTAAAGAATGGACCTTAAAAAAGGTTTTAAAACATCAACGTATTGGTACGGTTTTCAGCCTTATACAGCACATTATTAAAGAACTCAGTCACTGAACCAGTACGAATTTAAACAGCGTTGTATTGTAAAGATCCTTCTTTGTATCGCTAAAATTAAGTCTTTTGGCTCAGCCTTAAAATAGGACTAAATTTATAAAAAGCTCGCGGCTCATACTGTAACAGAAATATCCACTTTCAAAATTCGGCTGAAACATTGCCCCTTAAAAAACTGGTCCATAAATCAAACTTTGCCATCTGTTCGCTCATTGTACTGTCAAATAAAAATACTATCACAAATTTTCAACTTTTAAAAATCATATAACTGTTTTTCACACCCTTAGCACTCCAATTTTAATCTTAAAATAATGCGTTAAACTATGAAAATCGATAGCTTTTTATCGTTAAATAAACGTTAACAAAAACTATAAAAAAGCACATTCCCAAACGCTTTACCTACTAAAAATTGTATTTTTGCAACATATTTGCCCAAAAATTTGAAAGATTCAATACCACATAATGGATAGATTTTCGTTTCTTAACGCTGCACAGCCAGCATATTTCGCAGAATTATACGATCAGTACCTCAAACATCCAGATAGTGTAGAGCCTAGTTGGAGAGCCTTTTTTCAAGGTTTTGATTTTGGCGCTCAAGAGAGTGAAACACTTGCTGATGTTGCCGATGCCCCGCACCTGCAAAATGGTCAGGCCAGCGACGTAGCGATTCCTAATAATCTGGAAAAAGAATTTCAGGTCGTTCGCCTTATAGACGGCTATCGCACACGAGGCCATTTGTTTACAAAAACAAACCCGGTACGGGAGCGCCGCAAATATACCCCTACTTTGGCCATAGAAAATTTTGGCCTTGAACAAGGGGATTTAAGTACCCAATTTTCCGCAGGGCAGATTCTGGGCATTGGCAATTCCACGCTCAAGGAAATCATTGATCATCTGGAAAAGATCTATTGCGATGCCATAGGTATAGAATATATGTACATCCGGAAGCCAGAGGAGATCGAATGGATACAGAACAAACTCAATAAAAACGATAACCACACCGATTTTTCTGCGGAAACCAAAAAACACATCCTTAAAAAATTAAATGAGGCCCTTTCTTTTGAAACCTTTTTGCACACCAAATATGTAGGGCAGAAACGTTTTTCACTAGAGGGCGGTGAGAGCTTTATCCCCGCCGTAGATGCCATTATCGAGGAAGCTGCCGAGCGTGGTGTACAGGAATTTGTAATGGGTATGGCACACCGGGGCCGCCTTAATACCCTGACCAATATCTTTGGCAAGAACGCGAAGGATATTTTCAGCGAATTTGATGGTAAGGATTACGATCAGGAAATATTTGACGGTGATGTAAAATATCACCTCGGCTGGACTTCAAAACGGAAAAGCAAAAACGGTAAGGAAATCAATATCAATATCGCGCCAAACCCTTCTCATCTAGAGACCGTGGGCGCTGTTGTAGAAGGTATCACCAGGGCCAAACAGGACAGGCACCATATTGAAAAGCCAAATAACGTTCTGCCCATAATCGTGCATGGCGACGCTGCCATTGCCGCACAGGGTATTGTTTATGAAGTAATACAAATGGCGCAGCTGGATGGGTACACCACAAAGGGAACCATACACATTGTCATTAATAACCAGATAGGTTTTACGACCAATTATCTGGATGCACGTTCTTCAACGTACTGTACAGATGTGGCCAAAACTACCTTATCGCCCATTCTGCACGTGAATGCGGATGATGCCGAGGCCGTGGTGCACGCTGCCATTTTTGCGCTTGATTTCCGAATGGAATTTGGTCGAGACGTTTTTATCGATTTGTTGGGCTACCGTAAATACGGGCACAATGAAGGCGACGAGCCCAGGTTTACCCAACCCAAGTTATATAAAGCAATCGCAAAACATGATAACCCTAGGGATATTTACGCTAAAAAATTAATAGCGGAAGGCATTATTGACGACAGTTATGTAGCCAAACTCGAAGATGAATATAAAGAAGGTCTAGAAGAAAAACTGGAAAAATCAAAAGAGGAAGAAACCACGCATATCACCGCCATTATGCAAGATGAGTGGGAAGGCTTTGAACCGGCCACAGAGGAGCAGATGATGACTGCGGTAGATACGACTTTTGATCAGGAGGCACTTGGCGAAATTGCTAAGGTAATCACCCATCTCCCCGATGATAAAAAATTCATGCGCAAAATTTCAAAATTGGTTGAAATGCGCAAGAAAATGTACTTTGAGGATAATAAAATAGACTGGGGCCTAGCTGAATTATTAGCCTATGGCAGCTTGCTAAAAGAGGGTTATGACGTACGAATGACTGGTCAAGATAGTGAGCGCGGTACGTTCTCACATCGCCATGCAGTCATTAAAGTAGAAGAAAGCGAAGAAGAGATCGTACTACTCAATAATATCAAGGACGACCAGGGCCATTTTTATATTTTCAACTCCCTGTTATCTGAATATGGTGTGGTAGGTTTTGATTACGGTTATGCTATGGCGAGTCCAAACACTTTGCCCATTTGGGAAGCGCAGTTTGGCGACTTTAGCAATGGTGCACAGATTATAATTGACCAATATCTTTCTGCCGCAGAAGATAAATGGAAGTTACAGAATGGCCTGGTATTGTTGTTGCCCCACGGTTATGAAGGTCAAGGTGCAGAACACTCTTCAGCACGTATGGAACGCTATCTGCAAATGTGTGCCGTAGATAACATGTATGTTGCAGATTGTACGACGCCGGCCAATTTTTACCATTTATTGCGCAGGCAGATGAAGACCAACTTCAGAAAGCCTCTTATTGTTTTTACTCCAAAAAGTCTGTTGCGCCATGCGAAAGTGATTTCGACTAAAGAAGAACTAGCCGAAGGAAGTTTCCAGATGACCATAGATGATGGCAATGCAGAACCGAAAAATGTAAAATCATTGGTTTTTGTCACCGGTAAATTTTACTATGATTTACTTGATAAGCGCGAAGAACTAGGTCGCGATAATGTGGCTCTTGTACGGGTGGAGCAGCTATTTCCTATCCCCAAAAAGGAAATCCGCGCAGCGATCAAAAAATATGAGAATGCTGAGGATATTGTGTGGGCTCAGGAAGAACCGCGTAATATGGGAGCCTACAGCCACTTATTGATGCACCTTCCAGAAGCACGTAACTTTAGGATTTGCAGCAGAAAATTTTATGGCGCACCCGCAGCAGGTAGCTCGGCCCGTTATAAAAGAAGACATCAGCGGGTACTTGAAGATGTATTTTCCTCAGGATCCAAATAAAAGACCTGAAAATAGGTCGAAATGGCCTAAAATTGATAATAACAACTAAAAAAGCAAAGGTGATTTTTGGCCTTTGCACAATCAAAAATAATACAGATAATTATGGCTTTAGAAATGAAAGTCCCCTCCCCGGGAGAATCCATCACCGAAGTTGAAATCGCACAGTGGCTTGTTGAAGATGGTGATTATGTAGAAAAAGACCAACCCATAGCAGAGGTTGATAGTGATAAAGCAACCCTCGAACTTCCTGCGGAAGCAAGCGGAATTATTACGCTAAAAGCGGAAGTAGGCGATGCCGTAGCCGTTGGGGAAGTGGTCTGCATCATTGATACCGACGCAGAAAAGCCAGGCGGTGACCCTGATAAAAAAGAGGCAAAGGAGAAAGAAACATCTGGAGAGAAAGATAGCGGGGATGATGCAGAAAAAGAACTGAAATCTAAAGATTTAGATAAGGAAGATACAGACGAAAAGGCAGAAGCCAAAACGCAAGAATCTTCGAAGCCCAGTACTCCAGATCAAGCTCAGAATAAAAAAAGCTATGCGAGCGGTACTCCTTCCCCAGCGGCGAGAAAAACCTTAGATGAAAAAGAGATTGACAGTAAAAATGTAAAGGGTACAGGTCGTGATGGTCGAATCACCAAAGAAGATGCCGTGCAGGCAAAACCCTCTATGGGAACAGCAGGCACAGGAAGCCGAGGTGAAAGTAGATCAAAACTATCTATGTTGCGCCGCAAAGTGGCCGAGCGTTTAGTTGCTGTAAAAAATGAAACTGCGATGCTTACCACTTTCAATGAGGTGGATATGCAGGCCATTTATGATTTAAGAAGTAAATACAAAGAAGATTTCAAGGAAAAACATGGCGTTAGTCTTGGCTTTATGTCCTTTTTTACCAAAGCTGTAGTGCGCGCGCTTGATCAATACCCCTCCGTTAATTCCATGATAGATGGCAAGGAGATGATCACCTTTGACTATAAAGATATTTCTATTGCGGTTTCTGGGCCAAAAGGTTTGATGGTTCCAGTAATACGGAATGCTGAGCACTTAGGTTTCCGAGGTATCGAGCAAGAAGTAAAACGTCTTGCCCTACGTGCCCGTGATGGGGAAATAACCGTAGATGAAATGACCGGAGGTACGTTTACCATTACCAATGGCGGCGTTTTTGGAAGTATGCTTTCTACGCCTATAATCAATCCACCACAAAGTGCGATCTTGGGCATGCACAATATTGTAGATCGCCCCATTGTTCGTGATGGCGGTATAGTAGTGGCTCCTATAATGTTTGTGGCCGTTTCTTATGATCACCGGATTATTGATGGGAAAGAATCCGTTGGCTTTTTGGTAGCGATCAAAGAAGCCCTGGAAAATCCCGAAGAATTATTGATGGATAACAATGTATTAAAGGCATTGGAAATGTAGATTCCCTTAAAAGGGGATGTATTTGCGGAATGCCCAGACCTCACAGGTTTTTAAAACCTGTGAGGTCTTTTTTCTTTATAATTTTCCATAGCAAATGGCGGGTAAAACAATATTTCCCAGTAAATACTTACTTTTGCATTTCAGGCTAAAAAAAACCAACATGAAAGCATATATATTCCCAGGTCAGGGCGCACAGTTTACAGGAATGGGCAAAGACGTTTATGAATCGTCGCAGGAAGCCAAAAAGCTATTTGAAAAAGCCAACGAGATTTTAGGTTTTGACATTACCAAAATCATGTTTGAAGGCACTGCCGATGAACTAAAAGAAACCAAAGTTACCCAACCGGCAATTTTTATACATTCGGTGGCGCTATTTAAAAGTCTGACCGATGCACGTCCAGATATGGTTGCTGGTCATTCCCTTGGAGAATTTTCTGCACTTGTCGCTAACGGATCTTTAACGTATGAAGCCGGACTCAAACTAGTAGCGCATCGTGCGCAAGCTATGCAAAAGGCCTGCGAGAAAACACCTTCTACCATGGCGGCCGTGCTGGGCCTTGATGATGCAACGGTAGAAGCCATTTGTGCAGATGTAGATGGCATCGTGGTTGCGGCCAACTATAATTGCCCCGGTCAGTTAATTATTTCCGGAGAGACCAAGGCGGTGCAAGAAGCTTGTGAACGCCTTAAAGAAAGAGGTGCCAAACGGGCGATGATCCTTGCCGTGGGTGGCGCATTTCACTCACCGCTTATGGAACCAGCGCGTGAAGAACTCGCTGCAGCTATAGAAAATACTTCGTTTGAAAAACCCAAATGCCCTATTTATCAAAATGTAAGCACTTTTGCGGTTAAAAAACCAGAGGAAATCAAAGAAAACCTGCTTTTTCAGCTCACTTCACCAGTAAAATGGACGCAAAGTGTTCAAAAAATGATTGAAAATGGCGCTACTGAATTTATAGAAGTCGGTCCAGGAAAAGTGCTTCAAGGCCTTGTAAAAAAAATAGACCGCACTATGGAAACTAAGAGTGCGACTTTAGTTTAAGATCAAATTAATCCATAAAAAAAACTGCCTGAAAGCACAAGATTTCAGGCAGTTTTTAATTATTAATGGACAAAATCTAGTTATTGTCGTCAGTTGCGTCTTCAATGGCATCGCCAGTATCATCAGCAGCATCTTCAATAGCATCGCCAGTGTCATCAGCAGCATTTTCGATTTTATCTCCTGCATCTTCCATAGTATCTTCCGTTTTGTCAGCTTGAGTTTCACGACAAGAAGTAACCGATACAACAAGCATAAGTGCAAAAGCACTGTACATTAATTTTCTCATGATAAGTTATTTTATAATTAGTGTTTAAGGCGGTAAATGTATAGAATTTAACAAATACAAATGACGCCTATAATGAATAATTTAACTAAAATCAGCAAAAAAAATAATTAGCCCATGTTCGCGCCATTTTACAATTACAAAACACTGTTATTCAGTGATATAAACCTATTTTCTAATAATTAAAATAGGAGTTCAACAAATTTAACCTGGAGATTTTTCATTGAGATATTTCCAATATCTTTTCGGTACGTGTCGTGTGTGTAATTTTAAATTTATACGGGATTTTATGGTCGTGCTTTTAAAGTAATTCTGCCAGAGGGCGCTATAATCTGCCTCGGTTTCGGTAAATATTGCCCTATCGGGAGCATTTTCAGCAAAATCCATTTGTATTGGTGTTACTTTAGTCAGATCATAATACAGGCCGTAAGATCGTTTTACATCATAAATAATCCATTGTTGATCGGCATATCTGTTCTTAAAGTGCGTTGCTATTAGCGGTAGCACATTAAAATCGGGCTCCACATGTGCAAAATAAATGCTGTCTTTTGTAAGCTGAAAACGTATAAACGCCTCCATGCGATGCTTTTCCCTTCCCACCATTTTCCTTACCTGTGCGGTGCGTAACAGTTGTGGATGACCATAATCTGTAACTCGGGAAGTTGCCAACACATATTGAATGGTTTTCAACAAAACCAGTTCATTGCCTTCTATCTCACTCAAAAAAGACCAATACACTTCATGCCGGAATTTTTTGAACTTTTCAAGCCCTTTCCAAACGCGTTCTGCCTTCTTAATATTAGTGATCACCTCAATTCCTTCCGCAAATAAACCCGCTTGAAAATAAGCTTCAGGGGTGATACTAACTACATTGAGCCGCTCCTCATAAATTGTGAAGACCGCGGTGAGAAAGCCGTCAAAACTTCCGTCATAAATGAGTTGGTGACGCATATTTTTTTTTTAAAATAACCGCATTTGCTGGTTGTACATTTTCTGATATTTACTTTGTGACCCCTGTAAGATCATGCTTTTGATACGCTCTGGAGCGAGATCGTTAAAACGCCAATCGCGTGTATCGCAAACGATGAAATATTTGGCACGATTAAGCGCGACGCCTATCGCTTTCAGATGATCGAGCGACAGTTTACGATAGCGCCGTGCATTTATAATTTTATTAACAGATTTCATACCCATCCCAGGAATGCGCGCCAGCATGCGCGTATCTGCAGTGTTAATGTTAATGGGGAATTCGTGCATATTACGAAGCGCCCAACCCAGTTTTGGGTCTATGTCCATATCCAGATTGGGATGGTCGTTATTGAGAAGTTCCCGCACATCAAAACCATAAAACCGAAGTAACCAATCCGTTTGATATAACCTGTTTTCTCTTAAAATAGGCACCTCAGATCCCAGCGCAGGCAGGCGATCATCTTGAATCACCGGCACATAACCCGAATAATAGACTCTTTTCATCTGGTACTTCGCGTAATAATGAACAGCGGAATACATGATATCCTTATCACTCTCCCCAGTAGCGCCCACAATCATTTGCGTGCTTTGACCAGCCGACGCATATTTTGGTGTGGATTTGATGATTTTTTTTTCCTCTTTATATTTTATGATTTCATTTTTGACTTTTTCCATCGGTTTTATAAAGTCTTTGTGGTCTTTTTCGGGAGCGAGCAACTTAAGGCCAGAAATGGTAGGGATTTCAATATTTATAGAAAGTCGGTCTGCATACAGCCCCGCCTCGCGCATAAGTTCATCGCTCGCCCCGGGAATAGACTTAAGATGAATATAACCATTAAAATTTTCTTCCAAACGCAGTTTTTTGGCAACAGAAATCAGCCGTTCCATAGTATAATCAGGCGTGTGAAAAATACCACTGCTCAGAAAAAGCCCCTCTATATAATTACGACGGTAAAAATTTATGGTAAGATCTACCACTTCTTGTATTTTAAAAGCGGCCCGTTTTATATCGTTGCTGTTACGGCTTACGCAATATGCACAGTCAAAAATACAGTGATTGGTCAGCAGGATTTTTAAAAGTGAAATGCACCGGCCATCTTCGCTATAACTATGACAAATACCCATACCGCTGCTGTCGCCCAGACCTTTGTTTGTATTTTTGCGCGTGCTGCCACTACTTGAACAGGACACGTCATATTTTGCTGCGTCAGCGAGAATAGTCAGTTTTTCTTTGATGCGTTCAAAATTCATAGAACTATATTTATTGCCGTTTTATTGCTGTAAATCGCTGATTTACGGCTCATATTGACCAATTTTTAAAAGTTGCATTACTAAGCAGCGATATTCCAAAAATAAGGCAATTTTCCTATTTTACGGATTTTTTCCGAAGATTTATTAGGATTTTTTCCAGATTATAGTATATTTACGATATGGGAATTAACGATGTTACAGGCGATGTACGCCGATTTAAGCAGATACGGGAGGATCAACAGCTCACTCAGACCGAGTTTGCCGAGGCACTGGGCATTAAAAACTCCACTGCAGATATAGAACGCGGTCGCACTAAACTTTCTGGCCAAGTTGTAACCGAACTGTTACGTATATATAATGTAAATCCGTTATGGCTGTATGGTTTCAGCAATCAGAAAAGCCTCAACGCAGGCAAGGGAGATGTGAGTCCGAAAGTGGTTATTGTCGACAAACTGGATAATGAAAACCTAGTGCTCGTAAACCAGAAAGCGGCAGCTGGTTACCCGCATAACGTACAGGATGTGGAATGGTACCAGCAGCTTCCGGCTTTTGATTTGCCCCTTCCGCAGTATAGAAATGCTACCTACCGCGGTTTTCAGATTGAGGGTGACAGTATGCTTCCCAATTTCCAGCAGGAAGATTGGGTGCTGGCCAAGGCCACTGCAAGCATGAATGAAGCCAGCAACAATAAAATTTATGTGATTGTACTACCGGATTCCGTTCTGGTAAAAAAACTGCAGAAACTACCAGACCCATCTAAAATCTTACTCATTTCGTTAAATCAGGAATACGTTCCTTTTGAAGTAAATGTGAGCGATATTCAGGAATTGTGGCAGGTAAACAGTAAACTCACCTTTAATTTAGAAGCGCCTTCTGAAAGTAACTTGCTTCGCGAGCTTCACCGTAGCATGGAAGAATTAAAGAATCAGGTTAGCAATATCAAAGCGTAAAAAAACCTCTTTTATTGAATAAAAGAGGTTTTCTGAAATTTAGAGAATCTGCGTGTTTTTCTTAATTATCGTCGCCTATTCTATCTATTTGCTCGTTTACTTTTTTATCTACTTCACTGTCCACTTTTTCAGCAGTACGTTCTAGAGCGCCTTTTTCCTGGCTTTGCTCCACTTCTACTTCTTTTACAACCGTTTTGCTTTCCGGTTCACGGCAAGCGCCAAATAATGCAAGTGCCAATACGGTAGGTAACAATACTTTTTTCATAAATTATAATTTTGGGGGTTGGCTGCAAATGTAACTAAATTTCCTGCATAGACTTTATAAAAATATTAGCAAATCAATCACCATGGTATATGCAGGCGGGATAGTATTAGGGAATAGTTTTAATTTCAACCCAAATTTTCGAGAAATAAAATGCCCTTCTGGGATTCAAAATTTTAAGTTAAAACCTAAGTGCTATTCTTCAAGCTGTGTTGCGCGCCCTATTTTTAAGCCAAAAATAAATGACTTTTCACACTTTATATGAGTTTCTAAGCGATTTAGGCCAGAACAATACCAAAGAATGGATGGATGCCAATCGAAAACACTACGAGGAAGTACGCGATTTTTATATTTCCTGGTTGAATGCTATGGATATTAAACTTAGCAAAGTGGATCCCGGTTATACCCACACCACGGGAAGACAGGCCATAAACCGCATAAACAATAACCTGATGTATCATCCCAACAAGCCCATTTATAAAGACCATTTTGGCGCCGGGCTGGATAAGGAAATCAAACAAAGTGATTTTTATATTCATCTGGGAACCAGTGAAAGTTTTATTGCCGTTGGCTTTTACAAGCCAAAATCTTCTATTTTAAAGAGCATAAGGCAGGGCATAGATTACAATGGGGACGAATTAAAAAAAATACTTAACAAAAAGAGTTTCAAAAATCTCCTCGGCGAATTGATTGATGATGGCGACAGCTTAAAAACAGCACCTAAAGGCTACTCGCAAGAGCATGACCACATAGAATTATTGCGCCGTAAAACTTTTGCGGTACAGGTAGAACTTACTCAGAAGGAAGTAATGAACGCCGATTTTGATGACCGGGTAATTCAAATATATAAGGAAATGCTTCCCTTCAGAAACTACCTTAACAAAGCGGTCAGCGTCTGATTTTTTGTTTCGGTTTACGGATTTTGTACTTCTTTATCCCTCAGATAATTCATGATCACAGCGGTCGCACCGGTCTGACCTTGTACAAAATGGCCACAAATCATTCCGGTTTTCTTCCGGAAATCGGAATCATCAAACAGTTTTTTAAGCATTTTAGAAGTTTCTTCGGCGGTGGCTACTGTATATAGGCCTGCGAGACGACGCAATTGCTGCGCTTCCGGGAATTTATTGATATTTTTTCCTGTCAAAATAGGAATACCGAAAGTTGCCGGCTCTAATATATTATGCATCCCAGTTGCACCGGCCGCGCCACCTACGTAGGCTACATCGGCATAACTGTACGCACGGCCCAGCATGCCTATGGTATCTAGAATAAACACATCTTTTTGCTGAAGATCCACCTCCTCATGCTGGCTGAATTTTACCGTTTTTAACCCGATTTTTGTTATAAATTGATCGATTTTCTGCTCATTGATCTGATGTGGAGCAATAACCACTTTTATTTTTCCTGGACCGTAATTCGTTATAAAATCAAGTAAAAGAACTTCATCCTCGGGCCAGGTACTGCCGCAAACGAGTAACGGCATGTTGTTTTTAAAAGTCTCTATGACTTCTAAGCTATTATCCATTTCCAACTGTTTGCTTACGCGGTCAAAACGCGTATCTCCGCTCAGCGAAACATTATCAAAACCCAATGATTTAATAAGCTCCATACTATTTTGATCCTGCACAAAAAAGTGATGAAAAGTGCGAAGCGATTCGGTCATCCAACGGCCATACCATTTAAAAAATGGCTGTTTTTGCCGAAAAACCCCCGAAATCAGGTATGTTTTCACCGATTTTTCACGCAGTTCTCTTAAGTAATTTGGCCAGAATTCGTATTTGATAAAAAAGGCCATTTCAGGCTTTATCTTATTTACAAACCGCTTCGCGTTTTCTGGAGTATCAAGTGGCAAATACATGGTATACGCAGCGAGCGCATTGTCCTTTTTCTGAGTATAGCCTGAGGGCGAAAAAAAAGTAAGGAGTAATTTATGTTCAGGAAATGCTCTTTTTAAAGCCTCCATTACTGGAACTCCCTGTTCATATTCTCCAAGGGAAGCCGCATGCAACCAGATGATCCTGTCATTAACCGAAAGTTTATCTTCTAAAGTGTCAAAAACTGAAATTCTACCCTCGTAAAAAGTCTTCAATTTTTGACTAAAAAACCCCAGAATGGGAAGCAAACTGCCAAAAAAACGGATCAAAATGGAATATAAAATGCGCATAGGATTGTAAAAATAGCCTTTTCCCAAAAAACCAGATGATGGGAAGGCGCTAGTTTTGTATTTTCGTATAAAAATTTCGCACCGCAAAAAATCTACGTGACACTTCGGTGCTGATCCTTCTTTTAAGGAATTTTGATTTAAAAGCTAAGCATGAGAAAAATACAAATGGTAGACCTTAAAGGTCAATATGAACAAATCAAGCAACGTGTTGACACCTCTATTGCCGAAGTGATGGACAGTACCGCTTTTATTAACGGCCCCGAGGTACATGCATTTCAAAAAGAACTCGAAGAATATCTGGGCGTAAAACACGTAATCCCTTGCGCAAACGGCACAGATGCCCTGCAGATCGCGATGATGGGACTGGGACTTAAACCCGGTGACGAGGTAATTACAGCAGATTTTACATTTGCCGCGACCGTAGAAGTGATCGCCCTACTGGGCCTTACACCTGTACTTGTAGATGTGAACCCGCGTAGTTTTAATATAGATCTTGAAGCAGTAAAAAAAGCGATCACTCCAAAGACCAAAGCGATCGTTCCCGTGCATCTTTTTGGCCAAGTGGCCGAAATGCAGGAACTAATGCGCATCGCAAAAGAAAATGAGCTGTATGTCATTGAAGATAATGCACAAGCCATAGGTGCAAATTACACACAACAAGATGGCTCAAAAATAAAGGCCGGCACCATAGGCCACGTAGGAAGTACTTCCTTTTTTCCTTCTAAAAACCTGGGTTGTTATGGTGATGGCGGTGCTATTTTTACTAATGATGATGAACTGGCACATTCCCTTCGCGGCATCGTAAACCATGGTATGTATGAGCGCTATCACCACGATGTAGTAGGCGTCAATTCACGTCTTGATTCTATACAAGCGGCTGTTTTACGAGCAAAATTGCCGCACTTGGATAGTTATAACAGCAAGCGCCGTGAAGCAGCTCGAAAATACACAAAAGCCCTAGCAGGAAATCCTAAAATCACCACTCCCCTTATTTGTGATATATGTGATTGCCATGTGTTTCATCAATACACGCTCCGTTTAAAGAATGTAGACCGTGATGCGCTGGTAAAATACTTGAACAGTAAAGATATTCCCTGTGGCGTTTATTATCCCATACCATTACACAAACAAAAAGCGTATGCCGATGAACGCTACAACGAGCAGGATTTTACAGTAACCAATCAGCTGGTTCAAGAAGTAATATCCCTGCCCATGCACACGGAACTGGATGATGAACAGATTGATTTTATTACAAAAACAATATTGGAATTTTTGGATAGAGAATAAATTAAAGGCCAAGCACATAGTAATAATAGAGGATTTCCAAGTGATATTTGGGCTCAGTCAGAAATTATAACTGGTTTTGCCTATCTTAGCTTTTCTTTATGATCAGCCAAAAGTATTATCACATATGAAAAACCTTTACACCTTCCTTTTCTTATTATTCTTAACCACAACCATTTCCGCGCAAGACATCTATTTACATTGCGGTAAACTCATTGATACCGAAAACGGAAAAATATTACAGGAGCAAACCATCGTTATTGCCGGAGAAAAAATCAAAGAGGTGCTTGATGGCTACGCTTCCGCGAAAAGCGATCAGGATACGGTAATAGACCTCAAAACCAAGACCGTTATGCCCGGTCTTATCGATATGCACGTGCACATCGAAGGGGAAACTAACCCTAATCGGTACTTAGAAGCTTTTACTCTAAATGATGCAGATGTCGCCTATAATGCACAGGCTATTGCTAAAAGAACGTTAATGGCCGGTTTTACCACCGTTCGCGATCTGGGTGGCAGTGGAGTAAATGTATCTCTGCGCAACGCAATCAACGCTGGCAAAGTTGACGGTCCACGTATTTACACCGCAGAAAAAACCATCGGTACTACAGGCGGCCATGCAGATCCCACAAATGGATACAGCAAAGAACTTATGGGTGATCCCGGCCCAAAGGAAGGGGTCGTAAACGGCGTGGATGATGCACGTAAAGCAGTGCGCCAGCGCTATAAAAATGGTGCAGACTGGATTAAAATAACAGCTACCGGCGGCGTGCTGAGTGTAGCAAAAAATGGCCAGAACCCACAGTTCACAGAAGAGGAAATCAAAGCAATCACTACCACAGCAGCAGATTATGGCATGCAGGTGGCCGCGCATGCACATGGCGATGAGGGTATGCAACGCGCAATTAAAAATGGAGTGAAAACTATAGAACACGGTACCTTGATGAGCGAGGAAACGATGGATCTCATGAAAGAGTACAATACCTATTACGTACCTACGCTAAGCGCGGGGAAATATGTCGCAGAAAAAGCTAAAATAGAAGGTTACTATCCAAAAATCATCGTTCCCAAAGCATTGGCCATTGGTCCCCAACTTCAAAAAACTTTCGCTAAAGCGTATAAAAAAGGCGTGGCCATCGCCTTTGGCACGGATGCCGGTGTATTTCCACATGGAGAAAATGCAAAGGAATTTGGTTACATGGTAGAAGCCGGTATGCCGGCTATGGAAAGCCTTCAGAGCGCAACGACCATCAGCGCGAAACTTTTACGCGCAGATGATAGTCTGGGTAAAATCAAAGCAGGGTTTATGGCAGATATTATTGCGGTCAACGCAGATCCCACTCAGGATATCAGCACCATGAATGACGTTGTTTTTGTGCTTAAAAATGGGGTTATCTATAAAAATGAGTAGATCATAACCACTTTACTTTATCTGCGATGTCATGCCGCCTTCCAGTTTTGGGAGCTTCATCATGATGACCCAAATAGAAAAAGCCCAAGCATTTTTCACCTTCGTTCAGATCAAAAAAGTGATGCATTTGATCAATAAATGAGGGCGAACTCCAGTAACCGCCCAGTCCTATTGCGGTAACCATAAGCCATATATTTTGTACAGCCATTGCTACAGAAGCAATTTCTTCCCATTCAGGAATGCTTTGTTTGGGATCGCGCTGCATGCAGATGACAATCACCGCGGCAGATTTATCGACTTTAGCACGCGTTTTTTCGGCTTTTTTATCGCTTTGCTCCTCCTCTGGAGTATTCTCTCGATAAAGCTTTACAAAGAAGTCAGCCAGATCTTGTTTGGCCCTACCCGTCGCCACTTTAAAGCGCCACGGTTCTGTTCTTTTATGAGTCGGTGCCCAGTTGGCCATGGCCAGAATCTTTTCTATATCCTCTTTGGCCACTTCTTGCTCCGTAAACTGTTCCGGAAAAATAGAACGGCGTGTGGTCAAACATGTTTTAATATTCATATCTAAAATAATTAGGGTCAAAAATACAAAAGTACCTATGGATAAATAGCCAAAAACCACCATTAATAGGTTGATTTCAGGCTAAATTCCGCTGCGCGAAAAACATATAGATCAACCCAATAGATGGATCAATCATTTTGATTTAGAGATTCGCCTTTCTGAGGTATTCCGCGTATCTTTGTTTTTTAGAATGAATCTAAGTAATTAGTTGTGAAAATAGAGAAACAAGAAATAAACAAAGCGCTACAAAGCATTTCTGCACCCGGAGAAGGAGAGAATATGATCTCGAGCGGAGCAGTTACCAATATCATGACCTTTGCCGATGAGGTGATCGTAGATATTACCATAAAAAATCCCAGTTTGCAGGCTAAAAAGCGCACCGAGGTGGACATCATGAAAGTCATTCATGACCAAGTGCACCAGAAAGCGAAAGTCAAGGTGAACGTGCGCGTAGATGCGCCCCCAAAAGAGGCTAAAAACGAAATAAAGGGAAATCCCATTCCAGGGATTAAAAATATTATCGCCATAGCCTCTGGAAAAGGGGGCGTGGGCAAATCTACCATTACCGCAAACCTTGCTGTAACGCTTTCTAAAATGGGCTTTAAAGTGGGCATTCTCGATGCCGATATTTACGGCCCGTCAATCCCTATGATGTTTGATGTGGAGAACGCACGTCCCATTTCGGTTGATGTAGATGGCAAGAAAAAGATGAAACCTGTAGAAAGCTACGGTGTAAAAATCCTTTCCATTGGCTTTTTTACCAAACCAGACCAAGCAGTTGTTTGGCGTGGGCCCATGGCTTCAAAGGCGCTTAACCAGATGATTTTTGACGCTGCTTGGGGCGAACTTGACTTCCTTTTAGTAGACCTTCCACCGGGAACCGGTGATATTCATTTGAGTATTATGCAGGCTTTACCGCTTACCGGCGCCGTTGTGGTAAGTACGCCGCAAAATGTTGCACTCGCCGATGCCAAAAAAGGCGTGGCGATGTTTCAACAAGAAAGCATAAATGTACCTGTATTGGGAATTGTGGAGAACATGGCATGGTTTACCCCAGAAGAACTTCCTGATAATAAATACTTTATCTTTGGTAAAGACGGTGCAAAAAACCTCGCTGCAGATCTTGACGTACGTGTGTTAGGACAGATACCGCTGGTTCAAAGCATCCGTGAGGCCGGCGATGTGGGCAGGCCTGTAGCTTTACAGGAAACCGGAGTGCTTCAAGAAGCCTTTAAAGAACTTACCAAAAATACGGTAGAAGAAGTCGTGTACCGCAACGATGCACTTCCCCCTACCGAAGCGATTAAAATCACCACGATGGCAGGTTGTGCTGCTGTAAAAAAATAAAAAAATGACCGAAGAGATTTTAAAGAAAAAAGTACAGGACGCCCTAGACGAGATCAGGCCGTTCTTGCAGAGTGACGGTGGTGATATCTCATTGCTTTCCATAGAAGATGGCAAGATCGTAATGGTGAAACTTCATGGTGCCTGCGTAAGTTGTACCGTAAATCAAATGACCTTGAAAACCGGTGTGGAAATGACCATAAAAAAATACGCACCTCAAATAGAAAAAGTGGTCAATATAGAAGTTTAATTCCAGTTTTTGTAAATCGTGATCTAGCATTTTATCGTTAAAAGCTAGATCAAGATTTGTATCTACTATACCCTCAATACATCCCGTGTGCACTTTAAAAACAGATGTTTAAGCTAAAAAAATGAGTGTTTAATATTGTTTTAGATACTTAGAAAAGCCGCATAACGTATAAAATCTGATGATCAAAACTGATATTTTAATTATAGGCGCTGGTCCTACCGGACTTTTTACAGTTTTTGAGGCCGGATTGTTACAATTAAAGTGCCACCTTATCGATGCACTTCCCCAAGCTGGCGGACAATATTCCGAAATTTATCCTAAGAAGCCCATTTTTGATATTCCAGGATTTCCGGAGGTTATGGCCGGCAAACTGGTGGATAACCTGATGGAACAGATTAAACCCTTTACCCCTGATTTTACGCTTGGTGAACGCGCAGAGCGTATAGAGAAACTAGACGACGGTACGTTTACCGTAACCACAAATAAAGGTACAGCACATAACGCTCCCGTTGTGGCTATTGCTGGTGGATTGGGTTCTTTTGAGCCACGCAAACCGCCCATTCCCAATATCAGGAATTATGAAGATCTGGGTGTTGCTTATATTATCAAAGATCCAGAAGTATACCGTGATAAGCGGGTGGTCATTGCCGGTGGCGGTGATTCTGCGCTAGACTGGAGCATTTTTCTTGCCAATGTGGCTTCGGAAGTTACACTTATTCACCGCCGCAAAGAATTCCGCGGAGCGCTAGATTCGGTAGAGAAAGTACAACGTCTCAAAAGTGAAGGGAAAATAAAACTCATCACACCCGCTGAAGTGACTGGTGTAGGAGGCGATGCGCATCTTGAAGTATTGACAATTCTTAAAGGGGAAGAGGAAATTAAGCTAGAAACAGATCATTTTATACCTCTTTTTGGGCTTTCGCCAAAACTGGGACCTATTGCCAACTGGGGCCTTGAAATCGAAAAAAACGCTATAAAAGTGGACAATACATTGGATTATCAGACCAATATTCCCGGTGTCTATGCTATAGGCGATGTAAACACATATCCTGGCAAACTCAAACTTATCCTTTGTGGTTTTCATGAGGCAACGCTTATGTGCCAGAGCGCTTATAAACGTATTCACCCAGATAAACGCTATGTGATGAAATATACAACCGTGGGTGGCGTACAAGGTTTTGATGGAAGTAAAAAAGAAGCTCCAAAATCTGTTGTTAGGCCCATAGATTAATTTACTTGACGTCTAAAAATATTCCCTTTAAAGATTATAAGTTAAAAGATTCTTTAAAGGGAATTCTATTTTCAAAGGTTTTATAACTTTATCAAGCACACCATGTTATAAAATTACCCTTATGAAAAAAACTACCTTTTGGTTCCCGTATCTCTTTGCATTCTTCTTTCTATTGAGCGGGTTTGTGCTACAAGCGCAGGAGCGCGTTCTTGTCTTCACTAAAGTGGGTTCAGAAAATGGTTTTGCCCACGCATCTATAGATGAAGGTATACAGATGATTACTAATCTAGGCAGTAAAAATGGACTTTGGGAAACTGACGACACAGATAACGCAGATGCATTTACTGCTGAAAATCTTGCTAAATACGCAGCGATTATCTGGTGCAATACTAGTGGTGATAATTTATTGAACGAAACCCAGCAACAGGCTTTTGAAGATTATATCGCAAACGGCGGTGGTTTTGTGGGTATTCACGCCGCTTCGGATACGTACCGCAATGGCAGCTGGCCATTTTACAACGAACTTGTAGGTGGTATTGTGCAGACAAATCCCAATCATACGTCCAGCACTTATGAGGCAACAATGTCGGTAGTCAATGCACATCCCGCAGTAGATTTCTTAAACGGCTCCTACACTAAGGTGGAAGAATATTATTACTGGGAATTGAACGGCGGGTACCTAAATCCAAATAATATTAATATTCTGGAGGTAGAATCCACAGGTAATGAATCCTACGATGCGCCGCGCCCTATGGCTTGGTACAAAGAATACATGGGCGGCCGTTCCTTTTACACCGCGCTGGGACATAATGAAAGTGATTATACAGACGATGAAGATTTCATAAAACACGTAGAAGAAGGTATAAAGTACGCCATTGGTAATACTTTAGGCCTTGCGGAGAATCAGAATTCGGCCAAAATCGTTGTTTACCCCAACCCTGCTGGCAATAGCATAAACGTGCAAGCAGCCGCTCCGCTCACAAATGTTCATGTTTATGATATACAGGGGCGCAGTATCGAGCAGCACCAGTTTTCTGCATTGAATACAACTTCGTACACGTTTAATAGTTCTAGTTGGAGCCCCGGAGTATATTTTATTAAAGCCGATGGCCAAAACGGAAATGAAACGGTACGGTTAATCAAAAAATAGTTGGCCGATTTTCATATAAAAACAACGGTTTTCGGTGTAAAAACGCTGATTTTACTTATTGGTTATTTTTGATGCTTTCTAATGGTTTTAATCGAAAACAGTTCGATTACGTTGTTTTTCCCGCATTTCATTCAGCTTCATATTCTCAATTTCAGGATACGATTAGGTCAAAAATGCCTAAATTCGCGAAGCAAAAACCTACTCCTTTTTCATGCACGATATCACGATAAACATCATAGACCGCGAAGGGAAAGCCCACGCTGTTGAGGCTCCCACAGATATGAATCTCAACCTAATGGAGATCTGTAAAATGTACGAACTTCCGGTGGAAGGAACTTGTGGCGGAATGGCTATGTGCGCTTCTTGCCAGTGTTACGTGCTTTCTGACCACAAACTCAATGAGATGGGATATGATGAAGAAGCCATGCTTTCTGAAGCTTTTTTTGTGGAAAAAAATAGCCGATTGGGCTGCCAGATTCCCATTACACCAGATCTTAACGGACTTGAAGTAAAGCTCGCTCCCGAAAGTTAAAGCAATAAAAAGAACTGCTTTTTAGCGTTTCTGGACGATTTCTAACTGTTTTGGTCAGTTTTAAGCAGGTTTTACCTCTGCATTTTGTTCAATTTCCTGAGCAATACCATCCCAAAGAGCAATACGTTTTTGTAATGCCTGCACAGAAATCTCTTCAACCTCTTTCCACTTTGTTGCGTCATCACCACACAGATCGGCTACCATTTTTAAAGCCATAGGACCGTGTTCATCGGCGTCCAATTCTATATGACGGTCAAAATAGTATTTGAAAAGTGTCAAATCCTTCTTTGGAAAATTCTTTTGGATACTACCTATAATCTGGGTAAACATAGAAGGGATCAAATCTTCACGGCCAAAGGTAAATGCAGCAGCGATTTTATGCGCTTTTCGCTCTGCGATAGTCTCAAAGGTAAACAGGAGAAATTCCTTTATAGAAAGCGGTATATCACTTCCCGAAATGATTAGAAAAATATCTGTGCCATGCTTAACATGATCAAGAAAAGTACCAATGTTTTGGGTAGACGCATTTGCCTTGGCCATAGCATCCAGATACATTTCAAAGTGACTCTGTCGCTCACCAGTCATATTAATATCAGTTTCCTCTGCAAGTACAATCTCATTAATAAGGTAACGTACTTCAGGATTTCCCAGCGGGTACCAAGGTGTGGAAACTTTAGTCAAATCATATTGTAAGGCCTTCAGCAAAGACATAAAATCCCAAACTGCAAATACATGATGTTCCATAAAACGTTTCAGATCATCTGGCGTTTTTAAGGATTCATAAAGTGGATGTTCCAGCAACTGTTGCTGGTAGGGATGAATAGCTTTTTCTATATCTTCGATCATAGCTTAAAATTTGATTTACAAACTTATAAAAGTGCGCGCAGTTGCTGGCAAACAAAGAGAAAGAATAAAACGATTTAACGCCAACGGCACAAAGAGATAATATTGGATCAATTAAACGCATTTAGGCCCGTAATGTCAAGACCTGTAATGAGCAGGTGAATATCATGCGTTCCCTCGTAAGTGATCACACTCTCCAGGTTCATCATATGCCGCATAATACTATACTCGCCCGTAATGCCCATACCGCCTAAGATTTGACGTGCTTCACGGGCGACTTTTATGGCCATTTCTACATTATTTCGTTTGGCCATTGAGATTTGCGCTGAAGTTGCTTTACCCTCATTGCGAAGCGTTCCCAAACGCCAGGCAAGCAATTGGGCTTTAGTGATTTCAGTAATCATTTCGGCCAGTTTCTTTTGCTGCAGCTGAAAACTGCCTATGGGTTTACTGAACTGATGTCGCTCTTTCGCGTAGCGCAAAGCGGTGTCATAACAGTCCATAGCGGCACCTATTGCGCCCCAAGCAATCCCAAAACGTGCCGAATCCAGACAACCCAGTGGCGCGCCTAGACCCGATTTATTGGGCAACAGGTTTTCCTTGGGGATTTTTACATTGTCAAAGATCAGTTCGCCGGTGGCACTCGCCCGTAACGACCATTTATTATGCGTTTCGGGTGTGCTAAAACCTTCCATGCCGCGTTCTACGATAAGACCATGGATTCTGCCTTCCTCGTTCTTGGCCCAGACCACAGCAATATCTGCAAATGGGGCATTACTGATCCATAATTTGGCTCCATTTAGCAAAAAATGATCTCCTTTATCTTTAAAATTGGTCGTCATCCCGCCGGGATCTGAACCATGATCGGGTTCGGTAAGGCCAAAGCAGCCCATAAATTCACCGCTAGCTAATTTAGGTAAGTATTTTTCCCGCTGCGCTTCATTACCATATTTCCAAATGGGATACATGACCAGCGAGGATTGTACAGAAGCCGTGGAGCGTATACCCGAATCGCCGCGTTCTAGTTCCTGCATGATTAGACCATACGAAATCTGATCAAGCCCAGCACCGCCATATTCTTCTGGGATATAGGGCCCAAAAGCACCAATTTCTGCCAGGCCACCAATAATTTGCTTGGGAAATTCTGCTTTTTGCGCGGCTTCTTCAATAATAGGGGAAACTTCGCGTTTTACCCATTTTCGTGCAGCATCACGTACGAGTTTATGTTCATCGTTGAGCAGGTCATCAAGGTTATAATAGTCTGGCGCTTCAAAAAGATCGGGCTTCATATGAATATATTATTATTGTCATTTTTATTGTAAATACAAAAAAATATGCAACACGGTTACCAGTAAATTTATGGATTTGACAAGAAGCTAGCAATGATTTGAAGATTTTTATATCGTCTAAAACCGATAGAATTTGGCCTAAAAAAAGTCACTACTGACTATTTTTTAGTCATTTTTAGAAAGAAAATCACGGATTTCTAAGGGTTTAGTTTTGAAATTAAAAGTCCGTAAATACTGTATACTTACATATTCAGATAGAAATCCTGCGTAAGGCCGATATATTCATCAGTATAATCATGGCGCGTTTTTTCAATAGTGAGTTCCTCTTCGTCCACATCTTGTGTTTTATTGGAAAAAGCGATCAATACCCGTTTAAAATCCTTTTCAGGATTACCTTTTACATTCGTGATTTTAAAAGGATAGAGTTTTGCTTTGGACGTTATGTCCAGAAATTCCGATTTGCGAGCATAGGGCAGTATCACTGCAAAAACACCTTCAGGATTTAATAATTTCGCTGCCGCGGAAACCAGTAGTTCAAAAGGCATCGACCCTTCAAAACGTGCCTGATCACGGGCATTATTACCCGTTTTTTGTCCGTTTTCAAAAAATGGCGGGTTGCAAATAACAACATCATAAGTATCGTCCATTTCGGTGGCGAACTCATACAGATGCGCGTGATAACAGAAAAGTCGGTCGCCCCAGGGAGAATCTTCAAAATTTTCGGTTGCCTGCTCGTAAGCTGCGTTATCTAGTTCTAACGCGTCTATAGTTTGCGCATCACAACGCTGGGCGAGCATGAGCGCAATTACGCCGGTACCCGTACCAATATCCAGAACACTTTGAGGCTCGCTTTCTAAAGGAACCCAGGCGCCCAGCAGCACGCCGTCTGTACCCACTTGCATGGCAGTACGGTCTTGCGCAATGGTGAATTGTTTGAACTGGAAGGGTTTCTGCATTTAAAAAACTAAAAAACGAGCATATTAAGCTGAGTTTTACTGTGCGAGAGAAGCCTCGATTTTTGGCATAATCTCTTCTTTTGTAAAATATCCCATGCCCAAAACCTGGGTTTCTGTGCCCTGTCGCAGTAATAAAGTAGGAAAGCTAGTTGCCAACATTTTGGCGCGTTCAAAATTTGCTTTTGTTTTAGACAGATTATCTTCGCTCATCCAGTTTTTTTTAAACGCGTCAGTATCTATATGCAGCCTTTCAAGAATTTCTAAATAAGTGTCTAGCTTATCGAGGCGTTTTCCACCAACAAATAAAGCATGCTCTACATTTTCTGCAAAAACCAAGGTTTTTTCGGGATTCATATTGCGTACCAGTACAATGACAGCAGCAGGCTCAAGACTGCTAAAAGTGTAAGAAGGATCTGAAGCAAGATCATAATAAGCGGTGCCGATATCAGCGCCGGTTTTTGCAATAATTGGAGGAAAATGTTGTGTTATATTCTCTAAATAGGACACTCCCCCCTGTGGCGCCTCATCGCCCAGCCACATACCGGCCGCGTATAAAGTAATATCCAGTTTACCATTTAGTGCTTTTTCAATTTCCTCAATGTTACCACTATTTGCATAACACCAGCTACATTGAGGATCCATCACATAAATAAGTTCTGCTTTTTTGGTTTGTGCGTTTCCCATAAAGCATATGGAGAAAAGGAAAATAGCAAATACAAATTTTAAGTTTTTCATGTTTTTATTTTAATAGATTCTGGTTATCTGTGTGCTTTCAACTTGTAAGAAAGACAATTATAGCAACAAGGACTAACATTATAAAAACCAGGACATATTGTATTGTTTTTCGGCTTTGGCTTTTCTTCTCCAATTTCTTTTTAAAAAGGCTCAACTCATCTTTAGACATCTTGGAAAAAACGAACTCCTTTCTATTCGTATTAAGAGTGGTATTATTAATACGCCTATTTTTACTTTCCTTTCTTTCAGCACGCCGCTGAGCCATTGCTCTGAATTGACTATAACTTCCGTCCATAATTAATTTATGGATTGTAAGATATAGCTATAAATTAAAAAACGGATACTCTACAGATAAATCTCAATCAACCCGTCGGGAACATCAAGAATAATCTTTTTTTCCTCGCGTTTGAGTTGCTTTATAAAATTGTCATTAATGGGAATAAGCACTTCTTTGCCATCGGCATCGATCACAAAAAGAGCCTGTGAAGTATTGTCATTTACTTTCTTAATAGTACCTATGGGGCCATAAGTGGCATCTTCAACGGTAAAACCGATGATCTCATGATAGTAAAATTTGTCACTCTTGAGTTTAGGTAACTTATCTAACGGAAGGTACAGCTCTGCGCCTATTAGACCTTCTGCATCAGTCTCATTTTCAACTTCTTCAAAGTCAATACGCAGCAAGGTAGATTTGTGAAGTCGGCATGAGGCAATAAAAAAAGGAACCAGTTTGTCGTTAATATCGACAAAAACTGATTCCAGTTTTTTGTAAGTTCCAGGTTCATCGGTGTCCAATTTGGCCAGCAATTCCCCCTTAAAACTAAATTTGCGCACGATCTTGCCCAGATAGAAACATTCTTCTTTTAGCATCGTACCTACGCTTTATTTAGATTCTTCTTCCTTTTTTTCCTCAACAGCGGGAGCATCTTCTTTAGGCGCTTCCTCTACTTTTGGCTTTTCCGCATCAGCGGGAGCATCTTTTTGCTCGTCACCATTTTCTTCTGCAGGCGTATCGGCATTTTCATCCTGTACCTCTGCTTCCGGTTCTGGCTGGTTTGCAGCGATGCGCGCATCGTTTACTGCTTTTTCAGCCTCTAGCGCTTCTTTTTTGGTTTTTTGTTGAGCCTGAGATAGGTTCTCTTTTTTAGAATCTATACTGCCTCCTTTTTCCTCTAACCAAGCATTGAATTTTTCTTCCATTTGCTCTTCAGTAATGGCTCCTTTGCGCACACCACCCACAAGATGGTTTTTCAACAACGCCCCTTTGTAGGAAAGCAAACGCTTAGCAGTCTCACTAGGCTGCGCCCCGTTTTGCAACCACTTTACAGCGTTATCTACATCAAGGTTAATTACTGCAGGATTTGAAGTAGGATCATACGTTCCTAATTTCTCTAGAAATTTACCGTCTCTTTTTGAACGTGCATCTGCTGCTACAACCCAGAAAAAAGGTTTTCCTTTTTTACCGTGTCTCTGTAATCTAATTTTTACTGGCATACTGATTAATTTTTGAGGTACCCGACCCCGATTATAATTTGGTTATTTAAGAGCGCAAAGATACTTTAATTTTTTGATCGTCATGCTCCTAAATATATTTAATTTAAATCGACAAGAAAGAGTGAAAATCTCCTTTTAACGCTTAGAAATGAGTCTTAATTCGGCTAATTTGAATTAACATAAAACGCATATATCACTCCGGGCAGCCAACCTATAAGCGTAAGCAAAATGCTGATAAGAAATTTACTTCCCAAGCCGTGTTTGAGAAAAACGGCCAGTGGTGGAAGTAAAATGGCCAGAACAATATTTAAAATAGACATGGATATGAAATTTTTGATTAGTTGTTTCAAAGTAAAACAGTGCGCTGGCATTCCGTGTTAACAAAGACTTAATTGTGCTTTGTTAACATTGTCCTTTTCGGCTAAAAAAGAAATTAGAATTACGATAAAGCGCCATCGTTAAACATATATCAACACCGCTTGCAGTGATCACCTATTTACCTATTTTGGGGTCAAAATAAAACAATCATGAAATTCAATATAACCATAACCAAAGCCAAACTTGTAGATGAATTTCTAGAGCATTGGACCAACGATGACTACCGCAAGCTTCTAGAAGCTTTTGAATTTGAAGAAGCAGCGAATGTGGCTGATAGCGAACTGCGGGAAATGCTTTTTCTTGCCATGTCAGACCTTGAGCCTGATGAATCTGCGCGTATCGTGCTCAACTATAAACTGGGAAATGATTTAAATGAAGGGCAAATAGATCAGATTTCGCATGAAATGCTGCAGGATAAAATCTCTGAAGAATACGCAGATATTAATTATCACCATGAATTGTTTCATGTCAACCAACTCCTTTTTAAAGCATATAATGGGAATTTTCCCAGCGCAAAGGCGAGCATAGTTGAATTTGAACTGAAACCGCTCACAAATGAAAAAATGGAAGTTGAGGTAGATAAATCCTTCGCACTTAGGGCTCTCTCGGGAGGAATTACAGCGCGCGCAGTGCTTAGGCGTCTTTTTGATGATCAGCTCAATGGCGAAAAAGAGTTTCCAGAAGCAGAGGCCATTATTTGGGAATTTACAGAGCTGGGCGAAGACCATTACCGCCTTATAACTTCAGAATATTGGCTTGATCAAACAGATTTTGAAACCGGTGAGTTTGAGTCTACTGTAGAAATTGAAGATTAATATTCCCATCCCCGGCCCTTCCCAAGGGGAAGGGAGCAAAAAATAAACGCCTTTATAAACCCCTTCCCTTTGGGGAGGTTGGGAGGGGATGAACGTTTATTGTATTTTTCAAATACCGCGTTTCTTCTTGCAGGATTTCTATGCGGTTGAGCAGATTAATAATAACCTCGATGCCTTCTAGATTGATCTCCAGATCGCGGTTAAAGCGCATGATTTTTTCCAGTTTTGGCAGTTCGTCTGGCTTTATAAATACGGCTTCCTGTTCCTCCACGAGCTGTATTAAACCATGATCGCGCAAGGCGTAGATATAGGTAAACTCAATCTCATGGCTTCTGCAAAAGGCTTCGGCTAGTATTAATTCTTCCGTTTTCATGGGTTTACTTTTTGGATGAAAGTTCTGATAATTTGCCAAATAATTCTTTTTCCTCCGGCGAAAGATCTTTCGGCATTACCACTTTATAATTCAGGTACAGATCGCCAAAAACGCCTTCTTTGCGGTAAACGGGAAATCCTTTTCCCTTTAGTTTTACGGTGGCCCCGCTATCGGTGCCTTCTTTTATTTTTAGCTTTACTTTTCCGTCAAGTGTTTCAACGGTAATCTCTCCACCCAGCACGGCATCATAAAGACTTATTTCCACATCTTTAAACAGATCGCTTTTATCACGTTTAAAGGCAGTGTTATTATTTATTTTAAAAGTAATGTAGAGATCGCCTTTGGGCCCACCGTTTTGGCCAGGACCGCCATAGTTTTTGATCTTAATGGTCTGCCCATTTTCTATTCCAGCGGGAACGGTAATACGTATATTATTGCCATTAATGGTAAGGGTACGTTTTTGGGTGGCATAAACGTCCATAAGGTCTAGTTGCAAACTCGCATTGAGATCTTGACCTCGGAATTTCACATTTCCAGAACTGCGGCGACTCCCGCTAGCACCACCAAACATGGATTCAAAAAAGTCTGAAAAATCCTCTTCGGAATGCTGCCCATAATTGCCACCACCCGTATTTCCGCGCGAACGACCGTATTGCTGGGAGCTTCTCGCCTGCTCAAACTGATCGGCGTGTTGCCAGTCTTTGCCATGCTGATCGTATTTTTTTCTATTTTCAGGGTGGCTCAGCACCTCATTGGCCTCATTGACTTGTTTGAATTTATGCTCTGCCTCGGCATCATTGGGATTGAGATCGGGGTGGTATTTGCGCGCCGCTTTGCGATAAGCTTTGCGGATGTCTGCTTCTGTGGCAGATTTGTCAATGCCCAGTATGCTGTAATAATCGATGAATTCCATTAAAAATACGTTCTGTTTTCACCCCTAAAAGTAGCATAAATCAACGTAAAGCGCCGATTTTATTCTTTCAATTTTTTACTTTATAAATGGCTTAGAGCTTGTTTAAAGTCAATTCAAACTGATCTTAAATAGTTTGAGGTTCTGGCTAAGTATAAAAGTCGTTGAATATCGGGATATTGAACAACTTTTATACAACGCCATGGTTTTTAAAATATTGAAAATCAGAAAGGAGTCAGTTTAAACAAGCTCTTAAAAAGCAAAAAAGCTCTACCTATTTAGGTAAAGCTTCTCATTGGGTTTCACTACAAACCCTGCCATGCACTGGCATGACAACACAACATCGTTATAATTTTTTTAGCCAAAAATAGCGGCATTGTACAAAAATACGATACTACTTTGAATTGGAAAAGGAAAATAATGGCAATCAGATTCAAGGTATGTGCCACATAATACGATTAATTTAAGAAATTCTTTATTGCCCTCCTCAATTTGTAAATTGTCAATATCAAAACGTGGGTTTTAGCAATCAATTAACACATATTTTTCGGTTAGGAGAACCATTTTCAAGTATTTTTACTGGTAATACAACCTGCAACCACAACCTTCTAATACATATTTTTTCAATCTAAAGATCGCTATCTTTCGCAAGTGTTCTCAATTGAAAATGCTTTTCAGTTAACTTAAAAACCAATTTATTAAAAAACGCGTTATGCAAAAAGAAAACAAAAATTTAGGTATTGCCATTGTAGGTCTGGGTGGTGCGGTAGGTACTACCGCTGTCGCTGGGTCTTTACTAATTAAAAAGGGATTACAGGACAAAACTGGCCTTCCCTTGGCAGAATTTGACGACCTAAATCTCACAGCTTACGAGAATATCCACTTTAATGGTTGGGATATTTTTGACGATAATTTATATGAATCTGCAAAGAAACATGGCGTGCTCAACAGTGAGCAACTCGCCGCTATAAAAGATGAACTGGAAAAGATTACACCGTGGAAGGCTATTTCAAACAAGGATTTTTGCTCTGGCGTAACCGATAATAAAATAAGTGAGTATACCCTTCGCGATCAGGTTAAGATCATTCAGGACAACCTCAAATCATTTTCCGAAGAGATTAATGCGCCTGTCATTTTGATCAACCTCGCCTCTACCGAACATGCCGTAGCAGTTTCCGATCCCATTTTTCAAACCGTAGAAGCTTTTGAAAAAGCGCTTGATGAGGACAGTAAAAAGATTTCTCCAGCCATGGTTTATGCCTATGCTGCGATAGATATGGGCACTCCGTATGCCAATTTTACGCCAAGCATGGCGGTAGATATTCCCGCGCTTATCCATTTTGCTCAGGAACGCAATGTTCCGGTAGCAGGTAAAGACGGTAAAACAGGGCAAACCTTTGTAAAAACAGTTGTTGCTCCTGCTTTACGTGCACGCGCGCTAAAAGTCAACGGCTGGTTCTCCACAAATATTCTTGGTAATCGCGATGGTCAGGCACTTGCCAAACCAGAATCGCTGCAATCCAAAATCAATACAAAAGGTAGCGTGCTTGATTCTTGTCTTAATTACAAGGTTGAAAACCACATGGTGCAAATTCATTATTACAAGCCTCGCGGCGATGATAAAGAAGCTTGGGACAACATTGATGTCACCGGATTTTTGGGTCATAAAATGCAGATCAAGATCAACTTTTTGTGTAAAGATTCCATTCTTGCCGCACCGCTGGCCATTGAGATCGCCCGTTGTCTTAACCTCGCTTCACAGCGTAATGAAGGTGGCCCTATTGAAGCACTTGGCGTTTTCTTCAAAGCACCGTTAACTGCTGACAATAAAGAACCCGAGCACCGTTTTGCCATCCAGCAACAAAACCTCGTGGAGTGGTTGTATCAGGATGCTAAACAGGGTAACACTGAAAAGATTAAAGCGCCAAAAGGTGAAAAATCATTGGTTTAAAATCCTTTGATTTTGAAACACAAAGCCGCTTTAGCAGTGGATTTTGAATCTATAGGACAGCTTAAGCATTTACTGCCTCAACTTCAAGATCTTAAAAGGCAACAGCCAGCGCATTATAAAAAAAGCATTGCTTCCAGCCTCTTCATAGAAAGTTGGGAGCAGCTTTTTTATGGGCAAAATGTAGAAGAAATTGCTTTAAAAATTACTTTAAAAGCGTTGCTTGCTTTGGCCTTGCCAGGATGTGATGCCTATTTTTTTAAAACAGTCAAAATAGAGCCAAAATCGGCTGAAAACATACTGAAATCAGCCTTTTCTGAGCTGATTGAAGGGAAGATAGATTCTAATCTATACCGCAAATTGTTTGAAGAAATCCCAAGTCTTGTAACAGCGTTTTACTCGGAAAATACGTTGGGCGAAAAACAGACTAATTTTAAGGAAAAGTATTGGTTTGTAAACCCGCTGTGCAAACAGCCGCGCGCTGGCGCCACCAAACCTGGATTGCCGCGTCTGCTGCTCGTCCCGCCCGAAATGCATTCCGATCATTGCTTGATTACCGCGGTTTACGCCGTATTGCTTAGTCCGTGTTTTAAAGCAAAAGCTGGCTTACCGTTTTTGACCGGTCTCGCGCATCATTTACACAATGCGGTTTTGCCAGATTGTGGCTTTGCCGGTGAGATCGCTCTGGGTGATCAGTTGCAGCCCATTATTGAAAATTCAAGAACAGAAGCGCTTAAAAAAATCAATAAAGCCGAATCTAAAATCATCATGCAGGCAATCACCAACCATGAAAATCTGAATAACGCCGAAGGTCGCAGCAGCAGCGCCGCAGATGTGCTTGATCGCGTGCTGGATATTAAATGGCGCGTGCGTGCCGCTTCGGTAACCGAAAAAGAGGTGCTTGATGATCTCGAACTCGTGCATGACGGACCCATAAAAAACTTTCAAACAGCTATTCTTAAAAGTGCCGATTTATGACTAAAATTGACCAAAAAGAGGCTGAAATAGGCAATTTAAACGGATTATTAAGTCCGTTGAATCAAGAGCTTTTACAACATGCAGGACCCAATCTACTCACAGATGGCGAACAGGAATTTCCTTTTTTGGAAAATATCCCGTATCTGCGCGATAAACCTGCGCTCCGCGAAAAAGCCGTTGCTTATATTAAAGACGGAAATCTAAAGGAAGCATTAAAAGTATTACTAAAGGATCAAGATGATTTTGCGCCCATTCCACCGCCGGAAAATGCTGCTTTAGAACATATTTTAGATAAAAATACCGGTTTTTTAGAAACGATGCGCCTGCTCAATTATGGCCCTGTTACCGAATATTTTGCCCACCGCGCCACCGCGCCTACATTTTTATCGGGTTTGGCGCTCTTACAACTGGGCGCGAAAAACGAACAACCGATCATTGAGGTCGCTTGTGGTGCAGGCCACTTTTTGCGCAATTTGGAGGCAAACGGATTTGCGGTAACTGGAATTGATCTGGTGTTTTCTAAACTTTGGCTGGCACGAAAATTTATGCAAATCCGCGGTGCTTTAATTTGCGCAGACAGTATGGCAAAACCTGTTTTTACGCCACAAAAACCGAATACCGTTTTCTGCCACGACGCTTTTTACTTCTTTAAAAACAAGAATAAAGTGATTGAAAATCTACGCCAACTCGCGGCTGGAGGAAGTGTGCTTGTAGGCCACGTACATACAAATGCGATTGATCACGGCGTAAGCGGTTATCCTATTTCAGAAGCGGAATACCGCGAAATGGCAACCGAAAATGCCGTTTTTTTCGGCGATTCTGAGTTGGTTGATTTTTGGCTCAATTCCGAAGAAAAACAGGCTATTGAACCACTTATTTCTGGAAAAAATCCAGTGGTTTCCTGGATCGAAAATCCACCAGAAAAAGCAGGCAAACCACTTGATCAGTTTGCGGAAGAATTGCATCTCAACCCTATGCTTTCAAAAACCGAAAAAGCATTAAAAATAAATTGGCCCACGCCCGGTTATAAAAAGGAATATGAGGCAGAAATGCCTTATTTCAATCCAAAAAAGCTGGAAGAAATTGACTTAAATTGCCTAAAAACGGCTTCAAAAGCACAAAAACTGGCATATTTTAAACAGCGTATTTTGCTCGATACTCCAGCATTATGAGCAAGATTTTAAATATGGGCATTATCGGTTATGGCTGGGTGGCGAGGGATTATATGTATCCCGCAATCCAGAAAAACAAGCGGGTAAATTTGGTTGCGGTCTGTGCAAAAAACGCTTTGGAAATGGAAAATCTGCCAGAAACAGTTAAAAAATACACCGAAACAGCCGATTTTCTGAGCAATACTTCACTTGATACCGTTTACATCGCGACGCCAAATCACCTGCATAAGAAACATACTATCGCCAGTATTAATGCAGGATTGCACGTTTTATGTGAAAAACCTCTGGCTACAACGCTGGGCGATGCTGAGGAAATGATAGATTCCGCGCTAGCAGCAAAGACAATTTACGCTACCGCATATGATCAGCGGTTTCACCCCGCGCACGAGCAAATTCGACAGTATATCAGTGAAGAGAAATTGGGAACGGTGACGCAGGTTAAAATAGATTACGCCTGCTGGCTGCCTAAAAATTGGAGCGCCAATAACTGGCGCACAGAGCAGGAAAAAGCGGGCAGCGGAGCGATTATCGATCTCGCGCCGCATGGTTTAGATCTGCTGGAAATGCTCTTGAATGACAGCATTGTAGAGATTCAACTTTTTGACCAGCGCCAAGTTCAGGATTATGCGGTAGATGATGGTGGAATTTTGATGCTTCGGTTTGAATCTGGAATTTTGGGAAGTATGCATGTGGGTTATAACCGTCCAGATGCGCTGCCCAGACGTACTTTAGAAATTTTCGGCACCGCCGGAATGCTGCGCG
>Ga0307487_1000162_pt1 | contig 53143 bp, 54 predicted proteins | sample CBIW12metaG_FD_203665 | JGI IMG/M metagenome (GOLD analysis project Ga0307487, IMG submission 203665) | Sea-ice brine microbial communities from Beaufort Sea near Barrow, Alaska, United States - CBIW 1.2 | ecosystem: Environmental > Aquatic > Marine > Coastal | place: USA: Alaska | collected... | reverse complement strand
TAATGAATATTTGGAGCACCATCGCCGAGATCCGAGTGATAATTCGAATTTTATATTGGAATAGCTTGGGGACTTTCAGTCCCTAGTAAAAAAACCTCTGCACTTTGAGTGCAGAGTGGTTTAGTTATGAAAAACAAAAATTACTTTCTAATAAAAATATTGGTGAAGTAGTTTCTACCTTGCTCATCATCTACCACCGAAACTCCAAAATGAGAGTGGTTTCCTTCTATGTTCTTTTTGTGTCCTTCACTCTTTAACCAGGCATTCACCACGGCTTCTGCAGTGCGAAAGCCATAACCTACATTCTCACTTACAGATTTAGCACCAACGGCAGAAACAAGGTTTTCGTAGCGAGCGCCAAAATTATCGTGGCTCACTTTTCCAACTTCAAGCATATAATAATTATGAGATTCTGCTTCTACTGATATTTCAGCAATAGGTTCTAGAGGTTCCAGAGCTAAACTTTCTCGGTGTTGATTCACCAATTCAAGAATATCGCTTTCAATTTCAGTATAATCAAAATTAACCTTTTCTTCAAGAGTATGGTTGTAGGAATTAACTTCCTCTTCGATGCTTTCTTTTGCACAAGAAACCGTTGAAACAGCTAGCAAAGCAAGCATAACAAACCTAAGTGTACTTTTTCTCATAGTGATCATGTTAGACTGGGAAGATAAAAGTACACTTTTTATCGATTAAACGCATATGTTAAAATGCATTTCATCGATTTTATCTGAATTTTAACAGAAATCGTAAGTTTTACCCTACTAAAAATGAGTAAAGTAGCTGTTTAAAAATAAATTAGTGTAAGAAATTAAAGCCAAAAGTGTTATTCAAAGATAAAAACCTTACCGTCATCGGCTAAATCCACTTTTGGGAATATAGTAGCGGCTTCTTCTCTAAACAAATTAAGATTTGAATAACGGGTAGAATAATGGCCTAGAATAAGATTTTCTACGCCGGCTTCTTTGGCAATTAGCGCAGCCTCTTTCGCTGTGCTATGTTTGGTGGGAAAAGCCAGTTCGGCTTTATCTTCAAGAAATGTAGATTCGTGGTAAAGTACAGTAGCGCCACTTATCTGTGGAATCATCTTCTGGTTGAATGCCGTATCGCTGCAATAGGCATAACTCTTTGGCAGATCCGGATCTTTAGTAACCAAGTGATTGGGAATAAGTTCTCCCGTTTCAGAAGTTACATCTTTTCCTTTCTTTAGGCTTTTATAAAGCGAAACATCTATGTTATATTCTACAGCTTTATTGATAAGTAATTTGCGATCGCCGGGTTTTTCTTTAAAAAGAAAACCATTAGTATAAATTCTATGAATTAATGGAATGGTTTCTACACTCAGCTTTTCATCTTCATAGATAATCTGAGGTTCCTTACTATCTAATTCGTGAAAGTAAAGCGGATAATTAGTCCAGGAATTAGAAAGTTTTAGCTGCAGGGTGATAATTTCCTTAATTCCTTTTGGCCCGTAAACGTGAAGTTCGGTTTCCCTGTTCAATAATCTAAACGTTGAAATAAGACCAACCAGTCCGTAAGAGTGGTCGCCGTGAAGATGGGAAATAAAGATGTGCTTTATCCTGGAAAACTTAATCTTATTACGCCTTAGCTGCACCTGTGTTCCTTCGCCACAATCAATTAAAAACAATTCGTTTTTCATCTCCAGCACCTGGGAAGTGGGATTGGTAAAACTACGGGGAGTAGCGGCGTAACAACCAAGAATATTAAGCTTCATGTAAAAAGAATTAAACGCCTAAATCTCGTTGAATTTCATCCATTTGAATAAGATCTTCAGCTTCTCTTAAAGAAGGAACCAAAACGATCTCTTCGGGTAAATCATCTATAGTAATCGCATTGCTTACCAAAACAAAAGATTTATTATTAATTTGGTGAGCTTTAGAAAGCTCTAAAAATCCCATCACCTCTTCTTTTTGAAGATGATGGTAAGCTAGAAGATTAACCGTTACATTTTTATTTTCGAACTCAGCGTGTCTTTGAGTGAGCAGCGAAACAAAATCAATTACAGGATCTTCTAAAGGTTCTATTAAAATATAATTTTCTTTTTCTGAAATCTTCATAGCGTAATTCTTTAAAATTTAAAGTTAACGAACTTAAGCCTTTTGACGATTTATCTTGGAAGCCAATAAATAGATTACTGCCATTCTAACTGCAACCCCATTTTGCACTTGATCTAAAATAATCGCATTTTCTGCATCGGCAACATCACTGGTAATTTCCACTCCGCGGTTAATTGGGCCTGGATGCATCACCACAATTTCTTTATTCAGACTTTCCAGCATTTTTTTATTCAATTGAAATTGTTGCGCATATTCCCTTGTACTTGGAAAATAACTAATATCCATTCGTTCGTTCTGAACTCTAAGCATATTGGCTACATCACACCATTCCAGGGCTTTTTTAAGGTCGGTTTCTACTTTTACACCCAAAGATTCAATGTGTTTTGGTAATAGAGTTTTAGGTCCGCAAACCTTCACCTCAGCTCCCTGAAGCTTAAGCGCGAAAATATTGGACAGCGCTACCCTACTATGCAGAATATCGCCCACAATCACTACTTTTTTTCCTGCTACCTCTCCAAGTCGTTCTCTAATTGAATAAGTATCCAAAAGTGCCTGGGTGGGATGTTCGTGAGCGCCATCACCTGCATTAATGATACTGGCTTTTACATGGCGTGAAAGAAAAATTCCCGCCCCGGGATTTGGATGCCGCATCACTACCATATCTACTTTCATAGATAAGATATTGTTCACGGTATCTATTAACGTTTCTCCTTTTTTTACCGAAGAAGATGCCGCTGAAAAATTAACTACATCAGCACTTAAACGTTTTTCTGCAAGTTCAAAAGAAAGTCGGGTTCTGGTGGAATTTTCAAAAAACAAGTTGGCAATGGTAATATCTCTAAGCGAAGGGACTTTTTTAATAGGTCGGTTGATCACTTCCTTAAAATGATCGGCGGTTTTAAAAATATGCTCAATATCTTCTTTATTAAGATATTTAATTCCCAGTAAGTGATTTACACTTAATTCGCTCATATATTTAGTTATTTAGAAACCAGATAAACCACGTCTTCCCCATCGTTTTCTTTCCAGTTTACTATTACTTTTTCTTCGTTAATCGCATCTACCTGTCGTCCATTATAATCTGGCTGAATAGGTAAATGACGGCTAAATCGCCTATCTATAAAACTTACTAATTCAATTTCGGCAGGCCTGCCAAAAGATTGTACTGCGGTTAGTGCAGCTCTAATGCTTCGGCCGGTGTATAGAACATCATCAATAAATATCACTTTTTTGTCTTCCACAATAAAATCAATTTTGGTTTTATTGGCTTCAAGCGGTTTGTCTCCCCTTCTAAAATCGTCGCGGTAAAAAGTGATATCCAGATGGCCGGAATCTAAATCTGTGATTTTATATTCTTCCTTAAGAATCTTTATAATTCTCTCTGCAAGGAAAACCCCACGTGGTTGGATTCCTATAATCACGGTATTCTTAAAATCGGTGTGATTTTCAACTAACTGGCAGGCAAGACGATGCAGAATAATATTTATTTCAACAGCATTCAGTAGTATTCTTTGGCCCATAGTTTCGTTGCAAAAAGTAGAAGTTCTATCACAAAAGTAAGCTTTTTTATTTTTTTCTGAAGTTGAATAGGCTTCAGATTAAAAATCTTTCGCTAAGTCATTTTTCAACGAGAATCATTGTAAGATATTTGAAAAACTAAAGACACATGCATTACTGAGAAATTAAGAAAACTTTAAAACTTAGTTTGATTCATATTGCTAGCATTTCTTCGTAAATTAATGCTGAAAAATAAATCGATAAAACTTAAGTTATGAGCTATTATTTTAATACTACTTTAAAAGAAAAGAATTTTGATAAAGCGATAGAAATTGTTACCGGCGCCCTGAAAGAGGAGGGTTTTGGTGTACTCACTGAAATTGATGTAAAGGAAACACTGAAGAAAAAAATTGATGTAGATTTTAAAAAATACAAGATTCTTGGTGCCTGCAACCCAGAATTTGCGCATAAAGCCCTTAAAAGTGAAGATAAAATAGGCGTTTTTCTACCCTGTAATGTTATCGTTGAAGAAAACGATAATGGCGAAATTGAAGTTTCAGCTGTAGACCCTATATCTTCTATGCAAGCGGCTAAAAATGATGATTTAGAAGAGATCGCTACCGAAGTTCAACAAAAATTGAAAAAAATTATTGATTCTTTAAATTAGAAATTTACTGCAAAATAAATTACTGATTTTCAATTGTTTTACTTCAATAATTTGAGTAATTTAACAGGTATAATTTCAGAAATTATGCTGGTAGAAAGACACGACTACGAAACCGTGAGCCAGGCCATTAATGGCTTGGCAGTGCGAGGATATACCACCGACTTTAAATTAGAGCCGGAAAAAGACAAAATTGTAGATACCCAACGTGCGCTCGAGCTTTCACCGGAAGAATTTGAAATCGACGAGATCTACCGTTTTGAAGGAATGACAGACCCAGGAGATGAAATGATCGTTTACGCTATTTCTTCCCGCAATCATAAAATTAAAGGTGTTTTAGTAAATGCCTTTGGCACTTATTCAGATTCGAATACTTACAATATTGTAAAACGTTTGCATAAGCATCTTTAAGCTTAAGCCTCATTTATAGCTGTTATATGCCAAATTTTACCGCTGATTTTAAAGGTCTTACCTCCGAAGCGGTTAAAACTTCCGCCGAAAATAATGGGTACAATCAAATAACTTCCAAAAAAAAATCTGGTTTTTTTACAGCAATGCAAACTTTGGTCACCGAGCCTATGATTATTTTGCTTTTTGTTGCTGCCACCATATATTTTCTTATGGGAAATCCAGGAGATGGCCTCTTTCTTAGTTTCGCAATTATATTAGTAGCCGGTATATCACTGTTTCAGGAGACCAGAAGTAGAAATGCTCTCAAAAAATTAGAAGAGGTCATTCAACCGGAAACCAAAGTTATTCGTAATAAAAAGCTCGAAAAAATTTCCGCGTCAAAATTAGTTTTAGATGATATTATTGTGATTGAAGAAGGCACTAGTGTTCCCGCAGATGCTAAAATCCTACAATCAAATGACTTTTCTGTTAACGAATCAGTATTAACCGGAGAATCGTTTAGTGTTTCCAAACAGCCAGAAGAAAATCCCGAAATCTATATGGGAACACAAGTGGTTGGCGGACTTGCCGTTGCTAAAGTCACTGCAATTGGCAATAAAACCCGATTGGGAAAAATCGGGAAAAGCATGGAATCCCAAAAACAAGAAAAAACCTTACTCGAGAAACAGATCAACAATTTTGTAAAAAAAATGGTGATTGCCGGTAGTTTCTTTTTTCTACTCGTATGGATATTAAATTATGTAAAAACACTTAGTATTCTAGGAAGTTTGCTACAGGCCTTGACGCTGGCAATGAGTATTCTTCCTGAAGAAATACCTGTTGCCTTTGCCACTTTTATGGCTATGGGAGCCTGGCGACTGATGAAAATGGGGATTATTGTCAAACAAATGAAAACGGTTGAAAGCCTTGGAAGCGCTACCGTAATTTGTGCTGATAAGACTGGAACAATTACTCAAAATAAAATGAGTCTGGCCAAAATTGTCACAGGTGAAAATTGGGAACTTCAAGATGCAAATGTACCTCTCAACACCCAGGCGAAAAGACTTCTTGATGTAAGCATGTGGGCTAGCGAGCCTATTCCTTTTGACCCTATGGAAATTGCCATCCATAATGCTTACAATTTAAATACCGATTTAGACCAGAGATCAGATTTTAAGATGATTCATGAGTATCCTCTTAGTGGTAAACCACCAATGATGACTCATATTTTTGAAAATAAGCTGGGAGAAAGAATTATTGCCGCAAAAGGAGCACCGGAAGCTATATTAAAAGTCTCTGATCTGGATGGAAGCATGAAAAGGCTAATTGAAAAGCAATTGGACAACCTGGCTAGCGAGGGATTTAGAGTGTTGGGTGTAGGTGAAGTAAATACGAAAATTCAGGAATTCCCTGAAATTCAGCAAGATCTCAAGTTTGAATTTTTGGGACTTATCGCATTTTATGATCCGCCGAAAGCGAACATAAGCAAAGTGTTTGAAGATTTTTATTCCGCAGGGCTTCAGGTTAAAATTATCACCGGGGATAATGCTAAAACTACCGGTGAAATTGCCAGGCAAATCAATTTCAGAAATGACGGGAAAAGCATGGACGGCGAAGAGCTTTTGGAATTTTCAGAAGAAGAGCTTAAAGAGAAAGTAAAAACTATAAATATTTTTACCCGAATGTTTCCTGAAGCAAAATTAAGGATTATCAATGCACTAAAAGCTAATAACGAAATTGTTGCCATGACCGGTGATGGGGTTAATGATGGGCCCGCATTAAAAGCTGCCCATATTGGCATTGCGATGGGCAAAAGAGGAAGCGAGCTTGCTAAAGAGGCTGCATCTTTAATTTTGATAAAAGATGACCTTTCAGGGATGGTTGATGCTGTAGAAATGGGTAGAAGAATTTATAACAACTTAAAAAAAGCAATTCAATATATAATTTCTATTCATATTCCTATTATACTCACGGTTTTTATCCCCCTGGCTTTAGGATGGATTTACCCCAATATCTTCTCTCCGATACATATTATATTTCTGGAATTAATTATGGGGCCAACCTGTTCTATCATTTATGAAAATGAACCGGCTGAAGCCAATATTTTAAAACGAAAACCAAGACCGACAACACAAAACTTTTTTAATGTAAAAGAATTAAGCCTAAGTATTATTCAAGGTATTGGTATATCGGCAGGTACCCTGGGTATTTACCGGTTCGCTGTTTCTTCGGGCCTTTCTGAAGATCTGACCCGGAGCATGGTTTTTAGCTGTTTAATAGCCGCAAATATATTTTTAACTTTGGTAAACCGTTCTTTCTATTATTCTGCAATAACAACCCTTTCTTACAAAAACAGACTTATTCCAATAATAATTGGAATTACCACATTATTAAGTGCCGCAATGCTATACTGGAGACCACTAAGGATATTCTTCGAATTTGGGCAGATTTCAGTAAAACAATTAGGCTTAAGTATCTTAATTGGATTTTTATCGGTAATTTGGATTGAAGGCTATAAATTCTACAAACGAAGGACTAAAAATTAGCTACTTATAGACATTTTACCATTATTTTAACCGAAATCCGTTTGCTTTTTACTTAATTGAAATAAAAAACTATGGAAGATAAAATACTTGGTTTACACCATATAACCGCGATTGCCGGAAATGCACAACGCAACTACGATTTTTACACTAAAGTGCTGGGATTACGCATGGTTAAAAAAACGGTGAATTTTGATGATCCGCAAACCTATCATTTTTACTTTGGAGATAAAGCAGGTACGCCAGGAGGCATTCTTACTTTTTTTCCGTGGCAAAGGGTTAAGCAAGGAAAAAACGGGGTGGGAATGGCCACAGAAATCGGTTATTCGGTTCCTGAAGGTAGCCTGGATTTCTGGCAGAAGCGTTTTGAAAAACACGGAGTGGAATTTGGGAAAGTCAGGGAGCAATTTGAAGAACAATACTTACCATTCCGCGATCCCGACGGTCTTAATTTAAAACTAATTGTTCCCACACACGAAGATAATCGTGAAGGTTGGGAAACCGATGAAGTTAAGAATGATGTTGCTTTAAAAGGTTTTCACAGTGTAACCCTTACTTTATATAATGTTGGACCAACCGCCAGTATCCTAACTGATATTTTTGGATACGAACTTGAAGAAAAAGTTGGTGAATTTTATAGATACAAAACCAGTGCGGTTAAAAATGCTGCTATTATAGATATTCACGAAGATCCGACAGCCGAGCGGGGAATTAACGCTGCTGGTACCAATCACCATATTGCTTTTCGTGTTAAAGATGAAGAAACGCAAATGCGTTTTCGGGAAAAGATTGTTCAAAAAGGTTTACAGATCACCAAAAAAATAGATCGTGACTATTTCTTCTCCCTCTACTTTAAGGAACCTGGGGGAGTTTTATTTGAAATTGCCACCGATAATCCCGGCTTTACCAGGGACGAGAGTCTAGAGGAACTTGGAAGCAGTCTAAAATTACCCGATCAATACGAACAGGCAAGGGAACGTATAGAACGTCTTCTTCCTGAATTGAAACATTAAAATATTTTTCTAAGTTTGTAGGTAATTGTTTTTTCAAGTAGCAGAAGTAAACAGGAAATTTACAAATACAAGTCTAAAGGAGTGATCATATTTGAGCCATAGCGAAAATAGCGCTAAATCGAGAACCGTTGGAAGTTTTAACTGCATTGCACTTCTCGATACTTCCGACTCGCGTCAAAAATCGATATGACGGTTAACCTCCCAACAAAAGATCGCAACGCTCGTTCTCGCTCGCGATGACGAATTGGTTAAAACCACTCCCTATACTGCATTACCCTAAAATCTATAGTATTAAAATCTTTATCTTTTTGCTTAAGTTGCTTGTATAGTTCCGTACTCCCGATAGCCCGGTTGGCAGAGCCGGAGGGTGCGGTTAGGGATACTGTTTTTATGAGTCGGCCGTCCAGGATAAATTGATGCACCCTGGGAACTTCATTAGAAATCACTTTTAAACGGATATCACTATCTAACTTCTTCAAATGCTTTCGGAAAAAATATTCAGGACCGTTTTTGGAATTCCCACCGGTAAAAAGTAGCGTGTCTATCTTTGTGTTTTCTTTTAAAATTTCAATCATATTCCGAAGCTCCACCTTCTGCATTCCAAGATCTGAAGCGTCTATTTTTTCCCTTCGGCTGCTTTCTACCATATCGCAAATGCCTATCCCCCGATCCTTTAGAAATTCTTTACGCTGTCTCACGGCATATTCTGTAGTTTCAAATTTAAGATCGAGTCCAAAGATATTGTCGAGCACAATCCATAAGAGTCCATCGCGGCTTCCGTAACAAAAATCAACGTCACCTTCCTTTAATTGTTGTTTAGTAAACCGCGGTGGCGGCAAAGTTCCTACGATTAGTTTTGTAGCGTTTTCCGGGATAAAAGGTTTATAGGGATGCGTGTGATGAAACATCTTTTTTTAATGTTTGTGTGGTTTATATTGTATAGTCTTGATTCAATTATAAATGAAAAACTACTTTAAGATTTACTTTTCTTTTTTGCATTGCCCAAAAAAGAAACAAAAAAGTCTAGGCTTACGAAACTTTAACTAGATTTATCGCTCAACCACTAAATTTTAGGAACTCGCCATCGTAGTAAGTTAAACTTCAAAAGCCCGTTTGGCTCAAAAAGCCTAAAATTTTACGCGGTTTTCGCTTCAAATCTGACGTTAAATTTTCGATAGGCCAAAACCGAAATAAGTAACTCTATAATCCATAAACTATTGAAAATCTCAGTTGGTAAACTAAATTTTTTAGAACCATATGATTTATTTGAGTTTAATTACTAAGTCGTCTGCAAAGACCATGGTGCTTTCTTTGTGGATAATTTCATCTATTTCACCGTCTTTGGTAGCAGTGATGGTGGTTTCCATTTTCATCGCTTCAATCACAAATAGAGGTTCGTTCTTTTTAACTTCTTGTCCTTTTTCCACTAAAACTGAAGAAATAGAACCCTGTATTGGAGCTCCTACTTCCTTATCATTGGATTTATCGATCTTTTGATGCACTACTTTTTCAACTTTAACCGACTTATCCTGGATTTTCACCGTCCTGGTCTGGCCATTTACTTTAAAGAACGCATCTACGAGTCCGTCTTCATCTGCGGTTCCTACCGATAGGAATTCAATAAGCAGGGTTTTTCCTTTATCCATTTCCACCGTGATCTCTTCTCCAGGTTGCATTCCGTAGAAAAAATTAGGGCTCGGAATATTCATCACTTCCCCAAATTTTCGGTAATGATTAAAATATTCGGTAAACACTTTTGGATATAATTTATAGGAAAGGAAATCGGTCATTTCCAGTTTCCGGCCCATTCCTTCGCTAAAAATACCGCAGAATTCTTTAAATTCCTTTTCAAAATCTATAGGTTCCAAATGTGCGTTAGGCCTATCGGTATAAGGCTTTTGGTCTTTTAGAATGATCTTCTGCACCTCAGCTGGAAAACCGCCGTAAGGTTGCCCAAGGTCACCTTTAAAGAAATTTACTACCGACTGCGGGAAAGATAAGTTTTCACCTTTTTCCATCACATCTTCTATGCTCAGGTTATTGCTCACCAGGTACTGTGCCATATCGCCCACCACCTTACTGCTTGGCGTTACTTTAATAATATCGCCAAAAAGTTTATTTACTTTGGAATACATGGCAGTGATCTCGTGAAACCTCGATGCCAAACCTAAGGACTCAGCCTGGGGTTTTAGGTTAGAATATTGTCCACCGGGAATTTCGTGTTTATAAACATCTGCTGTTCCGGCTTTAAGTCCGCTTTCAAACGGAAAATAATATTTCCTTACCGCTTCCCAGTAATGCGAATATTCATTGAGCTTCTCCATATTGAAATTGGTTTTTCGCTCGCTGGCTTTCGTCATCTCCACCAGGGAATTGAAATTAGGCTGCGAGGTAAGTCCGGAAAGTCCACCTAGGGCAACATCTACCACGTCTACCCCGGCTTCTATCGCTTTTAAATAGGTTGCCGCCTGTATAGAAGAAGTGTCGTGGGTATGTAAATGCACGGGTATATTTATTTCTGATTTTAATGCGGAAATCAACTCGCTGGCAGCATAAGGTTTTAACAACCCGGCCATATCTTTAATCGCTAAAATATGCGCCCCGGCATTTTCAATATCTTTAGCCAACTGAAGGTAATATTCTAAATTGTATTTGCTATTTTTATCCAGAAGATCCCCGGTATAGCAAATAGAAGCTTCAGCAAGCCCAGAAGTATTCTTGCGCACATATTCTATACAGGGGGCGATAGATTTCATCCAGTTTAAGGAATCAAAAATTCTGAAAATATCCACCCCATTTTCCCAGGCTTCAACAACAAATTTCTCGATTAAATTATCGGGATAAGCGGTATAACCAACGCCGTTAGAACCACGCATCAGCATTTGCAGCAGGATATTCGGCATTGCTTTTCGAAGTAATTGCAGGCGTTCCCAGGGGTTTTCCTTTAAAAACCTAAGGCAAACATCAAAAGTGGCGCCGCCCCAAACTTCCATACTAAAGGTTTCAGGATTGTTTTTGGCAAAACCTTCGGCAACTTTCAGCATATCTATACTTCGCATTCTGGTGGCCAGCAAACTTTGATGCGCATCCCGAAAAGTGGTATCGGTAAAATGGATTTTCTTTTCATTCTTTAACCACTCGGCAAACTTCTCGGGGCCGAGTTCGGTAAGCAAATCTTTGGTTCCTTTTGGATAAACCGCAAGAGGATCGAACTCAGGAACTTCAGCTTTTATAAGTTTAGGTTTTTCTGTTACATCTTTTACATCAGGATTTCCGTTTACTACAACATCCCCTAGAAATTCTACCATTCTGGTGGCGCGATTACGGGTTTCCTTCAGCTTAAAAAGCTCAGGATTATTTGCAATAAAATTAACGGTTACGCTGCCATCCTTGAATTTCTCGTGCTGAAGAATATTGTCTAAAAACGGAATATTGGTCTTAACCCCTCTAATCCTGAATTCGGCCAAAGCCCGGCGCATTTTCCGGCAGGCACCATCCAGGGTTCTTCCGCTGGCAGAAATTTTTACCAACATAGAATCGAAAAATGGCGAAATAGTCACGCCCTGGTACAAACTCCCGGCATCAAGCCTAATACCAAATCCGGAAGCACTTCTGTAAGTGGTAATCGTACCATAATCGGGTTGAAAATCGTTCGCAGGATCTTCGGTGGTAATTCTACACTGTAGGGCAAATCCGTTGGTGCTCAGCGAAGCCTGATCTTTAATTTTAATCTGTTCGTCGCTTAATTTATAGCCGCCGGCAACAAATAACTGGGTTTTCACCAGGTCTATTCCGGTTACGACTTCGGTAACAGTATGCTCTACCTGAATCCTGGGATTTACCTCGATAAAGTAAATACTACCATCCTGGTCTACCAGAAATTCAACCGTCCCAATATTATTATAATTAACCGCCTTACAAATGTTGATGGCATATTCATAAAGTTTCTCCTTGGTGGTTTGGTTCAGGTTATAGGAAGGCGCAAACTCGATCACCTTTTGATAGCGGCGCTGCACAGAGCAGTCCCTTTCAAAAAGGTGCACCATATTGCCGTGGTTATCTCCCACGATCTGGATCTCTATATGCTTGGGGTTTTCAATAAATTTCTCGATAAAAACTGTATCATCCCCAAAGGCATTGAGCGCTTCCCGTTTAGATTCTGAAAAAGCTTTTTTCAATTCAGATTCTTCCCTAAGCACCCGCATTCCGCGGCCACCCCCACCGCTGGCGGCTTTTAGCATAATGGGATAACCTATTCGTTTGGCCTCTTCTATAGCTATATCCAGGCTTTCCAGTTCCTTCTCGTTACTCTGAATCACCGGAACATTATTTTTAACCGCCACGGTTTTGGCCGTGACTTTATCGCCTAAACTTTTTAAAACAGAAACTTCTGGACCAACAAAAATAATATCATTGTCCTTACAAGCCTGCGCAAAAGCGGCATTTTCAGAAAGGAAGCCGTAACCGGGATGGATAGCATCTGCGCCCACCTTTTTGGCGAGGTTGATAATCGCGTCTATATCCAGGTAAGGTTTTAAAGGCTCCTTATCGGGGCCAATTTGGTAAGATTCATCGGCTTTATAGCGGTGGAGGGAGTAGCGATCTTCGAAGGTGAAAATCCCTACGGTTCTAATTCCTATTTCAGTGCAGGCTCTAAAAATTCGAATCGCGATCTCCCCACGATTGGCCACCAATACTTTCTGAATCTTCATGTTTTTTATTTAGTTAGTTAGCAATACTTAGTTGTTGCCGTAAACTATTAAAACATTCAGAAGTAAGGGTGATTTATTATGCTAAATTTTATATAAAAATTTTTGTCAGTTCCCGGTTGGCTGTTGTAGGTTCTCAGTTTTCTGTTGTCGATTTTCTGTTTATTGTTTGGGGTTTGTTGTTCCGCCACGAATGCACTAATATTTTCCATTGCACAATCTCTGGCCGCCAGTTCGAGTAGGGGTATTTGAGCCATAGCGAAAATAGCGCTGTATCGAGAACCGTTGGAAGTTTTAACTGCATTGCACTTCTCGATACTTCCGACTCTCGTCGGAAATCGATATGAGGAAATGGCAACCTACTCCACAACATACATCTCGTTAGATGCTTTAATATATTCTTGCGGATTAAAAGTAGATTCAAAACTGTTTCTAACTACATTTAGTTTGTTTTTCAAATCTGCAATTTTGGTTTTTAAATATTCATCGTTCTCGTATTTTTTGATCAATGAATCATATTTTTTAAGATTTTCCAGAATTCTGAAGGTGATTGTTCCAAATCGGATTTTTAGGTTTTGCACCGCGATCATTTGGTCGTGATAATCCTGTTTCCAGTTTTCAGGATTTTTAGCTTTCTCTTCAGCAATTTTATTCTCCGCAATTTTTGAAATATCCAGAATATACTGGGTGCGTTTCTTCGCATCGGTTTCATTAGTGAAATTGCTGTCAAATTCTTTCGGGTCGATCTCCAGGATTTGCACTAAATTTTCCTGCATCGCTTTTTCCTGAAGCTCCTTTAATTCATCCAGGTTTTTATTTATAGATTCCCATTCGGTTTCTATAAGATCTTTATCGTGGGTAAATTGTGCTACAGTTGTGGTAAGTTTCAGCATCTCTGTACTTTGCTGCTTTAACTTTTTATCTCCCCAGCCTAAAGAATTTATAAAACTACCAATTCCGTCAAAAACAGTTCCGGCAAACATTCCCGTAAAAGGCGTGCCTTGTGCAAGGTCACCGGTAACATTTAAGATATGACTTAAGGCCGAAAGCCGTGCATCATTCTTTTTTTCTTCTTCTACAAATTTTCTGAATTGTCCGAACCATTCCTGGTAACCCTCGTAGTGCATAGGATTGCTAACCTGATCTAGCGTGGCGTAAAATTCACGGGAAGCATTAAAAAGATTTAGTGGTTTAATTTCGCGCTCCATTGAGGCTAAATTCAGCACAGCTGAACTATAATTATATTTATAAACGCTAATCGTATTTTTATCTATTTCTTCCTGGCGTTCTTCCAGAAATTTCACCCTTTCTAATAGCTTCTCCACTTTTACTGAAGAAGAATTAGTGTTTTGAATACTTTCATCGAGGGTACTGATTTTTGAATCTATTTCTTTAATTCTGAATTCCAGATTCTGACTTAACAAATTGCGTTCACGATTGAGTTCCTGAAGTACTTGTTGAGTGACCGACTGGTCTTCAGCAAAGCTTTGTGCCGAAGTATTATGAAAAAACATCCCTGAAACAAACAGGAAAATAAAACCTAATTTATTCATTATCAATTATTTTAATCAGCTATTTATTCATTTATAACGATCTGAAGTCAATCATATTTTATGCCAGTTAAATCTAAAGAATATTAGCTAAGTTTTCCTAATCTAAATAGTATGGGAAAAATCACTTTATTTTCAGGGCCAAAAGCTAATTTAAGCTCATCTTCAATAAGATCTACAGGATTTAGACCTTTATCTTTTTCGTAGTGTTTCACAGCGCTCCAGGTTTTTAAATAACCAATGAGATGATCAAATGTCCATTGATATCTTTGTTCAAATTCCGGAGTTTCAATTTCTAAAAAAGGAAAAGGAATCGTTTTATATTTTTCATCTAAATACCTGCGTTCTTCATCCCAGTAAGGACCAATAATATTCTTATAAAATTTAAGGATTACCTCATCGGTTTCAGGATTACTTTTAAACAGGGAATAACCTATTACAGCGATAATCCCATTAGGCTTTAAAACTCGTTTTGCTTCTTTATAAAAAGCTTTAAAATTGAACCAGTGAATGGCCTGCGCTACTGTAATAAGATCAAAATAATTATCAGGGAAATCTGTTTTTTCAGCCGGTTGAACGGAATATTCAATGTTTTCTCGCCTTATCGCATGATCTAATTGCTGATTGCTAATATCGGTAGCCTTTACGTTATCAAAGAATTTTGAGAGTTCTCCAGCAACCTGACCGTTTCCGGTTCCACAATCCCAGGCTATTCCTGAGTTTTGTAATTGTTTCTTCAGAAATTCAAATAATTCTTGTGGATAAGCGGGTCTAAACCGGGCGTAAGAAGAAGAATGAGTAGAAAAATTATCTTTCATCAGGATATTATTTATTTCAATTAAAATTAATGAAATAAAGGACAAAAAAAGAACCGCCTTTTTAGGCGGTTCTAACAAAAATTAAGTTTCTTATTTTCTTATTGATTTGCTTCTAGAGTATCCGGTTCCTGGCTATAATCTCAATTATCTACAGCTCCCGGATTACTGCTCATAGTTCCTTCAGAAGTTGGCGCATCCATTTCTTCCATCACATCTGCAGCCCTATGAAAGAAAGATCTTAGTTTTTCTTTTGCATCATTGGCTTGCATATCTATTTCCTGAAGTTCGGCTTTCAATTCATCTACTTCCTCAGATAAATCATCATAAGCGTTTTCCTGAAGTTTTTCCAAAGAAACAATGGCAGTTTGCAATTGTGTATCCATATCATCTACAGGATTACTTAAGCTATCACCAATTACTTCTAGTTTTTGATCGGCATCCATTCCAAATTCTCTACTTCTCTCAGAAACTGCAGCTGCAAATTTCTGCAAAGCTGTTTCAGGATCAATCTCTTCCTGCATTTCTTCGTATTCATCTTCCCCATCTACATAAGTAAGATAATCAGCAACCGCGTTACTTTCATACGCATAATTAGAAGTTGTATCTTCCTCAACCTCCATGCTCTGCTCGAATTCTATATCTGCATCTTCGTCTTTTTTGTTTCCATCGTTACAGGAAAACAAAATACCTGATGCCATAATAATAAGTCCGGTTTTCTTTATGAAATCGGGAGTTGTAAGTTTAGATTTAAAGTTCATTCTCAGTTTCATCTTTTCCAATTTTGGTGGTTCTTAATAAAATTAGAAAATAAATGTAAGCTAAGCTTAGCACGAATGATAAACTATTTCTAAAAATTCAAATTAAACTCTAATTTTAGTTAAATTTGACTTTATAAGTACGAAAAAAGCAAGATTTTATTAAAAATAATGAGATTTACACATTAAACCTAAAGTGCATTACATCACCATCTTTCACGATATATTCTTTTCCTTCAACCCTCATTTTACCGGCTTCTTTTACCTTAGCTTCGCTTCCAAAATGATCAAAATCCTCATAAGCAATAACTTCGGCACGAATAAAGCCTTTTTCAAAATCGGTATGGATCACACCTGCGGCTTGTGGCGCGGTAGATCCTACAGGAATTGTCCAGGCGCGTACTTCCTTAATTCCTGCAGTAAAGTAAGTTTGAAGATTTAGCAGATTATATGCCCCTCGAATAAGTTTTGCAGCTCCGGGTTCTTCCAGCCCAATATCCTGGAGAAACATTTGGCGTTCTTCATAATCGTCAAGCTCGGTAATATCGGCTTCAGTTCCCACGGCAAGCACCAGAACCTCGGCCCCTTCATCTTTTACCGATTCCCTAACCTTGTCTACATGAGCGTTGCCGTTTACCGCTGAACCTTCATCTACATTACAAACATACATTACTGGTTTATCGGTAATAAACTGTAATGGTTTTATAAATTCCTTTCTTTCATCATCAGTAAGATCTAGCGCCCTAATGGATTTTCCGGCTTCCAAACCTTCTTTCACTTTTAGTAGCGCGGCTTCTTCTTTTTGAGCTTCTTTATTTCCTGTTCTTGAAGCACGTTTCACTTTCTCCAACTTCTTCTCAGCAGTTTCCAGATCTTTTAGCTGAAGTTCCATATCTATGGTTTCCTTATCCCGAATTGGATCTATAGAACCATCTACGTGTACAATATTGTCGTTTTCAAAACAACGCAAAACGTGCAGGATCGCGTCGGTTTCCCGAATATTTCCCAAAAACTGATTTCCAAGACCCTCACCTTTGCTAGCGCCTTTTACAAGGCCTGCAATATCAACGATCTCAACAGTGGCCGGTTGTACTTTTTCAGGTTTAACCAAACTTTCCAATCGCTCCAATCTTGAATCTGGCACATTCACCACTCCAACATTAGGCTCAATGGTACAAAATGGGAAATTCGCACTCTGTGCCTTTGCGTTAGAAAGACAATTAAAAAGCGTTGATTTTCCTACGTTTGGTAATCCTACAATTCCGGCTTTCATATTATATATTTTTTGCGGCTGCAAATGTACGTTTTTTCTATTGTAGCCACTAATTCACCATTATTTCTTTTTCATATCGGATTCTTAGTTTGAAATCTTAAAAGAAATAAGTGTTTTCCCATATTTTAAATGCATTCGGGTTTGTGAATTGTCACTTTGCCCTAACTTTGCAGCTATGGAAAATACCAGGGTTTTACATACGCTTAAAGAATATTTTGGATTTGATAGTTTCAGGCCGCTTCAAAAAAAGATTATCGATTCAGTTTTTGAAGGCAAAGACAACCTGGTAATTATGCCAACTGGTGGCGGAAAATCAATTTGCTACCAGCTTCCCGCAATTTTACTTCCCGAAATTACTTTAGTGATTTCCCCGCTTATCGCTTTAATGAAAGATCAGGTTGACGGACTTACCGCAAATGGGGTTCCTGCGGCATTTTTGAATAGTAGCCAAACCGAAACTCAGCAGCAAGAAATCTTTAAAAAAATCGATTCCAAAGAATTAAAACTGCTTTATGTTGCCCCAGAAAGTTTACAGTTTGTAGACCGTTTTATGAGCGATGGCAAAATAAGTTTGATCGCGGTAGATGAAGCCCATTGTATTTCCAGTTGGGGCCACGATTTTAGACCGGCCTATACACAACTGGGCTATCTAAAAAACCGCTTCCCCACTACCCCAATGATCGCGTTAACCGCAACTGCCGACAAAGCTACCCGGGAAGATATTTGCAAGCAATTGAACATTCCCAATGCCGAAAGACACATCGCTTCCTTTGACAGGAAAAATCTTAGCCTCGACGTTCGCCCGGGAATTAAACGTTTTGAACAAATCACCAATTTCGTAAAAACCCGAAAGAAGGAAAGCGGAATTATTTATTGCCTAAGCAGAAAAAACACCGAAGAAATTGCTGAAAAACTCCAACGCAAAGGTTTTGAAGCTGAAGCATACCACGCCGGTTTACCGGCAGAGAAACGTATTGAAATTCAGGATAATTTTATCAACGATAATTCAAAAATTATTTGTGCCACTATCGCTTTTGGGATGGGGATCGATAAATCCAATATTCGCTGGGTAATTCATTATAATATGCCCAAAAATCTGGAAGGTTATTACCAGGAAATTGGTCGCGCCGGGCGGGATGGTTTACCTTCAGACACTATGCTTTTCCATAGTTATGCCGATGTAGTGCAGCTGCAAAAATTCGCTTCAAATTCAGGAAATGAGGAAGTTCAGTTGGCGAAACTGGACCGAATGAAACAGTATTCCGAAGCTTTAAGTTGTAGAAGAAAAATCCTGCTGAGCTATTTTGGCGAATTAAAACAGGAAGATTGTGGCAATTGTGATATTTGTAAAAATCCACCGCAGTTTTTTGACGGAACCATCATCGCACAAAAAGCGCTTTCCTGCATCTTTAGGCTAAAAGAAAACGAACCGATTACTCTAGTTATCGATGTACTTCGAGGTTCACAGAATGAAGCTGTTTTCAGTAAAAACTATCAGGAAATCAAAACTTTTGGGATTGGGAAAGATCTTTCCTGGCACCACTGGCAGCAATATATTATTCAGCTAATCAACCTAGGTTATTTAGAAATCGCATTTCACAGGGGCAATAATTTACAACTCACTGCACTGGCAAAAAATGTGCTTTTTGATGGCGAAAAAGTGCAACTCGCTGAAGTTCCCGATCGTAAAAAACTGAAACGCCGTGAGGAAACTGAAATTACAGAAAAGACTTCAGATAATTCCCTTTTTGAGAAATTAAGGCAGTTGCGTTTGAAGATTGCGCGTGAAGAAGAAATCCCGGCCTACCTCATCTTTAACGATACCACCTTAAAAGAAATGGAAAAATCCCGCCCAATGACCGATGATGAATTTCTTCAGATAAACGGGGTGGGAAGGCAAAAAATGCAAGATTACGGGTATGAATTCATTAAAGAAATAATTGCTTTCAGCAAACAAAAACGAACTACCAAAAAGCGTAAAAAGGCAAATACTTACAAAGCCACTCTTGAATTATTAAACGAAGGTTTAAGTCTGGAAGAAATCGCTAAAAAACGGGAGCTTGCCATAACTACCATTTATTCGCATTTAACCAAGTTATATGCCGAAAGTGAAGCCGTTGAACCTATGAAATATATTTCAAAATCTGATTTTGAAGCTATAGAAAAGGCAAAAGCAGAACTTGAAAATCCGGAAGGCTTAAAACCATATTTCGAGCATTTTGAAGAAGCGATAGGTTATGGCACTATAAGACTGGCACTGGCAGTTTTGGAAAAACAAGAATCAAAAGTTTAGAAATCCTCTAGTCCAATTTTATTTAAAAGCAATCCGGAAGCCGGTACAATGTAATCCATTTGCATTTCAACTCCTGGTTTTAGGCTGTTTTCAAAGTCTTCCAGACTCAATTCCCCTTTACCAATTTGCAGTAAAGCGCCCATCATTAACCGAACCTGATGTCTTAAAAATCCGGCGCTGTGAATATGAAAAATATAAGATTGCTTCGGAAAAAAACTGGCGGTGATTTCGATGTTCTCAATTAATTCAGATTTTACGATCTCGCGTTCAAAGGTGCTATTTTCTGAAACCCGCACACAATAGTTTCTAAATTGGTGTTTTCCTTCAAAAAGTCTTGCTCCTTTTTTCATTAATTCAATATCCAGATCAAACTGAAAATTGGCCATTAAAGGTGCACAAAAGGGATGATTTTTTTCTCCAAAACTAAATAGGTAAGCATATTCCTTAAGTTTTGGATGCTGAATTATATTGAATTTCGCATCAACTTCAGTAATAGAAACCGCCCTAATATCCTGGGGTAAATTCAAATTAAATTCCTTTAAAAATTCATCTAAATCCGTAAGCGGTTCGTAATCCAAAAACAGCTCAAATGCCGATTCCTGGGCTGATACCATAGCATCGGTCCTACTCGTTCCTAAAATTTTAAATTTTTCAGTAGGCATTACATATCGCAAGGTTTTTGTAATGAGCTCTTCTACCGTTTTTACATTGGGCTGCTTTTGCCAGCCGTGTAAACGGTAGCCTAAATACTGAACTTTAATAAGGTAAAAATAGCGCTTGGGTTGCAAATTTTTTGATTTTCCAGATTCCGGATTATTATTACTAATATTCCCTTTTCTTGTTTAATTCTTCCATATCATCTATTGCTTCAGAAGGAATAACCTTCAGGAAAGATGAATGTTGCTCTATGGCGTATTCCAGTTTACTTACAATATCTTCAATAGATTCATTTTCATAATCTATTTCCAAAGGTTCTTTAATTTGCATGGTTTGCAAAATACCACGTTTTTTGATCCTGATACCTTTTTTATCGAAAGAACGCCTAAAACCATCAATCACAATAGGAATAACTACCGGTTTGTATTGTTTGATAATATGTGCCGTTCCTTTTCGGATGGGTTTAAATGGTTTTGTTGTCCCTTGTGGGAAAGTAATTACCCAACCGTCTTCAAGGGCCATTCCAATATTCTTTGTATCATCAGGATTTACCTTTCGTTCTACTTCCTCACCTTTTGCCCGCCAGGTTCTTTCTACACTAACGGCTCCCGCATAAGCCATAATCCTGGACAGCAAACCGGCGTTCATCGTTTCTTTGGCCGCTACATAATAAACATTAAGTTTTGGCTGCCAGATATAGCCTATGTTTTTAATGGAATCTACCCTTCCGCTAAGGCTGGCGTTAAAAACGTGGAACATCGCGGTGACATCAGCAAAATAGGTTTGATGATTGGAAACAAAAAGTACGTTGGTATCGGGAAGGTTTTTAATGATGTCAGAGCCTTCAATGCTCAATTCATTATAACCACGATAACGGCGATGTGTTAATAATCCGAAAATACGGATAAGCCACTTTTTCAGAAATAAAATATGTCCAAACGGATTTCTTTTAAATAATCCCATAGTTTTAATTTCAGTTCTTACTTACTACTCAGTATACCTGCAGTCCGCCTGCGTATTGAACAATCCTTAAATTTTAAGTCGCGCAAATATAATAATTCTTAGTTTTCAAAAGCTTTTTCTAAAGATTTCTCGTATTTCACTCAGCATCATTCCTGTAGCTCCCCAAACAATTTGCTCGTTTAATTTAAATGCCGGCACAACCATCTTACTCGAATAACTCGTGCTTAATTCCTGATTTATGAAATTAGATTGATCAAGAAAATGGTCCAGATCTACTTCTAAAATTCGCTCTACTTCACTTTCCTGCGGAGTTAAAACCGGGGTTTCTTCAAGCAAACCCAAATACGGTTGCACCCAGAAATTACTTGGCGGAATATATAAGCGGGTAAGTTCCCTTATCACTTCTATATCATTCCTCGGAATGCCAACTTCTTCTTCGGTTTCGCGCAATGCGGTTTCTTCCAGGTTCTCATCTTCGGGCTCTACCCGGCCACCCGGAAAACCTATTTGATTTGAGTGAACACCTTTATAGGATTTTCTTAAAATTAATACTAAATAAGTTTTTCCGAAATTATTAGGGTAAAAAACAGCCATAACCCCCGCTTTATTTGGCTTAAGACTATCAATATCAAGATTTCTCATCTCTTCAAGGCGGTTACCCGGCACTAATTTATGATGCGCCTTTTCTCCCGGAAGGACAATTTTTTTTAATTTTGGTATCCTGTCTTTAAAATCCTGAAAATCCATGAGAAACCTAATTACTATATTTTCTTTTTCCCTAATTCTTCTTTTCGCAAGTTGTGAAGATAAGGAATCTTCTAGTAAAAACAGTCTGAAAACTCCTTCTGGAACAGAAGTTTCAAAGGCTAAAACTTCAAAATTAGATTCCCTAAAAGCAAAATACGCGAAAAAAGAAGAAGAGGTTCAACTAGAGACTACAGAAACCGACAACCAATTTCCAATTCCGCAGGAAAAATTGATTCCTTTTTTAACCCAATACGGAAAAGAAAACCCCGAAAACCTGGTTCGCATTAGTACAAATTTTGGCGATATTGAAGTTATGCTTTATCGCGACACGCCTTTGCACCGTGCTAATTTTATTATGCTAGTGAAGAAAGGTTATTTTAACAGTACATTTTTTCATAGGATAGCTCCAGGATTCGTGATCCAGGGTGGAAATTCAGATAATATGGCAACGCCCAGAAAGAGATCTAATATTGGCGACTATCTTATTCCCAATGAATTTGATGCCGGGCACAAACATACTTACGGTGCTTTTTCTGCAGCAAAGTACAGCGAGCAGAATGTAAGTAAAGCTTCTTCACCTTTTGAATTCTTCATCGTTATGGATAAAAACGGAACACCACACCTAAATAACGATCACACCGTTTTTGGCCGTGTAACCAAAGGAATGGATATAGCCGAAAAAATTGCACAGGTTAAAACCGGCCAATCTGAATGGCCTATAGACAACGTGGAAATGGATGTTGAAATAATTAACTAAATCAAGCATCTCGAGGCAAGTCCACGAGGTATGAATCGGAAAACTATTTTATAATTTCGAGGCAAGCCCGCCTGAATGATTCGGGCAGGCCTCGGGGAATTAAACCCTCAATGAGGGATTAAGCCCGCTGTGTGTAATAATTATAATCGGTGATTACCTGCTGAATAAATTCCATAGGCGACTCCTGTGGTTTGGTTTCCAGTAATTCTGCTAGTTTTTCCGAAAGCGATAAAATAAGCCGGTGGTTATGACTTCTCTTCGCGGTTTGATAAAGGTTTTTAATGTCCTGAACATCCGCATCTTTTAAAACACTTACCTGCGGATATTTGGGTTCGTAACCTTCAGGTATATCTACAGCAAGGCTTCGATTTAAATTAGTTCTTGGTTTTTCTGAAATTACCGTGGTTTTAGCGGCAAGATCTCCCAAACGTTGTCCTTTTCCATTTAGTAAAATAGTGACTACCGCAATGGCTCCACTACTAATAGAAATATCAATAAACCGTAATAACCATCTTATTAAATATTCAGCAAAAGCCGGCCGGCTGCCGTCTAATCTCACAACTCTAATTTGTAAAGCGGCTTTTCCCGGGGTTTGGCCATTATATAAACTTTCCCATAATAAATAATATAACAAAGAAGGTAGCCCCATCACCAGATAATAAACCCACTGCCCTGCCGCATCTAATCCTGTGCCGGCCAATGCAAGCGAACTTATCACTATATACAACCCAATAATAAATATATCTACGATAAAAGCAAGGATACGATCACCTACACTCGCAACATTCTGATCAATACTAATATTTTGAGCGGTTTCAATTTGAAAATTATCCATTTAATCTGTTTCTTTGAGTCATAATAGAAAAACCATGCGAGAGGCTGCATTTGTGAAGCAAAATAAGGATAAATGGCTTAAATTTGAAAGCCTGCTTCAAAATAAAAATAACCTGCAACCGGAGCAGCTTTCCAATATTTATATTGAAATTAGTGACCATTTAAGCTATTCCAAGACCTTTTATCCTAAAAGCAACACTACCACCTATTTAAACCAGTTAGCAGCTTCAGCACATCAAAAGATTTATAAAAATAAGAAGGAATCGCAAAACCGATTTATCACGTTTTTCACCAAAGAATTTCCACTATTCTTTTATAATTTTCAGAAGCAATTACTGCTTAGCTTTTTAATTTTCGCACTTTTTTCTGCGGCAGGTGCATTTTCCGCAGCATCAGATCATACTTTTGTAAGAAGTATTTTAGGCGATGCTTACGTGAATATGACTCTGCAGAATATTGCTGAAGGCGATCCTATGGCAGTGTATAAGAAAATGTCCGAAACCGATATGTTCCTCGGAATTACCATTAACAATATTCGGGTTTCTTTAATGGCTTTTAGTATGGGAATCCTGGCCGGAATTGGTACTGTATTTATCTTAATGCAAAATGCAGTAATGCTGGGTTCTTTTCAATACTTTTTTTACGATCAGGGCTTGCTATGGGAGTCTGCAAGAACAATCTGGATTCACGGAACCATAGAAATTTCAGTAATAATTATCGCAGGTTGCGCCGGACTTGTTGTTGGGAAGAGCATACTTTTTCCTGGAACTTATACCCGCCTGACTTCCTTTGTAAAAGGCGTTAAAAACGGACTTAAAATAGTGATAAGTACGATCCCATTTTTTATCATAGCAGGATTTCTGGAAGGTTTTGTAACCCGACTAACCCAAATGCCCGATTGGCTGGCAATTTTAATTATTGGTAGCTCATTAGCACTCATTTTATTTTACTATATCTTTTACCCCATATTTCTACATAAAAAACAACAAATTCATGAAGCAGAATTACATTGATTTTAAGCAACAGCGAGAGCTGGGCGATATTATTAGCTATACGTTTAAATTTATACGCGAAAATTACAAGGCTTATTTTACAAGCGTTATGAAAATTTCGTGGCCGGCATTTCTGCTTTTAATCGCGGCCGTTTCTTATTATTCTTACACCACGGTAGGAAATTCGTTAATGTTCAGCCAGGACGGTGACTTTTTCATTGGGTTTGGTTTATTAATGGTTGGTTTGCTTTTGTATTTTTCGGTAATGAATGTTGCGGCTTTCCATTTTATAAAATCTTATGTAAGCAATGATGGTGAGGCCAGCCACCAGGAAGTTAAAGAAGGAGTGAAAAGAGATTTGGGAAAAATGTTTGGCCTTGGCGCCATTACCTGGATCTTAATTTTCGCCGGACTTATAATTTTTATTATTCCAGGAATATACCTTAGTGTTCCGTTAAGTATTGCGGCTGCGGTACTTGTTTTTAAAAGTGACAGTATTGGCGGCAGTATTTCTGAAGGTTTTCACCTGGTAAAAGACAATTGGTGGATGAGTTTTATAAGCCTTTTTCTAATTTGGCTTATTGTTTATATCATTAGCCTTATTTTTCAACTGCCGGTACTAATTTATACGTTTATAAAAATGTTCACCATCATGGAAGAAAACTCGGCTTCGGCAGCGAATGTGGCCGATATGTTTGACTGGGTTTATCTTACCTTAACCATTATTGCGTCTGCAATTCAATATCTGCTTTACGCCATTACACCAATTGGGGTTGCTTTTGTGTATTACAATCTGAACGAAATAAAATATTTTACCGGAGCCTACGAAAGCATTGAAAATCTTGGTAAAAACAATTGATGATTAAAGTCTTACTTCTTTTCAGCTTCATTTTCTTCGGAAATTTAATTCCGCAGGAGCAGGCGCTTGGAGATTCTATTGAAGCTAGTCAGAATTCCACTGAAGAAACCCTGGAGAAAGCTGATTTTGATGCTGAAAAAATTGAAGATTATAAAGCTGATAAAGCTTTTGATTATTTAGAAAAAATTGAAGAAGATTCCTGGTGGACGCGCTTAAAGCGATGGATAAACCTTAAATGGAATGCCTTTTTACAATGGCTTTTTGGCGATTACCAAACCAACGCTTTCTGGAACGCTGTTCTTACGGCCCTACCTTACGTTCTTCTAATTTTAGTGCTTGGCTTAATCACCTGGCTTTTTATTCGTTTAAATCCCGGAAATGCAGTGATGGCTGAACCAATTACCGGACGTGTAAACCTTAAAAAAGAAGAAGACATTGTAAAATCGGCAGATATTTCTTCTTTAATAGATGACGCTATTCGTGATGAAAATTACCGTCTTGCTGTGCGTTATCTTTATTTAAAAAGTCTGCGTTTGTTAGATCAAAAGGAGCATATTTCCTATAGATTTCAGAAAACAAACGAAGATTATATCAACGAAATAAACGAAACTGAAATAAAAGATCAGTTCACTAAAATCACGCGCCTTTACGATTTTATCTGGTATGGGGATTTTGAACTTTCTAAGGTGCGTTTTGAGAAAGTAAATAAGGAATTTACCCAAATGGAAAACAACCTGAAAACCGGAAATAATGGGTAAAACATCAAAACTATTTTTCGGATTTTTCCTGCTCCTGGTAATTTTCCTCACTTACCTGGAAGCCACAGAACCGGAACCGGTAAACTGGACTCCCAGTTATATGAGCGATGATAAAATTCCTCTGGGAAGTTTTGTTTTCTATGAAAGCTGGAAGAATATTGAAAAATGGGAGTTTGAAGAAATTGGCGTTCCCCCATTCGAAAGACTTTCTGATAGCCTGGAAAACGGCACTTATTTCTTTCTGAATAATGCTGTAAATTTTGATCCAGACGAATTAGATAATCTGCTTGAATGGGTGGCTAAAGGAAATGAATTGTTTGTTTCCGCGCGAGGTATTAGCCCTGCTTTATTAGACACCCTTAAGCTGGAAACAAAAGTTTTTATTCCAAAAAACGACCTGAGCTCAAAACCACAAGTAAATTTTGAAAATTTAGCCTTAAAAAGTAAAACCGATTTTCAGTTTAAGAATGAATTTTCTTCGCTTTACTTTCACCAAAAAGATAGTGCTGAAATTGAAATCCTGGGACAAATAAATATTCAGGGAGATGATAAAAATAGCAAGCCTAATTTTATAAGATCAAATTTTGGCAATGGGAAGATATACCTGCATAATACCCCGGAAGCTTTTGGGAATTACTTTTTACTAACCGACCAGAATTATAAATATGCTGAAAATATCCTGGCTTACGTAAATAAAGAAAACCCGGTATTTTTGGATAATTATTATAAAGCGGGGAAAACATTTTATTCCTCTCCGCTTTATATTTTACTAAGCGATAACCGACTTAAATGGGCATATTATTTCTTACTGGCCGGTAGTATTTTGTTCATTATTTTTGAAGGAAAAAGAAAACAACGGGCAATTCCGATAGTAAATCCTTTGAAGAATCAGAGTTATGAGTACGCAAAAACTGTGGGTGACCTCTATTTAGAAGAGAAGGAATACGCGGAATTGATCACGAAGAAAATCAATTTATTCCTGGAATATATTCGTTTACAATATAAAATTTCAACCAAGACCATAGACGAAGAATTCCATACCTTACTGGCTGCAAAATCCGGAAACAGTATTACTTCCGGTAAGGCACTTTTTGCAAAAATCGAGAAGTTTTCAAATAATACCAATGCCGGGAAAAGCGAGTTTCACGAACTTTCTGAGGCAATAAATAATTTTAAATCACATTCCGATGGAAAACCACGAAAATAAAGAAACCGAATCGCTAGATTTTGATAGTCGCATTCCGTTAGACGATCTTAAAGAAGCCGTTTCAAGATTAAAAAACCAGCTCGCCAAAGTAATTGTTGGTCAAAATGATTTTGTAGAGTTATTGATCGCCGGCCTGCTTTCTAACGGCCACGTATTAATTGAAGGTGTTCCCGGCGTTGCCAAAACTTTAACCGCAAAACTATTCGCTAAAAGCCTGGATACCAATTTTAGCAGAATTCAGTTTACACCAGACCTAATGCCTAGTGATGTCTTGGGAACTTCGGTTTTAAATGCCCAAAAAGGCGAATTTGAATTTAAACCGGGTCCTATTTTTTCTAACATCATCCTGATAGACGAAATTAACCGTGCCCCGGCGAAAACCCAGGCGGCCTTGTTTGAAGTGATGGAGGAACGCCAGATTACCATAGACGGGGTTCAGCATGATCTTGAGGCGCCATTTATGGTACTCGCCACTCAAAACCCAATTGAACAGGAAGGAACTTATGCCTTACCCGAAGCCCAGTTAGACAGGTTTTTATTTAAAATTCAAGTGGACTATCCCAGTCTTGAAGACGAAGTGGATATTCTAAAAACACATCACCAGCGCAAAGGGGTGCTTCCCGTTTCGCAAATTGAGGCGGTTTTGAATCCAGAGAATCTAAACGAATTAAAAAGCCAGATCCAGGAAATTATCGTTGAAGAAAAACTGATGCATTATATTGCAAGTATTGTGGGTAAAACCCGTAATCATTCTCACGTTTACCTTGGCGCTTCTCCCCGGGCTTCTATTGCGGTAATGAATGCTTCAAAAGCATTTGCAGCAATTAACGGAAGAGATTTTGTTATTCCGGAAGACATTAAAAAAGCTTTAAATCCTGTTTTAGCTCACCGACTAATTATTAGTCCTGATAGGGAAATGGAAGGGATCACTGCCAAAGAAGTGATAGAAATGATCTCGCAATCTGTAGAAATTCCTCGTTAGTGCTCAAATTTTTTAAATCTTTATATCTAAACCAGCGGTTTTTCTGTGCGATCTTCGGTATCGCACTACTCTTTCTGTTTTCCTATTTCTTTGATTTTCTGTACGGATTTACCTGGGTTTTAAGCCTGATTCTGCTTCTTCTATTTATCGCCGATTTGGTAAGTCTCTATAAAACTAACCGGATTAATGCTAAAAGAATTCTTCCCCAGAAATTCTCGAATTCAGATGAAAATGAAGTGGAGATTTTCTTGGAAAACAAATATAAATTCCCGGTTTATACCGAAATTATAGATGAAATTCCCGTGCAGTTTCAGAAGCGAGATTTTTTAAAAAAATTGAAAATTGGTGGCGATGCTACTGAAAAATTCAGCTATTATTTACGGCCTGTTACCCGCGGTGAATATTTCTTCGGAAAATTAAACATTTACGTTTTCACAAAAATTGGCCTGGTAAAAAGACGGTCGGTTTTTGGAAATAAACAAATGCTGAAAGTCTATCCTTCCTTTATCCAAATGAAAAAACTGGATTTTCTGGCCATAGATAATCGCTTATCGCAACCCGGTCTAAAGAAAATCAGAAGGATTGGGCACACCATGGAGTTTGAGCAAATTAAAGAATATGTTCCCGGGGATGATGTGCGAACCATAAACTGGAAAGCCACGGCTAAACAGGGCGACCTTATGGTAAACCAGTTTCAGGATGAAAAAGCCCAACCCATTTATTCTATTATAGATACCGGCCGCGTGATGAAAATGCCTTTTAACGGCTTGAGTTTACTGGATTATGCGATTAACAGCAGCCTTGCTTTTTCAAATATCGCGCTTAAGAAAAAGGACAAAGTAGGCTTAATTTCGTTTTCAGCTAAGATCGAAAATATCCTTAAGGCCAACGCAAAATTGAGTCAGTTGCAACAAATTATGGAGCGTTTGTATAATATCAACACTCAGTTTCCAGATTCAGATTTTAATATGCTTTACAGCAATCTTCGACAACGAATTACGCAGCGTAGCTTGCTGATGTTGTACACAAATTTCGAACATATTTCGGCTTTAAAAAGGCAACTTCCCTATCTACAAGCGATCAATAAAAAACATGTCTTAGTGGTGATCTTTTTTGAAAATACCGAACTGGACAAAATTATAGCCAGCAATCCCGATAATACTACCGATATGGCCCACCAGGTTATTGCCGAAAGTTTTGCGCACGATAAAAAACTAATGGCTGCAGAACTAAGGCAGCACGGTATTAATACTTTACTAACAAAACCCGAAGACTTAAGTATTAATACAATTAATAAGTACCTGGAAATTAAAGCACGCGGAATACTTTAATTAATTTCAAACAGCTACTGAATGTCATTACAAACGGAGTGAAGTAATCTCTATGCTGCATTCGCATCAATATCGGATGGCACTTTGTTAAGGTTTTTCCACTTTTATTTCTTTTATCTTATCTCTTGACTCTTTTTTATTGTAGACTTCCTACTCTTTTGTAATACTTTAAGCACAAAATTTACAATTCAGCACTCAATAATTACAAGTCGGTTATAATTATTGAACCAACAGTTTAACCTTCATATAGATAAAATCATATTTATATTAATTTAGAATAGAAAAAACCAATACATTTGCAGTAACAATAAGGCTTCAATTTATGACAATTACACAACTGCATTATGTGTTGGCGGTTGCCGAACACAAGAATTTCACCAGGGCTGCTCAAAAAGTTTTTGTTACCCAGCCCACGCTAAGTATGCAAATTCAAAAACTGGAAGAAGAATTGGATGTTCAGATTTTTGACAGAACCAAAAAGCCTATTCAGCTTACTGAGACCGGACAAAAAATTGTACAACAGGCAAGAAATATTGTTAATGAAAGTGACCGGATTAAAGATATTGTAGATCAGCAAAAGGGCTTTGTAGGCGGAATTTTCAAACTGGGGGTAATCCCTACGGTTATGCCTACTTTATTGCCGATGTTCATCAATAATTTCATTAAAAAATATCCAAAAGTAAAGCTCAAGATAGAAGAGTTAAATACCGAAGCTATCATTGAACGCTTAAGAGAGGGGCATCTGGATGCTGCAATTGCAGCCACTCCTCTAGAGTTACCGGGAATTAAAGAAAATGTACTTTATTACGAACCTTTTGTTGGGTACATTCCAAATACGCACCGACTTCATAATAATGAAAAGATTGAAATTAATGATTTGGACATAGACGATATGCTACTCCTGGAAGATGGCCATTGTTTTAAAGATGGTATTCTTAACCTTTGTAAATCGTCCAGAAACTACGATGAAGATCATTTTCAACTAGAGAGCGGAAGTTTTGAAACCTTAATAAAACTGGCTAATGAAGGCCTGGGAATGACGCTTCTCCCCTATTTACATACGCTGGATATAAAAGATGCTGAAAAGAAAAATCTAAGAATGTTTAAAGATCCCGTACCAGCCAGGGAAGTAAGTCTTATATACAATCGTAGCGAATTAAAAATGCAAATTATAGAAGCCATAAGAAGCACTATTGCCGGCGTGGTAAAGGGTGCTATTGCTTTTCATAATGTTAATATTATAAGTCCGCTTAACAAAAAGAAAGAGTTTCAGGAATAAGCAAAAAAGAAAAATCCTCTAATTTCTTATAAAATCAGTAAACTAAAAAGCGGCCCGAAAGCCGCTTTTTTTTATGTATTTAAATAAGTTAAACATTGATTGAGTTCCGGGTTTTTCCGGGTTAAAGCCAGAATCCAGATACGCAGTTCCTCAATTTCATGTGGTAAAAGTCGCTGAAGTGCTTTTTTCACTTCCCTGCAAAACAGGGCGGGATCAAAACTGACTTTATCCAGTACAGTCTTGGTGTATTCAAACATCGCTCTCGCCATAATTTGAAAGATTTAAATTAGAAGTTAGGTTAAAAAAGAGTAGAAATCTTATAATAGGCTGTAGTGTTTTTTAAAACCACCTAAATATACTAAAAATTTACTAATCGTTTTTCAAATAACAAGTGTTTAACAGTCCTAAAATCTGCGATCACCACTAATAACATCCCCAAGACCGCCAAGAATGCTACCTTCCCCTTTGTCTTTACCACCACCTTGTGGTGCCGCCTGCAAAATTCGGTTTGCTAATCGGCTAAAAGGTAGGGATTGTACGTATACCGTTCCCGGACCGGTAAGTGTTGCGAAGAAAAGTCCTTCGCCTCCGAAAATTGTATTTTTAATTCCGCCTACAAACTCAATATCATAATTTATATCCTGGGTAAATCCAATAATACAGCCGGTGTCTATTTTTAATTTTTCTCCGGGAGATAATTCCTTTCTTGCCATAGTTCCCCCGGCGTGAACAAAGGCCATTCCGTCGCCTTCAAGTTTTTGCATAATAAAACCTTCACCGCCAAAAAACCCACGTCCGAGTTTTCTACTGAATTCTATCCCTACAGAAACACCTTTGGCCGCACATAAAAAAGCATCTTTCTGGCAAATAAACTTATTCCCGTAGCGGGTTAAATCGATAGGAATAATTTTCCCGGGATAGGGCGAAGCAAAACTGATGCGCTTTTTTCCCTGAATTTCATTACTGAAAATCGTCATAAACAAGCTCTCGCCGGTAAGTAGTCGTTTCCCGGCACCTAAAACTTTACCCAGGAAACCTTCATTTTCTTTAGAGCCATCACCAAAAATGGTATCCATCCTAATCCCATCGTCCATCATCATAAAATTGCCGGCTTCAGCAATTACGGCTTCCTGCGGATCCAGCTCCAATTCTACATACTGCATCTCTTCTCCGTAAATCTGATAATCTATTTCGTGTGCATTCATAATTTTATTTTGCTTTTATAGTCCATTCAAATTCAAAAACAGCCACCTGTTCGCCTGTATCGTTTATTCCGGTAGATTTCATCCATAAAGTTTGCCCTTCTCCGGTTGAGAGCGCTTTTTCAATAGCTTCATCTATTAAATGCCCATCATAGCAATAAAAACTGATTTTTCCGGTGGCTTTTTTGGTGAACTTTGCCCGGTTTTGAGCCACCAACATAGAAATATTTCTGTTAGATTGCCGAATTTTCCCCATCACCAAGGCGCCGGTAGTTAATTCGGCTGCCATTGCCTGTACGGCAAAATACATACTCTTAAAAGGATTTTGGTTAATCCATTTATACTTTACACTCACCTTGCAGGTATTTTCTTCAATCTCATCAACCCGAACCCCACAGAGCCAGGCGCTTGGTATATTCAGCATTAGAAATTTATTGAGTTTGCTTTTATTTAATGTCATTATAATTGGTTTGTTTTTAATAAAGTTATTCAAATTAATCAATATGTCTTCAGGAGTAATTTCATAAAAATATGTTAATTTTTAGTACTATGCTTTGCAAAATACCTTCTTTTAACCATATATTTGTAATATAAATTATTAGGTTATGAATTCAAAGATAGCAAAAGAAGAAAAAACACTGGCCACAATCCTGCATTTATCGGTCTTTAGCAAGTTTATTATTCCGTTTGGGAATTTTATATTTCCGCTAATATTATGGCTCACTAAAAAGGAAAAACCATTTATAGACGAGCACGGCAGGAAGGCGATAAATTTTCAAATTAGCCTTTTTCTCTACACCATTTTAGTACTGGGAATTGGGGTTTCAATTATCCTTTTCCAGGCAATACGCTTGGGTGGTGATGTTCCCTTTGTAATTGGGCCCGAGCAGTTTTATATAGACGAGATGGGGCAGGCAATTTCTATAGTGATTACAATTATTGTATTTGCAATTATACTTTCCGCACTATTCTTTTTAGAAATTTTTGCTGTAATAAGCGCAAGTATAAGAGCTAGTAATGGAGAAAATTACTCTTTCCCCTTATGCATCAATTTTATAGGAAAAGATTCATCCAATAAATCAGAACCAATAACCGAATAAGATGAAAATAAAATTAAGTATATCCGTAATCTTACTATCAGTTTTTATAACAGGATGTGTTAAATATAAGACTGAAGAGACCGTACACATTACCGGAAACTTTAATGGTTCGTGGATATTAACTGCTGGAGATAATAATATTGAAGAAATAATTATCAAAGATAGTACTGTACTAATAAAAACCTCAGGAAATACATTTAATGGTGAATTAACTAAAAATTATTCCAAAAGTTCCAAAATCGATTTGGGTATTTATGAATCAAAAACTAATTATATAATTCCTTCTATTGAATTCATCAAAAATGAAAATAAAGTTACTCTATTTCCAGAAATGGAAAAAATTGGAAATAATCGAGTGATTAAAATAAGTGAAAGTATATATCATCAAAATCAATCAAAAAATGAACAGTTTAACAACCCTAAAAACCAAAAGCTATGAAGATAGAAAACACCAAGGCTCAAATGCGTAAAGGTGTACTGGAGTACTGTATTCTTTCGGTTTTAAAAGACGAAGATGCGTATGTAGCCGAAATCCTGGACACTCTTAAAGACGCTAAATTACTGGTGGTTGAAGGCACGATTTACCCCTTATTAACCAGGTTAAAGAATGCAGGATTGCTCAGTTATCGCTGGGAAGAATCCAGCAGCGGACCACCACGAAAATATTATGGGCTTACCGATACCGGAAAACTTTTTCTCAAGGAGCTGACCGGTACCTGGAACGAACTCCAAACCGCTGTAAATGTTGTAACCAATCAAAAAAACAAGAATCATGAATAAGACAGTAAATATAAATCTTGCCGGTATATTCTTTCATATTGACGAAGACGCATATGCTAAACTGCAGCATTATCTGGATGCTATAAAACGCTCTTTTACCAACACTCAGGGAAAAGATGAAATCATAGCAGATATTGAAGCACGTATTGCTGAATTGTTCAATGAGAAGAAGAAAGACGACCGCCAGGTTATCGGCATTAAAGAAGTAGAAGAAGTAATCGCCATAATGGGGCAACCCGAAGATTATATGGTAGATGAAGAGATCTTTGAAGATGAACCGGTGTACACAAAAACCACCAAGTCTTCAGGAAAACAGTTGTTTAGGGATACCGAACATTCTTATGTAGGTGGTGTTTCTTCAGGACTGGGACATTATTTAGCTATAGATTTTATCTGGGTGCGTTTGCTTTGGATCTTACTTACCATTTTCTCAAGTGGCGCTTTTATCCTAATCTATATTGCACTTTGGATCTTTGTTCCTGAAGCTAAAACCACCGCCGACAAACTGGCGATGCGCGGTGAGGAGGTGACCATAAGCAATATCGAAAAAAAGATTCGTGAGGGTTTTGATAACGTTACCGGAAAGGTAAAAGATGTAGATTACCAAAAATATGGCAACCAGGCAAAAAGTGGGGCAACCTCTGCAGCCACTGCCATAGGCGATGTTATAGCTTTTATTTTAAAGGTATTTGTAAAACTAATTGGAATCCTCTTAATCTTAATAGCCGGTGCGGCATTAATCAGTCTTTTTATAGGCTTGTTTACCGTTGGCACCTTCGGACTTATAGATGCACCCTGGAGTAGTTATGTAGAAATGGCCGTTAGTGGAGCCCCGTTATGGTTGCTCTGGTTGCTAACATTTTTACTCGTGGGCATCCCGTTTTTCTTCCTGTTCATCTTAGGATTAAAAATATTGGTAGGACGTTTAAAATCTATAGGTACCCCGGCAAAACTGGTTCTGTTAGGATTATGGCTTTTAGCACTAATCGGTGCTGCCGTAATAGGTATACAACAAGCAACCCATCGCGCTTTTGATGGCGAGCAGTTGACAACTGAAACCCTGCCTATTTCAGCCAGTGACACCCTTTACCTGGGGATGCAGGCAAATCAAAATTATTCATCGAGTATTTACAGAAGTACAGATTTCAAAATTAAATATGATGATAATGACGAAAAAGTTATGTACAGTTCTGATGTTCGCCTAATTGTGAAGCCTACAAAAGATTCCCTGGCCAAACTGGAAGTAGTAAAGTCGGCGGAAGGTAAAGATTACAAAGAGGCAAAAGAACGTGCGCAGAATATTGATTACAATACCAGCTTCAGCGGAAATGAATTATTGCTGAACAGTTATTTCACTTCAGCAACAAAATACAAGTACAGGGATCAAAAAGTGAAAGTAACGCTCTATTTACCAGAAGGCACTACTCTTTTTGCCGATGAGAATACCAATACTTTTCACAGAAACACCGATAGTTGGGGAGATATTTTAAATTATGGCGATGAAGAGAAATTCTTGAAAATCACCGAAGATGCAGCCATTTGTGAAGATTGCCCGATTGAAGAGTGGGAAACCGAAAGTGAAGATGAATGGAATGAAGAAGGTGATTTTAATGCAAGAATTAATTCTGGGGATGAAGAAGTGAATATTCAGATTAATAGTCGAGGAGTAACGGTAGATAAGAAACCGGTTGGAAATGGACAAGAAAATAATGAAAATGAAGAGTTATGATACAGTTAATACTGCAATTACTGCTGGTAGTATTTAATTTAGGACAACCGGTGGTAGAAAACGAAAAGATGGTTAAAGATTATATTGAATGTCATCAAATCTTAATCAAAAAATGTCCTGTAGCTTTCTACGAATGCTAAGCAAGTCTTAAAAGCCTCCTATACGGGGGCTTTTTAGTATATTTGTATTAAACACTTATTGTCTATGAAAAAGATATTACTCTTACTAAGCATTTGTATGGCTTTTAGCTGTGGTGCCAATAAAGTAAAAGGAAGCCGGAATGTAACAACTGAAAAAACTCGGTTAACAGATTTTCATAGTATAGACATAGCGGGAGATTTTGAGGTGACGCTCAAAAAAGGAAACACCGCTATGATGGAGGTGAAGGCCGATGATAACCTACATCGTATAATAAGAAGTCAAGTTGTAGATCAGGTTTTGTACTTGAACCCATCTAAAAAAATTGGAAAAAGCAAGTCCCAGGAAATCACCCTCACCTATCCTGAAAACCTTTTGAAAATTAGCGTTTCAGGAAATACAGAGTTGGAAGCAGACGAAGAACTCTATTCTGAAGAACTTAAAATTACTACTGCAGATGAAGCTGAAGTATACCTTACTGTAATGGCAACTAAGTTCGATCTATTTAACGAAGGGAAATCTGAAGTAGAATTAAACTTAACAGCAGATAATGCTTATTTTCAATTAAACGGATCAAGTGATATCGAAGCCCTGGTAAATGCTCCAAAATTCAAAGTTGATACCTATGAAAAAGCAAGAGCAAAAATTGAAGGAGAAGTAGATGATCTCCAATTGCGCGCTGAACATTCCACTAAATTTAACGGTAGAAGATTGACTGCCATCACCGCTGTAGTTATTGCCGAAGGCAAGTCTGAAAGCGAAATCGAGGTGCTGGAAAAACTGACGCTTACTGCCAAAAATCGTAGTGAAATAGAATTATATGGTAACCCCCAGATAGATTTGGTAGAGTTTTCAGAAAAAGCAGTATTAGCTAAAAAAGATTAGGTTATTTAGTCTACATTTAAGCTAAATTTCTAAATCTAATAATTATGAAAATTGCCTTAAAATCAATCCTATTAATACTGGCTTTTAGTCTAACTTTTGTATCCTGCAGAGAAGAAGAAGAAAAATCTGAAATCGAGCAATTAGCCGAAGAAGAAGGTGCAAAGGTTAAAATTAAAGATGACAAAGTAAAAGTGAAAACCGACGATAAAAAAATCAAGATCAAGGAAGATGATGGCGAGATCAAGACAAAAGTAAAAACAGACAACGACGATAACTAATGAAGTCTGGATTTTCTATGTTCACTTTGTGAATCAAATCTAAAAATTGTTTTAAAAGTCCCGTTTTTCGGGACTTTTTTATTGGTATTTAGTATCTTAATTTAAAATTATAGATATGCATAAAAAAGAGATATATACCGCCGGAAAAGAACTTCGGGAAGCCGAAAAAGTTTTGGTTTTAATTCACGGCCGGGGCGGCAGCGCTAAGGAATTCCTTTCCTTGGCAAACCGGTTAAACACATCGGATTTTGCAGTTTTAGCACCACAGGCCACAGATTTTACCTGGTATCCGAATTCATTTTTAGCCCCGGTTTCTCAAAACGAACCCGAATATTCATCGGCTATAGAAGTTTTAAATGAATTGTTGGAAGAAATAAAGGAAACGGGCATAGCTTCAGAAAATATTTATTTTGCCGGATTTTCGCAGGGCGCCTGCCTAACGCTGGAATTTGTAACCCGCAATGCGCAAAGATTTGGAGGAGTTGCAGCTTTCACAGGAGGACTCATTGGCGATAAGATTTATGCTGAAAATTACTCTGGTGATTTTAATGGTACACCGATTTTTATTGGAACAGGTGATCCAGATCCCCACGTACCGGTAGAGCGAGTAGAAGATTCTGCTGAAATCTTACGAGAAATGAATGCTAATGTAGAAGTTAAAATTTATAAAAACAGGCCGCACACAATTTCAGAAGATGAGTTGAAACTCGCTAATAATTTTATTTTTAATTAAAATTAAAATCAATTTCATGAGAAGCATTAAAAAAATACATACTGCGGTGAGTTCCCCTATCGCCGATCTAATTACTTATCGTGCCTTACCCACAAATTCCATAGACCATATAGATCCATTTTTGTTTTTAAACCACCACGGCTATCAGGAATATCCTGAAAATAATAATGGATTACCATTTGGCCCACATCCCCACCGCGGATTTGAAACCGTAACTTTTATTCTGAAAGGTGATCTAACCCACAAAGACAGCGGCGGATTTGAAAGCGTGATCAAAGCCGGGGGCGTGCAGTGGATGACTGCCGGAAAAGGACTTATTCATGCTGAAGTTTCTTCAGAAGAATTCAAGAAAAAAGGTGGTGAACTGGAAATTCTTCAGCTTTGGGTAAACTTACCGGCAAAATATAAATTAACTGAGCCAAATTACAGAGGTCTTCAAAAAGAAGATATTCCGCAGCTGAAATTAGATAATGGGAGAGTAAAAATATCCTTAGTTTCAGGAAACTGGGAAAATAAAGTAGGGGCTTTTGAACCTTTAAATGATATCCAAATGGCTACGTTGGAATTTGCAGAAGGCGGTAAATATTCGGTAGAAATTCCTTCAGAAAGAAATATATTCTTTTACGTTGTAAAAGGGAAACTACATGTAAACAGCGAAGAAGCCAAAATGCATAACCTGGTTGAATTTACTAATGATGGTGAAAAACTGGAAATTGAAGCTTTAGAAAAAAGCATTTTACTTTTGGGCCATGCAGCACCTTTTAATGAACCCATCGTAGCACAGGGTCCTTTTGTGATGAACTCCCAAGAGGAAATTCAACAGGCATTTCAAGATTATCAAAATGGGGTATTTGGAAATTGGAATGGTTAATCTTATGTAATTAAGAAAATTGAATGAACTTGTTATTCGTCCTTTTCAGGCTCAGGATTTTGAGCAGGTAAAGAAAATCTATCAGCAGGGAATAGATACCAAAATAGCTACTTTTGAAACAGAAGCCCCAACCTTTGAAGTCTGGGAAACCAAGTTTAGGAAGAATTCACGTTTTGTAGCCACGAAAAATGATCTAATTATGGGTTGGGTCGCTCTATCTTCAGTTTCTCAAAGAAAAGTCTATCAAGGCGTTTGTGAAGTGAGCTTATACGTAGGAACCAAATTTCAAGGTCAAAGAATTGGAACGGTCTTACTCAAAGAAATTATTGCCCGAAGTGAAAATCAAGGAATCTGGACCTTGCAAGCCGGAATTTTTCCTGAAAACATCGGCAGCATCAACCTTCATAAAAAACTCGGTTTCCGAGAAGTAGGATACCGTGAGAAAATTGGAATGCGAGATGGCAAATGGCACGACAATATATTTTTAGAGCGAAGAAGTAAAGTTGTTGGGATTTAGATATAAAAAATCCTCCTTAGCATTAACTAAGGAGGATTCTATTTATGATTAAATATCAGGGATTCCCGTCTTCACGAGAATAAAAATTACTTCCCTTCCATTTTATCTTTTAAAGCTTGAAGATCGGCATTAACATCACCAATAGTGGTTTTGTCATTGCTTTGCGAAGCGGCTTTCTTAGCGGCTTGCTTAACGATTTGCTGTTCTTCTTCTTTGTGAATAGCCATATGTGAAGCTACCACTCTTTTGAATTCTTTATTGAATTCAATAATCTGGAACTCTGCAGATTCACCTTTAGTAAGTTTGTTACCGTCTTCTTTTTCAAGATGTCTGGTTGGAACAAATGCAGTGATATCTTCGTTAAAGTCTATAGTAGCACCTTTGTCTACGATCTCTGCAATCTCTGCGGTGTGTTTAGTACCAACAGCGAATTCAGTTTCGTATTTATCCCAAGGGTTATCTTCAACCTGCTTGTGACCAAGGCTTAACTTACGACCATCTACATCTAATTCAAGAACTACAACTTCAAGCTCATCACCTACGTTAGTAAATTCTGATGGGTGCTTGATTTTCTTAGTCCATGATAGATCAGAGATATAAATAAGTCCGTCAATTCCTTCTTCTAATTCTACGAATACACCAAAGTTGGTGAAGTTACGTACAATCCCTTTGTGTTTAGAACCAACAGGATATTTAGTAGTAATATCTGTCCATGGGTCTGGAGTTAATTGCTTAATTCCAAGAGACATTTTACGATCTTCACGATCTAAAGTTAAAATTTGAGCTTCAACCTCATCTCCAACATTTACGAAATCCTGAGCTGAACGCAAGTGCGTGCTCCAAGACATTTCAGAAACGTGGATAAGACCTTCAACACCATCGGCAACTTCAATAAATGCACCATAATCTGCAATTACAACTACTTTACCTTTTACCTTGTCTCCAACCTTAAGGTTTTCGTCAAGAGCTTCCCATGGATGTTTGCTTAATTGCTTAAGACCAAGTTGGATTCTTGTTTTAGCTTCATCAAAGTCAAGAATTACCACGTTTAGTTTTTGATCAAGTTCAACGATCTCATTTGGATGGTTGATACGAGACCAGCTAAGGTCGGTAATGTGAACAAGTCCGTCAACTCCTCCAAGGTCAACAAATACTCCGTAAGAAGTGATGTTTTTAACAGTACCTTCAAGTACCTGACCTTTTTCAAGCTGACCGATAATTTCTTTCTTCTGTTCTTCGATATCGGCTTCAATAAGCGCTTTGTGAGAAACCACAACGTTTTTGAATTCGTGGTTGATTTTCACAACTTTGAATTCCATTGTTTTTCCTACGTAAGCATCGTAATCACGGATAGGCTTCACGTCTATTTGAGAACCTGGCAAGAATGCCTCAATTCCAAATACATCTACGATCATACCACCTTTAGTTCTGCACTTAACAAAACCGTTTACGATAAGACTTTCGTCGTGAGCTTTGTTCACACGATCCCAAGCCTGGATTACACGAGCTTTACGGTGAGAAAGGATTAATTGTCCTGTAGAATCTTCACGAACATCAATCAATACCTCAACTTCGTCTCCAACTTTAAGATCTGGATTGTAACGAAATTCGTTAAGGGAAATAACGCCTTCACTTTTTGCGTTAATGTCTATAATTGCATCACGATCGGTAAGGTTAATTACTGTTCCTGTTACAACTTCGTCATTTAAAGTGTCTACGAAATTTTCTGCAACCAGTTTCTCAAATTCTTCTAACTTCTTATCATCAATAGGGTCAATTCCCTCTTCATAATTGTGCCAGTTAAATTCTTCAAGAAATTTCTCAGGGTTTTCCTGTTGCTCGGTAGGAGCAGGTTGCGATGAAGTAGCCATTCCAGCTACCGGTTGAACGTCTAGATTTTCTTCCTGAACGTCCGTATTTGTTTTGTCTTCAGCCATTGCTGATTAAAATTTGTATCCTGTATTCTTCGGAAAAATTAAGCAAATAAAACACAGAAGATGTTTATGGTTTGATTTTCAATCCCTTTTGAATTTCCGATTCTTCGCCAAAAAGGGCTGCAAAAATACAACTTATTTTTAAATTCTCAAACCCTAAATAGCTTAAAACAGGATGTTTATTCTTCAATTTTATCTTTGGCTAATTTCAGCACTTTTTGGAATTGTTCTTCTAAATTCATATCAGAATTATCAATTTCTAGAGCATCGTCAGCCTTTACTAATGGTGAGTCTTCACGTGTGGTATCTAAATAGTCGCGCTCTTTCACATTTTCAAGAACGTCTTCATATTTAATATCGTCTCCTCGATCTTTCAATTCGTTATACCTTCGCTCTGCTCTCTTTTCGGTTGAAGCGGTCATAAATAATTTAAGGTCGGCATCAGGGAAAACCACGGTTCCAATATCGCGGCCATCCATAACCACTGCTTTATTTTTCCCGATTTCCTGCTGAATTTTAACCAGCATTTTTCTAACATCTGGTACAGCGGCTACTTTGCTTACTTGCTGTGAAACTTCCATCAACCTGATTTCCTTTTCTACATTTTCACCATTTAAATGGACTTCCCCATAACCTACCTCTTTATTAAAAACGAAGCTAATATTAATAAAGGGCAATTGTCTTAAAATAGCCTCTTTATCGAAATTCGTATCTGTAACTATCATTTTACGCATCAGGTATAAAGTCACCGCTCGATACATCGCGCCTGTATCTACATACACATAACCAAGTTCAGCTGCTAATTGCTTGGCAACGGTACTTTTTCCGGTTGAAGAATAGCCGTCTATGGCAATAGTTATTTTTCTACTCATAATTTAATTTCTGTGTGGGTATCAAAATTAGACAAAGCTTTGTATTCCTGAAATTTTCGTTTTGGAATTAAAAAAGCTGTCTGGAAAGTCCAGTTTACGTCAAGCTGAACCTGGTTCAGCTTCTAACATGAAATTAATTACAATCATATTAGATTCTGAAATAAATTCAGAATGACGTCCTAACCGAAAACTTTCCAGACAGCTTTAAAATTAAAGCGTTTTAGCGTTTTTCACCTTTTCTTTGGTAATGGCAAGATCTATAACTTCACTCATTTCATTTACATAATGAAAAGTAAGTCCTTTTAGATAATCTTCTTTTATTTCCTTTATATCACGTTCGTTCTCTTTACAAAGAATGATCTCTTTAATACGAGCACGTTTTGCAGCAAGGATTTTTTCTTTGATACCTCCTACCGGAAGCACTTTCCCCCTAAGAGTGATTTCTCCAGTCATGGCGATACTTTTCTTTACTTTTCGCTGTGTAAACAGGGAGACTAAAGAAGTAAGCATTGTTATTCCGGCACTTGGACCATCTTTTGGCGTTGCTCCTTCAGGCACGTGAATATGTACATTGTATTTTTCAAATATCGTAGGATCTAATCCAAGTTCTTCGGCATTAGACTTCATATATTCCATCGCAATGGTAGCCGATTCTTTCATTACTTTTCCAAGGTTCCCTGTAATATTCAGGTTTCCTTTCCCTTTAGAAAGAATAGATTCAATAAATAAAATATCACCACCAACTTGCGTCCAAGCCAGGCCTGTTACAACACCGGCAACTTCATTGTTTTCGTATTTATCACGCTCCAGCCTAGGACTACCCAGCACTTCTATAATATCTTCGTTCGTCACTTTAACATTATACTCCTCTTCCATCGCGATATTCTTGGCCGCGTGACGAACCATTTTAGCGATTTGCTTCTCCAAACCACGAACACCTGATTCCCGGGTATAACCTTCCACAATTTTCTCTAATTGCGGCTTGGCGATTTTGATGTGCTCTTTGGTTAATCCATGTTCTTTTAATTGCTTCGGAAGCAAATGCTGCTTGGCAATTTCTACTTTCTCTTCTATGGTATAACCGGTGACATTTATAATTTCCATCCGGTCTCTAAGAGCCGGTTGAATGGTACTTAAAGTATTTGCCGTAGCCACGAACATTACTTTAGAAAGGTCAAAGCCCATTTCCAGGAAGTTATCGTGGAATTCGCTATTCTGCTCGGGATCCAGCACTTCTAATAGTGCTGAAGAAGGATCGCCGGCATGTCCCATACTTAATTTATCAATTTCATCTAAAACAAAAACCGGATTGCTGGTTCCCGCTTTTTTAAGTGACTGAATAATTCTACCCGGCATTGCACCTATATAGGTTTTCCTATGCCCACGTATTTCAGCTTCATCTCGTAAACCACCAAGGGAAACCCTCACGTATTCCCTACCTAAAGCCTCGGCCATAGATTTACCAAGCGAAGTTTTACCAACTCCGGGAGGTCCGTAGAGACAAAGAATTGGCGATTTCATATCGTTTCTCAGCTTCAATACCGCTAAATATTCTATAATTCGCCGTTTTACATCGTCTAAACCATAATGGTCACGATCAAGTATTCTTTTCGCTCTTTTTAAATCGAATTTATCCTTACTGAATTCATTCCACGGAAGATCCAGGAACAAATCTAAATAGTTTCGCTGAATGGAATATTCCGCAACCTGCGGATTCATTCGTTGCATTTTGGAGATTTCCTTTTGAAAATGCTTCTGCACTTTTTCGCCCCATTTTTTCTTCTTGGCGCGTATTTTCATTTCTTCAATTTCATCTTCGTGCGAAACACCACCCAGCTCTTCCTGGATGGTTTTCATTTGCTGATGAAGAAAATATTCGCGCTGCTGCTGGCTCATATCGCTTTGCACCTTGCTCTGAATATCGTTTTTAAGTTCCAATTTCTGAAATTCCATATTCATATGGCGCAAAGTAGCCAGGGCGCGATCTTTAAGATCGTTGGTTTCCAGTAATTTTTGCTTGTCCTCTACCGCAAGGTTCATATTCGAAGACACAAAATTGATTAGGAAAGAAGAACTTTCTATATTCTTAATCGCAAAAGAAGCCTCACTTGGAATATTAGGACTTCCCTTTATTATCTGAAGTGCAAGTTCTTTTATAGAATCTATAATTGCTGGAAACTCTTTATTATCAATTTCCGGTCGTGCTTCAGGAACTTCCTTGATTCTCGCTGTTAAATAAGGTTCTTCTTTTACAATTTCGTCAATTTCAAAACGCTTTTTCCCCTGTATAATTACCGTAGTATTTCCATCAGGCATTTTTAATACCCTAAGAATACGTGCAACAACACCGGTTGTATAAATATCCTTTGCAGAAGGATTTTCTACTTCTTCATCTTTTTGTGCAACAACCCCAATTATTTTAGAATCGTTGTTCGCTTCATTAATCAATTTAATAGAAGTATCCCTTCCGGCGGTAATTGGAATTACCACTCCCGGGAATAGCACTGTGTTCCTCAATGGCAATATCGGTAAGGTTTCGGGCAATTCTTCCCTGTTTATTTCTTCTTCATCCTCTGGCGTCATTAAAGGAATTAAATCTGCATCCTGATCTATATCTTGCAATGACAAACTGTCAAAACTCGTTAATTTAGTTTTAGCCATAATTTATTTTAAGTCAAACTGTCACAAACAGCTTGTGGTTCTTAATCTTTTCTTTTTCTGTAAAGGCTTATGCTCAGTAAACTAAGCTGCTTTTCGTGCAATTTCTACTAGAAGTAGTCAATTCTTATGCCACCATCTTTTTCTGAATTTTTTTCTGAAAAGTGTAACAAATTAAAATCAAAGCTATCTTTAGTATAGAAACAAGATAGTTTTAATTGACACCAACCATCACACATATCAATGATCTTGTTGCGCGTTGCCGAAAAAACGATCAGCGAGCACAGATGGAAGTTTACGAACGCTATTACAAAGCAATGTATAATACTTCGCTGCGAATTGTAAATGATACAGCTGAAGCTGAAGACATTATGCAGGAGGCATTTTTAAAAGCTTTTTCCAAATTAGATAGTTTTCAGGGGACTTCCACCTTTGGCGCCTGGTTAAAAAGAATCGTGGTAAACCTAAGTATTAATGCTTTTAATAAAAAAGTAAAATTAAACGAAGTAGCCTACAATGATGAATTGAAAAATGAAGTTGATGAAAGTGATGGAATTATCCTGGAAGAAGATTCTAAAAATGAAAAAGTAAACAAAATTTTAAAAACGCTCAATTCACTTAAAGAAAACTACCGTGTTGCTTTAACGCTGCACTTAATAGAAGGTTATGATTACGAAGAGATTGGCGAGATTTTAAATTTAAGTTATGCCAATTCCCGTACTATGATCTCAAGGGCTAAAGAAAGTTTAAGAAAAAAATTGCTGAAAGATGAAAACCGATAAAATAGACGATCTTTTTAAAGAGCTGGACTTTGATAATAAAGAGCCAGCTTCTGGTCACAAAGTGAGGTTCCGAGAAAAGCTGGAAGAACAGAACCGCCAAACCAAAAATTTGGGCAATAGTAATCACAAAAGAAGTCTTTGGGCACCGCTTCTCTCAATGGCTGCAATCTTAGCAATAGGTTTTATGGTTTTTGCAGGATTTTTCCATGAAAATTACCGCAGAAATTCAGGTGAACTGGCCAGTGTTTCCCCTGAAATGAAAGAAACTCAGCAATTCTACACCCAGCTTATTAAAACCGAATTAGAAACGCTAAAAGCTGAAGAGGCCCCGGGAACTGAAGCAATCGTAAAAGATGCCTTAACGCAATTAGAAAAATTGGAAACGGAATACAAAAAACTAAAACAAGATCTTCAGAAAAGCGGACAAGACAAACGAGTTGTCTACGCGATGATCTCCAATTTTCAGCAAAGAATAGATCTTTTAAACGAAGTACTCAATCAAATAGAAAATATTAAAACCCTAAAAAACCAAAGCGATGAAAACTATATTTAATTTCATAATGCTGGCGCTGTTTGTTCCCGCTTTAAGCTACTGTAACAGCGATTTTAATGGCAGACACATCAAAGAGAAGAAAATCACAAAATCTTACAATGTAAGCGCTACCGATATACTAACTATCGATAACAGCTACGGAAATGTAGATATCTCTACCTGGGATCAAAATAAAGTGGTGATAGAAGTCAACATAAAAACTAATGGTGACGATGAAGAAAAAGTACAACAAAAACTGGACGACATTAATATAGAATTTAATCAATCTTCTTCCGGGGTAAGTGCAAAAACCCATTTTACACGAGAAGACCAGTCCTGGTGGAGTTCACTTTTCAACAGCTCCAGCAATGTAAATATAGAGATTAATTATGTGATTAAAGCTCCTGAAAAACATAGCGTGGATATTGAAAATGATTATGGCGGAATTTACATAGACCGACTCCTGGGAAATGCGAAAATAAGCTGCGATTATGGTAAAATTGATATTGGTGAACTACGCGGAAACTCTAACCTTCTTAATTTTGATTACACCCGAAACAGCCATATCGGGTACGTAAAGAATGCTGAAATAAATGCCGATTACAGCGGCTACGAAATAGAAGAAGCCGAAAGACTAAATATTAGTGCCGATTATACCGATTCCAGGATTAAGAAAGTAGCCCAGCTGGATTTTAACTGTGATTACGGCAGCATAAATATCGAAAAAGTAAAAAGAATTGTTGGAAACGGCAATTATCTAAGCACTAAAATAGGCCGTGTCTTTGAATCGCTAGACCTAAACCTTGATTATGGTTCGGCAACTATCGAAAAGATCTTAAAAGGAGTTTCTAAAATAGAAATAAATACAGATTATGCCGGAATAAAATTGGGATACGATAGTGAACACCCGTTTAATTTCATCGTAAAATCTTCTTATGGAAACGCCAAAGGATTGGAAAACCTGCAGGTAAGAAAACGCCACGATGAAAATACCAGCAAACTCTTTGAAGGTTACCACCTGGAAGAAAACAGCGGAAATATGATTTACATCAACACCAATTATGGAAATGTAACTTTCAACAAACAGTAACTGAAACAATTTATCAATCAATAAACTTAAAATCATGAAAAAACTAATCTTAATTTTTACAATACTATTTATAGCCTCTGCTCCTGTGCAGGCGCAATGGTGGAGCAGCAGCGAAACCGTGAAGGGTAATGGTGAAATGACTTCAGAAAAAAGGAATACCGGTGATTATGATGAAATTTCCCTCGTAGGTTCTATGGATGTGGAACTGGTTTCGGGCTCCGAAGGTAATTTAACCGTTGAAGCTGAAAGTAACCTGCAGGAATATATTACTACTGAAGTAAACGGCGGCACTTTAAAAATTTCAGTCGAAAAAGGTTATAATTTGAAACCTTCTAGAAATAATGGTATTAAAGTAATGGTGCCATTTCAAGATTTAGATGCGGTTGAAGTAACCGGCTCCGGAGATCTTTGGAATTCTGCTACAATTACTGCGAGAAACTTCAGCACCAAGCTTACCGGTTCCGGGGATATTAAATTAGACCTGGAAGTTGAAAACCTGGAAGGTGCAGTAACCGGCTCTGGTGTTATTCAATTAAGAGGAAAAGCCAGGGATTTTGATTGTAAAGTGACTGGTTCTGGCGATTTTAAAGCTTATGACTTAAGAGCTGAAAATGTTGAAGCAACCGTAATGGGTTCCGGAGATATTCAAATTTCAGCGAATAAAAAGTTGAAAGCAAAAGTAATGGGATCAGGAGATATAAAATATAAAGGAAACCCGGAAAATCAGGATTTCAAAACCTCAGGTTCAGGTTCGATTAACAGCAATTAAACCTTCTGATGAAATAATAATTGAAAAAGAAAAATTGCTAAACCCTGTCTTTTGAGATAGGGTTTTTTATGGGTACCCGCAGCAGTAAAAATACTCCCGCAATAAAGAATACCACTAAAAATAAGATTGAATTTCTTACGCTTCCTGTAATTTGGGCAATAATCCCATATAGGAACATGCCTATAACGATTCCTATTTTTTCTGCAACATCATAAAAACTGAAATAACTCGCGGTATCTATCGCATTTCCAGGAAGCATTTTAGAATAAGTAGACCGGGACAAAGACTGAATACCGCCCATTACCAGTCCTACCGAAGCAGCCGCCAAATAGAATTGTTGCGGACTTATTATAAAATATGCATAACCACAGATAGCGATCCATATTAAATTGATAAAAATTAGGATCTTAATATTCCCAAATTTTATTGCCAGTCTCGAAGTTAAGGTTGCACCAACCACAGCTACAAGTTGAATTAATAAAATGCTAATAATTAATCCTGTAGTTGCGTCCTGTTCTCCCCACTCTAATTCTTCTATTCCAAAATATGTGGCTACCAACATTATGGTTTGCACAGCCATACTATAAACAAAAAAAGCCGCTAAATATCGCTTAAGTTGAATATTGTGTTTTAAAGTAATCCATATTCCGCGAAGCTCCCTGAAACCGTTAAAAAGAATATTTTTAGTGAAGGCGGCTTTCTTATTTCCTTTAGGCAAATATGCATAAGTATATTGACTAAACCCAATCCACCACACTCCTGTTAAAACAAAAGACAAACGCGTTGGAAAAGCTTCACTTTCAAAACCAAATGCTTCATAGTTCAGGATCATTAACAGGCAAACAACCAGAAGGATCACACTCCCAATATATCCCAGGGAAAAACCCTGCGCGCTAACTTTATCCTGCTGATTGGGAAAAGCGATATCGGGCAAATAGGAATTATAAAAAACCAAACTCGCCCAAAATCCTATAAGTGCAAGAAAATAACACAGCAGGCCAAACCAAAGATATTCCAGATTAAACCAAAAAAGTCCAATACAGGAAAGTGCGCCCAAATAGCAGAAAAACTTCAGAAAATTCTTCTTATGCCCTACATAATCGGCAATTCCCGATAAAAACGGACTCAAAATAGAAACTACCAAAAAAGCCGATGCAGTTACATAACTTATTAGGGAATCGTTATTGATACTAAAACCCAGGAAATCTACGGTATCGTCAAGGATAGTTCCATCTTCGTCTTTTATGATGGTAAGGGCCCCATAAAAAATAGGGAAAATAGCCGATGAGATCACCAGGCTGTAAACCGAGTTTGCCCAATCATAAAAAGCCCAGGCATGTAATAATTTCTTATGCCCTTTGGGAAGTTTACTCATTATAGGGGTTTTTTCCAGAGCCCTAAAATAGAAAAAGCTGCCTTAAAAGACAGCTTTTACCTATAATTTATAAGTTATATTCTATTGAAAACTGGTCACCCCGTATTTTTTCGCTTCAGCTTTAGCTTCCGGTGCCCATTTCTCTAGGTTGTTAACCCTGGTCTGATTAGACGGGTGAGTACTTAAAAACTCTGGCGGAGCCTGGCCATCGCTTTGTGCAGCCATTCTTCTCCATAAATCTGCCGCTTCATCTGGATCGTACCCGGCTATTGCCATTAAGGTTAATCCAATTCTATCGGCTTCGGTTTCGTGGCTACGACTAAAAGGTAGCATCACTCCCAATTGTGTTCCCAAACCATAAGCTTGCGCAAAAATTTGCTGGGTTTCCTGGCTTCTTCCACTTACCGCAACCGAGCCTGCTACTGCCCCAAGTTGCTGTAATTGTGCAGCACTCATTCTTTGCGCACCGTGATCGGCAAGGGCGTGAGCGATCTCGTGAGCCATTACCACAGCTACACCTGTTTCGGTTTCAGCTACGGGTAAAATTCCTGTAAAAAAAACTATTTTACCACCTGGCATCGCAAATGCGTTCACCGCATCATCTTTTACCAGGTTATATTCCCATCTAAAATCCTCTAAAAAGCCCTGGTAACCATTGGCATTTAAATATCTCTCAGCAGCAGTTTCAATTTTACTACCAACTCGCTTTATCATTTGCGATTCAGCAGTTCCTGTTACCACTTCGTTTTCAGATAAAAACTGATCATATTGTTGAAAAGCAGCAGGAAATAACTGGTCGTTTGAAACAAAATTCAAATTCTTTTCTCCGGTAAATGGATTGGTTTTACAAGCTACTACGAGCAGTAAAACAGCTATCACATTAATTGTTTTTTTAAGTTTCATGTTTATTGGTTTAGTTTTGTTAAAATTACAAAAGCCATCAAATCTTACTTCTTGTTTAAGCTTCATTTAACAAATTATAGTTTTCAAAAATGATACCACAAAATATATTGTCATTGGCATAATAATCAAATACTGCCCGTCATTTAGGAAATACGTAAATTGCGCCTTATTTACCCTATTAAAAAATGAATCAGCAAAAAAAAGATCAAATCCCGGTACAACGATTACTTGTGCCAAATTATATACGATATACAGGAAAAGTACTTTCTAAACTTTCCCCATTTGTGGCAAGCAGGTTCGCCGCTCAACTATTTTTAACACCATTTACATATAAGCTCCCTGACCGTGAAAAGAATATGGATGAGCTTTCTAAACAATACCGGGTTAAAATCCCAAAAACCGATCGGGAGATCGTGGTATATGAATTTGGCGAAAGCAAAAAGAAAATTTTGTTGGTTCACGGCTGGAGTGGCCGCGGAACACAGTTAGCACAAATTGCCGAAGCATTAAAAGAAAAAGGTTACAGCACAATCAGCTTTGATGCGCCAGCCCACGGAAAAGCTCCAGGCAAAAAAAGTATGATGCTCGATTTTATAGACGCTGTGCAATTTTTAGATGAAAAATACGGGCCTTTTGAAGCTGTGGTTGGACATTCTCTTGGTGGAATGGCAACTTTAAGAGCGGTAAAAGAAGGCTTGAAGACTAAGAAACTTGTAATAATTGGAACTGCTAACAGTATTACTCATATTACCCACGAGTTTGCCCGAAACCTTAAAATGAATAGAAGGGTGGCCGACAAAATGAAAGCTCATTTCGATAAGAAATTCGATATTGATATGGATAGCTATTCCGGAGCAGTTTCAGCTAAAGAAGTAAACATCCCCACTCTTGTTATCCATGATGAAAATGATGTAGATGTTGACATATCATCGGCATACGATATTCACGAGGCTCTGGAAAACAGCGAACTTTATATCACCAAAGGTCTAGGTCATCGCCGTATCTTAGGCGACTCTAAAGTAATTAACAAAATTACAACGTTCATCGCGGTATAATCTTTGTATTTTTAGAATAAAAAAAGAGATTGTTGTAAGTTATCTAAAAATCGGTATTTCCAGGTACGAAACCATCTTAGAATTATTTGAGATTACTCATCCTCTATCCGTTATAGTTATACCATAACAACTCATTAAATTATGACTTTTTCAAAAAAGGAAAGTCATTAAATTTTTATTCAAAAGCTATGAAAAAGATAATCCCTATTTTACTCGCAGTTTTTATTATTAGCTGCCAGGGCAATGCACAAAAAGATCAGAAGAAAAAACAGGAGAAATATGAAGTTTCCAAAAGCGATACAGAATGGAAAGCAGAGTTGACCGATGCAGAATATCGCGTTTTAAGAAAGGCAGCTACAGAACCTTCGTTCTCCAGTCCCTTAAACGATATCAAGGAACCGGGGACTTTTGTTTGTGCAGCCTGCGGAAATGAATTATACAAAACCGAACACAAATTTATGAGCGGTACGGGCTGGCCTAGTTTCGATCGAGCCATTGAAGGCGGTGTAGCTTATGGAAGCGATTCCAAACTTGGCTACCAAAGAAATGAAGTTCACTGTGCGCGTTGCGGCGGTCATTTAGGTCACGTTTTTGAAGATGGACCTAGAGAAACCACTGGAAAAAGACATTGTATCAATGGGGTCGCGATGAATTTTGAACCAGATGAAAATTAAATTTCAGCCACCTTTTATCCTAACGTTTGGACGACGGAATGACAAAAAAGATTAAGATTTGCACCTTAGTGGAAATTACAAAAAGACCAAAAATGAAGAAATACAGTATAGAAAAGCCTGAAACCGAATGGAAGGAACAACTTTCAGAGGAGCAATTTCGGGTCTTGAGAGAAAAAGGAACGGAAGCCCCACACACCGGGAAATACAATATGCATTTTGAAGATGGCGAGTATTTTTGCGCCGGTTGTGGCGAAAAACTTTTTGATAGCGAGGCCAAGTTTGATAGTGGCTGCGGTTGGCCAAGTTTCGATAAAGCCATAGAAGGAAAAGTAGAATACGTTCAGGATAAAGCCTTTGGTATGATAAGGACTGAAATCCTGTGTTCCAATTGCGGCGGACATCTTGGCCACGTTTTTGATGATGGTCCTACTGAGACTGGTCAGCGCTATTGCGTAAACTCGGCCAGTATAAATTTTAATAAATAATAACCTAACACCTATAATTATGAAAAAACTATTTTCCATTTTATTTATGACGACTTTTTTATTCACGGCCTGTTCCAGTGACGGAGAAAGAGGACCACAAGGCCCTCCAGGTGAAGATGGCCAAGACGGTTTAAATGCTGCATCTGCAACCATTTTTGAAATTAATTCAGACTTCTTTTATGATGAGGAAGCCAATTTATGGACTACTGATCTTTTAGCATTTGTAGACTTTACCGATGTTGAAGTTCTTGAAACAGATGTTGTTCTAATTTACCGCTTAGATGCCGTAGGACAATTAGATGACGGAAGCGATGTTGATGAATGGAGCATGCTACCTCAAAATTTTTTCACTGATGATGGAACCATACAATATGTTTTCAACCATACATTTGTAGATACTGAAATTTTTATCGACGGAAATTATAATTTAAGTGGTCTTAGCGATGATTTCACTTCAAATCAGATATTTAGAATAGCAATTATTCCAGCCAATTTCTATGAAAGCGCAAATTTTGATAGTTCAGATTTTGGATCATTAATGAACGCCCTGGATTTAAAAGAACAGGATATAAAAAAAGCCAGAACACTTAAGTAAATTAATTTTAGGCAAATTTTTAAAAGTTTATTTAGACCTCACAAGTTTCGAAAACCAGTGAGGTCTTTGTATTTAATTACTTAAGAGATTGTAAAAGCATTTTACTAATTACCTGAGTTCGATGTAAAAAAAAATCACTTATTACGAGCTATTTTAGGCCATAGAAAAGCGGAAAATTAGTATATTTAAGTGTCTTAATACCAAGCATTTAACTAATTTTTCCGCTATGATTTCTAA
>Ga0307487_1000156_pt1 | contig 54215 bp, 40 predicted proteins | sample CBIW12metaG_FD_203665 | JGI IMG/M metagenome (GOLD analysis project Ga0307487, IMG submission 203665) | Sea-ice brine microbial communities from Beaufort Sea near Barrow, Alaska, United States - CBIW 1.2 | ecosystem: Environmental > Aquatic > Marine > Coastal | place: USA: Alaska | collected... | reverse complement strand
ATTCCTCAGGAAGCAATTTGCCCTCATACATCAGAATACCAGTTGGCGATCCTGCATAAGTTTGAAGTAGGTTTGGCACTACGCCCGGGTCATTCAGATGCCAATGCTGCTGATACACCGAATCTTCAATATTGACTCTTCTTGCCCTCCAGTCTTCGCCTGTAAATTCATCCTTATAGCCATAGTTGCCATAGTCCATCACGTAGTTTATCCTGGTACTTCTATTTCCATCGTCGTCATTGTCCGATTGCCACATACGGCCATAGCTATCTGTAGTGACTTCAAAGTTATTTCTGAAATTCCACCCAAGGATTTCTACCTCCGAACCGTCTGGATTCATCCGGTACACCATTCCCTCACGATAGGGAGCAGATTCATTTTTGACAATTCGATCTAATGGATCAAGAATTGGGGAACCATCGGCATGCTGAATGCCTTTGCCTTCGTTTCCATGATTGAAATATAATTTACCATCGGCTCCAAATGTGAAAGAGTGCATTCCATGGTCATGCTGTACGCCTTCCACTCCGGTGAATAGGATTTCTTTTTTCTCAGGAATATCATCTCCATCCGCATCAGTAAACACGAAAACATTTGGACTGACGGATACATATACTTTGTCGCCCAAAACGGTAATGCCAAGCGCAGCATTGATGTCCGTGCCTTGGTAAAAAACCTTCGACTCGTCGGCTATGCCATCGCCATCTGTATCTTCCATGATCAAAATCCTATCTCCTTCTGCCTTGGTTGGATTTCTGGGGTTGAGCGCAGTTCTATAATTATATGCTTCCGCTATCCATACTCGCCCCCGATCATCAATATCCATATTGGTAGGGTTAGTCATCATAGGTTCGGAGGCAAAAAGCGTCAACTCCAACCTATCGTCGGCTACCACAATACCATCTAATGCGTGATCAGGTGATCTTTTTTCTTCGTCAGTAAGCTTGGTATATTCCTCATCGCTTAGTGCTTTTGGAGCTTCCTTACAGGCAAAAAATACACCCAACAAGAGAGCAATCAGGGAAAGTGATTTTTTCATAAAATCGAATTAGTAGGTTTAAGGCAATTTGGTATTACTTGTATAGTGCAAATTATACTATTGGATTGATTCAATCATCCCCGTTTAAAAAAAAGGAGATCCAGTGTTTCACGGAATGAAAGTTTCAAAAATGCCGTTTTTCTGAGCAACATAACAGAGCGAAATTAGAGAGGGCTCATACTTTTTTAAAAAATGCAACTAACGATCAGATTGATCTGAGCATAATTAGTAGGACCATACTTGAGATCTTTTAAATAATTAAGTCATATTATGGATGAAATTTACTTTTTTGCGTTCCAAATGATGAAATCTGGATTTATCACGCTTATTTCGCTTTTCCTGATGCTGGCTAATTTGAGCTTTGCACAGCAAAAGATAGAATTTTTACCCATTACAAAATTTGCAGATGGAAATTTATTTTGGATAACTAATGAAAATGGTAAAGCAGAAAAAATCAGATTGATAGGAGTATATACTCCAACTGAAATCGAATACTTTGGCAAAGAAGCCATTGATTATGTGAATGGCATCTTGTAAGAAATGAAAGTTAAGCGGGAATATGACGTGCAACATTTTGATAGATATAAAAGAAAACTAGCCTATGTTTTTTCGGATGATGGCACCTTTTTAATTCACATTTGGTAAAAGCAGGTTTTGCTCAAGTCGCGACATATCCACCAACTATAGAACATGTCGATGTATTTTAAAAACTAGAAAGACAAGCCAGATCCAATAGGCGAGGGCTTTGGGTATAAGAATAATTATTTTGCATGAATAGATATGATTTTTTAGTTCGAATTGGCGCTGTTGTTTTTTGCCTGCTGCTCTCTGTGGGAGTTCTTGCAGGTGTGACTCATTGGGTTGATTTTAGTGATAATAGTTCAGCACTAGAGTTAGCAGCACCAGTTGCTGATTTCACTTTTGCTCCGAATAATGTATGTGCGGATCAGACAATCACCTTCACTAATACTTCTACTGGAGATGACTTAACTTATTTGTGGAAGTTTGGCGATGGTCAGACTTCTACTGACAAAAACCCATCACACACATTTTTAACAGCTATTGGAGGAGCTACTAAAACATTCGAGGTTAGTCTGGAAGTAAAAGATAAGAATGAAAATTCTTCAACAAAAAAATCAAAAGTTACCGTCAAGGAAATTCCTTCTTTAGATGTCACAAGTGATCAAACGGATACTCAGTTTGAGGGATTAAAGTTTTTTATAGTATGTGATAATCAGGACACTGAATTTACATTTTATAATGGTGCAGGTAGTTCAGAAAAAAACACGAATTATACTATTGACTGGGGAGATGGGAGTACTGCCTTTTCTGCTTCAAATTGGTCTGAGCTTAAGCATCAATACGAGGTTGGTATTTACAATATAATATATTCAGTATCTTCAATAAATGGATGCAAAATCACTAAAAAGTACGGGGTTTTTATTGGCTCTAATCCCGCAGTTGGTCTTGAAAATCCAGGAAATACAACTGTATGCGTAGGAGAAGAGCTTACGTTTCCAATCACAGGAACTGAAAATAATCCAGAAGGGACCATTTATAAAGTTAATTTTTCAGATGGATCTCCAGAACTTACCTTTTCTCACCCAGCACCCGCAAGTGTATCGCATAAGTTTACCAAAACTTCTTGTGGTAATACGGGAGGAAGTTTCAATAATTCCTTCTCAGTTCAAATAATTGCATTAAACCCATGCTTAAGATCTGAAGCAATTGTATCTCCAATTTTAGTTTCAGAGCCTTCGACCCCTATAATTAAAATACTCAAATCGATAGTTTGTGAAGATGAAAGAATCAGCATTGAAAATATCACTGATTTTGCAACCGAAGTCTCAAATAACGAAGAGTGTAAGAAAAACGGAAAATTCGTTTGGGAGATCACTCCAGCAACTGGATGGGCTTTGCCTTCAGGTGAAAATCTAGGTAGTCAGCCAAATCTAACTGCTCCAAATTCGTGGAATTCTGGTAGTACTACTTTACATCCAACGTTCACCAAAGCAGGAAAATATACGATTAAACTTATCGTCGGTAATCGCTGTGGTGTGAGGGAAGAAAGCAAAACAATTACGGTCATCCCCACTCCCGAGCCATCGTTTACTTTTGGAGAAAAGGAGGTTTGTGGTCCCGCAACAGTTACCGTGACAAATACCTCCAATATTCTGACTGTTCCAGAAGCCAACACACCAACTACCTACAATTGGTCGGTGACTTATGCTACTGGAAACTGTGGCACTACCCGTGGAGATAATTTCGCCCCTGGCTCAGACAAAAACTCGGTTAGTCCTACTTTCAATTTTACTAAGCCTGGAATATATACCCTATCTCTGACCATCAAAGCGAGTTGCGATACTTATATTGAAAAGCAAACCATAACTGTCACGGCTCCTCCAACCATACTAATTGCGCCAATTGCTGATAGCTGTGACCCTGTAAAAATTACTCCAACAGCAGATGTAAGTGTGTGTGGAGCCGGAACTCCTACCTATAAATGGACTTTCGAAGGAGGTACTCCGGCAACTTCCGCTTCACTCAATCCGGGTGAAATTGAATTCTCCTCTGTTGGCAGTCACAAAATATCTTTAGAAGTCACTTCAAGCTGTGGTACCACCATCAAAGAAACCACTTTTAAGATCTCAAGCCCACCCACCATCTCTGCAGGTTTGGACGATGAGATCTGCAATGGAGAGGAAATCGAATTGAAAGGTTCCGCCTCAGGTGGAAGTGGGGATTATATCTATAATTGGAAAAGTATCCCTTCCATTAGCATTCCGAATTCTCAAACTTTGAATCCCAAAGTTAAGCCATCTCAGACTACCCAATTCACACTTACTGTCAGGGATAAAGACACAGGATGCGAGTCTGTAGATGTAGTAGAAATTATAGTTATTCCTGCGCCTACCATAGGGTTTGATCGGGCAGACCAGAATATCTGTTCCGGAGAAACTACCAACACGGTAAATGTCATCTCTACTCCTTTGGGTGAGGCAATTACTTGGACCTCAGTTGCTGGCGGAGTGATTGGAGTAGAGATCAGCGGTACAGACAAAATTCCCGCTCAAACGCTGGTTAACAAAACAACTAAACCTATAACAGTGACATACACTGCAGTAATTAGTGCTTCCAGTCTGGGGAACTGTGCAGTGACTCCGGTGAAATATACCATCACCGTAAATCCTGAACCAGATTATAAAGACGATAAGCTCTCAGTGTGTAGCGATCAGAATTTTAATTATACGCCTATTAATATAATTTCAGGATCAAAATTTACCTGGACTGTAACTTCTCCTGCAGGAATTTCTGGAGCATCAAATTCTACTCAGGCAGCAGATGCTATTTCACAGCAACTTATCAATACAACCAATGCACCCATCAAACTTATTTATACAGTCAATCCGACATTAAATAACTGCAAAGGCAAATTGTTTACACTAGAGGTTTTGGTACAGCCAGCTCCTTCAATATCTTTTTCTGAATCAGAGCAAAACTTATGTACTGGTTCTGATTCTAAGGAGGTTCAGCTGAGTTCCGACGTTTCTGGCGCTACGTTTACCTGGAATGTCGATCCTAAAGGAGTTTCCGGTGTCACTACTTCTGGTACTACTATTATTCCGGTTCAGTCGCTTACGAATACGACCAACCAGCCAATCACGCTGGAGTATAAGGTGTCCGTGAAAACAAGTGCCGGAGGTGCCTGTGCCGGTGTTCCCAAAACCTACAGCATTACGGTCAACCCTCAAGTGAAAATATCCTCAACTATTTCTGATTTTAACGGATTTGAGATCAGCTGTACTGGAGCAAATAATGGAAAAATAACATTAAATCCTTCTGGTGGCAATGGCGTCTTCACCTACGAATGGAAAGGTCCGAATAGCTTTGTCTCCACGCTGAAAGATCTTGTTGATCTTGCGCCTGGGGTATATGAAGTGAGAGTTTCTGACGAGTTCGGATGTTCTACCAACGATAAATTTGAATTAAAAGAACCTCAGAAACTCGAGGCAAAGATTAAAGATATCACCAAAGTATTGTGTGCTGGAGATGAGTCAGGGGCTATTGAATTGGATGTTTCTGGCGGGGTAAAAGCATATGGTTTTGTGTGGAAAAGAGATGGTATTTTGATTCCAGAAAACACCCAAAATCTTTCAGGTGTAGCGGCCGGTGTTTATGATGTTGAGATAAAAGATGCGAATGGATGTGTATATCCTATTTCTGGAATAGTAATTACAGAATCCGCGGCGGCGATAGTGATCAATTATACCAAAGTAGATATTAGCTGCTATGGTGCAAATGACGGATCTCTGGATTTGAAAGTAAGTGGTGGCGTACCTCCCTATGTAATCAAATGGACTTTTGGTTCTGATCAGCCTGGATTCACCAATCTGGGACCCGGGGATTATACCTTGACAGTTTCTGATCAAAGTGGTTGTATCAGGTCGCAGACGATTACAATTGAAGATGCTCCGCTTTTCAAAATAGATCCAGTAGTGAAAAATATTTCCTGCTTTGGAGAAAAGGATGGCTCTATAGAATTAAATCTACTGGGTGGAGTGGGAGAGACGACTATCCGCTGGGATCATGGTGAGCAGCTGGAGAATTTGTATAATCTAACCGCAGGTGCGTATGGGGTGACCATAAAGGACGCAACCTCCTGCGAAATACGGAGAGAATTTAATATCGTAGAACCTGCCATTTTAGCCATAGAACCAACGGTAAGTGATGCCTTGGACTGTGATAATCCTCAAAGTGGAGGAATCAAATTGGGACTTTCGGGAGGAACTCCACCTTATTCTATATTATGGAGCAATGGGTCGACAAGTGAATTTTTACAGAATATTCCTGGAGGGCAATATTCAGTTGAAATTGTAGATGCTTCGGGTTGTACTATTAATCAGGTATTTGAGGTAAAGCGTCCACCACAACTGAGTATTCTAGGATTTCAGAATACAACTGTACAGTGTGAACCTAGAGTCGTAGAAGACAAAGTTTCCATCACGATTTCAGGAGGAATAGCACCCTATACTATTTCTTGGTCTGCAGGTGATATTTCTGCTGACCAAAAAACTATGACCACTACCACTCCCGGACTCTACGTGGTGACAGTGATCGATGGGAAAAATTGCATGGAAACACAATCTTTCCAAATAGATAATTCTGAAACCATAGCCAGATCGGAGATCGAATCCGCAGCCTTTGACCAATACAATTCCTATTTAGTGAATTTTGAAATACAGTTTTGGAACCGATCTTTTGGACAGATTCTCACCTATCACTGGGACTTTGGAGATGGCCAGGAAAGTTTCGAAGAAAATCCAAAACATACCTATACTTCCGAAGATACTTATGAAATAGTGCTGACAGTGACTGATGTTTTTGGATGTGAGGTAGCAGTGAAAAAGGAAATTGAAGTGCTGGATTATTATCTGGTCATGCCTAACGTTTTTACTCCAAATGGAGACGGCATCAATGATTATATCTTTCCAAGATTTGTAGGCATTGAAGATATAGAATTCTGGGTTTTGAATAAATGGGGAGAAACTATTTTTTATACAAATGAGCTCAATTCTCAAGGCTGGAATGGTAAACTGAATACTGAAGCTGCTACTCCTGGAAACTATGTGTACAGACTAAAATACAAAACTCTTGATGGAAGAATTCAGACTGAAATCGATCAATTTATCCTGCTGAAATGAAAAAGCTAAGCGCATTCTTCTTACTTATTTTTGCATTGAACTCGGGCTTACATGGTCAGGATTTTCATTATTCCCAGTTTTATGCAGCTCCGCTTTACTTAAACCCTGCGTTGACAGGAAGTACCGAGCTTTCACGGGTAGGAGTCAATTACAGAAAACAATGGCCAGGGTTGGATCAGGATTTTAATGCGTATTCAGCTTATTTTGATCATTATAGTTATGATTTGAGAAGTGGTTTTGGGATATCTGCGAATAGTTTTCAAGAGCGAAACATGAATGTTAAAACCTCAGATGTTTCCTTTTATTACGCCTACAATCTCAAACTTGCAGAGACTTGGAATTTCAGAATGGGCACTCAAGCTTCCATTGTCAGGAGAAGTGCTTCTCTGGATAATCTGGTATTTGGAGATCAAGTGGATCTTTTCAACAGAACTATCACTGCCAACACCATAGATAATATTGCTGATTTCCAGCCTTATTCTTACCTCGACCTATCTTTCGGCGCGCTTTTGACCAATGAGAATTTCTGGTTGGGAACGGCTTTTCATCATGTCAATGAACCAAGATTGAGTTTCTATCCCGATGATGAAGTTGGTTTTCTTCCGATAAAGTGGAGTGTTCATGGAGGATGGAATTTTCCTCTAGGAGCAAATCAATATTTCGGTTCCAAGTTTGACAACATGGCTTCTGTAATGGTTAATTATAAGAAGCAAGGACCATTTCAACAACTGGATATTGGAACTCAGCTTTTGTATAGAGGTGTGATCTCAGGAATTAGCTATCGTGGAATTCCTGGTCTAAGAAGTATGCCCAACCAAGATTCGATTATTTTTATGTTGGGGCTGAAACTTGAGTCAGGAATGGTGATCGGATATAGCTATGACTTTATGATTTCCAACATTGGAGTTCAGACTAAAGGTGCGCATGAGCTTTCGGTCAGGTATCAATTTATGATTGGTGAACCAAGATATAGAGGACAAAGGAATAGAATTTTGAAGTGCTTTGACTTCATGATGTAAAACCGAATTATGGATAGTGCTATGATTATTCACTTTATTATCAAAAGGAAGAAGGGGGCAGCGTATTATTATGTTGAAGTCGATAGTTGAGCGATTTTGAGGAATCCACAAATAATTCCAATTTCTTAATCATCATAACATATATTCATACCATCAGTAGAAGCATTCTGTTTCCGGAAGATTTTATGGGTATGAATCAGGAGGAAGTGTGGAGCAGAAGAACTTATTCTCCCTTCACTCAAGAAATGAAATGCCAGTGTGAGAGTTTGCCGAGGTTAAAATGAAGTATTGAGCCATGGTCAAGAATTAGATAATCACATATAATTAATCTGCTTACGGAAATTATACCGCTCATTTCTTAACTTCCATTTTCAAGAGCCCACTCTCAAGTCCTATGAAATTTAAAGTTTTTCCGATCATCTGCCTTTGCTGCCTATTAATACCAACCCTCATTTTTGCACAAAATAACACAACACCTTCTTATTATAGTATTGACAAAAAACTATCTGAGCAATTGGAAACTATGGTAGATGAGGTGGGTTTGAGTGGGGACTTTACCGTGATAGAAGATGGCAAAGAGCAGATTTCTTTTGCAGTGATTGAGTTGGGCAAGGGTAAACCCAAACTTGCTGGAGTGAACTATGAGAATTTCATTTATCCTGCCTCCGTCTATAAAATGTATGTTGCGGCAGAAGTGCTAAATCAGGCATCGAACAACACGTTTGACCTCAATGATTATTATGTAGTCAAATCTCCAAATGATGTAGATCGATCCAAAGAACTTGCCTTTGATCCGCGGCCATTATTGCATGACGGAGATTCGGTTACCTATAATTATTTGTTGGATCTCATGATCACACGGAGCGATAACTCAGCTGCCAATTGTATGATAGATATTGCGCAGCGACCGAACATCAATCAAATAATAGAACTGTACAACTGGCAGGGGTCTGAGGTGACGCGTAAATTTCTGGGAAGAAAATTGGAAGATCCTGCCTATAAAGATGCTCCGGGAACGATGACTTCGGCGCTGCATGCTGCAGATTTCATGTATAGAGTTCAGACCAATCAACTGATCAATCCATGGGTAAGTATGCAGATGAAGGCGCTTTTGGGACGACAATTGGATAAAAGTAAATTGGCAGCTGGACTTCCTATTCAGGTAATGTATTATCATAAGACAGGTTGGTGGGCGGACTGGACCAATGACGTAGGCATAGTAGATGATGGTAAAATTCAATACATCATTGCTTGCTTTGTCCCTTTAAAAGAAGAGTTGGCTGGCCCAAAAATGAAAGAGCTTTCAAAGCGCGTATACGAACTGATGAAAGCAAGAAAATAATATGCTCAGCTTTCTATAGACATTTTTATAACAATATCCTCAATCAGATTTTCCTATGAATAAAGTTATCTCTTTTACATTTTCGCTTCTGATTTTTAGTAGTATTTCATCATTTACTGACGTGGCAGCTCAGACTAAGCAACCTTATCAGCAACCTGTATTTAAGAATGATCAGAGGACAAAGAAGATTAAAACGATTCTACCGCAGCTTGAAAAGTTGATGTCTGACTATGCGGCTGAAAATCATATTCCCGGCATTGCCTATGGCATCGTGGTGGATAATGATCTGGTCGTAGCCTCAGCCACGGGAGTATTGGATGTGACCTCTCAAGCTCCTGCTACTACGATTTCTGATTTTAGAATAGCTTCCATGACGAAGAGTTTCACAGCCATGGCCATCGTACAGCTCAGGGATCAAGGGAAACTGAATCTTTATGATCCTGTAGCCAAATATATTCCTGAAGCTTCCAAGTTGACCTTATTGACAGAGGATGCCTCAGAGATTACCATTGAGAATCTGCTGACTATGACAGCGGGATTTCCAGAGGATAATCCATGGGGTGACCGACAACTAGAAGAATCAGACCAGATGCTTCTAGATTTGATCAACGGGGGACTTTACTTTTCCAACATCCCTTCGTACGGCTACGAGTACAGCAACACGGGTTTTGCCATGCTTGGAAATATAGTTTCAAAGGTTTCTGGAATGCCTTTTCAAGAATATATCACTACAAATATTCTTTTGCCTTTGGGCATGAATCATACTTATTGGGAAATAGACGAGGTGCCAAAAGATAAATTAGCCATCGGCTATCGCTGGGAGGATGAGCAATGGAAGCTAGAGCCTATGCTCCACGACGGTTCCTATGGAGCTATGGGAGGGTTGATTACGACCATCGAGGATTTCAGTAAGTACGTGAGCTTTCACCTTTCGGCTTGGCCTCCTCGGGATGGGGCATCTGAGGGACCCGTAAAGAGAAGTTCTCTTCGAGAAATGCAATCACCTCAATACCCAAGACTTTACCCCAACTCCACGAATTATAACCAAGAGAAATGCCCAGTTATGAGTGGCTATGGATTTGGGTTGGGAATCTATCAAAATTGCGAAGGCTTGAAATGGGTTTCTCATGGAGGTGCACTCCCGGGTTTTGGAAGTAATTATGTGTTCTATCCCGAATACGGCGTAGGGTTAATGGCATTTTGTAACCTGACTTATACTACGCCTTGGCCTTTAAAAGAAATCGAGCAATTGCTTTTTGAAACCGCCGGAATTGAGGCTCGACAGCTGCCTGCATCTGAGATTTTGGAGCTGCGCAAAAGCCAGATCATCCAATTATTTCAGTCAGAGAATCCTCAGCTGGAAAATGAGATTCTTGCTGAGAATTTCTATATGGACCAATCCCGCGAAAACCGAGTGCAAGGGTTCAAAGAGATATTCGCAAAAGCTGGAGAAATTACAGAAAGCACAGACTTGATTCCAGAGAATCAACTTCGGGGAAGCTTTAAGTTGATAGGCGAGAATGGCGATGTACTCATATTTTTCACATTAACTCCGGAGCAAGATCCTAAAATCCAGCAACTGGAGGTGAGTTTTGAAGAGAAGAAATAAAGATGCTGGCAAAGAGAAATGGTTATAGTCTGATGAACTTCGGATGAACAATCCTCCCAGACTTAGTTGATATAGCTGCATTGCAGCCTAGTTTTGAGCACCTCTAATCTGAAATTTCTCTTTGCCAGTTATTTTTTTTCCGGAGTAAACATGCTCAGATCCCATTTGTTGTACCAGTGAATTTCCATTTCCCCCTTTTCTGTGATGGTAATAGGTAGGAATACATATTCAGAATCTGGTTTTCCGCCCCCGTTCCATCTATCTCCCATATAGAGATAAGCGTCTTTGTAACCGGGTATTTTGAAAATAAAGCAAGGTTGGGAGTTGAAAGAGTTATTTCCTGCATCGCCTACGAATGGATTTCCATGCTTCGTGTATGGCCCCATAATATCATCTGCGGTGTAATAAGTAGCAGGATTTGGAGTCCATCCGGAGCATCCGCTGGTGAGCAGGTAAAATTTGCCGTCCTTTTTTAAGATTCCTGGACCTTCGCAATGCGCTTCTATATCCACATCTTTGGCAGTGGTCTCTAAATAATCATCAGATAATTCTACCATTCTTATGGTTTTATTGATGTGATCTGCGGCATAGCCTATGTATGCCTTTTTGGTATCCGGCTCTAGGTACATTCCAATATCCCGGGACTCGTGACCATTTGGTCTATAATGATCCTGGACTACAAACGGACCCGTTGGTGAATCGCTTGTGGCTACTCCCAATTCAGCAGTGAGATATTTCGAATTGTCATAATGAAACCACATTATATAATTTTTATTCAACTCGTCATAAATCACTTTTGGACGCTCAAAAACTTCTATTTCCCCTTTTTCCAATACCATTCCTTCATTCTTCCAGTTGTAAAGATCTTTGGAGGAATAACAAGCGGCTCCCCGAGGAGTGCCCCGACGCTCACCATACCAATAATAAGTTTCAGTTCCGGCTACATATATGATATTTCCTCCATGGCTGTCAATATGATTTCCATCTGTGTCCAGCCATTTGCCACCAGGTTGGAAGGAGGTAAGTGTCGCTGAAGCTTGGGAAAAAGCAAGGTTGCTGGTCAAAAGTGTGAGTAGCAAGCAGAAAATACTCGCACAGAGAAAAGAATTATTGATAGAATTTTTCAAAATAACAGATAGTTGAAGTTGAATTAAGGGTGCAATGAAAGGGAAATCGGTACATAAGATATTTTGCTAGTAAGGGAATTCTCTTTGGTCATTGGGTTGGAAGACAGATGACCGGAGACCGAAGTGCGTTGACCTTGCCTGATTTTAGTTTTTAATGGTATAAATTTTTTATCGCCAAGATTCCGTATAATCACAAAGGGAAATATGATTATTCGCAATCAAAAGTTTAAGGCCCAAATTCCACCTTTTTCAGCAGACTCTACAGGGATCAACTTTCCATTTTGAATTACCAAGGGTTGCCCATCGGTTCCCAAATCCCAGAGTTCTCCCCGAAGGAAAACATTCATTCCAATTTTCGCTGAAGTGCTTCTGATTTGACCGGGAAGGGCGTATTTCTCCCAGGCCTGAATTTCAGTGATTTCCCCTATGTCTTTAAGATCTGTAAATTCTGGTTCTTTGTGCCCACTATAGCCCTGCCAAAGCGCTTTCATAGTATTTTCTCCAGTACAAAAGGAAGGGACGAGTATGATCTCGGCCTGTTCTGATTTGGCGGTTTTGTAGGCATCTGGAAACCAACTATCGGCACAAACCAATACAGCAGTTTTTCCGATCGGAAGATCAAATGTGGCGTAACTTGAAGGATCCGTACCTGTGATGAAGGGTTGCTCGGTTACTATCGGAAAAGCCTTAATGATGGGTTCTCCTACGATTTCCCCCTCAGGAGAGAAAATGAATGAGACATTGCGTAGATTTTCATTTAAATCTACAAACAACTGACCATCGATCACCGTAGGTCCGGGAAGCACAATTGAACCCGCTACTATATAAGTGTCGTACTCTTTGGCAAGCTCGGAAAAGGTGAGAAAATAGCTGACTGCCATTTTTTTGGCCTTCATCCGAAATATTGCCGATGCTGCTTTGTCTTCCTCTTCACCTGTGTTGATGGTGCTGAGTCCGAAGTCTGCCAGATTACTGATTACAAGAGTGGTCATGGCGTCCTTTAGCGTTTCTTCTTTTGCGATTTTATGTTTTTCGCCTTCTATCACCAGCCAAGTTCCGATGAATTCCGGTAGCAACACAATCGATTCTTTTTCAAAAAATCCTTCTTTAAATGCTGCCTGAAAGTATCCACGGATCTTCTGTTTAAATATAGGTTGAGCCAAGTAATCAGAACCGATCATAAAGGGCTGAATTCCTATAATCACCTTATGTAGACTATCAGAAGGGTTGATATTCTGAATGGTCGTGAGATAAGTTTCAGGCTCGGGCATCGGATGATTTCTTCCATAAGAGGACCATATCAGCCAAACAAAAACTAAGAAGATGATAAGTACTATAATTTTTCTAATCATTATTAACGCGTAGAATAATTTGGGCTGCCGCTGCTTCTCCCGCAAGTACAGCGCCTTCTATATAGCCATTCCAGCGCGTGGAAGCTTCTGTGCCTGCAAAATAAATAGGATCTATGGATTTTCTATAGGCATCTTCAAATCCTGTCCAGGCTCCGGTTGGCATTACTCCAGCGTAGCATCCCTTTGACCAAATCTCGTCGGACATACTAAAGTCCAGGTACTGAGTGGATTGGTTGGATTCTTCGCCAAAGTAGGAGATTAGAAGATTTTGCATCGCAAACTTCCTGGTTGATTTATCCTGTTGGAAAAAAGCTTTTGCCCGCTCACCTATAGTAAAGGCCATCATAATTTCGGCACTGCCATCTGCTGGCGAGCAGTCAAACATCGTCTGAAAGGGCGTATTTTGATCCGATACTACTTGGCCAAAAAAGTTATTTTTTCTCCAAAATGGCTTTTCATAAATCATAAAACACTTGCCGACATGTCCCATCGGGTATCGATCCAGTAGTTGTCGCTTCGCAATAGGGAGAAGTGGGGAGAAAATAAGTTGTGCCAACAGAGGCGGAGGAACTGCTATAATTACTTTAGAAGCATTGATTTCAAAATCATCTCCTTTTACTGTTACACCCTCGCCTGAATAATCTATTCGTCTTACCGCTGAGTTGAACTGGATATGTTCCATAAAAGGAGTGGCGATTTTTTTCGCCAAACCCTGCATTCCACCCTTCATTCGGTGTTGCTTTACACCATTTTTGATGTTGATCAAGCAATCCAGGGAAGTTCCAGATTTGATATAAAAAAGTGCGTGAAGGAGTGAAACCTCATTGAGCTCAGTGGCAAAAATGGTCTTGCAACCTACCTTAATTACTTGATAGCAGGCATCGGTTTTGGTATGTTTACGGAGATAATATTCAAGCGTAACCGCATCAAATTGTCTGGCTTTTGGATGAGTCCATGGAGAAATTAAATCAATTTGATTGGCAAGTTTTTCTATTTTTTTGATCAACCAATCTAGGTTAATTAATGAAATAGGATCCATTTTAGGGATTACGCCAGAGTAAGTTCTGATTTTTCCTTTCAGATCGAGTACATTTTTTCCCTGATCATAGGTCTCAAAATATGCTACTCCATGTTCCTCGCAGAGCTCATACATACGATCTTGAGTAGGGCCAATCCATTGTCCTCCCAGATCCACATAAAGATTTTCTGAAATAGTTTTAGTGTGAGTTCGGCCGCCGACACGGTCTCTTGCTTCCAAAATCTTAAAAGATATACCGGATTCAAAAAGCTTTTTGGCTGCGGCGATTCCTGAGAATCCTCCTCCCACTACCGCAACTTGAGGTGATGAGTTGATCATGAGCGAAATTTAGGGAAAAGGAGGGAATTTATTTGAAGTCCGGTAGAGGATGTCATGTGTGTCATCTATGATTTTACTCGAAATTATAGGTAAGAATAATAAATCTCCGTTAGTTGCACTTCTAACCTATACGAACCACTAATTTAAAATACTTAACGTATTCAAAATTAAGGGAATGATTAGGGAATTAGTTTTTATTCTCCTTTTGGAGCAGACACCTAAATGATCGTATCAAATAGCTCAGTTTTTCTCACTTTTCTTTCGCCCAGTTTCGAATAATCTACTTTTGAAATTTCTGTAAATCCAACGTAGTCCAGAAAGCGATCAAAAGTCCTAATGGATAGAGGTCGTGGATATTCTGCGCGAAAGCAACTATTGATATATTTGTTTCTTGCTGAGGGGGAAATGCAGTTAGATATTTAGTTGCATAGAAATCAGGGTTTCTATATTCATCTCCGTACTTAGCAAGTAAGATCAATGAATATCCAAAACCCAATTGTCCAATTGTTCCATTTTGGTAGGAGTCAAAGTATGACCACTTGGATTTTTGGGTGAAATTCTGAAAAATATCTAGGAATAGCAGTTGATCATTTGCTATCTGCCGACCGCCTTCTTTTGTCAGACTTATGATATTCTTTCTTTTCTTGGTAAAACTAGAAAGTTCGATTAGTATTCTTGCCAACTGAATTGAATCTACTACTTGTTCTGCGTAGAGTTAGGAGATTCCTTTTTCTATAAAATAAACTTTGATGTAACCTCTGCCATAGTTCTCAACAACTAGTTTAGGAGATTAGAGTCCGACGGCAGTCAGCTTTAATTTCCCCTGCACTTCAATGAGGTCAAAGAGAAATTTTACCTGGTTGAAAAGTGGGATTGCTTGATAATCAGAGGAATTGTCGTTCACCAGTTGGACAGGACTGGAAGTATGAAGTGGATGGTTGATGATAAGGTCCATTTCATTTGACGAATATCCCTTAAACTCAGCACGAGGTGAATTATTCATTTTTTGGATCTCCATAGCAACGATTTTTTGCAGTCTCTTCAACTCAGTCACAGCTTGTTTAACTAAAGTCTTCGTATACCTACCCTACTTTAAAAAAACGGTTAAAGTAGCAGAATGAATTATAATGCGTAGTTAAAAAATAGTTTTCAACACCCGCCAACGCACTTAAAAAATAGGTTAGGTAGAATCGCATAAGCAAGTACCAACACTCATTTTTTAAGTCGCGTTCAAAAGCAAGTAGAAATTTTTATTAGGTAATTATTAATCCTTTTTGTACCAGGATTTGCCATTGTTTTTGGAGTAGAATAAACCTTTATCGGTTTCTCCCATAAGATCTTTTCCGCTGACGGATAAATCCTTAAAATTTCCAGGAAGCGTTGGGTTGCCCATGTATCGGTTGCTCCAATTTGCGCCTGCATCTTTTGAATATTCTAATTTTAAGTTATTCTCTACGCAGATTCTGATGAGTTCTCTGCCTTTCTTTATTTCTACAGCCATGTGTCTAGTTTGTAATTCTCTCCAATTATATAATCCTTTTTTTGGAAAAGAAGGATTAAGTCAAAAAAGAATCGATTAATATGAAATTTAATAGTTTTTAAGCGATTTTTTAAGAAATTTTCACTCAAATCAGATAAAATTCTAATTTTCTAAGATTTTGAAATTTCTTAAGTGTTTGAAAAGAATAGCTTTTTGTTCCGATTAGTTCATTTTTTTCTGCTTATAGATTAAAGATTTAGAAGGAAGACTTCTTTAGTAAAATTTTGAAGTTGCCCCATCCCAGTTTAGTTTTTGGGACAGTCTATTATGAGATGATTTACTCCAATTTTTTGTTAGCTTTTCTCCAAGGTTTATCAATAGGTTAACTTTGTGACCTGGATCATTTTACCATTCCTCTAAAGCCTATTTTCTTTTCAATTATACAATGGAGAACCAAGAATCAACGCTAATCACTGTAGAATCTATTCAAGATGCAGCAAACCGACTTTGTAAGGTGGTCGTGAATACGCCGCTTCAATACAGTCATAATTTGTCTAAAAAATACGATTGTGAAGTTTATTTAAAGAGAGAAGATCTTCAAGTGGTGCGTTCTTACAAAATTCGCGGCGCATATAATATGATGAGTTCGCTCAATCGGGAGCATCTTCAGCGGGGAGTGGTCTGTGCCAGCGCGGGCAATCATGCTCAGGGCTTTGCTTACAGCTGCAAACTACTTGGAGCCAAAGGAGTAGTTTTCATGCCAAATGTCACTCCAAAACAAAAGGTTACCCAGACTAAGATGTTTGGAGAAGATTGGATTCAAATCAGGTTGGAGGGCGACACATTTGATCATTGTGCTACTAAGGCAAAGATTTATGCCAAGGAGCACGGGATGATTTTCGTACCTCCTTTTGATCATAAGGAAATCATAGAAGGACAGGGTACGGTAGGTCTGGAAATTTTGAATGAATTGCAGGGCATCGACATTCTATTTGTACCGGTAGGAGGTGGCGGATTAGCAGCTGGCGTAGGTTCCTATTTCAAGGCAATTTCGCCCACTACCAAAATCATCGGAGTAGAACCACTGGGAGCACCATCGATGTCTTGCGCAATGGAGGCTGGTCATCCGGTTTTATTGCAAACCATTAAGTCTTTCGTGGATGGGGCGGCGGTGAAGAGAGTTGGGGACATCACTTTTGAGATATGTAAGGAAGTACTGGACGAAATACATTTGGTGTCCGAGGGGAAAGTATGCTCCACTATACTGAGATTGTATAACCAGGATGCGATCGTGGTCGAGCCAGCCGGAGCACTCAGCATCGCCGCGCTGGATGACTATGCCGATCAGATCAAAGGGAAGAAAATTGTGTGTGTGGTAAGCGGCAGCAACAACGATATAGATCGAATACCTGAAATCAAAGAAAGATCGCTGCAATATGAAGGACTGAAGCATTATTTCTTGGTTCGGTTTGCTCAGCGGCCGGGAGCATTAAAAGATTTTCTCAACAAGGTATTGGGGCCAAACGATGATATTTCAAGATTTGAGTACATGAAGAAGAATGCCAAAGAATCGGGTTCGGCTTTAGTTGGGATAGAGCTCACGTTTGCCAGCGACTACGATGGGTTGATCAATAGAATGAAAGAATATAATATGGATTTCACAGAGGTAAATAAAAATAATGCCTTGTTTGAGTATTTGGTTTAGTGCAATTTTTATTGAGAATTAACAGTGGTTTGACCAGATCTTCAAAAGAGGATTATGTGGAGTAGATACAATTCTTAAGCAGTTTATTCTTAATGCATTTAGGGCTGATTTTTCCTGAATACTTATATTTCAGTCAAGCGACTACTGATTTTTTATGGCACAGATAGTTGCTACTGAGGAACCATCTTTTTTTAAGCTAGCGAGGGTTCAAGTCAGTTTTATGACCTAGGGCTTGACTACTACTTTAGTAGCTGCTTCTAGCGAAGTGTCATGTTTCAGGCACTAGACTTCTTGAAATATGTGATCAACATCCTTATAAGTTTTAACTGCAATTCTCTAGTCGTCTTTTTGTTAACTCGGTATTTCTCTGTGCTATTCACTTTTGAGTTGTTGTAAGATACTCACTTACGAATTTTTTAATTATCCTTTCAGCCACATATTGATTCCAAATTCTCAGATTTTTTTATAGGTTCACCGTGCGTATTCAGTTCCATCTAGTTAATCACGACTTATGAGATCAAAAATCACCTTCTTTTTATCCACCCTCCTGCTATGGAGTTGTCTTGTTTTGGCGCAGGAAAAAAAGCCCATTCAACTTAGCGACATGATGAATATCGTGTCAGTATCCGATCCTAAAATTACTCCCGATGGGAAAAATGTTCTTTTTGTAAAAAGCTTCATTGAAACCAAAAAGGCCGGAGAATATGGGTATAAAAACCAATTGATCATGATGGATCTTCAAAATCCAAAAATGAGCAAAGTTTTGAACGGTCCATCTTATGATCTGTCGAATTACAGTTTATCTCCCGATGGTAAAAATATTGCATTTTCAAAGGAGTGGGAAGGTGAATCTCAGATTTGGATTTTGCCGCTGGATGGCGGTGAAGCTCAAGTCCTGACCTCTGAGAAGAATGGAGCTTACGGGCCAGTTTGGTCACCAGATAGTAAGAAGATTTTATTCACTGTCTCCGTTCCTATTTGGGCGATTGAGGGTCAGCCAACATGGACATACGATCGTCCGGGACGTATATTTGGAGACGAACCTAACTATCTGGCATTGACCGATAGTGTGGTCAAAGACCAGACGAAGGCTGATATGGATGGTGATGTAACTGAACTGCGTGCCTGGCTCGCAAAGAATGCAACCAAAAATGATCCTAGAGTGATCAATAGAGTGAATTTTCTGGGTGAGCGTGGACTGTCAACAGAAATCAGTTTCAGGCATTTGGGAATGATTGATTTGGGGACTAAGAAATCGGAGATTTTGACTTCCGGTTATCAGAGTTTTGGTGCTGCGGTATGGTCACCTGATGGTTCGTATCTTCTTGCCAGCAGCTTGGAAAGCGACGAGCATCCTGATGATATTCAAGATGCGGATCTGTATAAAATCAACCTTTCTGACAAAGCGGTTTCTGTATTTCTTCAAAAAGAGAATTATCGATTCGGCGGCCCTGAATTTTCTCCAGATGGCAAGCTGATCATGGTTTCAGGCCAGCAAACAGAAGACAGAGCATTCAATCAAAGTCTCATCGGAACTGTATCCCCAGATGGTTCTGGTCTTACTTGGTTTACAGAAGAATTGGATAGGAGAGTAGGAGACGCAAAATGGGCTGATGATGGTAAAAGCATTTTATTTTCAGCAGCAAATGAAGGTGGGGTCGCACTTTATAAGGCAACTATTTCCAACGGAAAAATTGAAATGATTATCTCCGGTCCAGTGGGAATTAACAGTTTCGACTTTCATGGAGATCAACTTGTGTATTCCAAGACTCAAGTATCAAACCCAAGTGAGTTATATATTTCCACTATTCAGGGAAAGAATGAAAAGCTTCTGACTGATTACAATACAAGTTGGCTAGCTGATCGCTGGGTTTCTCAGCCAGAAGCGCATCATTTCGAGCAGGATGGATTTGGAGTGGATTATTGGGTGATGCCTCCGTATGGATTGAAAGAAGGAGTGAAATATCCTACTCTATTAGAGATGCACGGAGGTCCTACAGCAATGTGGGGACCAGGTGAATCCAGTATGTGGCATGAGTTTCAAGTTCTCGCCGGGAAAGGTTATGGGATAGTTTATGCCAATCCTAGAGGTAGTGGAGGATACGGTAAAACTTTTCAGAAAGGGAATTTTCAGGATTGGGGAGACGGTCCTGCCAAGGATGTATTGACTGCGCTGGATAAAGCCGGAGAAGAATATGACTGGATCGATGCGGATCAATTGGTGTTAACAGGTGGATCTTATGCAGGATACTTGACCGCATGGATAGTTGGGCATGACAATCGGTTCAAAGCAGCACTCACTCAAAGGGGTGTATATGAATTGACTTTCTTTATGGGAGAGGGAAATGCATGGAGACTGGTGCCAAATTATTTTGGATATCCATGGGAAGAGGGGATAAAAGAAATTTTAGCCTATAACAGCCCTCAGACTTATGTACAAAATATAGAAACGCCACTCATGATCTTTCATGGTGATAGTGATTTACGTACCGGAGTGCGACAGTCAGAGTTGCTGTACAAAAGCTTAAAAATACTGGGCAAACCGGTGGAATATATCCGTTATCCAGAGGAAGGGCATGAATTGTCCCGTTCTGGTGCAGTGCATCGCAGGTTGGATAGAATGGGTAGAATCGTCGAATTTTTCGAACGATATGTCACTCATCCCAATTGATGGTTTATTGAATATTTATTCCTGACAAATAATAAGACACCCTTTTATTACCAGATTAGAAGGGTGTTTTTTTTTCGTTAAAAGTCGATTTAAATCTTTTTGCAGTGAAGTCTATCGATGACACAACGTTTAATTGCTGTGAAATAAACTGAACCGAAGAGGTTGCTGCCACTCTTATATAGGTTAAACAACAATATTTGCTCGTCGGAAGTGATAAAATCTGGATCTCGTGATAGGAACTAATTCAGCTATTCAGCGGAATTATCCGTCTTGGCGTTTGCGGTTAAGCCTATATTTTTCGCTTCTTTGATCCATTGAGGATTCTTTTTTAGCACATTGATAGGGTAGTCGAACCCAAAGTAAATTGCTTTTTTAAGCCCTGATATTGTTTTGTCCCCAGGTGATTTGGCATCTTTTGCTTCTGGAGCCATTTCAATTACTTTCAATCCACCTTTATTGAATGTCATGTAAGCCACCCATTTCTCCGCGCTATGAATATTTTTGAACTGGTTTTTTTTGGCTATTAAAATAGGCCTGAAATGGAATGAAGTTTGAATTCCCTTACAGTAACTACTTTCGAATTTTTCAGTTATAATTCAAACTCCTCAGGTGCTTGATTTATCATAAGCCTAAGAATTGCATGCTGAAAGCCTTCTGACAGTCGTAGAATTGTACGATGTTAGTGACTTTGCTATGGAAGTGACTTTACCAGGAATTAAGATTTAGCACATAGTTATACAAACCCTCAGATGCTCAAGAAAATTAATATAGTTTGGTTTAAACGAGACCTTCGCTTAATAGACAACCAAGCCCTTTTTGCTGCCGCATCAAGCGATGTTCCTTTGCTCCTAGTTTATATTCTCGAACCGTCTTTAGAAGAAGACCCTAACTATAGCGCAAGGCATTTTCGATTTGTTTTTGAAAGCATAAATGATCTAAACGAACAGTTAAAACCTCATTTTGGGGAGGTTATTATTATAAGAGCTGAAGTGTTGCGCGCATTTGAATTGTTAGCCAATCAATTTTCTATACAAACTGTATTTTCGACAGAAGAAAGTGGGATAAAAATAACCTATGATCGAGATCTAGCCTTCGCCAAATTTTGCAAGCAATCAGGAATAGCTTGGAGAGAATATCAAAACAATGGAGTCGTGAGAGGCCTGAAAAACCGTGACACTTGGCGGAAACTCTGGTACGACTATATGGCAAAGCCCATCCTCTCTATCGACTTTTCTAAGATCACTTTTTTAACTTCTGAAGGTCTTGGAATTGAAGTATCAGCATTAATTTTCAAACCAAGAGCCGAGATACATGCTATGCAAAAAGGAGGGAGAAGAGAAGGAAAGATCTGGGAAGAGTCATTTTTTGTTGAAAGATTGGAATTCTATTCCGCATATATTTCATCCCCTAGTTTAGGTCGGTATGGCTGTAGCAGATTGTCTCCTTATTTCGCTTGGGGTTGCATTTCTATTCGGGAAGTTTACCAGCGAAGTATGAAACTCAAACAAGTAAGTCCATTCAAAAAACAACTTTCTGCATTTACGTCAAGGTTGAGGTGGCAGTCCCATTTTATTCAAAAGTTTGAAATGGAGCCTCGAATGGAGTTTGAAGCATTCAACAAAGGATTTCTATCCTTGAGCCAACCGTATAATGAGAAATTTGTATCAGCCTGGAAAAATGGGCAGACGGGTTACCCATTGGTAGATGCCTGTATACGGGCAGTTATAGAAACTGGCTATTTGAATTTTAGAATGCGCGCCCTCTGTGTTTCATTTTTAACACATCACTTATTTCAACATTTTTCCACAGGTGCTGAATGGCTGGCCAGACAATTTTTGGATTTTGAACCTGGGATCCATTATGCGCAGTTTCAGATGCAGGCAGGATTCACGGCAACGAACACAATCCGAATTTATAATCCGACAAAGAATGGGTTAGAACATGATCCTGAAGCTAAATTCATTAAAAAATGGATACCAGAATTGGCCTCACTTCCGATAGATTTGGCCATCGAGCCTTGGAAAATTACTCCTATGGAAAAGATGATGTATAATTTCTATCCCGGTGAAAACTATCCATTGCCAATCGTAGCTATTCAAGCTACCAGAGCCTTTGCTTTGGAACAGCTTTATGGTAAACAGAAAGAAGCTTTCACCAAAAAAGAGAAACAAAGAATATTGGACGTACATACTTTAAAAAACAGGAATCTATGAAAAGAGGATTGGTTTGGTTCAAAAATGATTTAAGGTTGCATGACAACGAAGCGCTATGCAATGCCATTGCTGAATGTGACGAGCTGGTATTTTGCTTCTGTGTGGAGGAATCTTTATTTAAAAAATTGCCGTTGGGTTTTCGAAAAGCTGACATTAATAGATTTAAGTTTTTGGAGCATTCCGTCACCAATCTTCAAAAAAAGCTGGAAGATTTGAAGGGTCATTTACTTATAGGCAGTACTTCTGCAGCTAGTTTTTTGCCAGAAATTATTGAACGATATGGTATATCAAACCTCTATGCCGAAGCCGAATACGCCAGTGAAGAACTGCAGCTCATCGAAAGAGTTAAAACCAATGCGCCTGAAGTTCAATTTAATTTTACCTGGGGAAAAACACTGTATCATATAGACGACATTCCATTTAAGATAAATTCTATTCCTCTTACCAGCAAAGCTTATAGAATACCCACTTCCAAGCAGGCATCGCCAAGAGTACCTTTGGAAACGCCAACAAAATTGAATTCCGCTGCTGAGGTGATCAGTTCACCATTTCCTTCCTGTACCCTGTTTGGATTCACTCAGCAGGAAGTTGACCAAGCTGACTCTTTCATGACTGGTGGAGAAGACGCGGCGTTGGAGAGACTTGAGTATTACACATTTCAGACAGAGTTGCTGACGGGTTACAGATGGACTCGAAATCGCTCGATGGGGTATGATTATAGTTCTAAGTTCTCGCCCTATCTGGCATTAGGATGTATTTCGCCGAGAGAAATTTACAACGTGGTGCAGGACTATGAGCAAAAAGTAAAGAAAAATCAGAGTACCTGGTGGATCATCTTTGAATTGGTCTGGCGGGATTATTTTACCTTCAAGGGGATGCGTTTTGGAAATGCAATTTTTAAAACAGAAGGATTTAAAAAGAAAAAGCCTGAATTCACAAATGACCAAAAATCTTTCGAACGATGGTGCCAAGGTCAAACAGGAATTCCCTTTGTAGACGCCCATATGCGGCAGTTGAACCAAACGGGTTACATGAGTAATCGGGGTCGGGTGAATTGCGCAAGTTATATGGTTCATGATCTCCAAATAGACTGGACCTGGGGTGCAGCGTATTTTGAAAGTAGATTGATTGATTATGACGTCAGTGCCAACTGGCTCAACTGGCATATGCAAGCCTTCGAGATTTGGTACACCAATCCAGTTCATCAATCCAATAAGTATAATTCTCAAGAGTACATAAGAAAATGGATTCCCGAATTAGCAACTGCAGATGATATAGCAGTTTTGATACCCTGGGAATTTACTATTGATGGTTACCCGAAGCCCATTGAGATTTATAAAAAATGGACAAGATCAATTAATGCTATTAAAAGCAATTCTACAGAGAAAGAGGATGAATAGAGTGGTTTCTATTTTTCTATAGATATCTATTTGACCATAACCTAAAGTCGTTATATCAAGCGGCTCCGAATGAGTCTAACCATTCATGACCCAGTACGAAGAGTGGGGTAAACTGATAAGCAAATGATAGAGCCCTGAAAGGGGATACTTCACTGTTTCGCCCTATTCAGGGCTAATTTTTATAATTATTTCCTTATCCCCGGCTATGCCGAGGGTTATGAATCGTTGCAATCCTTCGGATCTTTTTTGACAGTTAAGTCACAGTTTAAGATAAAGAAGTCTCTTGAAGTCTAATAATTTCTTTCTCCTAAAGATCTCTCTTTGACCGTAACGTCACATGGTTAGATGAAAAAACTCCGAATGAGTCTAACCATTCATGATCCCGTACAAAGTGCGGGGTAAACTGATGCTCACTTTATAGAGCCCTGAAAGGGTAATACTTCACTCTTATCCCGAAGGATATTGAGGAGGATCCAGACTATTGATGGCAACGCTGAATAGTTCAACTTAGGTTTGGTTTGTGTATCATGGGTGAGACACTAATTTCGTTGTGTCTCATGAAAGGAAAAATATGAGACACAAATTGTTTTGTGACTATTTCATGAGACACAAACGTATCATTGATTTACTATATCCAAAAGTGGCTCAAAAGTATAAAGCGATGGTCTTCTACCCGCACCTTTTTCAATACAGGTAATGATTCCATTGGCTTCCATGGCATTTAGTAATCGAGACGCTGAGGCTCTCGGTACTCCAGACTCTTCATAGAATTTCCCACTGTTAAACACCGGACGATTGAATATAAAGTCCAAACAATTCACCGCAAACTGAGAGTGTGTTGCTACTACCATTTTCTCTTTCATAACTTCATATAAGGTGACGATCTGTCGAGTTTGATCGTTATTTTTCTTGGCTTGACTAATAATCGCCTCCAGAAAAAAACGAATCCAATTGGTCCAATTTCCCGAATCGGTAATACTCTTCAAGGCATCGTAATAATCTCGTCTGTGGTTCTCCAAATAATCAGAAAGGTAGAAAACGGGTTGACGAATAACCTCTTTACTATAGAGAAATAATGGAATCAAAATCCTTCCTATTCTCCCATTACCATCCAAAAAAGGATGGAGGATCTCAAATTGAGCATGTATGATTGCTAACTGAACCAAGGGGTCTTTTTCTTCATAATGAATGTATTTCTCCCAAGTATCCAGCCCGATATGCATCTCCTGTACATTAGGAGGCACAAATCTTGCCGTTTCCATAGTACTACCTGGCGAACCGATCCAATTTTGGATTCTACGGAACTCCCCTGGATTCTTGTTATCTCCCCGTACATCCTGCATCAAGACGGCATGCATCTCCCGAATCATTCTGAGAGAAAGAGGAAGACTATCTAAACGAGCTTTGGCAGTAAGCAATGCTTTTCGATAGTTGATAATCTCTCGAATATCAACTTGCTTTTCAGAGCTTTGAACTTTGTCAGCCTCAAACTCCAATACTTCTTTCAACGTAGCCTGAGTACCTTCAATTTTAGATGAAAGCACAGCTTCTTGCGTACGGAGTGGCGAAGGCAATACTTCTGAATTGATAATAGACTGCAATAGTCCATCATATCGGGCAAGTTGCCGATTCGCATTACTGAGCAAATCTACCAGAGAAGCCCAATCCAAGTCTGGTAAGGGAAGAGATTGTGATCTGTAAGGATTCATTTTTATTTCATCTATCCTACACAAGATAGTGTTGTGTCTCATGAAAGGCAAAATATGAGACACAAAATGTTTTGTGACTATTTCATGAGACACAAAATCTCATAGAAGATCCAGACGTTGAATAATTATATTGATTGGGTCATGATAACTTCCAGAGTTGAGTTTCTATTTCGGTTTTATTTCAATCTCTGATTAGTGCAGCACATTTAACACTACCAGTTCAATAAACCGATCTTGTCCACTCATAAGGTAGCTGGCAATGGTTTTTTACCCCATCGGAAAAGAAAATAACCAATTGAAAAAATCACGACCATGGAAAGCACCATTCCCATAAAATATCCCAAACCATAAGAGTTGGAGAAATCAAAAGACTGTTTAGTTATGATGAATAGCATTGCTATCCCGAAGAGGATCATCCAAATCAGTCCAATGATTTTTGCTACTATTTTTAGAATTTTCATATCCTCTTAGTTTTTTTAAACTCCTGTCATCCGCTTCATCGTATCCATCAAAGCCTGCAGGAAGGAACCACCTTGAACATAAAGCTTATACATATCCATATCTGATTTTCGCTGCTTGGCCATTACATCGTCCATAATCTTCTTGAAGGCAAGATCTCGGGTATGGTAATCTTTGTTCTCTGCTACCTTGGGCTTGAAGTCTGGATGAGCCATTACTTTGTTTTGTAGGGATACGAACTTCACTCGTTGCTCATCAGGCGTAGCTTCCCAACCTTGAAACCAGCGCTCATTAAATCTATTGATAATCGGATCTAATGGATCTTCCTCTTCGCCGCCTCCACGTACTCCCCTCGGGTTATATTTCTGTGGATCCAATTCAGATTCGTTGGCATCCAGGACGATTGTTTCATTCAGCTTCACACCCTCCAATCCATACGTGGAAAGATCGACCGAATTCAGCAATTCATCTAATAAATCCTGCTGCGGATCTTTGATGATCATTTTCGGGATTAGAAACTTCAAAAACCAAAACAGCTTTTCCCAGCTCAAAACCTCAAACTTCATAATTGAAGCCATCTGTCCATAGATCTTTACAAACTGTTTAGCCTTAATCTTGTAATCTGCCTTCTCCTGATCTTCCAGCTCTAAGCCTGAATTAAACCGAAACTCAGCTATCTGAATGATACGACTGAGGTATTTGTCTGCTTCCAAACCTTTAAAGTATTTCTCCACAAAGTCTTCTACTTCATGCCATTCATAGATTCCCAACTCATCCAAACTAGACTTGAGGTCGTAGAGGACATTCACATCTGTGGCCCCACTCAGTGAGGAAGCTGTATAGAACGGCTCAAAGGAAATTTGAATCTCTTGAGCGGAATTGTATAAGTCCAATATGAATAAATCTTCTGTTTTCTTCCCAAGGCTATTCGCAGCTCGATTTAACCGGGAAAGCGCCTGTACTGCCATCACTCCTTGCAGCTTCTTGTCCACATACATGGCAGTAAGCTTAGGTTGGTCAAAGCCCGTCAGGTATTTATTTGCCACCACCAATAGCTTATACTCATCCATATCAAAGTAGCGGGCGATCTTATAACTGATATAGCCTGAATCAGAAGATTTATTAGTATCCAAACCAGAAGGAAAATTTTCTACTACGTGATGGTTCAGAAATCAACTAGCATTGAATGCTGCGTTATCAATGCTGCATAGAATGCTTTAGATTTTTCGATGAAAAAATAGCTGGCAGTAGGTTGGTCTGCTTTCGATAACTTTTTTTGCAGCCTTATCTGCTCCTTATTCATTATTTCTACCTCACTATTCCTTGTTGCAGCATTCTCATTTTTTGGCGCCAATTCAATACTAAATATGCTTATTCTACCCAATACCTCTATCGTAGGTTTGTCAATGAGATCTTTAGAGATGAGGTGATTATAATTCTTGTTCCGTTGTAGCACTTTTTACTGAAGGTTTTGTTAAATGGGAGTAAAACATCATTTTCATTGTTATGAATCTTATTTTTCGAAATGAACTGGAGAAAGGTAACATAAATCTTACGGACTTCAGCTGTGCCGATGGGCGTAGCCTTTTGACCAAGGATTACTTCTATAAGATAATATGGGCCAAAGAGGCAATCGCAGGTTTGAGAATAGATGGCTGTACATTAGATCTTAAAAAAGATCAAGTAGTGTTTTGTACCCCTCTAAATTTTATTGAGGTCTTGTCAAACCATAAAGAATTGATTTCCATTGTTTTTAATAGGGAATTCTATTGTATTCGAGATAACGACAGTGAGTTGTCATGCAATGGGCTTTTGTTTTACGGTTCCTCGAGGCCAGTAGTTATTGACCTTGGAGAAAGTGAAAAGGACAGCTTTGAACGTATGTATCAAATTATTGAGGAGGAATTCCTTTTGCAGGATATTTCACAAGGGGAAATGCTTCGGGCAATGCTCAAAAGGTTACTCATCAAATCTACACGACTGGTCAAAAAGGAACTTATTGAACCCAATCTTCCTCAGGGTAAAATAGATGTTATCAGAAATTTCAACGTGTTAGTAGAGAAAAACTTCAGAACCTTTCATAAGGTGGTGGACTATGCTGACATGCTCTTCAAGTCCCCCAAAACACTTTCAAACACCTTTTCAAAATTTAGTAATAAGACGCCACTTACTAAAATCAACGAGCGCATTATTTTAGAAGCACGGCGCTTACTTATATTTTCAAATAAATCTATACAGGAGATTAGCCATCATCTAGGGTATCTTGACGAAAGTCATTTTTCTAGATTTTTCACTAAACATATTGGCTGCACTCCTGTGAAATTTAGAAAAGAAGCTCTTTCAGAAAAAATCGGGAAGAATCTACAATAGTTAGGGAAGCATTGACTTAAAATATATAAGCTATACTTGTTACATTTGTGACTGTTAATATTAAATCTTTACAAGGTTTTTTGAGTCATCTTCAATAGAATAATATAAAGTGTGCTAATCAGAAACAAAACTTTGTTTTCTAGTGACTTATTGTATTTCTTCCTGGCGACGTTCTCCTTTGAACCTCATAGTAGAGAAGTAGTAAAATATATTTATAACACTTAAAGACCAACAGCTATGTATGACATGAAAAATTTGAATAAGCTAGGAAGTTTAGAACAAAATGCAGGACCTGCGATGAAAGCTTACAAAGCTTTTGACGAGGCTGCACTAGCAGACGGAGTAATTCCAAAAAAATATAAAGAACTGATGGCGGTTGCAGTGGCTTTGACCACCCAGTGCCCATATTGTCTCGAGATTCATAAAAAAGGCGCAATTGCAGCAGGAGCAACGGCAGAAGAACTGGCTGAAATGTCCTTTGTGGTTGCTGCATTACGAGCGGGAGCGGCGGTAACTCACGCCACACATCTTATGGACAAATAACATGCTTTTAACTTTTCGGGATTCGCAATCCCGAAATTTTTTTATTATTAGTTTAAATCTCATCCTAGTTTAGAATTGACTTGATTATAATTTTCCGGAGTCAACTTTAAACGCTCTTGATAAGAATAGCACTCTTGGATAAATAGAATCAGTTACAGAAGAAATGATAGCATTTACTATTGCATTTTATATCCTATAGATGTAGAATTCTTTTTAATCAGCCTTGCTAGTTTTCCGCCGCTTACCAGAATGTAACCACCGTTCCAGCTATCGTGTATATCCATTCAGCAGCAACCTATAACGACTATCTAGCAGTGCAATTTCAAATCGATAGTATTCTATTTCATTGCCGATCTTAAAGCACTGATACATTAAGCGTTTGATGCACTTTTTCTTGCAAAACTAACTCATTTCCCCATTACACTTTGGACTCCGCTGGATGTAACAATTAAAGCTATGTCATTTTTTGGATGAAAAAGGTTACAAGTCTGTGTTGGATTTCGGACCTATTCCCATCTTCGTTAAAAACAGATGATTTACCAGAAAAAATCGGCGTGGGCAGAGAGATGACTAATATCCACTTGTTTTTTAAAAGGCAGTCATTGCAATCAGCCCACGCTTGATCTCTATTAATATTGCTCCCAGAAGTTTGGAGGCGTTAGACCCAGCGCCCGTAAATATACAAACCCCTGGCCTCTATGGTGAATCTCATTATCTATGATGTAGAAAAGCGTGCTATATCCAGTTCCCTCGAATTGGCCGAAAGCTACAATTGGCCTCTGAAATTCATCCATTGAAATGTCCTTCCAGTACTTTTCGATTTTTTGAGTAGACTCATCCCAACTGTTTAGCAACTCATTTTTTGTGGTTAACTCTACTTTTTCCTCGTCTAAAGTCTCCCAAGTGCCTGTCGCCAATCCCTTTGCGGTAGGAGCAGCCATAGCGAGCAGTTCTTTGATGATCTTGGCAAATGGGCGCATGCCACCAATGCTAAATTCGAATAGCTCTTTTTCCGGGAAGGCTTCCAGCACTTTTCGGGTAAGCTTGCGGTGTCCCAGCCAGTGGGTCAAAAGTTGGTCTTTGCTGATGAGTTGAGTTGTTGCTGATGTGGTAGTTTCCATAATTCGTTTTTTTGTTTAATGAATAGTCAAATTAACGACGCTATAGTGTCAGCCCTATGTCAGCAGGCTTTTGGATGATGAGTGATTTTCTGTTTTTTTCCAGTTTCTTTACGGTCATGGATTATTTTTCTAAATGAACAGGTTAGATAGGCTTACCGCCATACTTACTCATCTTCAATCTAAGCGAACTATCCGTGCGACCGAACTTGCCGAGCGCTTTGAGGTAAGTTTGCGCACCATCTATAGAGATGTTAGGTCTTTAGAAGAGTCGGGCGTGCCGATTATTGGTGAGGCTGGTCGAGGGTATTCGCTGGTGGAGGGATATCGGCTACCGCCAATTATGTTCAACAGGGAGGAGGCACTTGCGTTGTTGGTTGCTGAGAAGTTGGTCGAAAGGTCAATGGACGATCAAAGTAGCAAGTTTTTCAATGATGCCTTGATCAAAATCAGGGCTGTATTGAAATCCTCGGAAAAGGATCTGCTGGTGGAGGTGCAGGATACGATTAAAGTGTTGACGCCTAGTTCTTCTTCAGAGATGAATCGATCAAATAACTTTTTTCAGGTAATTCTTAACGCAATTTCAGAGAAAAAAACTCTAGTAACTACCTACATTACTTTTGATCCGGAACGAAGATCAGATCGAGAAATTGAGCCATTAGGCCTGTTTCATTCGTATGAACAATGGTATGTTTTGGCATTTTGCAGACTGAGAAAAGACTATCGCACCTTTCGACTAGATCGATTTAGCCAATTGCAGATGACCGAAATTATGTATTCCCAGTCCAACCATCCTTCTCTTCAGTCTTATCTGGATAAAATAGCAAGTGTCGAAAAATTATATCAAATTATCCTTGAGGTGCCCGATGGTGCTATGAAATATCTTTCCAACTCAAAATATAATAATGGGTTTGTATCCGAAGAAAGAGTGGGAAATGGGACAAAAATGACCTTTATGAGCTCTTCTATTGAGGGTTTTGTTCGCTGGGTAATAACTTTGGGAGACATGGTTTTGATCAAACAGCCTCAGGAACTTAAAGACCGCTTAACCCAATTACTTTTACAGATCAAGAAAATGCAGTGTTGAAGGAAGTTTGTCTCTGGATATGCTGAGGGTTATGAATTGTCACAATTCTTCGCATATTCGGATTGAAAGAAATGAAGGAAACTTCTTAGTTCATGAAGTGGGGAAAATTGGGATTGGCATCATGGCTGACATTCATCGGCTTTAAACACACTCTTTGATTTTATGATGCAACTGAAATTAATGACAGATGAAGAGTTTGATGCCCTTTATCCTATTAAACTGAAAGCGGTGTCTGGTACCCATTGGACTCCGGTGGATGTGGCCAAGAAAGCCATGGTTTTCCTGGGAGAGGGTGACGGTAAAAAAGTGTTGGATTTGGGTTCAGGATCCGGAAAGTTTTGCCTTATCGCTTCTGCAAATTCTGGCGCTAAAATTACAGGTGTAGAGCAGCGGGAAAACCTCGTTAGGATCTCGAATAAATTAGCTGCAAAATATAAACTTCAGAATCTAGACTTCATTTACGATGATTTAAAAAACCTTGATTTTAGCAACTATGACTCTTTTTATTTTTTCAACGCCTTTGAAGAAAACATCAATCTCAAAGACAAACTGGATAAGGAAAATAGCATCAATCCAGCGCAATACCATTTTTATATCAAGCTAATCTGTGAAAAATTTGAAGAATTGCCAATCGGCACCAAGATAGTAACCTACTGTGGAGATGCTGCGGAGATTCCAGGAAGCTACTTGTTGATCAGGTCTAGTAATAAAGGAAAGTTGAGATTTTGGGAGAAGAAGAGTTAATTTCGATCCTCAGACCATCACCTTTTCACCAATTCAGATTTTCCATGTGTACATGAGATTTTATCCATTAACAGTTTATTAATAAAATCACTGGAAATACAGCTAGTTGAATAATGGGACTTCAAACTTCACTGGATGATTATCAGCTTTTCGCACGACACTATCTAATGGCAAATTGAGTGGATGATCAAGATTATGTAGTGAGAATTCCTTAAAATGAATGGCTGCTAAAATCATAAATACCTTTGTAACTATTGATGGTTACCTAGTCTGATTTAGTAGTATCACCAAAGATCCCACAGAAATAAAAATCCAAAGAATAAAGGCCAGTAACAATGGTTTGAGACCTGCATTTTTGAGAGCCTTTATGGAGAGACCTGTTCCGGTTAAAAATAAAGTAAGCATTAAAAAGCTATTTGATATCCCTACTATTGTCTGACTAAGAGATTGTACAGAGGTAAACTAAGCTAATTTCAAGATGAAATTTCGCAGTACCTTCTTTAAGTACAGCTAGTCCTGCTTAAATATTATAAAAATGATTGATTATCGATATGAAGTTTTTTTAGCCGTAGCAAGCAAATTAAGCTTCTCTAAAGCAGCTGAAGATCTTTTTGTTTCGCAGCCATCAATAAGTAAGCACATAAAAATTTTAGAGGATCAAGCTGGCGTTGCTTTGTTTGAACGCAAGGGAAACTCTATTTCACTTACCAAATCGGGCGAAAAACTGTTTGCCCATCTGCAAAAAGCAAAGCTGATTCAGAAGAACATTCTGTCGGATTTCACTTCAACAAAACACAACCTTGACGTCAAGGGAGATCTAAAAATCGGAGCGAGCACCACGGTTTCATTATATATTTTACCCAAAATTCTGGCTGCATTTCACAGGGAGTTTCCAAAAGCAAATGTGTTATTACTCAACAGAAACAGTGAAAACGTGCTGAAAGCGTTACATGAACATGAAGTCGATTTGGCCATTGTGGAGAATAGTATGAGAGTGACATCAGTTAGAAGCAGCCCATTTATGTTTGACAACATTATAGCTGTTTGCTCCAAAAATCTGAATGTTAAACCTACTATGGATATCGAGACGCTGAAAAGTAGTCCGTTGGCATTGAGAGAAAGAGGTTCTGGTACACTCGCCGCGCTGGCAGACAACTTAAAAAAGCTTGACATCAAACTCGGTGATTTGAACATTATCGCAAGATTGGGCGGTACCGAGGCCCTTAAAAACTACCTCATCGCTGGTGAAGCGATTGGATTTCTTTCTAGGATTGCCGTGGAAAAGGAACTCGCTTCTGGGGATTTGATTGAATTACACATTCCTGGTTTGAATATTCGGAGAGATTTTTACTTTGTGATGAGGCAGGGTGAAGAAAGTTTGGGCTTATCAAAAAGCTTCGTAAGAATGGCAAAGCAATCATTATAACTTTCGGTTATGGGTCATGACTATTATGTATTTTGAAGTTATGCTAATCGGGCTAATATTTGAACTATGAATTCAACAATCAGCTCTACCACATTTCTGAAGGATTTACACTGTTCTAACTGCGGCTCCGTTTATAATCCCAATAAGCTCCAGACTTTCTCAGAATGTTGTAGTAAGCCTCTTGTTGCCAATTATTCTACCACAAACAACTTTGACAAAAAAGATCTTTTAGGGCGGGAAAACTCATTTTGGAGATACAGAGAAATGCTCCCAATCTTTCATGATGAAAATAGAGTTTCGCTGGGAGAAGTAATGACACCGATAGTTCAATGGTCCAATTTGGCTTCAAAATATGGGATAGTAAATTTGGTGATAAAATATGAGGGAATTAACCCAACAGGATCTTTTAAAGCTAGAGGTCTTGGTATGGCTGTTTCTAAAGCCAAGGAATTAGGAGTGGAATCCTGTGTCATTCCTACTGCCGGAAATGCAGGAGGCGCTATGAGTGCCTATTGTGCCAAAGCATCCATCAAAGCAACGGTAATAATGCCCAGAAACACGCCCAGGTTGTTTAAAGAAGAATGTGAATTGTATGGCGCTGAATTAATATTGTTTGATGGATTGCTGGATGAGTGCGGTCACTATGCCGCTGAGCTAGCGGCTAAAAGTGGGGCATTCAATATGTCCACCATGAAAGAACCGTATCGATTAGAAGGGAAAAAGACGATGGGTTATGAGATTGCAGAGCAGCTAAATTGGGAGTTGCCAGACGTGATTTTTTATCCAACCGGTGGAGGGACAGGGTTGATTGGGATATGGAAAGCTTTTCAGGAAATGATAGAGCTGGGTTGGATTTCCTCTGATAAACTTCCAAAAATGATCGCGGTACAAACTTCCATCTGTGCACCGGTTTACGATCTATTTACGGGAAATAAAAACCCAGAAAAATACAAAATGTCCATCGCAAACGGTTTATCCGTACCGAAGGCTTTTGGAATGGACATGATTATCAGGGTGTTGAAAGAATCCAGAGGTACTGTTACTACCGTTTCTGAAGAAAATATACTGGCTGGGGTTAAGGAAATAGGAAGATCAGAAGGAATGTCAATAGCTCCTGAAGGCGCTGCATTGTGGGAAGCTTTGAAAGCTATGATTACTAGCGGAGTTATTTCCAGAAATGAAAAAGTCCTGTTACTCAATACTGGAAATGGGGTAAAGTATATGGATAATTTTCAGTTGTAGTTGAACCAGTGAGCCTTGGTCAAACTAGTTTAATCCACTAAGCGAACTCCATCAAAACCTATCAAGTTATTTTTCTGCTTATCCGCTTTTCTGCCAGTAACGATATAAAGGAATTTTAAAGGAAGGTCCACTCTAGGCTTGAAGCCGCATCATTTTATTTTGGTAGTCAAAAGTTACCCGACACTTATCTCCCAGCATTTAAAGCAAAGAGTATATGGCTACATGCATCATTGCAAATAATCATATCGTTTTTCTGAATGTACGCAATTCCGCCAGTAAGCGAAGGAATTAGGGCAACTGGCATCATTGGGGATATTTTAGATTATTATTTGCCATAGCGCCTTTTAATAGTTCTAACTTTGTAAAAAATAGAAGTAACAAAGTGATAAATATTCTAATTATAGATGATGAAGAAAAGCTAAGAGGTTTATTAGCTAGACTAATAATTTTAGAAGGGTTTGAGGTTTATCAAGCTGCAGACTTTAAAACGGCTTGGAAAAAACTGGAGCAAAATGACATTGATATAGTTATTTGTGATGTAAAACTTCCTGACGGAAATGGGGTGGAGTATTCTAAAAAAATTAAAGAGCAGTATCCTACACTCGAAATCATTTTGCTTACCGCTTATGGGAATATTGTAGATGGAGTACAAGCCATTAAAAATGGTGCTTTTGACTATATAACGAAAGGAGATGATAATAATAAAATTATTCCACTTTTATATCGGGCTGCTGAAAAAGTAGCGTTGTTAAAACGCGTTAGCCAACTCGAAAAGCAATTAGGAAGCAAACATTCTTTTGATAAAATGATAGGTAAATCTAACTCATTTCAAAAGGCTGTCGAACTTGCGCGTAAAGTCTCAGTTAGTCACACTACCGTTTTATTGACAGGCGAAACAGGAACTGGTAAAGAAGTGTTTGCACAGGCTATCCATCAGGAAAGCACACGAAATAAGCATAATTTTGTAGCCATAAACTGTTCTGCGTTTAGTAAGGATTTACTGGAAAGTGCGCTCTTTGGTCATAAAGCAGGCGCATTTACAGGAGCTATCAAAAATCAAAAAGGACTTTTTGAGGAAGCCAACAATGGGACTTTATTCTTAGATGAAATAGGGGAAATGGCTATGGACTTGCAAGCTAAACTATTGCGGGTGTTGGAAAACGGTGAATTTATAACTGTGGGTGAGACTAAGGCAACAAAAGTAAATGTGCGCATCATTGCTGCTACCAATAAAAATTTGCAAAAAGAAATTGAGGAAGGACATTTTAGGGAAGATTTGTTTTACCGCATTTCTGTATTTCAAATTCATTTACCGCCTTTGCGTGAAAGGATGGTTGATATTGAAGAATTGAGCTATAATTTTTTAAATATGTTCTCCATTCAAATGAATAAGAAGGTCAAGAATATTTCTAAAGAATTTATTGAAGCATTGAAGCAACACTCGTGGAACGGTAATATAAGGGAACTAAGAAACGTGATTGAAAGAAGTGTAATTCTTTGTGATGATGAATTGAGTATGGAATTTCTCCCCTTAGAATTTCAGGTAAGAAAGAACGATCAGAGCAAGACCCTTTCCGCCTTTCACTTGGCCAGTGCCGAAAAACTTCATATACAGAAAGTATTGAATTATACCAACGGGAACAAAACTAAAACTGCAGAATTGCTGAATATTGCATTAACCACACTGTACCGCAAGATATCTGAATTTGGTTTGGAGTAATCAACTCTTTTAAAACGCTCTATAAGACCCTATCAAAACGATAGGGTTTTTTTTTGTGCTCATCCACAGAAAATCTTCTAATGACTGATTATCATGAGTTTAGGTAGTATGCTGCGAAACTGGATCATCAATTGAATAAGCTCTCTCATGACCACACTATTGACGGGAGATAGAAGTAGAATAAACCTCGAATGTATACTGATAAATATAAGGTTTATGGCCTTTATGAAATAGCAATACTATAAATATTTATAGGGTGTTAGAATTCTATGATATAATTAAACTTAACTGAAAGATTCTATTTGATTCTTTTAGGTAACATACAGTAGTTTCAAAGTATAAGATAATGGATAATATAATTGAGCAATTTAAAAATCAATTCCCGGATATTTATCCTGTAGTTTTAACTAATGACAGGTATGTCACCTACTCAGTTTTACAACATTTTGGCGCTTTTTGTGCGCAAAATTTTGCAGCCCAAAAGTCTAAGGATATACTTAATACTATTGGTGCTCTGTATACAAGAGATAATCTTTTCAACCGTAATGCTATTGAAAATGAGTTTTTTTCTCCTTTAGCCCAGCAATTGGGAGTAAATAACTTAACAGAGCACCTGCAGAATATTCCGGAGAACATGTGGGGAGTATATTTAAAAGTATTAATCGAAACTCAAAAAATTAAATAAGTTATGGCAATCCTATTCATCATATCATTATCAGTATTTGGCTACATGTGCTACGTGCTAATTAAACCTGAAAACTTTTAAACCATGATAACCTCACTATTAATAGCCTCAGGACTACTAATTTTTGGGCTGCTATATAAATTTATAGATTGGTTCGAAAATCTTTAACTGTATACTTCTATTATTCAACATCGCGATCTAAGAGCTTGACTTTATACGCTATGTAATGATTAAAACTGAAAATATTTAAAACTATGAACACAGAAATAATAGGCATCATAGCGATGTTCGGAGTCACACTCTTGTTGGCAATACCTTTAGGTAAATATATCGCTAAGGTATATGCGGGCGAGAATACCTGGCTAGATCCAGTTTTCAATCCACTGGAAAGATTGTTCTATAAAATCTCCGGTATCGATGCCCTAACTGAGATGAACTGGAAGCAACACTTGGTAGCCTTACTAACAATCAATTTAGTTTGGTTCCTTATCAGTATGGCGATATTAATGAATATGGATATTCTTCCGCTAAATCCTGATAATAATCCAGGCCAATCCGCAGATTTGGCATTTAACACTTCCATTTCTTTTCTGGTAAACTGCAACCTACAACACTATTCAGGTGAAACAGGATTAAGTTATTTGGGACAGATGTGGTTGATGTTTCTTCAATTCGTTTCAGCAGCTACAGGAATGGCTGCGGCAGTTGTGTTGTTCAAAGCTTTCAGAGAAAAGGCCACTGCCGAGTTGGGCAATTTCTATGAATTTTTCCTTAAATCCTGCACTCGTATCCTGTTACCTATAGCGTTTGTAGTTGCACTTATATTGTCTTTCCAAGGAACCCCAATGACATTTGAAGGAAAAGATACTGTTGTAAACTTGCAGGGTGAAGCCATGGAAGTTAGTCGTGGGCCAGTTGCCGCTTTCGTAGCCATCAAACACGTAGGTACGAACGGAGGAGGTTTTTTTGGTGTCAATAGTGCACATCCTCTCGAGAATCCAACTTACCTGTCTAACATGACAGAAATGGTTGCTCAACTTATTATCCCCTTTGCAATGATTTTTGCTTTTGGCTTTTTTATCAAAAAGAAAAAATTTGCGTGGATGATATTCGGGGTGATGACGCTGGGTTTCTTAATGCTTGCTATCCCAAATATCCTAATGGAGATGAAAGGAAATCCCGCCATCACCGCTATGGGCATCGACAATTCTCTAGGCGCGATGGAAGGTAAAGAAATTAGATTTGGAGCTGCAGCCTCTGGGTTTTGGAGCATTGTAACTACTGTCATTTCTACAGGTTCAGTCAATTCCATGCACGACAGCTCAATGCCTTTATCAGGAATGAACGAATTGTTGGCTATGATGATCAACTCATTTTACGGAGGAGTGGGAGTTGGACTACTCAACTTCTTCATCTTCATCATTCTTGCGGTTTTTATTGCCGGATTAATGGTAGGAAGAACGCCTGAGTTTATGGGTAAAAAAATCGGGGCAAGGGAAATGAAAATAGCTATGATCATCGCACTTCTTCATCCACTGTTAATTTTGGTCGGAACAGCTCTGGCAGCGGCATTACCTCAGTTTACAGTCTCAACCTTAGCCAACCCGGGTTTTCATGGTTTAAGCGAAATGCTTTATGAGTATACCTCTTCAGCTGCCAACAATGGTAGTGGGTTTGAAGGCCTTGGCGACAACACTCCGTGGTGGAACATTTCAACGGGAATTGTGCTGATCCTAGGCAGGTTTCTTCCGATTATCGGTCCTGTTGCAATTGCTGGTCTACTTGCCGAAAAGAAATTTATTCCTGAAAGCAACGGCACGCTAAAAACCGATACGTCAACCTTCGGCCTCATGGTATTTACGGTAATCGTCATCATTGCAGCACTGGCCTTTTTCCCTGTACTCACCTTGGGTCCTATTGCAGAATATTTTTCAATGTTGAAATAATCTAACTACATCAAGAAAATGAGTTCATCTAAAAATACATCACTATTTCAAAAAGAGCTAATCCTTGAAGCTTTCAAGCAAGCCTTTGTGAAACTCAATCCCAAACTAATGTTCCGCAATCCTGTGATGTTCACGGTAGAAATTGGAACTGCAGTAATGTTTTTTGTTTGCCTATGGATAGTAATGGGCAACAAAACACAGGGAAGCATAGCCTACAACATTATTGTATTTCTGGTACTTTTTCTAACCCTATTGTTTGCCAATTTTGCTGAAGCCATCGCCGAGGCACGAGGTAAAGCACAGGCGGATAGCTTAAGGAAAACTAGAGAAGAAACCCCCGCCAAATTAAAATCAGGCGAGATTATCTCTTCCTCAAATCTTAAAAAGGGGGACATATTTATTTGTGAAGCCGGCGATATTATACCCTCTGACGGTGAAATAGTGGAAGGTTTAGCAACAATAGACGAGAGCGCCATCACAGGTGAATCAGCTCCGGTTATTCGTGAGTCAGGAGGAGATAAAAGCTCAGTTACCGGTGGAACAAAAGTTTTATCAGATAGAATTCTTGTTCAGGTAACTGCCGAACAAGGAGAAAGCTTTTTAGACAAGATGATTGCATTGGTGGAAGGGGCTAGTCGACAAAAAACTCCAAACGAAATTGCACTTACTATTCTATTGGCAGGATTCACATTGGTGTTTATTATCGTAACTATAACTCTTAAACCCTTTGCCGATTACTCCCAAGTGCCTCTGACTATTTCTGCTTTTATAGCCTTGTTTGTCTGTTTAATTCCTACCACCATCGGAGGCTTGCTCTCTGCTATTGGGATTGCAGGTATGGATAGAGCATTGAGAGCAAATGTGATTACCAAGAGTGGTAAAGCAGTAGAAACTGCTGGCGATATTGATGTGCTTTTATTAGATAAAACTGGGACAATCACCATCGGAAATAGGAAGGCAACGCATTTCTATCCTGCCAATGGAGTGGATGAAAATCACTTTGTGAAGTCGGTAGTATTGAGCTCTTTGGCCGATGAAACCCCTGAGGGAAAATCAATACTTGAATTGGCAGGTAACGGCCATTCCAATTATAAAGTGAAAGATGCCACGTTTATAAAGTTTACTGCAGAAACTAGAAGCTCAGGTGTTGACCTGCCTTCCGGCGAGGCTGGAACTGAACTTACAAGAATTAGAAAGGGTGCATCGGATTCTATTAAGTATTTGAGCGAAAAAGCGGGAAATATTTTTCCTTCTGAAACAGCTGAAAAAGTGACGTTGATTGCAAGCAATGGGGGAACACCCTTGGTAGTTTCTGAAAACGAAAAAGTGATTGGCGTTATTGAATTGCAGGATATTATCAAACCAGGCATCAGCGAACGATTTGAGCGCTTGCGTAAGATGGGAATTAAAACGGTGATGGTTACCGGTGATAATCCACTTACTGCAAAATATATTGCCGAAAAAGCTGGTGTGGATGATTTTATCGCGGAGGCCAAACCTGAGGATAAAATGAACTACATCAAAAAAGAACAGTCAGAAGGACGTTTGGTAGCCATGATGGGTGATGGTACCAATGATGCACCTGCACTTGCTCAAGCGGATGTCGGAGTAGCTATGAATAGTGGAACTCAGGCAGCAAAAGAAGCCGGCAATATGGTGGATTTGGATAATGACCCAACTAAATTAATTGAGATAGTTGAAATTGGAAAACAATTATTGATGACCCGTGGAACACTAACCACGTTTAGTATCGCAAATGATGTAGCAAAATATTTTGCCATTATCCCTGCCTTGTTTATTGTAGCTATTCCTGCATTAGAGGGACTAAATATTATGAACTTGCATTCACCAGAAAGTGCTATACTGTCTGCTGTAATTTTCAATGCTATTATCATTCCATTTCTTATTCCTTTGGCATTAAAAGGTGTGGCATATAAACCTATTGGTGCAAGCGCCTTGCTAAGAAGAAACCTCTTTATTTATGGTTTAGGTGGAGTAATTGTTCCATTCATAGGCATAAAAATAATTGACATTTTAGTATCCTTATTTATTTAAAAGCAACGATAATGAAATCAAATATATTACCAGCTATCAAGCTAACAATTCTGAGTATCCTATTGCTAGTTGTTATTTATCCAATAGCAGTTTGGAGCATCGCGCAACTTTCACCAAACAATGGTAAAGGTATGCTTATTGAGCACGAAGACAACGCTTATTATGCCAATATTGGGCAGTTGTTTACAGAAGATAAATACTTCAGTTCTAGGCCGTCGGCCGTTGATTATAATGCGGCTGGATCAGGTGCAAGTAATAAAGGAGCATCTAACCCAGGTTATTTAGCCGAAGTTCAATCACGTATTGACTCTATTTTAGTCAAAAACCCAGGAGTCAATATAAGTGACATTCCGGTTGACTTGATCACCGCTAGTGGCAGTGGGTTAGATCCAAATATATCAGTACAGGGAGCAACCATTCAAGTAAATAGAATTGCTTCGGTTCGCAACATTCCAACGGAAACTATCTATCAACTCATAGAACAACAAACAGAGCAACCATTGCTGGGCGTATTTGGGCCTTCCAAAATAAATGTATTGAAATTGAATATTGCTCTTGATACTTTGAAATAAAATATGAAAAAAATAGTATTTATAGCTTTTGTGTTTTTTTCATTAAATGGCTATTCGCAAACAGAAGAAAGTAAGAATCCTCTAAAGATAAGTGGTTATATAGAAACTTACTACACCTATGATTTCGGGAATCCACCGGATCATAATCGTCCTGGATTTGTATATGCCTACAATCGTCACAATGAGGTAAATTTGAGCATTGGATATATAAAAGCAGCTTATGAAACTGAAACAGTGAGAGCAAGTCTGGCTTTAATGGCAGGCACTTACGCAAATGCTAATTTGGCAGCGGAACCTGGCGTGTTGAAGAATGTCTATGAAGCCTATGCTGGCGTTAAAATCTCAAAAACTAAGAATCTTTGGGTGGATGCAGGTATTTTCGCATCTCACATAGGGTTTGAAAGTGCGGTTGGTAAAGACTGCTGGACGCTTACAAGAAGCATTTTAGCAGATAATTCTCCTTATTTTGAAACTGGAGCGAAAATATCTTACTCCAGCGATAATGAAAAATGGTTTGTGAGTGGATTAATTTTAAATGGCTGGCAGCGAATCCAACGCGTAGATGGGAATAATACACCTGCATTTGGTCATCAACTTACTTTCACACCAAATTCGAAAATCACTTTAAATAGCAGTTCATTTATAGGTAATGACTCCCCTGATAGTACTAGGAAGATGAGGTATTTTCATAATTTATATGGACAGTTTCAACTTCATGAAAACATTGATTTGCTGCTTGGTTTTGATATCGGCGTACAGCAAAAAAGCAAACAAAGTAGTACGTATAGCACTTGGTATAGTCCTGTAGTAATTGTGAAATATTCTGCCACAGATAAGGTAAGTATTTCTGCTAGAGGCGAATATTATAGTGATGAGAATGGGGTGATTATTGCCACAGGAACGCTTAATGGATTTAAAACCTTTGGTTATTCATTTAACTTAGATTTCAATATCTTGGAAAACGTAGTGTGGAGAGTGGAGGGCAGAACCTTACGAAGTAGGGATGAAATATTCACCTTAGACAACCAACCAAGTAAAGACAACTATTTTGTTACTACAGCCTTGGCTATAAAATTTTAAATGACGGAAAAAGACAAAACTGTTCAACATTTTCTTGACTTGATAAAAAAATCAAGACGAGGAAAGTTTAAAATCTACATCGGCATGAGTGCTGGTGTAGGTAAAACGTTTCGTATGCTCCAAGAAGCGCACAGTTTGTTACGAAGTGGAATAGATGTTAAAGTAGGATATGTTGAAACACACAGCCGTACTGAAACCCAGGAATTAGTTGTGGGTTTACCGATAGTTCCCCGCCGGAAATTATTTTATAAAGGCAAGGAATTAGAAGAGATGGACGTACAAGCCATTATTAATCTGCGTCCTGAAGTGGTGATTGTGGATGAATTGGCGCATACCAATATTGAGGGAAGCAAAAACGAAAAGCGTTGGCAAGATGTCATGGATATACTTGCGGTTGGAATCAATGTGATTTCAGCGGTTAATATTCAACATATAGAAAGTCTAAACGAAGAAATCAAGGAAATAACAGGCGTAGAAGTAAAGGAGCGAATCCCAGATAGTGTTTTGGTACAGGCCGATGAGGTGGTAAATATTGACCTGACTGCGGATGAACTTATTGCCAGGTTAAAGGAAGGGAAAATTTACGAAGCAGAGAAAATAGAAACTGCCTTAAAAAACTTCTTTCAAAGTGAACATATTCTTCAACTTCGTGAGTTGGCGCTAAAAGAAGTGGCCTCGCAGGTGGGAAGGAAAGTGGAGAGCGACGTTATTAGACCCAATGTTTTGAAACATGAGCGGTTTTTGGCGTGTATCAGCAGCAACGAAAAAACTGCTAAAACCGTAATTCGAAAAACTGCCCGTTTAGCCAATTACTATCAAAGTAACTGGTATGTATTATATATTCAAACTCCTGCAGAAGGCCCAGAAAAAATAGCACTTGCAAAACAGAGACATTTATTAAACAACTTTAAGTTGGCCACAGAACTGGGTGCAGAGATAATTAAGATTCAAAGTTCCTCCATTTCAAAAGCTATCGTGGAACAGGCTAGCGAAAGAAAAATTACCACCATCTGTGTTGGAAAGCCGCACCTCAATTTATTTAGAATAATAATTGGTGCCAACGCTTTTAAGGTACTTTTCACCAAACTCTCCAAGCACCAAATAGATCTTATAATTCTTTCGTAGATGAAAATAAAAACAAAATTAACACTGGGGGTTGGAATGCTATTTTTACTCATCGTTTTACTGATAGTGGTGGCTATTTTTAATGTAAATGCGCTGAAATCTGACACCGAAAATATACTTACAGCGAACTATAACTCATTGCTATATTCTAGAAATATACTTTCTGAATTTAACAGCCCCACAGAAAAGTCCATAGAAAAAATGGAAATCAGTCTTAAAAATCAAGAAGCAAACGTCACTGAAATAGGTGAGAAAGAGGTAACAAAGGAACTTCGAAAAAATATACTAGCATATAAGCTTGAAGCTACTGATAGTAGTATCAGTGCAGCCTTACAGCAGAACTTATATACTATAATGGAGGTAAATATGCAGGCTATTGAACGCAAAAGTGAGATCGCGAAGCATACTGCAGACAATGCCGTTCTGTGGATAACCATTACCGGCAGTCTCTGTTTTTTAATTGCTTTCTTGCTTTTGGTAAAATTGCCTTCTAACATAGCCAACCCTATCAGTGAGCTGACCGAAAGCATCAAACAAATAGCTATAAAAAATTATTCTGAACGTGTTAATTTCGAAAGCCATAGTGAATTTGGGCAATTGGCCACTTCATTTAATACCATGGCAGAAAAATTACAGGAATATAATAATAGCAATCTGTCCAGTGTGATGATGGAGAAAAAGCGAATTGAAACGCTTATAAACAATATGCACGACCCAGTAATAGGAATAGATGAGAATTTGAAAATTATTTTCGTCAATCAAGAAGCCTTGAAAATAACGGGAATGAGCAATGAAACTTTAGTAGGAAAAGACATTCAGAAATTAGCGGTCAAGAATGACCTTATTAGAATGCTGATTCAAGATTTAAACGATACTGGGACGAAAATTTCAACTGAACCTATCAAAATATTTAGTGATGACAAAGAAGGGTATTTCGAGAAAGAGACAATACATATATTAATTAAGCCAACTGGAGAAGAAAATATAAATTTAATAGGTCATGTTATCATTTTGAGAAATATAACGTCCTACAAAGAATTGGATTTTGCAAAAACCAATTTTATTGCTACTGTTTCTCACGAATTTAAAACGCCTATTTCTTCCATAAAAATGAGTTTAGAGTTGTTAGAAAATTCCAAAATAGGGAGATTAAATGACGAGCAAAAAAATCTTGTTGAAAGTATTAAGGATGATGCCAATCGTCTTTTAAAAATTACGGGAGAACTATTGAATATGACACAAATAGAAAGTGGAAATATTCAATTATCAATTCTTCCCGCTGATCCAAAAGATATTTTGCAATACGCTATCAATGCTACTCAAACCCAAGCAGCCCAAAAGCAAATAAAGTTTGATATTGATTGTCCAGATAGCGTAACGAAAGTACAAGCAGACAATGAAAAAACCGCTTGGGTACTTACCAATTTGATTGCCAATGCGATTCGCTATTCTTATGAAAATTCAATCATTTTCTTGGCCATAAAGCAGCAGAATAAAAAAGTCATTATATCTGTAAGAGATACAGGGCAAGGTATTGCCCCACAGTATAAGGACAAAATATTTGACAGATATTTCCGTGTGCCGGGCACGAAAAAGGAAGGTACAGGACTTGGACTTTCCATTAGCAAAGAATTCATAGAAGCACAGGGAGGACAAATTTCGGTAAGTAGTGATTTTGGAGCAGGAAGCACCTTCACTATAATTTTAAACTCACTGGCTTAACCCCATACTTTTTTTCAGCATATTATTAAAGTCTCACTACATAACAATCACACAAATCTTTAAAAAAACTAGTGGCATCCGAGTAAAATCCGGGACACGTAATTTTCGAATTTCAGAATAGTGCAAATTGGGAAAAGCGGAACCACCAATTTGGTAGATTCTGCTTTCTATGGGAAGTTGTAGTTACCACAAAACAACCAGACCGATTCAACATGAAAAATTATCCTGACTGCCCATTCTCTGCCAATTGCTTTTTTTTGTCCCCCGAGAGCTGGTTGACCAAGCGTTGAATTTCAATCCCGAACTATCGTATTATCCTACAAGAACCTCTGGGAAATAGAGCTCTTGTTCAAGAAAATAAAACAGAACTTTGAGCTGGCCTACTTTTTCTCGGACAGCCGAGAAGGGATCAAAACGCTGGTTTGGATGGTACTAATCGCCAACCTGATTTTCAGCGTCAACCATAAAAGGATAAAAGAAGCAAAACAGTTTTCCACCTTGGTTTCAATGGCCAAAAGTAACCTGATATGATACATCTGTTTTGAGACGATACTAAAAACGAATTGCCTCACCTCGGAAGAACAAACTTTAGAAATAGTGCGATTTGATATTTTCAAAACCGAGCCTTAGGATGTTTTGAGGAAAAATAAAAATTATCTTAACTGATCCTAAAACAACTATTCTGAGCAAGTAATAATCTACTTAGATGACAATAATTTTTAATTAACTATATTTATTATATAATGTTCACTATTTCAATTCTTGCTGGTATATAGTTTTTATTAATTTCAGTAGTATCTTTATAATGCTCTATATTAAGGGAATTGTAAATTAGGAGTTAAATATTTACCTGGTGAAAATATTTTAATCAGCACTCAATTTTTGAATAATCTTTCCTGAAGCTACTTCACAAAAATCTAACCCTGAATAATCTGGGTTTAAGCCTGAAATATAGGGTACGGCCATTACATACAATCTTTGAGATGCTACCCCATACTGATTTAAAGGTTGAAAATAATCATTGATAGAAATCCCTGGCAATTGAAGCAAATAGTCTCCTGAAGTTACTCTGACAACGTCTTTATTTCCCGATTGAATTTCGTTTTGTGCATTTTCTGCTTCCTCAAAACGGAGGTAGGCAGGACTCATGACATCACGGTTAATCAAACCCTGGAAAGGAAGCTGATTGAAAAAGAACGGTTTCTGACCCAACGCATCAATAAACATAGCATAATGTTTTTCAACCAGTTGACCGTGGGAATCTACGTAAGTATAAATACATCCTCCGAGTGGTGAAGGAGATACGGAACTCTCTTTATCTACCTTTACCAAATCAAGTAATCCCGCGTCGTGAAGAGCCAGGAGCTCTCTAGCCGAGCTTTGCGGAACAAATGCGATTATTATAGCAATCAATGGATGGAGAGTTTTCTTGAATCTAATCATATCTTCTGCCGAAAAATGTTTCACACAATAGTTGACCACATAACTCAATTCTGTTAGAGTTTCTTTCCAAACTATAGGGTCATGCTCGATTATTGATACTTCTGCCTCGTTGTATTCTTCTTTGAATAATTCAAATGTTTCTTTGTTCAAGCGTTTATCCATCATAAAATCAATAAATTGTTCCATGGATTTTCCTTCGATAGCATTATAAAGATGAGGCCGTTTTTGAGATAAAACCTTTCTAAAATTCTTGTCAAATACATAATCAAGCGGGATAAAACCATTATTATCAGCCATTATTATTTTCATCTCCTCATCTGAAAAAAGAGATGATGGATCTGGCTGGCTTTCTTCTAAATGAAATCTCATTGAAGGAAGCAATCCACCCAATGAGTGCAAAACAATCTTAAAATCATTCCTATTATTTTTTAGAGCATACGTATAGGACCCATCCAAATTAGTTGAAAAGTTCCCATTTGCCCTAGCCAGGGTACGCACGGCATCAATTGCAGTAAGAGAGGCTCCACGAATAGCCACTTCATAATTTATATTCTGCGCAAGTTTTTCTGGTGGATAAGGAGAATCATACCAGCCACTTAACTTATCTTCTCTGTCCGTGGGAAAACAATGACCGGTACAAATTATAACTTTATCAAAAGTGAACTTCTCGCCGCCAGAAACCTCCACTCTAACTTTGTGAGCGCTTTCCAAATCAACTATGTCGATCACACGAATTTTATAGTGTATTTCAGTATGAATACCTGTTTTTCGGGCTTCCTCTAGCAGTAAATCAAACTGACCAGTTAGGTATTCTCCAAATAACAATCGGGGCAATACCTTATATTCATTCAATTTGATCTGCTCCATGTCATACTTATGAAGTACTTCTGAGGGAACATTGGAAATCCACTCTTTCACATGAGTTTTAATTTCTGGAATTTCATTGTCAGAAACGTTTGTAATATGCTCCTTGGAAGCGCCAAATTTACTGTAAGGCATTCCTGCTCCCAATTTATTGTGCTGCTCGAAAATATGAATTTCATGGTCGGAAAGGTTAGCTTCAACTATTCTTTTGAACATGAACAAAGATGCGGGGCCACCACCTATAAGAGCGATTGTTTTCATTTAGTAAAATCGAAGTAATCTATGAAACAGGAATTGGAAATGATTGTTATAACTAATTATCCGTAATCATGCCAGTGAGAAAAAATGTTTAATGTTTAGCTTTTTTTAAAATTCATCCATTTTCTTTTTTGTCAATTATCCTAAAATTAGGAAGCGAAATTAAAAAGAAATAGAACTAGTTTCTATATGCATTAAATTTTAAGGTTGCTAAAATATTTCTATTTTTTAGTGTTATTCTCCTGCCAGAATTCTTTTTAATATTTTTTTAAAAATTGCTACTTGGTGTGATCCACGAAGAATTTTTTAAAATATGTGAATTCAATTAAACTGTCTTTTGCAATTACTTTACACCTGTGTCTTACTTCTCTATTTGAGGCGATTTTACCACACAATCTGATTAAAAAGCTTCAGTTATCTTTTGAGAAAATTGTGGACTTTGTTTGAATTCAGTTCTAGTGTCAAGATATTTAATTACTAACCTAGTATAGATTTTTGTTTGGGTTTACTAATTTATCTGCTGGGGCGCATGGCTAATTGCGTATTTTGAATAGTATTTATGTTAAGTTTGTATTATAATTCTTATATATTATTGACTTTTAGGAAAGTAATTAGATGTTTTTGTTGTCGGTAATAGAGTCACCTACTATAATAGGAGCTAACCTCGAGACTACCTTTGAATTATTGGGGGTCGGTGATACGTTTGTCAGTGTGAAGATGAAGTCTTCTTTTTACTTTAAGTAGTTAGGAATAATTTGTGGTCTTGTTTTAGAGAAAATTTAATCAATTATAAAAATGGAAAATATTTTTTTCTCAGGTTGGGAAAAGACGTTTAGAAGAATTATCCTTACCGTTTTGGGGTATCTCTCCATCGAGATTATTAGGATATCTGGGAAAAGAACGTTATCGAAAACGAATGTATTTGATTTCGTTGTCACTGTGGCTCTTGGATCTTGCTTAGCTTCAATTTCTCTCAACAAAGGTGTCAGCTTATTGGATGAGAGTTTATCATTCTCTCTGTTTATATTCCTGCAATTTCTCCTGACGTATTTGTCTGTAAAAGTGAAAGGATTTAGAACACTCATCACCAGTAAACCTAAAATAGTTTTTTATGAAGGATTATTTTTAGAAAAGGAGATGAAAAATGAGCGCATCTCAAAAGAGGACATTCTTAATGCAGGAAGGCTTCAAGGATATTCGAATTTGGATAATATCTATATAATTGTATTGGAGGCCACTGGAGATTTTCAATAATTAAAAGTAAACCTTCTGGATATTTGAATACCATTGCAGGTAAATAAATTGTTGTATATGAATTTCTTAAATTTTGTTTAAATAGATTAAACATTAGCTGACTATTTAAGTTCATATCTGAAATTGCATAGTTGGGCGTAGTAAATATTATTCTTCCTTACACGTAAAAATGTGATAATAAAATTATTCAGAATTTCAGGTTCTATTTCAAAAGAATGATTGAAGTTCCATCGTAGAATAAAATAGGTTTTCAATAAGTTTTAAAAATATGATAGTAACTAAAAATCTGCAAGGCTGGAATATATTCTTTCACCGAACTCATGCACTTTTAGCATTTAAGATTGGGATACACATAAAAGAGTCATTTTGGCCAATTCCGAGTTATCGACTAGATGGCCTTTCGGCAATTACAGATCATGACAATGGTCAGCCAAAATGGAAGAAAAGGGATAATCTCACTGAAGCTGGAGCTCCAAAAGATTTTAGACAGCCTTCATCGATGGCACTTAAAGAGGTTAAATCGCTAATTAATAGCTGTTTGCATAAATCCTCTTTTATGTCACTGATGATTTCTATGCATTGTTTAAGTATCTATAAAGAAAAAAAAGATAAGAAGGTGAAAGATTTTTTGCGAGAACTTGACAATTTATCAAAGTCAATTATTAAACATTTGAATATAAAACTTGCAGATGCAGAAAGCTGCTATCAAATCCTCCGCTTTTGTGATGAACTTTCTTTATTGCTTTGCCAAGATGATATTCCTAAAGAAGGCAGAAAAATTCAGTTAGAACCTCTTCCTGGAATAAAAGAGAATTTTATCAGAGAAGATGAAAATGGGATACTAAGGCTGGATCACTGGTGTTTTGATTCGTCAGAATTCACGCTCTCTTCGGAATATTACAAAACTAAAAAGCTGAGCTATGATTCTGATCATGAGCTTATTTCCGAATTACCATTGGGGCAACCCGAGTTCATACGATTTGATTTCAAAAAATGATAAGTATTTTATAAGTAAATCCGCAATCGTGTCAGTATTGAAATCCAATCATATGATAATTCAGAAGTCATTTTTGTCATCTTAAAAATCTAGGACTTTTTGACTAGCTCCAAATAGTCTAAATTATTCGACACTTACTTTTGAAAGAAACTACTTAAGTAAGCGGAGAAAATTTGGTTACTGGCATCATTGGGGTTACCCAATATTTTTTAGATTTACACCATCGAACGACTAATTGTTAATTATGAAAATTAAAATAGTATTCTTTTATTTGTCTGTGCTAGGATTTTGCTCATGCCAACCTGTATCCAATGAAAAAAGTAAAATAGAAATTTCTTCAGATCAGAAAACAGAATGGATTGATCTATTGGAAGGAGATGATCTGAATCAGTGGGAAATGTATTCAGAGGAGGCATTAAAAGGTTGGGAAATTGTGAATGGAGAATTACATAGTTCAGGTGCCGGATGGGATGCAAACGAAGATATTATTACCAAGCAATCGTTTTCCAATTTTGAACTGGATCTTGAATGGAAAATCAGTCCTGGAAATAGTTCTGGCATCTTTTTCTACGTGCAAAAAGGGAAGGATCATCCAATCTATGAAGAGGCTCCTGAATATCAGGTAATGGATGACAAAGGTTGGCCAGAAGAGATGAAACCAAACCAATATACTTCAGCTAGCTATGCGATGTATGCTGCCGAAGGAGCAGAAGTAAAACCCGTAGGCGAATGGAATAGCACAAAAATCATCGTAAAATATCCGTTAGTTCAGCATTGGTTAAATGGCTTAATGACTGTGGAATATGAAGTTGGAAGCGCCGATTGGAAAGAAAGAAAGGCATAGGGAAAATGGGCGGATGTTCCAGATTATGGGATTTATAAATCGGGGTCTATTGGTTTGCAGAATGTAGGAATAGTAAGTTATAGAAATATAAAAATTATAGAACTTTCCTAAATTCTATTTATTTTATATCGTTCAGGTTTTACCATAACAGTATCCTAACTATCGCCTATTTAATGATGAAGATGGTCAAACAGCGTAAAAGAGAAGTGGGATTTTATCAGGCTAGAGTGATTGTTAATACTTCTGAGAACAAAAGAAGTATGGGTAGGATTTCTTGAAGGATGGAAAGTGAGTGTTCAGAAAGAATTGAAGTTGGATAGGGCATAATTAAGAGGCATATAAAAAAAGCTAATCTGTGAATGGATTAGCTTTTTGAATTTTTAGAGAGAGTTATAATAGTGGTTCTCCACCTCTTCGTCTGTCTGACTGTCTATCTCCGCGGTGATCGGTCTCTAAAAAACCGTCCCCTGAAGTACGATCTTCAATCTGACTAGATTCTGAATTCATTATTTTATCGTTATTATAGTATGTTCTATTGACATGATCATATCGACCGTCTAAACTACGGGAATCCTCACTGTAATAAGATCTCATAGAGTGTAGAAATTCGGTTTGAGGACCAGATGGCCACTTATCAGAGTCAAAACCAGGAGCATTCTTTAAGGTTTCTTTGGATTCCTTTACCATCACCACATCGTGTTGTGCTGGATTGAGGACGAACGACTCAGGTGGTAGGGCTAAAAGCTTTGATCCTAAATTGAGAAAACCTTCATCCACTTTTAATACTATGTAACTAATCTTGTTGGTTGCAGGATTGATAATGATGTCTTTAATTGATCCTACTGATTCGTCTCTTGCGGTTTTTACGCTGCTTGAAATCGCATTGGAGCAACTGATCTGGGAATTGTTTGAAATATCCATTTTGGTTGTTGTTTAGTGGTTAAACTATTTACATCATAGTATTCCATTTGTGTGCCAACGGTCAAAATTGTTTCTTTATGCGCTATAGATGCATTTTTTTAAGTTATCAATATGAATGCCTTCCCCTTTTCGTGGAAAAAAATTCCTTCTGTCCAATTTTTTTTTATCAAATTAATTTAGTCTAGCATACATTGCCTATAGCTACAGTAAGTATGACCGCTTGGGAAGAGTCGCCGAAACAGGGGAATAGGTAATTTAATATCCTTTTATGGCTTGAATTTTTTCCCATAACCTACACCCAGCCACCACGATGATTTGACTACACCTAGAGGGGGGATTTTAGTAATGCTTGGTCCATTAACAAGAATGGGGAGAAAATATAGATGAATATAATTGCTCCGGAAAAGGAAAACTAGAAATGAAATTACTTGTAATGTTATTAGCTTTAATTATGGTCAGTTGTTCTAAAGAAAAGATCAGAATTAACTTAGTGCCTAATGGATACCAAGGTGCTTTAGTAATTATTGAGGATTCAAACTCAAAACTACAGCCTATTACTAAAGGAGATACTATTTATTTTGACTTCACAAAGTCTAATATTATTAGGTCAAATGGCAAATTTATAGAAGGGTATAATTCATTGAAGAATAATAAATATTATTATATAAATGATAATGGTACTTTAGATGAAATTCCTATAGCTTATGCGGCACACCCTAAGTTGGATAGTTCTATAATCTATCTTTATTTAAATTATACTCAAATACGAAAAGGTTCTCAATGTGAATTGATTTCTAGTCCTAAAATGTTAAATAAATATGCCAGAGTACAATTGGAATTATGTAATAGTCTTTTTGCAATTAGGCCATAATTAGCTAAAATTTTTTTGGATTGAAGAAAACTATAAACCAACTAAAGATGCGGGCGATGGAATCACAAATATAGAATGGACTCCAAGTGGTAAAGTAAGAAAAGTAACCAAGTCTTCCGGTTCACCGATTGAGTTCCGCTACGATGCCTTGGGCAACCGAATAGAGAATAAGCAAGGAGCCAAACCTTACCAGATACATCCGTGATGCAAGTGGAAAGGTGATGGCAGTCTATCAAGCCGATACGCTTTCTGAGCGTCCGATCTACGGCTCATCCAGACTTGGTAATCTCAAGTTGCTTCCAAACTTGGCTACAGAACATTGGGCAACCTGCAGTATGAGCTTACCAACCACATGGGCCAACGTCTTAACAGTAGCATCTGACCGCATCCATATGAATAGTCTGAATACCTGGGCTGAAGTGATTTTTAGATCGGATTACTTTCCTTTCGTCTTGGAGATGATAGGAAGGAAGGAGAGCAAAAGTGCTATTTTCAATAATTTGATTAATAGAATGGCTGCCTCTGATAAAATTTATCATACTGAAATTTTATACAGTTAAGCTGTGACCTCTAAAAGTAGAAATTGCTACATCCAATTTTAATTAATATGTGTATCCTTAATTACACCAGTAAAAGACAAAAAGCGACTTAATTAATGGGAAACACCAGCATATCAGGTACTTCGGTCACCCGCCACTGGTGATAAGCTTGCCGAAGCATCGGTCTTCGCGCCAAGTACCCAAAGAAAATAAGGTTAGTGGGATGATTGCGGATAATCAGATGAATTAATTCAGCTAATAGGTGAAGTGAGCTGGAAATTTTTAAGAGAATTTAAAGTTTTCGAGAAATTCAGATTTCCTTCCAAATTGAATCAGTAATTTATCCACATGAAAATCCTGGTCATCGAAGATGAAAAAGAATTGGCTTTAGATATCGTGAGTTATCTGGGAGACCTAAATTACCGTTGTGAGACTGCTCATGATTTTGCTGCCGCAAAAGAAAAGATCAATCTCTATCAATATGACTGCATACTTTTGGATCTGATGCTGCCGGGAGGTGATGGCATGAGTTTGTTGGAAATCTTGCGGGCTCAAAATAAACAAGATGGAGTCATCATCATTTCTGCCAAGAATGCGTTGGAAGA